>Ga0209477_1001072_pt1 | contig 16773 bp, 9 predicted proteins | sample KloWWTupernatant_FD_187180 | JGI IMG/M metagenome (GOLD analysis project Ga0209477, IMG submission 187180) | Active sludge microbial communities from Klosterneuburg, Austria, studying microevolution and ecology of nitrifiers - Klosterneuburg... | ecosystem: Engineered > WWTP > Aerobic digester >... | reverse complement strand
GCCGCCGCCGAACAGGCGCAATCGATCCCCGCTGTTGCCCAGTCCGTTGCCGAGGGCGCCATCGACCACCAGGACCGAGCCGTCGAAGTCTGGATGGTCTGCGGCGAAACCCTCTCCGCCGGCGACGATCAGGAAGGCGCCGGGCTCCAGCCGGCCAGCGGGACCGAGGTCCTCACCTTCCTTGTTGTCGGCCAGCTGCCAGCCTGCCAGAGACACGGCTTCGCTGCCCGCGTTGTAGAGCTCCACCCACTCGTGACCGGCCTCGACCGGTCCGCCCGGCGGATCGTACTGCACCTCGTTGATGAGGACCGCAGGCCCCTGTGCCGACCTCAAGGGGACGTGCAGGGCACGAGCCTCCGGGCCTGGGCCGAAGCGGGTCACGGCGAGGATGATGCCTACGGCGAGGACGCGAAAACGTGGGCTGTGCATGGCTGGCCTCCGGTTGGGAATCGATGTTCCCAGCTTAGAGGGGGCCGGCCGGTTTGGGGAGGGGGTAGGCGCCGCCTCTGCGCCAACCTTGCGCCAATTGGGGGCAGCGGGGGCTGATCCGCTTCCGATCAGCGGTCGGAGGGCGCCATGGGCAATGTTATCCGGCGTAGAAAATCGACGAATGGCAGGAGCGTGGTCTGGCGAGTCAAGGCGTCCCGCCGATCGGAAAGCGACACCAGGCAGCCCGGCTGCGGCGACAAGGCGGCGAAGGATTCCTGAAAGCGGTCCAGCGCCCGGGCCATGCTCGTTCGCGGGCTGGCATTGAGCTTGAACTCGAAGGGCTGCAGGCGGTCGCCGGCTTCCACCAGCAGGTCGACCTCCAGGCCGCCGGAGATCCGCAGGTAGGAGAAGCGGGGCCGTTCCCCGGTGCCCAGGCAGGCCTTGACGGCTTCCTGGATGCAGAGATTCTCGAACAAGGGACCGGCCGTCGGCCCCTGCAGCAGCTGCGCGGCGTCGCTGATGCCGGTGAGGTAGCAGACCAGGCCGATGTCCGTGAAGTAGACCTTGGGGGACTTGACGACGCGTTGGCCGAGGTTGCGGTGAAAGGGCGGCAGGAGGAAGACCATGCGGCTGGCCTCCAGGACGGAGACCCAGCGCTTGATGGTGTTGGCGCTGACCCCCACATCCGTGGCCAAGGCACTGAAGTTGAGTTGCTGGGCGCAGCGAGCGGCCAAGAGTTGCAGAAAGCGCCCGAACTCGCGCAGGCTACCGATGTCGTGGATGCCGCGGATGTCCCGCTCCAGATAGGTCTGGACGAAGGCGGCGTACCAGCGCTTGCTACCGCGCGGGCCATCGCCCCAAGGGAGCAAGGCCGGCTCAGGAAAGAGCCCTCGCAGACCGGCTAGCTCGAAGGCCTCCCGGGCGCTGGTGCCGGCAAAGGGGCTGGCTCCTGCCGACCAGAGCTCTGGCAAGCCGAATGCGCTCAGCTCCAAGATGGCCACCCGACCGGCCAATGACTCGCTCAGGTTGCGCATCAATCCGAACTGCTGGGAGCCGGTCAGAATGAAGCGGCCTCTTCGGGACCGGTCGGCGTCGATGCGCAGTTTCAGCAGCGGCAGAAGCGAGGGAGCTTGCTGGATCTCGTCGATGACCAGAGGCTCGCCCGCAGTCTGCAGAAGCAACTCCGGATCCTCAACAGCGCGCTGCAGGGTCAACGGATCATCCAGGGTCAGGTAGGCATGTCCGGGGAACAGCTGCTTCAGTAGGGTGGTCTTGCCGGTCTGCCGCGGCCCGGTGAGGGCCACGGCCGGGAACTGCGCGACGACTTCGCGCAGGACCGGCTCGATCGCGCGGGGGACGTAGCCTTCCATGGGGGGATGATAGCGCAATTGGAAGACAAGAACCATGTAAATCTGACATGGCGTGGCGGATCTGCATGGATTAAGTGGCGGCTCTTGTCCACGAATCACCAGCGGCCTATCTAGGGGAATTCCATGAATTGCGCTCGACGTCCAAATCTCGACCGCGACTATCCACTCCGCTTAGCCGCAACCCAAGACCGAACGCGCATCTCCACCTCCGTGCGATTGCCCTCGTCCATGGACACAACCGTGACATCTGCCCTGCCGCGCACTCGCTCTGTGTAATCCGTTGGTTTCTGCCGGAGGATCGCCAGGACGGGTACCGACCCGTCCAGTACTGTGTCCAGCGCAATCTGAATAGCTGCCGACCATGAGGCGATGAGACCGATCTCATCCACTACATATAGGCTCACATACGCGGCGGCGAGCAGCTCCCCCTCGGCGATTCGTTCGAACAAAGGGAGGTCGATGCCATAGGGGCCCATACGCTGTGCGGAGACCAGATCGCGATGCGCCAGAATGCCACCAACACCGTCCATGCCGTCGAGACGCCAGCCCATGCGTCGACCCTCGACGATGATCACTTCGCTGATGAAGCCACGAACGATCAGGTCCTCCGACTGACAGGAGGCGACGACCTGCTTGAGTAGCGTGCTCTTGCCGACTCCGGAAGGACCGGTGATCAGCAGATGCCTGTTGGGCGTGTTTGCCAGGGAACCTGCTCCCAGCACCGACTGCCTCCCTTAAACGCCGTCTCGGTTCTCCACCCCCGGCACCCCCGGCAGCGGCAGCCGCGGCCGCGGCCCGAAGCTGGGCTTCTCGGGCGGCGCCTCGCGCAGCAGGCGCTGGATCTCCTCCAGGGCGGCGTCCAGCTGCGGGTCCAGGCCCGCGGCGTGGTCCTGGGGGCGGCTCTCCACCTCGCGGTCCGGAGTCGTGCCCTGGTTCTCCACGCCGAAGCCCACATCCTTGAACCACAGCGAGAACTCCGGCTGCGTGGCGATGCCCCCGTCCACGAAGCTCTCGCGGGGGCGGATGCCGATGACCCCGCCCCAGGTCCGCGTGCCGATGACCAGACCCAGGCGCATCAGCTTGAACGCGTGGCTGAACATGTCGCCGTCCGAGCCTGTCTGCTCGTTGATCAGGAGCACGATCGGTCCGCCCAGCGATTCCAGCGGATAGGGCACTGGCTCCCCCCAGCGCTGCACGTCGTAGCCCAGGCGGCGCCGGGCCAGCTTCTCCAGGATCAACTGGCTCACATGGCCGCCGCTGTTGTAGCGCACATCCACCACCAGTCCGTCGCGGTGCAGCTCGGCCAGAAAGCCGCGGTGGAACTCGGCGTAGCCGTTGGCGCCCATGTCCGGTATGTGCACATAGCCCACCCGGCCGCCCGTGGCCTCGTGCACCCGGCGACGGTTGGCCTCCACCCAGTCCCGGTAGCGGGCCGCCGTCTCCGATACCAGGCAGCGCACCGTACAGAGATAGGGCGCCTCTTCGCCTTCCCGCGGGGCAAAGCGCAGCGCCACCTCCGCTCCCGCGCGGTTGACCAGGGCCTGCGCCGGAGAGCGAACCGAACCCAGCCGCTGGCCGTCGATGGCCAGCAGACGGTCGCCGGGCACCACCCCCACGCCTACCCGCGCCATCGGCGAGCCCGCCTCCTCGTCCCAGAGGTCGCCGCGCACCAGGCGCTCGACCACGTAGCTGTCCGTGTCCGGCTGGTAGCGCAGGTCCGCCCCTAGAAAGCCCTGGGCGTAGAGCGGCTCCGGGCGATAGTCGCCGCCAAGCTCATAGGCATGGGAGGTGCCCAGCTCGCCCTGCAGCTCCCACATCAGGTCCGAAAACTCCGCCCGCGTGGCCACCCGGGCGATGAGCGGCAGGTAGCGGCGGTAGACCTCCTGCCAGTCCACGCCGCCCATGTCCGGCGTCCAGAAATGGTCGCGCTGCAGGCGCCAGGCCTCGCGCAGCATCTGCGACCATTCCGCGTGGGGCTCCACTGAAACGCGCAACCGGCTCAGGTTCACCCAACCGCTCTTGCGTCCCGGCGGGCCGTCGCGCGGCGGCTTGTCGCCGGCCTTGATCACCCTGAGGGCCAGGCCTGAGCGGTAGACCAGGGCCTTGCCGTCCTGGCTCACCAGGAAGTCGGAGACGCCCGCCTCCACCAGGTTGCGCTCCTCCAATGTCTCCAGGTCGAAGACCTCCAGGGCGCCGCCCCCGAGGGCCGGGCCTTCGGCCGAACTTTCCAGCCCGCCGTCCAGAGGGCTCTCCAAGGGATAGGTGGAGTACAGCACCTTGCCCTCGATGCCGATGACCGCCCCATACTGGCCCTCGGGCACCGGGAAGGCCAACACCCGATCTTCGATGCCCTCCAGGTCGATGCGCAGAGGCTCCGGCGCCCCGACGGTCGCGGTCGCGCCGGGCGGCGCCCCGCCCGTGCCCGAGGCACCTGGCGCGGCATCGTCGGCTGCCGCGTCCGACCCGGTTCCGCCACGCTCTGAACCTTCCGGGTCAGAGCCCTCCGTTTCGGCCGGAACCTCCTCGTCGTCCACGCCCTCGTCCAGCAGCAACTCGCCGAGCGGCTTGGGCACCGGTGTGAAGGGCGAGGGCAGGTCTGCCTGCAGGGTGATGAGGTGCGGGCGCATGCCGAAGGGGAAGCCCAGGTCGAAGGTCAGGCTGTCGTAGACCGGAGCGAAGTCCCGCAGGGAGAGGAAGTAGAGATAACGGCCGCCGGGATCAAAGGAGGGCTGCATGTCATGCAGTACCGTGCGCGTGGCAGCGAAGGTAGCCCCGTCTTCCAGGCGGCAGAGCTTCAGGATGGAGGTCTGCGCCGTGTCGGCGAAACCGTAGGCCAGCCAGCGACCGTCCGGCGACCAGGCCACGCCCTTGATGCGGTCGTGGCGGCTGTGGTCCAGAACGCGGGCCGTGCCTGCTGCCAGGTCCACCAGCATCAGCTCCTGGCGATGGTTGGTCAGGGCTACCCGCTCGATGCCGTCCAGGCTGCCGCCAGGCGCCGGTAGCAGTTCGTCCGGGCGACCGATGTCCAGGCCGTCCAGGCGCAGCAAGCCCTGCTGCAGGCTCAGGGCCTCCACCGGGTGGACTTCCAGGGCCTCCTCGCCCGCAGCATCGCTGACCATGACCAGCCGCTCGCCGTCCGCCAGCCAGCTGGCCAGGCGGTAGCGCACCCCGTCCGGCTCCCCGTGCTGGCTGACCGCGCCCTCCCAGTTGCCGCAGCTGAAGGCCTTGCCGCGGCTGACCAGGGCCAAGTAATGTCCTTGCGGATGCAGATCGTAGGATTGCAGGTAATGCTCGGCGCGCACGAAGCGGCGCTTGCGCTGTACCCTGGGGCTCTTCAGGGCGATCTCGATGCGCTCCGTGCGCTCCGCCTGGGGGTCGAAGAGAAACAGGTCCGCTCCGGCATGGTAGACGATGCGCCGGCCGTCGGTGGACGGGTGCCGCACGTAGTAGTCGGCATGGGCCGTGTGCGGCCGCAGGTCGGATCCGTCCAGGGCGCAGGAATAGAGGTTGCCCACACCCTCGTGGTCGGAGACGAAATAGATGCGTTCGCCCAGCCACAAGGGGTTGGCCAGGTTGCCCGGCAGGCGGATCAGCCGCCGCCATTCGTCTTGGCCGGCAGGATCGATCCACAGGTCGCCGGTCTGGCCGCCGCGATAGCGTTTCCAACGCGCGATGTCCGAGGTGTTGCGCCCGATCACCGCCCCGGCTCGGCTTCCCGTCCGTGGGTCGAAGGTGATGGTCAAGGCTGGGCCAACCGGCAGTCGTTCTGGCTCGCCGCCCTCGGGGCTGACGGCCTGCAGCTCGTAGAGCCCGGCGAAGGGCTGGCCGGCGTTGGTGGCGAAGACGATCTGCCGGCCGTCCGGCGTCCAGGTGGCGCCTTGGTTGGAGGTTCCGGAATAGGTCAGACGGCGCGCCTCACCGCCCGTGGCGGGCATGCAGAAGACCTCCGGCGTGCCTTCGTCGTAGCCCACGTAGGCCAACAGCTCACCATCGGGCGACAGTGCCGGCCACAAAGCCCGGCCCGGATTGGCCGTCAGACGGCGGGCGGTGCCGCCTTCGGCCGATACCGTCCACAGGTCGTCCTCGCAGACGAAGACGATGGTGTCGCGGTGGATGCTGGGATGGCGGTAGTAGCCGGACTCGGACATGGTCCTCCTGGGCCCAGCGGGGGCCTTGCTTTAAGCGAAGGTCAATCATAGCATTGAGTTGCGGGGCGCCTGCCTTCCGATCCGGGCAGAATGCGGTTGCCGGTGTCGTGCTGTTCCGCCTCACGGCGGCTTCCCCGGCGTTTGTGAAAGCGAGTACTTTGATGCACGCACACGATCTGGATCTAGGGCGGACGTTGATGTGGCCACTGAGAATCCGCAGGCTTGGCTGCGCGATCGTCCTCATCCTGGCCCTTCTCCTCCCCGTTCCCGCCCGGGCTCACCCTGCGGCAGACCCCGCCTTCACCTACCGTCTGGCCGATACCTGGGGCCATGTGCCCTGGCAGCCCAAAGCCGGGCGCTTCGGTCAGACCCTGGACATCACGGCCATCCCTGACGGGACCATCCTGGTGCTGGACGGCCGGCAGGAGACCGTGCACGTGCTGGAGCCCGACGGCCGGCCGCGCAGCCTCTTCACCGTGCCGCGCATCGATCTCAACGATAGCGACTGGCGCGCCCTGCGTCTGGACGGCGCGGCTGACGGCAGCTTCTTCCTGCTGGTGGAGGGACCCTTCGCCAGCGACGAGAGCGAGTATCGGCGCTACCGCATCGACCACCTCTGGCCGGACGGGCGGATGATCGGCAGCTTCGAGGTGACGCCCCAGGACGGCCAGCCGGCCGTCTACCGCGACATCGCCGTGCGGTCGGACGGGCGCGTCTACCTGTCGCGGATGGATACCGATGAACCCTTCTTCGACTGGTCCGGGGTCATGCCCACGCCTGCGCCGCCCGATTCCCCCCTGACGCGCAGCGTGGACGTCTTCGAGGGCGAACGGCTGCGCGATCGGCTTCCTGTGTCCTGCCAGCCGGACCGGCTGGACCTGGGTCCGGACGGCCGCCTCTACGTGGCCAACCGTTGCCCGGTGCCCTTGAGCCTGCCGCCCGACCCCGATCCGGGGGAGCCGGAGCCCTCGCGCCGCCGGGTGCCGGCCCAGACGACGGCCCTGCCGCCGACGATGCCGCGGGCCGAGGGTGTGGCCGTCTTCGACCCCACGCAGGCCTATGAGCGCTTCGTGCCCTTCATCAATCCTGAGGACCTGGCCGCCGGGCCGGCGGGGGCATTCATCAGCCGCAACGTGGAGATCTTCGCCCTGGGCGAGGATCAACCGCTCTACGCCGGCCCCACCACGGCCATCAATGCCGCCTATCTGGGCCGGGTCGTCCTCAATCTGGAAGCAAGCGCCGACGGTCGGCTGCTGGCATCCATCAACCATTGCAGCGCCCAGGGGGTGCTGCACATCGCCCGGCCGGCCGAGCGGCCGGCGCAGGCCCGACTGAGCGGCGAGCTGGACCAGCCGGAGCTGGAAGGCCCGGCCAGCCCGCGCCGCTTGACGGCCGGGGCCGCGGACCTGGCCGTGCTGCAGGGCCGCTTCAGCATCTACGGCCCGCGGCCGGACCATGTCTATGTGGAAGAGCCCTACGCCATGGAGCGCCAGACCGTCCAGCTCTGGAGCCTGGGCTCGGGGGCCGGCCAGCCGCGAGATCGGCTGCGGCTGCAGCTGGGCCATTGCAGCTCCGGCCCCGGCCGGCCGGCCCGCGATGTGGCCTACGGGGCGCAGGACCTGTTCGTACTGGATCCGGTGAAGCTGCAGCAGCGCCCTCAGGCGGAGCTGCCCGGCTGGACCTACTGGCCCGCAGGCCGCGCCGAGCCGGATGAACAGCCCTTCCTGACGGCCTTGGCGGTGGACCGGGGCCGCGTTGCGGCCTTGGACATCGGGCGGCGGCGGGTCACCCTGCTGGATGAAGCCGGCGGCCGCGTGCTGGACGAATGGCTGACGCCGGACGCCGGCGCCCTGGTGGACATCGCCATGACCGGTGGGCGGATCTACCTGGCCGACACCGCCCGGGCCCGCATCCTGGTGCGCGGACTGGCCGGCGAGGACCTGGGCGACTGGCCGGTGGCCGACGGCCCGCTCAGCCTGGCCGCGGGCCCGGAAGGCGATCTGTACATCCTGGGAGCCGCCGGCTGGGGTCTGCGCTACAGCCCCGAGGGGTTGTTACGGGCCCTGTGGCCCATGCCGCAGCGGGGGGTGCGCGTACACGACCTGAGCGTGGACGCCAACGGTGCGGTCTATGTCTCGTGGACCCGCTTGCTGCCCTTCGACGAGCCGGAGCCGCAGTTCGGCGCCTTCTACCAACAGATCGTGGACGGCGGGATCTGGGTCTTTCAGGCCCAGGGTCTGCCGGAGGCTCCGGCGCGCGAGGCGGGCGCCTGCCTGGCCGCGCCGGACAAGCGCGCCTCACCCGCGCTGATCCAACTGGGCCAGGCGGTGGAGGTGCAGCTGGATGTGGCGGGCGACTGCCCACCCGGCGGGCCGCCGAGCCAGACGGTGTTGGTGATCGACAGCTCCCGCTCGATGGGCTTCGACAGCAGCTGGGACACGGCGCGGGCCATGCTGCTCGACCTGCTTCCGCAGCTGGGGGGCGCGGGTGCGGAGCTGGCGTTGGTCAGCTTCGGCAGCGGCGGGAGCCTGCTGCAGCCGCTGACGCGAGACCGGGACGCCCTGCGCCGCGCCTTGCTGGAGGTCGAGCCGGGAGGCGACACACAGCTGAGCGCCGGGTTGGAGCTGGCGCGGCAGGAGCTGGATGGCCCGCGCGGCAGCCGCGGCGCTCGGCGCGGCATCGTGGTGATCACCGACGGCATGGTCAAGGACGATCCCTCCGCCCTATCCCTCGCCCTGCGCGGCGCCGGCATCAGCCTCTTCGCCCTGCTCTTCACCAACAGCGCCTTTGAATGGGATCAGCAGGACCTGTTCAACAGCCTGGTGGGCGTGCCCAGCCACCTGATCATCGACCCGGCCGCCGCAGACGTCCGGAGCATGCTGGATGCTGCGCAGGGGCAAGCCCGCCCTGCCGGCCTCTTCCAGCGCGTCACGGTGGAGGATCTGATCCCAGCCAACATGGCCTATGTTCCGGATTCGGCACAGCCGCCGGCCGCCTACGACGCCACCCGCCACGCCCTGGTCTGGCGCCTGGGGGCGGTGACGGCCGCCGACGGCTTGCGCCTGACCTACCGATTGATCCCCCGCGAATGCGGCCTCTGGCCCACCAACATCCTGGCCACCGCGGACTACCTTGACGTCCTGGACCATCCGGGACGCCTGGTCTTCCCTGTCCCGCAGGTCAACGTGATCTGCCGCCCGTTGACCGCCCGTGCCTGGCTGCCCTTCCTGGGCCGCGCCGTCTGTCTGCGCCGTGCGCGGCCGGCGGACGTGGTCCTGGTTCTGGACAGTTCGAGCAGCATGGCCGAGTCCGCGGCAGCCGGCGCGGCGCGGACCAAGCTGGACGCGGCGCGCGACGCGGCCACCGCCTTCCTGGATGCCCTGGCCCTGCCCTCGGACCGTGCGGCTGTCGTCGGCTTCGACGGGGCTTCGCGACTGCTGGCGCCGCTGTCGGGCGACCGTGCGGCGCTGGACCTTGCCCTGCGCGGTCTTGAACCCCATCCCGGCACGCGTATCGACCTGGGCCTGGCGGCCGCGGGCGCAGCCCTTGATGCGGGCGCCCGCCCGGAGGCCCTGCGGGTGGTGGTCCTGCTGACGGACGGCCTGCAGAACCAGGAGGCGGCTCCCGACGACGCGGTGGTCGCCGCTGCCGCGGATCTGCGAGCCGGCGGCGCATGGGTCTTCGCCATCGCCCTGGGCGACCGGGTGGACCTGCCGCTGCTGGGCCGGATCACGGCGGACAGGGACCGCGTCTACCACTCGCCGACGGCGGCGGAACTGGCGGGGATCTACCGGGGGGTGGCTGCGGCCTTGGATTGTGCGGGGGAGGGGTAGAGGGGGGTCCTGCCGGTCGTTGATTCACCGGCTCAGTGCGGGTCGACCCATTCCACCATCGACGCGGACCCGTCCTCCCCAGATCCGGCGCTCAGCGTGGCGGTGAACTTCAGACTGGCGTCGCCTCGGCAGCGCGGTCAAGGCGTTCCACGCGGCCAGCCGCACGGGTATTCGGCGATCTGTCGGGATCGAGGGGCTTGTTGTTAGCTAGGACTGGGTCTGCCGGGTCGCCTACACCCCCGCCTGGAAGATCGCCTTGCCCACGAAGAAGGGCCCCAGGTTCGTCAGATACAGCGCCGTCTGCTGCGTGCCGCGCATCGTCTGGATGACCACGCTGAGCGGATGCAACGCTTTGCCCAGCACGCCGATGACGAAGTCGTTGTCATGCTTGTCCAGACCGTGGCAGGCCAGACGGATGTCATGCGCCAGATCGGCGCGCCCGAAGCGCATGCCGATGGTGCCGTGCTCCTTCAGGATCTCGCGCTGCTCGCTTTCCTCCAGGCGGGCGAACTGGCCGCTGCGTCTGAGCGGATACCAGATGGCCCAGGGCCAGGCCCGCTCCAGCACCGTGCGCCGTGGGCGGTGGATGAGGGCGTCTTCCAGGTCCGGCTCGTAGCCCAGGGCGTAGGTGCGACCCAGCATGGTGAACTCCGGCTTGGGGGTCAGCGCCGCGAAGGCCGGATCCTGCAGCAGCCGCCGGACGGGGCCGACGAAGAAGTCCGGATTCTCGCCGACCGTGAGCAGACCCACGCCCCAAGGGTCATTGACATCGGCGTAGAGCACCGCGTCCAAGCCCGATGCGCGCAGGGCGGCGATCAGCGGCTCAGTGTCCGCGCAGTCGCCCCAGGCCAGCAACTGCATGTACAGGCGGCGGTCCAGGGACTGCCGTTGGCCGTCCTTGATGCCGCCCTTCTCGCTGAGGTCCGGCGCCTCGATGGGGCTGGGTCCGGGGGCGGAGGCCCCGGATCCAGCAGCGGGTGGGCGGTTCATGGTCGTCGGCTCGGGCATGGGATCATCCTCGTGTTGCTGGACGGTCGGTCGCGGCGATTGGCCATGGCTCGGGTCTGCTTCGCCAGCGCCCATTTCAGCGGGCGGCGGCCGGGGTCGCGACGGTCCACAGCCCCCACGGATCCTCGCCCGGGCGCGCCGTGATGTCCAGGGGGGAGAGTGAGCGGCCCCAATCGGTCAGGGACTCGGCCGTCGCACCGGCCAGGAAACAGAGCGGCGCCGGTGCCCCTCCGGCGTCCAGGCGGTGGTTGATGGTCGCGGGGGGCAGTTGCTCGAAGGGCAGGTCGGCCATGGTCAACAGGTAGGTGACGGCGCGGCGGGGATGCCCTCCGGCTCGCCAGCGGACCGACTTGAGATCCTCATCCACTAGCAGCACCGCGTCCGCTGCGCGACCCCCGCGTGCCGATTCCAGCATGCTCCAGAGCCGGCGGTTGTCGAACTGCTCGGCCATGGCCGAGCGGATGTAGGTCCAGCCGCGCAGCAGGGGCAGGGCGATCAGGGCCGCCATGACCAGGGCCCGCAGGCTCGCCGTCCAGCGGACAGTGCGGAGGGAGGTGCCGGTTGCCGCGCCGCGCTCCGGCAGCCGTTCGGCGAGCACCGCGCCAAGGCTCGCGCTCAGCAGCGGCAGCAGGAAGCCCAGGTAGCGCGCTTCCAGGAAGCCCTGCCAGTTCTGGTTGAAGCGCGGAAGGGCCAGCAGGGCCAGGAGTGTTACCAGCAGCGGCAGGCGGCGACCGACCGGCCGCGCCTCGTCCTCCGCCAGGCCCTTGACCGGCGCCAGGGCCAGCCACAGGGCCGCACCCAGGAAGGCGGTGGCCCACAAGGCGGCCAGGAGCCGCTCGCCAAGGGTTGTGGAAGCGCCCACCAGGCCGAACCCGCCCACAAAGGAGCGCCCCAGCTGCAGGAAGGCCGCATGGGCTCCGGCCGCCCAGGACCCGGCGGCGGCCCAGTTGCCGGAGCTCTGCGCCTCGTGCAGGGTCGCCATGCCGCCGGTCAGGTTGAAGTAGATGACCGGACCATAGGCCAGAGCGGCGCCCAGAAGGGCCAACCAGGGCCCGGAACGGGCCAGCCAGCCCAGCCGTCTGCCCGCGAGGAAGAGCCAGAGGGCCAGGCCGGCAAGGAATACGATGACCGAAGGGTGGGTGTGCAGCGCCACGCCGCCCAGCAGGCCTGCGCCCAGCCAGCGCAAGGCGGCCTCCCGGCCGCCGGCTTCCCTGGTCACCGCGGCCAGCAGGGCCAGAACGCCGAGCGTGGTCCACAATGGCGTGGAGCTGTTGGACCAGGCCACGCGGCTGTTGACCAGCGCAGGGGTGAAGGCCGTGGCCATCAGGGCGCCGCCCAGAAGGCCGGCCGGCAGGCGGCGGTCCGGGCGCGCCAGCCGGGCGGCGAGGGCTACGGTGGCCAGGACGGTGGCCAGGCCCAGGGCGAGGCTCAGGAGCCTGGGCGCTTGAGGGTCCGCCGGCCACAGCTTGATCCAGCCGGCCATCAGCCAGGCCCAGAAGGCGCCGTTGTAGGCGTCGGTGTGCACCAGTGGACGGGTGCCGGCCACCAGGATGTCCCGGGCGTAGAGGACCTCGGCTGACTCGTCGGTCAGATGGGGCACCAGCTGCAGGGCAGGCAGGCGGGCCGCCAGGGCCAAGGCCGCCACAGCCAGAACCACGACCGGCCAGGACAGCCAGGATCCACGGCCTGGGGCGGACCGAGACGTGTTCAAGGATCCAGTGCCTGCAAAAGCGGCTCAAGCTCGGCGACCGAGGCCGAGCCTTCCAGCCGGGCCACCACCCGGCCCTTCTTGTCCAGCAGGTAGACCCAGGGCTCGGTGCTCAGGCCCCAGGCCTGCATCGTCGCCGACAGCTCGCCCGGTTCCGCCATCGAGCGGTAGACCTCGACGTGGATGAAGTTCATCTTGCCTTGCCAGCGGGCCTTGAGGGCCTTGACCTCGCCCATCACGGGCTGGCAGATCTTGCTCTGACAAAGGCCGGGCGTGGCCATCAGCACCAGGGTGGGCCGGCCGCTGGCCCGCGCCTGGTCCACGGTCATCGCATATAGCTCCGGGTCCGGCTGGGGATCCGTGCTGATCTCACGGATGTCCTGCCCCGCTGCCAACACTGGGTTGGTCGTGGGCGGGGGCGTCTCGCCCACGGCCGGGCCGGCTGGATGGCCGGCCACCGTGAAGCGGATGCGCTGCGTCGCCATGGTGCGCCCGTCGGCCAGGCTGCCGGCCACCTCGAGGCCCCAGACGCCGGCCTGTTCGAAGGTGACCGGGGCCACGTAGAGTCCCGCGCCCGCCAGCGGCGAGGCATAGTAATGCGCCTTTGCCTGGGCCGCCTGCAATGCCTTGTCGCCCTGGATGCGAAAGAAGGTCAACGCCAGGTCGGCGTCGGGCAGTAGATCCTTGGCTTCGTCCAACAGGGCGAAGGCAAAGCGCTCCTTGCCCACCGCCAGATCGCTGGAGGCGATGGCGATCTCTACGGGGGGAGCGTCGCCGGCCGTGCCGGCCGCCGTCGGGGGGGGCGGTTGCGCCGCGGGTACGCAACCGGTCAGCAAGAAGGCAACCAGAGCGACAAGCCGGCGGCTGCGCGGTAGCCGGTTCATGAGCGTTCGTCCTCCCAGAGCTTTTCGACTGCCGACAGTGCCTCCGCCGCCGCCTTGCGTGCCGCGCGGCGGCGCACGTACCAGCGTCCGATGAAGACCGTGAGCCCGGCCTTGAGCACCCAGCCGGTCAACAGGATGTGGAAGTGGCGATCGATCCAGGCCAAGAGGCGGGGGCCCAGGGCAGCGGGGCGGACGCTGAAGGTGAAGCTGCCACGGCTGCGGTGGCCGTCACGAGCATCGACCGCCGTCCACTGGGCGGTATAGCCGCCTTCCGGCAGGGACCCCAGCGCCGCGCGCATGATGGAGCGGTCCTGCGGATCGATCGTCGTCGGACCGCGGTCCTGGCGCTGGAAGCCTTCATCGATGACCTGGATGAAGCTGCCTTCGGCCAGGGGCGCGCTGAAGTGCACCGTCACCTCCGACGGACCGCCGTACACCACCTCGCTCGGGCGCGGGCTGCTCTCGACGGTCTCGCTATGCGCCCTGGTCGTCGGCGGCAAGGACAGGCGGCCGAGCAGGGCCACCGCCAGCAGCAGGGCGGCCCGCGACAGGATTCGGACAACGCGGTCGAGCATGGGTTTACGATAGCATACGGGGGGAGGCAGCTCGCCTCCCCCCGTGTGTTTCTGGACCGATGGATCGGCCGTCGGCGTCAGGGTCTGGTCGGCGATGCGGCCGTAGGCCCGGGGGCCGCGTCGTCAGGGGGGGCGCTGACCGCGGGGGCGACTTCGCCGGCTGCATCGGGAACGGCGCCACTGTCTTCGCCGGCCGCATCCGTGGTGGGCAATGCGACGCCGTCCACGCCTTCAGCGGCCGGCGTGCCTTCGGCGACCGGAGTCGCCGTGGGTGCCAGCGGGGCGTTGGCGATCCAGTCCTTCAGGCTGTCCCAGTCGGTGGAGGACAGGATCACGATGCGCTTGTCGCCGGCCTTGCGCACGTAGTACTGAGGGTCGATGGGATGTTTGTCGCCCAACTGCACCACGGTGCTTTCGCCGCCGGAGAGCTTCAGGGTCACGGTCATGCTCGCGGTGGCCAGGCCATAATCTTCCGGCTTGGCCTCTGTGCCCAGATCCCGGAGGACTTCCGGCTTGGCCAGGCGCTCCAGGGTGCTGCCCACGGTTTCGGAGGCCGGGCCCTTGCCTTCTACCTCCCAGCCGCCGGCGGCGCGTTTCAAGACGACCTTGCCGTCCTGGGTGGACACCTCCACTTCCTGCAGCTTGTCCTTGTCCAGATCCAGGAAGGGGGCCGGCGTGGCCGTGGGCATGCCGTGGCTGTAATCCACCGGCTTGGCGTCGCGCTGGGTGTAGGCGAAGATGCCGGCTGCGATGGCCAGCAAGACGATGATCAGGGTGTATCGGGAATTCATGCTGCGTTCGCTTCCTTGCTTTGCGCGATCCGGCTAGCGCCGGCCCCACCAGATCCACAGCCCGATGGCCGCGATGGCCCCGGGGATCAGGAGCAGGGTGGTCAAGGTGACCAGGAGCGGGTTCTGCGGCGGGGTGATGGGTCGGCTGTCAGGCTCCGTTGCGCGGATGGCGATCAGGCTCTCATCCTGGGCCAACCAGCTGACCGAGTTGAGGAAGAGGTCGCCGTTGGCCGTGGCGCCCGGCTGGAACTGCGCCAGGGCCGCGTCGTCAGCCAGGGCCGACGTGCCGAAGACCACCAGCCGGCCGCCCTTCTCGCCGCCTTCGCCGGCCACGGCCAAGGCCAGAGGAGCGGGCTTGTCATCCGGCCCCTGCTCCACTTTCTGGTCCGCGACGCCGGCCAGGTCCGTCTCGCCGTAGACGCCTGGGCCGCTGACCTCCAGCAGCTTTGTGCTGGTCAGGGTCGTGTCCACCGGCGTGCCGACGCTGAACGACTGGGTGCCTACCAGAACAGTCTGGAAGCGATTCAGGTCTTTGGTGGTGGCATGAAACTGGTAGTCCGTGTCTACGACGGCCACTGCCGCCGACAGCTGCCCCAGGCGGTTGGTCTGGATGACAAGGTCCTTGTCGGGCCGGATGTCCCAGAGGCCCAGGAGGTCGTCCAGGCCCGCGTCCTGGTCAGGGCTGATCAGGAGCATCGCCTTGCCCCCGCCCTGGACCCAATCACTGAGCGCCTTGGCCTCCGCCGGCAGGAAGGGCCGGCTAGGCCCGGCCACGATGACCACGTCGGCCTTGATGGTGTCGGTCATGGCTGACAGGTTCAGATTCTCCACCTTGTAGCCTTCCCGCTCCATGGCCTGCCGCACCCCGGCGTAGCTGCACTGCCCTTGCTCACCACCGTCCGTGCCGCATTCGCCATGCCCCGTGGTGAAGGCCACCACGCTTACCTTGGCCCGGGTGGCCTTGACGATGGCGCTCGTCAGCTCCTGTTCGTCGAAGCTGTAGGCGATGGCATGCTTGTCGCCGGATTCCACCACCAGAGCTCGCCCCGGCGGCTGGTCCTGTTCGATCCGCTGCGCCAGGCCGATCAGGGCCGGCACGTCCACCTGAGGGTCCAGGCGCTGGTAGCTCATGGTGGGGTAGCGCTGCTTGTAGCGGTCCACCAGGCGCTCCAGCTCGGCGGCGGCGTTGGCGTCAGCCTGGCTCAAGATGGCCGTGAGCTTCAGTTCCTTGTTCTGGACCTTCAGGTCGTCCAGGATCTGCTTGGTCTGGTTGCTGATGGAGAAGCGCTTGTTCTCCGTCAGGTCCCAGGAGGTGTAGAAGCGGGTGCCGAAGAAGTTGGCCACGCCCAAGAGGGCCAGCATGGCCACAGTCAGCACCAGGGCATTGGATCCGTAGCGGGCCTGTCGGGAGCCGAACAACTCCCGGGCATCCTCCCAGCAGAAGACGGGCCAAGCCAGGGCCAGCACGGCCCCGGCGCCCAGCAGCGCCGTCCCCAGCCATTCCGGCGGCGTGTTGCCGGACGAGCGGGCCAAGGTCGGCGTGACCAGGCTGGAGAGGAGGACGAAAAGTCCGAAGACCGAGATGTACGGTGCGGCCGTGCGCAGCTTGTCCATCAGCGCCACCTCCTCGTTTCCAGGATTCGGGTGGCCAGGAACAGGCAACCGAAGGTCAGGGTCAGGAAATAGATGACATCCCGGGTGTCAATCAGGCCGTCACCGAAATGCATGTAATGATCGGAAAGGCCCATGTAGGCCACGCCCTTGACCCAAGCGGCCTCCGAGCCGATCTGGTTGAGGATGGACAGGAACCACAGGACCAGGACCAGCATGACACCCAGAAATCCAGCCACCACCTGACTTTCGGTCACCGACGAGGTCAGGACGCCCAGGGCCAGAAGGGCGGCGCAGAGCAGCGCCAGACCCAGGTAGCTGGAGAGCATCGGACCCAGATCGAGGCCCTTCTCGCTCAGGCGGCTCATGACGAAGACATGGCTGAGCGTCAGGGCCATCAAGGAGAGCAGCGCCGC
>Ga0209477_1001068_pt1 | contig 16798 bp, 15 predicted proteins | sample KloWWTupernatant_FD_187180 | JGI IMG/M metagenome (GOLD analysis project Ga0209477, IMG submission 187180) | Active sludge microbial communities from Klosterneuburg, Austria, studying microevolution and ecology of nitrifiers - Klosterneuburg... | ecosystem: Engineered > WWTP > Aerobic digester >... | reverse complement strand
TTTAAAATTATTTTGAAAACGACTTAATCTAAAAAATATTAATAAAAATAACTGACACAGATGTAATTAATTTACTGACAGATATTCCAGATAAGAATTTATTCTAAGGTCAGGTAGGAACTATTGTTGAAATTTTATCAGATTATAAATATGAAGCTGAATTTTGCAATCACAAAGGTGAAACAGTTTCTATGGTACTTTTAGATAGCAGTAATTTACTTTTAATGCATTATGAATTTGAAGCTGTTTAATTTTAATTTATTCCAAATTTCTTCATTTTACCTTCACTTCCATTCTCCAATGCTTATCATTCCTAAATTGATTTAACACATTAAAATAATTAATTTGTCTAAAATTAATTACACACTATATTAATGAGTAAAATTGCATTCGTTTTTCCCGGGCAGGGTTCTCAAACTGTCGGGATGGGAAAAGATCTTTTTGATAATTTTGATCTGGCAAAAGAAATTTATAAAAAGGCAGATGAGATAATGGAAATGCCGCTGAGTACTATTTCTTTTGAAGGTCCTGCAGATATTCTTACACAAACTCACATTACACAGCCGGCACTTTTTGTTCACTCTTATATATTGATCAAGCTCATCGGCGATAAGCTTATTGCCAATACTGCTGCAGGTCATTCACTTGGTGAATACACAGCAAATGTTTATGCAGGTTCTTTTTCTTTTGAGAATGGACTGAGACTTGTAAAAAAAAGAGGTGAGCTGATGAAAGTTTCCGGACTTCGGAGACCGGGCACAATGGCTGCTGTGATAGGGCTTTCACCTGAGCAGGTTGACGAGATCTGTGAAAAAGCAAAAGAACATCAGATCGTTCAGCCTGCGAATTATAATGCTCCCGGACAGATCGTAATCTCAGGAGATGTCGATGCTGTTCACCGCGCAATGATTATTGCAAAAGAAGAACCTTACAACAGTAGAATGGTGAAGGAGCTTCAGGTAAGCGGTGCGTTTCATTCGGAGCTTATGCTATCTTCTGCAGAGGAATTAAAAGTCGCACTTGAACAGACTGAAGTTTATGATTCACTGATTCCTGTTTATGCAAATGTAGATGCAGAGCCGGTTACGGAAGACGATATAATAAGGAATTCACTTTACAGACAGCTTATGTCTTCTGTAAAATGGCAGGGGTCAATTGAAAATATGATCAGAGGTCTTGATGTGAAAAAGTTTTATGAGATCGGTTCGGGGAAAGTTCTTACAGGATTGATAAAAAGGATTAACCCAGATGTGGAAGTTTTTAATATAGGGACAGCAGAGGATATTAAGAATCTTAGTTAAATTCACTTCTCTCTAAAAAAAATAAGAGAATGTTCAAATAAATTTTATAAAAAATAATAATGGCAGATTTTAAAGGCAGAGTAATTTTAATAACAGGCGGATCAAGAGGGATTGGAAAGACTATCGCTGAATCATTTTCAGATGAAGGTGCGACTGTAATTGTGACATACAGAAATTCCATTGATGATGCTTATTTTGATTCAAAAGGAATAATGCATTTTAAATGTGATGTGTCTGATATGAAATCTGTGCAGGCAATGGTGGACGGCATAATAAAAGATCATGAGAAAATAGATGTATTAATAAACAACGCAGGCATTACAAAAGACGGACTGCTGATGAGAATGAGTGAAGATGACTGGGATGCTGTACTTGATACAAATCTCAAAGGAGTTTTCAATATGACAAAAGCAGTTACGAGAAACATGATGAGTAAAAGATACGGCAGGGTAATTAATATTACTTCAGTAGTCGGAATAACGGGAAACGCAGGACAGGCAAATTATGTCGCATCAAAAGCAGGCGTGATCGGATTTACAAAATCCATTGCAAAAGAACTTGCATCAAGAAATATTACCGTGAATGCAGTTGCACCCGGATTTATAGAAACGGAAATGACAGATAAATTATCTGATGAAGTAAAACAGACTTACATGAATATGATACCCTTAAAAAAATTCGGTAAAGGTGAAGACATTGCCAAAGCAGTGAAATTCCTTGCAGGCGGCGATGCGGATTATATTACCGGTCAGACGCTTTGTGTTGACGGCGGAATCGTCATGTAGAATCAGCCTACAGACTGATTCTGCAAATTAAAAATTAATAATTAAAAATTACGAATTTGAAATTAATTAAAATAAAATGAATACAAAAAAACAAAATGCACCAACAGCTGCGAAAATAATTTTAACATTGCTTTTAGGAATGGTAATATTATCCGGCTGTAATAACAGTTTTGATGCTTTGAAAGGGAAAGTATATTTATATAAGGACAGTGTATATGAATTCACAGCAGCATTTGAAGGAGACACAATTTTTTATATCATGAAAGATGAAAGAATGCCAATGTTCCATAAGTCTTTATTTGAAAGTGAACAGGTAAATGATTCAACATATCTTATTACTCTGAAAGACCAGCCAAAATTCTGGGACAAGAACACATGGGAAATAGTTGTGGTCGATGATAAAAAATTCCGATCAAAAGAATCCGGTAATTATTATAATTTATATTCTGACACTATGATAGTAAGGCTTGCTCCTGAATTTCAGAAGCCGGTAAAATAAATTCCGGATAAGGACAAAAACTTTTTATAGGTGAAATTAAAATGAATACTGTTTGAAAAAGGAAATTAGATTAAGGAAAGAAAATTTTGAAACCGATTCAGGGATTGAAATTCCTGCATATCTTAATGATCCGAAAAAAATCCCTGACCCCGGAGAGTTTCCTTTTCTGAGAGGTGTTCATAACTCAATGTACAGATCGAAACTCTGGACGATGAGGCAGTATGCGGGTTTTGCGACTGCGGAGGAATCAAATGAGAGATATAAATTTCTTATAAATTCAGGTACTACGGGCTTATCAGTTGCTTTCGATCTGCCTACTCAAATCGGATATGACAGTGACGATCCGATGAGTGAAGGAGAGGTCGGTAAAGCGGGGGTTGCGATTGATTCCCTTGAAGACATGGAGACATTGTTTGATGGTATCAGACTTGCTGATATTACATCATCGATGACAATAAATTCTACTGCAGCGATTTTGCTGATGATGTATGTTGCAATTGCAAAAAAGCAAAATGCGGATCTTACAAAACTTTCCGGCACTATACAGAATGATCTTTTAAAAGAATACATTGCGCGCGGAACTTACATTTATCCGCCAAAAGAATCCATGAGACTGATCACCGACATTTTCAAATGGTGCAGCAAAGAGCTTCCTTCCTGGAATACAATTTCCATCAGCGGATATCACATTCGTGAAGCAGGATCGAGTGCAGTACAGGAAGTTGCATTTACTTTATCTGACGGAATTGAATATGTAAAGTCTGCTATCGAGTCGGGACTTGATGTAGATGATTTTGCAAAACGGCTTTCATTCTTTTTTAATTCTCATAATAATTTTACAGAGGAAGTAGCAAAGTTCAGAGCAGCCAGAAGGATATGGGCTAAGATAATGAAGGAAAGATTCGGAGCAAAAGATGATGCAAGTATGAAGCTGCGGTTTCATGCGCAGACAGGAGGCTCAACATTGTCTGACAGGCAGATTGATAACAATATTGTGCGCGTTACAATACAGGCACTTGCTGCGGTACTTGGCGGTTGCCAGTCTCTTCATACAAACGGAAAGGATGAAGCCATTGCACTTCCGACCGAACAGTCAGTTCAGACTGCACTAAGGACACAGCAGATAATTGCATATGAAAGCGGAGTTGCAGATTCAGTAGACGCACTTGGCGGTTCATATCTGATAGAATATTTAACAGATCAGATCGAGGAAAAGGCAATGGATTATATTAATAAGATCGATGAGATGGGTGGTGCATCAAAAGCTATTGAATATAATTATCAAAAGAATGAAATAGAGAAAAATGCATATCAATTACAAAAGGACATTGAAGATAAAAAAATAATTGAAGTAGGTGTAAATGAATTCATGTCTGACATAGAAGAAGAGCATATAGTTTTCAGAGTGGATGACAGCGTTAGAACAAGACAGATTGAAAAGCTGAAAATTCTCAAAGAGAAAAGAGATAATAAAAAAGTAAATGAAATTTTAGAAACTATAAAAAAAGAATCCCAGTCAGATGAAAATCTTCTTCCTTTTATACTTGAGGCAGTAGAAAATTATGCAACAATAGGGGAAATTTCAAATGCACTCAGAGAAGTCTGGGGCGAGTACAAAGCCATTTAATAAATTTCATATTTTTAAAATTATGAGACAAAAAGTTATCTGGGTATCAGGATCATCATCAGGGATTGGAAGAGAGATTGCGAAAGAATTTTCAAAAGCGGGTCACAAAGTTGCAGTTACTGCCAGACGCAAAAATGACTTAGCGAAATTAGTAAATGAAATAAGATCCGAAGGTGGCATTGCTTCAGCATTTATTTGCAATGTAATGTCCGGGAAGAGTGTAATCTCAACTTTCAAAAAAATCACAGAAGATCTGGGAAAGGTCGATTGTTTGGTAAACAATGCCGGCACGACTGTATTCAAATCATTTACTGATACCAGTATTTCAGATTACGATAATGTACTTAATACAAATCTTCGCGGCGCATTTCTTTGTATAAAATCTGTACTTCCTGAAATGCTGACGAAAAAGAAAGGGCATATTATAAACGTATTGTCAGTAGCTGCCAATACTGCATTTGAGAACAGTTCAGTATATGCTGCTTCCAAGGCAGCACTTCTTGCAATGTCAAATTCTCTGAGATCAGAAGTACGGAGTAAAAAAATAAAAGTCAGCAATATACTTCCCGGAGCTGTCGAGACTGAAATGTGGGATAAAAAATCTATTGAACAATTCGGTCACAAAATGATGCAACCAATTGATATTGCTAAGATAGTATTAACTGTTTTTAACCAGCCTGACAGAGTTCTTATCGAAGATATTATTGTACGCCCTGAGTTTGGTGACCTTTAAATTTCTGAGGATAAGTTATTTTTTTGATTATGGTTTTTGAAAAAGTTTAAATATCAACGATATTGAAATTAACCTAAAGACAAATATTTATTTCGGTTATACATTTTATAATAATCTTTATAAAAAAATTTATTGAAAAAACAGGTTTTTTTTTAATTAAGTATGTTTACTCATTTTTCATTTTTGCTTATAAATTGTATACAAATCTAAACCACTTAAACTCTTGCTCACACTGCGTTTATCAATTATTCTCCAAAATTTAAAAAAATCTCAATTTCGCATATTGATTTTTATATTGTTAAAAAATAATTAGTAGATTATATTACATCAATTAAAGATTAACCCAAATGTTCACCATATTAATCTTAATTTTATTGTTCCAAAATTTTTAAATTCAAAACATAACTAATTATGAAAATAATATTTTTCATTTCAGCTTTCCTATTTATAAATTTCAATATAAATGCAGAAATCATATATACTGATCCTGTGCAGGATGCAAAATATGTCAGCATCAACAACAGTATAATAATTGGATTTGACAAACAGATCAAAGGATCTGTTATTAATTCAGTTATTCAGGTGAGAGGTTCAATTAGCGGTATACATACCGGAAAATTTATTATTACAAATGATAAGATGAAATTAATTTTCAAACCTGATCTTCCATTTGCATTTAATGAATCAGTTGAAGTTAATTTTATCCCTGACGGTTCAGGTATTGGTAAAAGCAACAGAATTTCATATTCATTCCGGACTGAGGTTAAAAAAACAAAAGTGGATCAGAATCAAATCCTTATTAATGAATTAGGAAACGCTCCCTATAATACAAACCCTGGTTCTTTGCCATTACCAACTTTGCAGGTTTTAGAATCAAACAACCCATCTCCCGGAGAGATCTATCTTGGAAGTTTCGCTTTCGCTGTTGGTCAATCAGATTCATATCTTCTGATCTCAAACAATGCCGGTGCATATTCTTACAACAGACCATCGCCAAATAGATTTTTCGATTTCAGAAAACAGCCAAATGGCATGTACACTTATTTTACTGTTGATAAATATTATGGAGAGGATTTTAATCATAATATAATTGATAGTTTTTATTGCGGAAATGGATACACTACTGATTTTCATGAATTGGTATTATTAAATAACGGTCATGCTTTACTAATGAGCTATGATCCTCAACCTGTTGATATGAGTCAGGTAGTTCAGGGCGGCAATCCAAATGCAACTGTGTTTGGTTTGATCATACAGGAAATTGATGTAAATAAAGATGTGGTATTTCAATGGAGAAGCTGGGATCACATTGCAATTACAGATGCTATCCATGAAAATCTTTTAGCGGCTTCGGTTGACTATATTCACGGAAATGCAATTGAAATGGATCATGATGGAAATCTTTTAATCTCATCAAGGCATATCAGTGAGATTACAAAGATCAACCGGACTACCGGTGATATTATCTGGCGTCTTGGTGGAGTTCAGAATCAATTTACATTTGTAAATGATCCTATTAAATTTAGTTATCAGCATGATATAAGAAGGTTAAAGAATGGTAATATAACACTTTATGACAATGGAAATTTTCACTCTCCTCAATTTTCGAGAGCAGTTGAATATCAGCTTGACGAAGTAAATAAAGTGGCAACATTAGTATGGCAATTCAGAAGGACACCTGACTATTATGGATTTGCTATGGGTACTACACAGAGACTTCCAAACGGGAATACTTTAATTGGCTGGGGCGCTGTCAGTCCTACTTTGACAGAAGTAAGACCTAACGGACAGGTTGCTCTTGAAATGAGACTTCTATGGCCAACGGTATCTTACAGAGTATTTAAAGATCAGACAAAATTAACATTAAACTTAAAACTTGCAATAGAAGGATTATACAATTCGGCAGAAGACAGACTTAATATGAAAGATACTGTAAGAGCATATATAAGAAATTCTACTTTACCTTACAACATTATAGATTCGGCAGTAGCTTATGTAGATTCAGTTAATTTCAACGGGGACTTCAGGTTTTATAATGTGCCTACAGGGACTTATTATGTATCTACAAAACACAGAAACTCAATTGAGACATGGAGTAAAGTCGGGGGTGAATCCTTTGTTGAATATGGTGTATATCATTATGATTTCACAAATTTAATTTCAAAAGCATTTGGCAACAATCTTGTTTTGAGTGGATCGAAATTTTGTTTTTATAGTGGTGACGTAAATCAGGATGGAAATATAGATCTGGCTGATGGAAGTATTATTGGAAATGATGTTTCAGTTTTTGCTATGGGTTATTTACCAACAGATATTAATGGAGATGGTATAGTGGATATTATAGATGCCTTAGTTACTGATAACAACGTCTTTGATTTAATCCAGAAACAAACTCCATGATCTAAATTATTTAGATCATAAATTTAATATCCGGATATTAGATCCATTTTCTTTAAAAATTATTTTACCTTAGCTAAAAATATTCAAAAATTCTAGCTAAGGTTTTTTATTTGTATCAGGATACGATTTGTTTATTTTTTAAATCTTTAACTTCTATGTTCAGAAATATTTATAAAATGGTAAAAGTAAAATTTACAACAGAAATTTCAATTTTGATTTAGCAGGAAAATTTTCAAAGAATGTATTACATAATAATTTTATCATTAGATTTTATATAGCTGTTAAATAAACAAATGAACAGATTGCTCTCAATATTTTACATTGACATTTCTCAGCATTAGAATTATATTGAGGACTGTATTTTTTAAACCTATTCAAGACATTAACACATATTACGGAGTGAAAATTTGAAGAAAAATCTTTCCCGAATAGTAATCACTATTGCATTAATCGTGCTATCGATTTACTTTCTCTACCCCACTTATCAGGATTACAATTTACACAAAGAGCTGTCTAAACTTACAGGTCAGGACAGTGTGGATTTTATAGATAAGAATGCCGAAGAGCTAAATGATGCAAGGGATAAAAGACTTAAATTAGGTCTCGACCTAAAAGGCGGTATGTACGTTGTAATGGACGTTGACGTTGTAAAGCTTCTTGAGGACATGTCAACCAAAAAAGACGAAACGCTGACAGCTATATTGTTAGAAGTAAAAGAAGCAACAACAGATAATGATGAGATCATCCTCGAAACATTCAAGGTTAAGCTGAATGAAAAAGGATTAAATCTTAAGACTTATTATGGCGAGATCAGAGACACCGATGCCGATGTTGAATCCAGGCTGAAAACTGAAATTGATAATGCTCTCGACAGAGCAGTAGAGATTGTCAGGAACAGGGTGGACCAGTACGGAGTAGCTGAACCGCAGATCCAGAAGATAGGAAACAGCAGGATCATTGTAGAGCTTCCTGGTGTAAGTAACCCTGAAGAAGTAAGAAAACTTTTGGAAGGTACTGCTTTACTAGAATTCAAACTTATTTATGATCCACAGGCAACTGTAAGAGTAATGGAATCTATAAATAAGATAATGACTGGTGACACTACTACTGTTTCAGATTCGACTTTGTCTTTAAATGAAAATGATTCTTTAAATTCAGGCAATGAATCTATTACAGAAACTGATTCTTCAAAATTAAACTCTGCTGCAACAAAAGATTCCCTTAAAGAAAAGAAATCAACTACAGAAAACAAATTAGCAAACAAAGATACTTCTGTAAAAAAAGAAACAGATTCTGTTAAGAAAACCGATACTTCAGTTACTGATGCAGACACTGCAACAGAAAATGATACTCTTGCAGATGAGACAGACACTTCAGATGCACAGCTAAGTGAAGAAGAGTTCAAAGAAAAATATCCATTCTTCTCAATGGTTTCCTTGAATCAGGAAAGCGGTACTGCTGACGGTTATGTAAAAGAAAGCGATAAGGAAAAAATTGAGAGACTTTTTAAGAGAGAAGATATCGCAAGTTTAATACCATCAGATATGCAATTTGCCTGGTCAAAGAAAACTTTCGAATCTGAAGGTGAAAAAATATATGTTTTATATGCAGTAAAAAAAGATGCTGAGCTCACAGGAAAAGTCATTGTAGACGCCAGAGCAAATATTGATCCGACGAGCAATACTCCGGTAGTTACAATGGAAATGGATGTAGAAGGTGCTTCAGACTGGGCGAGAATAACCGGTGCAAATATAAATAAAAGAATTGCGATCGTACTTGATAACGTTGTCTATTCAGCACCTGTCGTAAGAAGCAAGATCAGCGGCGGTAGTTCACAGATCGAAGGAATGGCTGATGTACCAGAAGCAAAACTTTTAGAAATCGTATTAAAGGCAGGTGCTTTACCTGCTCCGGTCAAGATTATTGAAGAAAGATCTATCGGACCATCACTTGGTGAAGATTCGATCAGATCAGGTATTTTATCTTCTATTGCAGCACTAATATTAGTTGCACTCTTTATGATATTTTATTATAAACTCGGCGGATCAATTGCCGACGTAGCTGTAATAATCAATATGCTTTTTATATTTGGTATCATGGCTTCATTAAAAGCAACACTGACTCTACCTGGTATTGCGGGACTTATTTTATCCATAGGTATGTCTGTAGATACAAACGTTCTTATCTTTGAAAGAATAAGAGAAGAAATTTCACTAGGTAAACCTTTGAAAACTGCAGTTGATCTTGGTTATAAAAAGGCATTTTCTGCAATCATTGATTCACACCTTACAGGTCTTATTACAGGTGTAATTTTGTATCAGTTCGGAACCGGACCAATACAGGGTTTTGCTTTAACATTAATATTCGGTCTGCTTGCAAACTTATTCACAGGTATTGTAATTACACATTACATTATAGATATACTGATGGAAAAAGGCAAAAAAGTCAGTTTCGGTTAATTATTAAAAAATAAAATTTATTTGAATTTATAATGAGAATTTTTGAAAACGCTAATTACGACTTTTTAGGTAAAAGGAAAATTTTTTATGTGGTTTCCATTGCCATAATCGTAATAGGTTTTACTGTATTATTTACTGCAAACAGTATTCCCTTAGGGATTGATTTCAGTGGAGGTACAGAAATACAATTACAATTTGAAAAAGATGTAAATATTTCAGATCTGAGGACAGCTATGGATGATGCAGGCTTTGCAGGGATGGAAATTAAAACAATGGGAACTGAAAGAGATGTTTTGTTGAGAACTCCGATGCAGGAAGAAGGTCAGATTGTCTCTGATAAGATTCAGGAAGGTATAAAAGCAAAGATAGGTGACAATAACTTTGAAGTAATGAGAACTGACAAAGTAGGTCCAAAAATTGGAGAAGAACTCAGAAGGAATGCATTATTTGCTGTTTTATTTTCTCTTCTGGCTATTCTGATCTATTTAGCATTCAGATTTCAGTTTGTTTTTGCTATGGGAGCTGTAATAGCACTTTTTCATGATGTTCTAATCACCATTGCTGTAATAGCAATAGCAGATTTTGCGGTTCCGGGATTAAGGCTGGAATTCAATCAGTCTATGCTTGCAGCGTTTCTTACACTTGTTGGTTTCTCGTCAAATGATACAGTGGTTGTATTCGACAGGATCAGAGAGAATATTAAATTATTTAAAAATGAAGATACACTTGCTATCATGAATAAGAGTATAAACGCTACTCTTAGCAGAACTATGATTACCAGTGGTATTGTTTTTCTTACTGTGCTGGTGTTATTTATTTTCGGTGGTGAAGTGAACAGAAGTTTTGCATTTACTTTCGGTATAGGTATTATTACTGGAACTTATTCTTCTGTTTTTGTTGCAAGTGCAATTGTTACTGACTGGAAGTTAAGAACTGTTGGACTAAAGAATAAATCTGAAAATTTCAAAACAGCAAAAGTAAAAAAAGCATAATGTCAGATATAGTTGTAAAATATACTGGTGAAGGCGATGAAAAATCTGTACTTATTGAAATTCAAAATGAAATGCTGGGTCTGCCAAATCACAGATCACTCAATGATATTGTAAATGAAGAGATCAAAAATGATATTAAGAATTTTTGTTTTGACCTTTCAAATTTAACCGCTATCAGTAGTTCAGGCATTGGTGTACTAATCGGTAATCTTAAAAACATTAACAGTGCCGGTGGTAAACTTAAGATTGAAAACGCAAATGATAAGATTCTGAATATTTTCAGGATCTCAAAACTTGATTCAATATTTAATTTAAACGGTTAATAAGCAAAATACATATAATTAATTTTTAAAAAGTCTTCAATTCAGATTCAATGATTGAAGATTTTTTTATTTAAACCAAACCAATATTAATGTTAGATAAAATTACAGTTTTAGTAGGTCTTCAATGGGGAGATGAAGGAAAAGGAAGAATGGTGGATTTTCTGGCTCAGGAAGCTGATGCAGTGGTCAGATATCAGGGTGGAAATAATGCCGGACATACCGTAGTCAATGAATTTGGTACATTCAAGCTCCATCTTATTCCCTCAGGTATTTTCAATGATAAGGTCATGAACATTCTTGGTACAGGTATGGTCATTGACATTGAAGCTCTTTCGGAGGAACTTGAAGATCTTGAAAAAAACGGTATCAGTACTAAAAACATACGACTTTCTGACAGAGCGACTATCACATTTCCATTTCATAGATTAGAAGATAATCTGGAAGAGGAAAGGCTTGGCAGTGCTGCTTTTGGTTCAACAAGAAGAGGAATTGCCTATGCATATGGTGAAAGATATATGAAAAAAAGTATTATGCTTGGTGAGCTTAATTACCCGGAGCATCTTAAAAAGCGTATCACAGATATTGTAGAATGGAAAAATCTTATTTTGAAAAATGTTTATAAAAGTGATGAAACATTAAATTCAGGAGAGATTCTCGATTGGCTGAATGAATTTGGCGGGAAGATCAAAGATAAAATTTGCGATACATCACTTTTATTAGATGAATATTATAATGATAATAAGAAGATACTTTTCGAAGCACAACTGGGAACTCTACGGGATATTTATTACGGAATTTATCCATTCACTACATCTTCCTGCACTCTTGCTACATTTGCACCCGTCGGCGGAGGATTACCCGGAAAAAGGATCGACAATATTATCGGAGTGATGAAATCATTTTCTACATGTGTTGGAAGCGGTCCGTTTGTTACTGAGATGAGTGATGAAGAAGCCGGACAGCTGCGGGAGACAGCAATGGAATACGGAGCTTCTACCGGCAGACCTCGCAGGATTGGGCATTTTGATGCGGTTGCTACAAGATACGGCGCGAGAATACAGGGAACAGATGAGATCGCAATGACAAAATTAGACAGTCTATCCGGACAAAAGAAACTTAAGATTTGTATTGGCTATAATATTGATGGTAAAAGCTTTAATGATTTTCAGCTTACTCCGGGACTTGAGATTGCTGAGCCTGAATATATAGAAATGGACGGCTGGGATGAGGATATTACAGGTTGTAGAAATTTTACTGAACTTCCAAAAAATGCACAGGATTATGTAAATAAAGTGGAAGATCTGATCGGATTTAAGATCAAATATATTTCTGTAGGTCCTGAACGAGAAAGTCTTATCATCAAATAAATTACTATGACACATCCTTCTGTTAATGAAATGTGGAACAGATTCATTATAGCTCATCCTGAATTTTCTGATTCTAAATATACTTCATGGTATTTTTGTAATACGAAGAAATGTGCAGACGATCTGGCTGTGCTAGTTAACGCAGGTATAAAAACAGCAACGTGCTCATTAAATTACTGGTATGAAAATGGATTTGAAAAACGTCCTGAAGCCGGAGAATTCAATGTGATCACAAACTGGGAAGGCGAAGCCCAGTTTATTACCAGGACTGTAAAATTAACTTTAATGAAGTTCAAAGATATGACTGAAGACCTTGCATCAAGAGAAGGAGAAGGCGACAGATCACTTGAATACTGGCGAAAAGTTCATATTCGTTATTTCTCTGATGAACTTGTAAAAGAAGGACTTGAATTTAACGAAGACTTGTCCATACTTTTTGAAGAGTTTGTAAAAGTATTTGAATAAATCTTCATACTGATATTTTATTTAAACATTAATTATTCCCGCCGGAATTTTCACCGGAATTTTCTTTTATGTTAGATTCCTCTACAGTTACAATGACTTCTTTTTCATCTGCATAATTTTCATTTTTCATCGGAGTACTGCTTGTATCTCTGACTATTACAGTTGGTGGAGTTACATTAATATTTCTTTCGCTTTCCGGTTTTTCTTTATCTATCAGTGCGTCAAATGAGATAAGTCCGGCTCCCATAAACATTGTAGCGATTCCGCATGCAAGGAAAACAAAATTATAACTATACGGTAATTCAGGATGTCCAATTCCTAATACTATGAGAAAACTGAAAGACATAACTGCAATGAAAAAACTTGTAACCGGTGTAAACAGACCAATGATATACATTGCTCCAAATATCATTTGCATAAACGGCAGTACAAAAGCCAGTATAAATGCAATGTTATCATTCATTTGTCCCATCTCCTGAACGGAAGTAATAAATGCCTGCAGATTCAGCAGTTTACCTGCTCCGGCAAATAAAAACAAAGACCCTAATGAAAGTCTGATAATCAGTATACCGACCGATGATGAAAATTTTCCACTCTTAGCTTTAAAGAATACACTCATTTTAGTTTTTTTATTTTTTATAAATTACTGAAATAATTTCAATGCTTTTACAATTTAAAAAAAATAACTTTTTTAATATACCCAATATTGAAAGTGATAATTATCCGAAATTTCTCTGCACAAAGATCATGAAGAAAGTTCATCATACCTCACAAGTTCCCACTTCATATCGAGATTAGAGAAAGAGAGTTCACAGAGAAGATCTTTCTCTTTACATGTCACGATATAGTGCATGACGAATCCTTCACGGACGGGGATTTTCCAGCTTTGCAGCATTTCGGATACTCTGTAAACTCCGTTGTTCCATTTGAATCTGAGAATTTCAAGTTTCAGATTTTTGAAGTAGGCGATCACTTCGACTGCTTCGAAGACCTGATTTACGTTTTCCATGGCTGTTATTTTAGTTACCATAATAATTTAAGGTAATTAAATATTATTGTCAATGAAAGGATAATTACAATTACGAATGAATAAAATAATAAGTGAAAACTTCAATAGAAGGAAACTATATTACATAAATTTTAATCCTTCAAATATATAATTTCTTCTTGCAGAATGGAATGTATTACTCCGGAAAATATAAATCATGATAACTATTGGAATCATCCTCTTTTATAAAAAACAGCAAAAAGTTTGTCGGAATGACATATGAAAATTACTACAAATCTTATGCAATCTTTTTGTTCACCCGCCAAAAGTGCAGAAGATGTTTGCTTATGGATGTGTTTGAATAAACATTTTAAATCTCCATATTAAATTTAAAAATCAATTAATGTGTGAAATGTGAGAGAAAGAAAATTCTACTCATATATAATTCCTTTTATTATTTGCTGAAGTAAAGTAAGATGAGTAATTTTTATAAATAAGGATTTTTTTGGAGAGAATTTTTTCAGCAGATGGTTGGATATTGCAACACGCTGCATGAAAATCACGGGTTGCAGATTGCAGGTTGCTGCAGTGAGGTGTGGGACAGATTCGAACTGTCGAATAAAAGTTTTGCAGACTTTCCCCTTAAGCCACTTGGGTACCACACCAAATTTAATTTTAAATTTCGAACTTTAAATGTTCAATCATTTCAAATTATTAAAGCTGAATATGAAAATAACATATACGAACGAACATAAAAAGAAAAGAGCGGGAAACGGGACTCGAACCCGCGACTTCAACCTTGGCAAGGTTGCGCTCTACCAGCTGAGCTATTCCCGCAAACGTTACAAAAATAATTTTATAATCATAGTTATTCAAGTCCTTAAACTTGTACTTTTTTAAAAATTCAAAAATATCTTAATGAAAATAAAATCAGAAACGGTCTTAATTAAAATAAAAAAACACATCTTAAAATTATTTTCTTCTGTAATCCTTATACTTCTTCCCGCCGCCGAAATAAACAAGCACTGCTGTTACAAGATGTATCCAAAACCAGGGTGAATCTGTTCCCAGATTCTGTGCTATGTAAATCACAATCAGTGCGCGCGGAATAAAAACCGTCAAGAGTATATCGCCTATGAATGGTACTGTATTCATCGGAATCTGTAAAAAAAGATAATATATTATAAGTGTAGTCCGGGGTAAAAAAAGACTGATAACTAAAAATGCAGTATCCATATTTTTATTTTAAAATATTTTTTAAAATTAAGATATTTTTTTGATCAGGTCAACTACTCTGCAGCTATAGCCCCACTCATTATCATACCAACCAATTACCTTTACGAGATTTCCGCTGACCATTGTTGAGAGAGAATCAAATATGCATGAACTGGAATTTCCTACTATATCGCTTGAAACTATTGGATCTTCAGTATATTCAAGGATCCCTTTCATTTCATTTTCAGAAGCCTTTTTCATTGCTGCATTTACTTCTTCTTTTGTAGTTTCCTTTTCTGTAACGCATACAAAATCAGTAAGTGATCCATCAGGAGTCGGAACTCTCAGCGCGAATCCGTCGAGCTTTCCTTTGATATGAGGAAGTACTTCGCCGACTGCTTTTGCTGCACCGGTCGATGTAGGAATGATATTAATCGCGCCGGCTCTGGCTCTGCGGAGATCACTGTGAGGCTGATCGAGTAAGCCCTGATCATTTGTATAAGAATGAATAGTTGTCATAAAACCTTTTACGATCTTGAAATTGTCATCTAAAACTTTCACCATTGGTGCAAGACAGTTAGTTGTACATGAAGCATTTGAAACGATCTTCATGTCAGGAGTTAACACAGAATCATTTACACCGAGTACAACTGTAGCATCGAGCTGATCTTTAGCAGGTGCTGTAAGTATGACTTTTTTTGCTCCTGCATCAAGATGAAGTTTAAGTTTTTCTTTTGAAGTAAATACACCTGTCGATTCGATCACGACATCTGTTCCAAGATCTCCCCAGCCGAGTTTTGTCGGATCCTTTTCTGACGTGATCTTGATCTCATCTCCGTTTATGCTCATACCATTTTCCGTTAATTTTACATCTCCGTTAAATCTTCCGTGGATCGAATCATATTTAAATAAATGGGCTAAAGTTTTGTTATCCGTAAGATCATTTATTCCTACTATATCAAATCCACCTTCTGCCAACATTCTTCTAAGAACTAATCTTCCTATTCTTCCAAAACCATTTATACCGACTTTTAAAGCCATTAAATTACCTCCATTACTCTTTAAATTTATAAAAAATGCAGTTGTAAATTACTCAAATCGCTTTTCAGAATCAATTTAAAACCTTTAATATTAAATCAATTTTACATAGTTTTAGGAAAATTTTTAATATTCAAATCATGAATAATTTAACTGCAAATACACTTGCCGATACTTTTGAATGTGTCAGAAATCTTACCAAATTTTATTTTTCCAAATTAGACGACAGCCAGTATATGACCGAACATAAAATTGACAACGTTGATATCAACAATGCTTACTGGCTTTTTGCCCATCTTGTATGGACAGAACATTCTCTGATAATACAGGGAATTGCTGATCAGGATATGGAGATTGACTGGCTGGAAAAGTTTGCTTATGACTCAGATCCAAAATCGATCGAATCTCCGCCTTCGCTTGAAGAGATTCAAAAACAATCCGAATTAGTACATTTAAAAGCTATGGAAATAATTCGGGGACTAAGTGACGAAGATTTAGAAAAAGATAATTATTTTAATTTCACAATCGGCGGTTCAAAATCAAAAAAAACTTTGATTATGCATGCAATCAGACACGAACCGATGCATATTGGACAACTTTCTTTGA
>Ga0209477_1001066_pt1 | contig 16825 bp, 19 predicted proteins | sample KloWWTupernatant_FD_187180 | JGI IMG/M metagenome (GOLD analysis project Ga0209477, IMG submission 187180) | Active sludge microbial communities from Klosterneuburg, Austria, studying microevolution and ecology of nitrifiers - Klosterneuburg... | ecosystem: Engineered > WWTP > Aerobic digester >... | reverse complement strand
CGTTCGCCGAAGCGGACAGCAACGGCTGGTTCATCGAGGCGATGTTCCTGGAACCGGTGATGGGCGAAGGCGACCCTGGCCGCAGCGTGCCGGTGGCGTACTACAACCTGGCACGCGAGTTGACCCGCGCGCATGGCGCCCTGCTGCTGGTCGATTCGATCCAGGCCGGCCTGCGCGCCACCGGCTACCTGTCGATCGTCGATTACCCCGGCTTCGAACACTCCGATGCACCGGACATGGAGACCTATTCGAAGGCGCTCAACGCCGGCCAGTTCCCGCTGTCGGTGCTCGCGGTCACCGAGTCGGCGGCGGCCATCTACAAGCGCGGCCTGTACGGCAACACGATGACCGCCAACCCGCGCGCGCTGGACGTGGCCTGCGCGGTGCTGGCGCAGCTCACCCCGCGGCTGCGCGCCAACATCCAGCAACGCGGCACCGAGGTGCTGGCGATGCTGGACACGCTGAAGGAAGAACTCGGCGGCCGCATCACCAAGGTCCAGGGCACCGGCCTGCTGTTCTCCTGCGAACTGGCGGCCGGCTACAAGGGCTACGGCACCGGTTCCACCGAGGAGTGGATGCGCGAACAGGGCATCGGCGTGATCCACGGCGGCGAGAACTCGCTGCGCTTCACCCCGCACTTCGCGGTCACCAGCGCGGAACTCGAACTGGTGGTCGCGATGGTCAGGCGCGCGCTGCTGGAAGGCCCGCGCCAGCAACTCGACGCCAGCCAGGCAGCCGCGGCTGCCTGAGCCAAGGCAGGGCGGCCGCTGGCCGCCCTGTTCGTTTCTGGCCAAAGCTGCGCTAGCCTGCACGCATGAAGACCGTCGAAGTCGACCATCCACTGGTCCGCCACAAGCTCGGCAAGCTGCGCGACATCGCCACCGACCCCGTGCATTTCCGCCAGCTGGCGGGTGAGATCGCCGCCCTGCTCGCGTTCGAGGCCACCCGCGACCTGCCCTGCGAGGTACTGACCGTGCAGACCTGGGCCGGGCCGCTCGAGGTGCAGCACGTGCGCGGCGAGGACCTGACCCTGGTGCCGATCCTGCGTGCCGGCCTCGGTTTCCTGCCCGGCGTGCAGGCCTTGTTGCCCGCCGCCCCGGTCAGCGTGATCGGGCTGCGCCGCAACGAGACCACGCACCAGCCGGAGGGCTATTACCAGCGCCTGGCCGACCGCATGGAGCAGCGCACCGCACTGCTGATCGACCCGATGCTGGCCACCGGCGGCAGCGCCGCCGCCGCGATCGACATGCTCAAGGCCGCCGGCTGCCCCAGGATCAAATGCCTGTTCCTGGTGGCCGCGCCGGAGGGGCTGGCGGCACTTGCGGCCAGGCATCCGGACATCGAGGTGTACGTCGCCGCGATCGACCAGCGCCTCGACGAGAACGCCTACATCCGTCCCGGCCTGGGCGATGCCGGCGACCGCCTGTTCGGCACCCCGGTCGACTGAGCGGCGCTCAGCGCAACCCGATCCACAGGCCGGCCAGCGCCATCAGCAGCAGCGACAGCCAGGTCAGCGCGGTGCCCCAGAAACGGCCCTTCGAGTAACCGCCGCTGCCCGACAAGCCGGCCGCGTGCAGCAGCCGGCCGAGCAGGAGCACGCCACCGAAGCCCCACACCGCTGCCGCGGCCAGGCCGCACGCCTCCAGCAACGCCAGCACCAGCAGCGCCAGCGGCACGTATTCGGTGAAGTTGCCGTGGACCCGGATCTTGCGCGCCAGCAGCTTGTCGCCGCCATCGCCAAGGCCGACCTTGTGCGCGTGCCGGTGGCGCGCGATCGGCACCGCAAGCGCCAGCATCAGCAGCACGTGCAGCGCGGCGAACAACAGGGTGACCTTGGGCATCGGCATTGCTCGTGCGGGAATGCACGCACGATGCCAGAGTCAGCCGGCGAATGCGCGCGCGTGCAGTTCGGGGTGTTCGTGGGCGGTGCCGAAGCGGCCCCTGGGGTCGCGTACCACCTGGGCCAGCGCGCAGCCCGGGTCGTGGGTGAAGAACAGGTGCACGTTGCGCGCCAGCTTGTCTTCGAGGAAGGCGCGCTTCTCGTCGATCAGCAGTTCGGCGTTGCGGTCGTAGCCCATGGTGATCGGCACGTGCACCCACGGCCGACCGGGGATCAGGTCGGCGCAGAACACCACCCCGCCGTGCGCTTGCCCGTCGACCGTCTCCGGACCCACGATTTCCGCCAGCAGCAGCCCCGGGGTGTGGCCATCGCTGTGGTGGAAGCGCACGCTGTCGCCCAGCGCCGGGCAACGGTCGCCTTCCACCAGTTGCAGCCGCCCGCTGGCCTCCAGCAGCTCCGGCAATCCCGCGATGAAACTGGCGCGGTCGCGCGGATGCGGTTCACGCGCGCGCCGCCAGTGGCCGGCGCCGACCACGAAGGTTGCGTTCGGGAACAGCAACCGCGGCGATGCGCCCTCCTCCCACGCCGCGAGCAGCCCCCCGGCATGGTCGAAGTGCAGGTGCGAGAGCACCACCACGTCGATGTCCTCGTGCTCGAAGCCGGCCGCGCGCAGCGACTCCAGCAGCACGTGGTGCGGCTCCTGCACGCCGTAGCGCTCGCGCAGGGCGGGTTCGAAGAACGCGCCGATCCCGGTTTCGAACAGCACCGTCTTGCCGTTCAGCGGCGAGGCCAGCAAGGCGCGGCAGGCAAGGTCGATGCGGTTGTCGGCGTCGACCTTGGCCCAGCGTTCCCACATCGCCTTCGGCGCGTTGCCGAACATCGCGCCGCCGTCGAGCTTCTGCGAATTGCCTGACAGGGACCAGAGTTTCATCGCGCAAGTCTACGCCGGGGCCGGTCAAGGCCGCGGCAATACGTCGGCCTTGCCGGTCGTGGTGCGCGGATCGCTGCCGCCGCCGAGGGTGTTGTTGCGCCGGTCCCACAGCACCGTGTTCATGTTGCCCCAGGCATCGCTGGAACGACGGCCCTGGTTGTCCTCGCCCGGCACGTTGAGGGTGTGGCCCATCGCCCGCAGCGCCGCGATCACGTCCTGCGGCAGGGCATTGCGCTCGACCCCGATCGCGTCCGGCCACCACTGGTGGTGGTAGCGCGGCAGCGCCGCGACCTGCGCCGCGTCCAGCCCGTCGGCGTAACCCAGCATCCCCAGCAGGACCATGGTGATGATGCGGGTGCCGCCAGGGGTGCCGATCACCGCCACCTTGTCCGCGTTGCTCATGAAGGTCGGCGTCATCGAACTGAGCATGCGCTTGCCAGGCTGCGGTGCGTTCGCATCAAAGCCCATTACCCCGAACGCATTGGGGGTGCCCGGCTTCAGCGCGAAGTCGTCCATCTCGTTGTTGAGCAGCACCCCGGTGCCGGACGGCACCAGCCCGGACCCGAACAGCAGGTTCACCGTCTGCGTCACCGCGGCGCGGTTGCCGTCGGCGTCGATGATCGAGAAGTGGGTGGTTTCCTCGTCCTCCAGCGGCGTCGGCGCGCCGGACAGCAGGTCGCTGGGGGTGGCCTTGCCGGGGTGGATGGTGGCACGCAGGCCGGCGGCGTAGTCGGGATCCATCAGGGTCCTGGCCGGGACCTTCACGAAGTCGGGATCGCCGAGGTAGAAGGTGCGGTCGCGGAACGCGCGGCGCATGGCCTCGACCACCAGGTGCACGCGCTGCGCCTGCGGCAGGGCCTGCAGGTCCCACGGCTCCAGGATCTGCAGCATTTCCGCCAGCGCGATGCCGCCGGAAGACGGCGGCGGCGCGGTCACGATCTCCCAGCCGTCGTAGCCGAAGCGCAGCGGCTCGCGCTCCCTGACCCGGTAGCCTGCCAGCTCGTCGGCAGTCCAGCGCCCGCCTTCGGCATTCACCCCGGCGACCAGTCGCTTCGCGGTCAGCCCGCGATAGAAGCCATCGAAGCCCTTCGCCGCGAGCCGCTCCAGGGTGGCCGCAAGTTCCGGCTGGCGGAACACGTCACCCTCGACCGGCGCGCGGCCGTTGCGCAGGAACACTTCGCGGGTGCCGCGGTAGCGCTCCATCACGTCGCGGCGCTCGGCATAGCCGCGCGCGAAACGCGGATACACCGGGAAGCCGTCGCGCGCGATCCGGATCGCCGGCTGCAGCGACTGCGCCAGCGGCAGCCGCCCGTACTTGGCCGACACGTGCACCAGCGCCGCCGGCAAGCCGGGGATGCCGGCCGACCACGGCCCGTTCTCGGCGCGTTCGCGGTCCAGGTTGCCTGCCTTGTCGAGGTAGGCGGCGGGCGTGGCCGCGGCCGGCGCGGTCTCGCGCGCGTCGACGAACACGTCGCGGCCGGAGCTGGCGTCGTGCAGCAGGAAGAAGCCGCCGCCGCCGAGGCCGGAACTGATCGGTTCCACCACCGACAGCACCGCCGACACCGCCACCGCCGCATCGAAGGCATTGCCGCCCCGCTCCAGGGTCTCGATGCCGGCGTCGGTGGCCAGCGCATGCGCGGAAGCGATCACCGCACCCGGCGGGCGCGCGGACGCCGGCGGCTGCACCTGCGCGAAGGCAAGCAGCGGCGCCAGCAACAATGCCGCCGCGGTTGCCGCGAAGGCGGGAATCCGGGCCTTCGCGCCGGCGTCGGGAAGCAGGTACCGCAATCCCGCATTCGCGGAAGCGACAGGCCGGGATGGATTCATGGCGTGGTTCCTTGCGCCTGCAGCCCGGCCAGCTTCGCCAGCAACTGCTCGATGGATTCCGGATGCAGCGGGTCGGGGTCGATGCACTCGACCGGGCACACCACCACGCACTGCGGTTCGTCGTGGTGGCCGACGCACTCGGTGCACAGCGCCGGATCGATCACGTAGATCTCCGGACCCATCGAGATCGCCTTGTTCGGGCAAACCGGTTCGCAGACGTCGCAGTTGACGCAGGCTTCGTTGATCTTCAGCGACATCGTGGGGGATGCGTCGCGAGGCCCGTCCTTCGCCGGCGAAGGACGGGCGCCGTGGCGTTTACTTCGCTTCGACGAACACGTACTTGACGCCGGCCGGCTCGGCCGCGGCCTTCACCTTCTCGCCGTCATCGGGCTTGCCGATGAAGATCAACTTGACCCCCTTCATGGTGCCGGGCTGCACCTGCGCGAACCCGGTCACCGCCAGCTCGGCGGCCTTGGTGGAGGACGGCGACGCGAACACCAGCATGTTGCCTTCGATGATGCCGCGGCCAAGGTCGCCCTCGACCTTCTCGAGCTGGCGCTCGTACAGGCCGCCGAAGCCTTCGCTGGCTTCGCCCGGCAGGAAGTACACGTACGGGCTGTTGGTGACGCCGTCCATGTGGCGCCCGGCGACGTCGGTGACGTAGGCCCGCCACGCGCTCACGTCGTCGGTGGTGGGCGCGGCCATCGGCGCGGCGACCGCCTCGACCTTCGCCGCTTCTTCCTTCTTGCACGCGGCGAACGGCAGGGCCAGGCAGGCGATCACAAGCAATCGGGTCATCGTGTTCATAAGGTCCCCAGGTTCAACGGTGATGATGATGGTACGACGCCACGCGCCAGCCTCAACCCTTGCGGCCGCGCCACTGCGCATCCAGCGCAGCAGCCACGGCGGGCGGGACGAAGCCGGAAACATCGCCGCCAAGGCGCGAGATCTCGCGCACCAGCGACGAAGAAATGAAGCCGTACTGCTCGGCCGGGGTCAGGAACAGGGTCTCGACCTCGGGGATCAGGTGGCGGTTCATGCTCGCCATCTGGAATTCGTATTCGAAGTCCGAAACCGCGCGCAGGCCGCGCAGCAGCACGCCGGCATCGCATTCGCGCACGAAATGCGCCAGCAGCGAGTCGAACCCGCGCACTTCCACGTTCGCGCAACCGGCCAGCGCCTCGCGCGCCAGCTGCACCCGCAGTTCCAGCGGCAGCGCCGGCCCCTTGGACGGGCTGGCGGCCACCCCGACGATCAGCGTCTCGAACAGCGGCGATGCGCGCTCGACGAGGTCCACGTGGCCGTTGGTGATCGGGTCGAAAGTGCCCGGATAGACCGCGATGCGCGTGGCGCTCATGTCGTGGCTTGGTTGCCGGCGTGAAGGACTGGCGCCAGTGTAACGCGCCGGTACAGCGCATAGCGCACCTCACGGGTCGCGCTTTCGCGATGCAATGCCCATTCCGCGGACAGCGCCGGTGGGTGCCCGGCCGGGCATTCCAGGTACAGCCAGGCATCCGCCGCCAGCCGCTGCGGCAGCAGTTCCAGCACCGCCGGCCACAGCCCGGCGTCGAACGGCGGATCGACGAAGGCGATGTCGAACGGCGGCTCCCTGCACCCACGCAACCACGCCAGCGCATCGCCGGCGTGGACCCGCACCTGCGCGGCCGCGCCAAGCCGCGCTGCGACCGCGTCCAGCGCCTGCACCAGTTTCGGGTCGGCCTCGACCAGCTGCGCGGAGGCGGCCCCGCGCGAGACCGCTTCCAGCCCGAGTGCGCCGCTGCCTGCGAACAGGTCCAGTACCCGCGCCCCCGCCAGCACCGGCGCCAGCCAGTTGAACAGGGTCTCGCGAACGCGGTCGGCGGTTGGCCGCAGCCCGGGCTTGTGTGGCACCTGCAGGCGGGTTCCGCGCCAGCGTCCACCGATGATGCGCACGCTGCCGGCCCCGCCAACGGCAGGCACTCGTCCACGGCCGGTGGCGGGGACCTTGTTCATCCGGGCGGTTGCGGGGCGGGTGCTACCATGCGCGCCATTCTCGCTCATTCATCGGCGCCCCCGCGGCGCGCCATTCCCGACGCATGGCCACCTGGTTCCGCCGCAAGAAACCCGACGCAGCACCCGAGCGCCGCCTCAGCATCGAAGACCTGGCGGCGGCATTCCCGCAGCCGGCGGGTGAAGCGGCGGGGGCCGTGGATGCGACCGCACCCGGACCCGCGCAGGCTGCGCCCGCAGCCGGCCACACCGCCGAAGCCGCAGCGCCGATCCCAGCCGAGGTGATCGCGGCGGCGATGGAAGACGGCACGCCGGCGACCGCCACCGACGTCGGACAGACGGCCACGCCGACGGCGCCACCGGCGGCGGCCGGCAAGCCCGGCTGGAAGCAGCGCATCGGCAGCATCCTGACCCGCGACATCGCCGAGCTGTTCGGGCGCAACCCGATCCTCGACGACGACCTGCTGGACGAAGTCGAGACCGCGCTGCTGACTGCCGATGTCGGCGTCACCGCCAGTACCCAGCTGGTCGAGGGCCTGCGCAAGCGGATGAAGGCACGCGAGTTCGCCGATGCCCGCGCATTGCTCAAGGCGTTGCGAACCGAACTCATCGCGATGCTGGAACCGGTGGCGCAGCCGTTGCGGATCGATGCCGGGCGCAAGCCGTTCGTGATCCTCACCGTCGGCGTCAACGGCGTCGGCAAGACCACCACCATCGGCAAGCTGGCGCGCCGCTACAAGGACGAGGGCCGCAGCCTGATGCTGGCCGCCGGCGACACCTTCCGCGCCGCGGCGGTCGCGCAGCTGCAGGCCTGGGGCGAGCGCAACGGGGTGGCGGTGGTCGCGCAGGGGCAGGACGCGGACCCGGCATCGGTCGCGTTCGATGCGCTGCAGGCGGCGAAGGCGCGCGGGGTCGAAGTGCTGATCGCCGATACCGCCGGCCGCCTGCACACCCAGCAGGGCCTGATGGCGGAGCTGGGCAAGATCCGCCGGGTGCTCGGCAAGATCGATCCCGAAGCGCCGCATGAAGTGCTGATGGTGATCGACGGCACCACCGGCCAGAACGCGCTCTCGCAGTTGCGCCAGTTCCATGCCGCGGTCGGGGTCACCGGGCTGGTGGTGACCAAGCTCGACGGCACCGCCAAGGGCGGCGTGGTGTTCGCGCTGGCGCGCGAGTTCGGCATCCCGATCCGCTACGCCGGCATCGGCGAGCGCCCGCAGGACCTGCGCGTGTTCGATGCCGAGGCCTTCGTCGACGCGCTGCTGCCCGAGACCCTCGGCAGGTGAAGACCGCGGCGACGGAGCCGAAGGTTCCGGCCCTGCACCGCCTGCTGCGGATCACCGGTGCCGCTGCCGTCGCACTGGCCCTGTCCGCCCTGCTGGTCGGCTGGCTGCTGCAGCCGCCACGCGCGGTCGGGTTCCTGCTGGACCGGCTTGGCGACGGGCTGGGCCTGGAGCTGCATGCCGGCGGCGCCGACTACCGCCTGCGCGGGACCCCGCAACTGGTGCTGCACGCGTTCGTGGCGCAACGCCCGGGCGACGCCGACGCCCTGCTGCGCGCCGAACGGGTGCTGGTCTCGCTGCCGTGGCGCACCATCCGCGCGCGCGGCGACGACCTCACCATGCAACGGGTGGAGCTGGACGCGCCGGTGTTGGACGTTCCCGCGCTGCAACGCTGGCTGGCCACCCGCCCGCCAGGCGAGACCCGCGTCCCGACCCTGCGCGACGGCCTGCGGATCGTGCGCGGGCGAATCCGCAACGACGACTGGCAACTCGACGGAATCGAACTGGTCGTGCCCGCACTGGCTGCGGGTGCGCCGCTGCACGCCGCCCTGGGTGGCCGCTACCTCGACCCGCCGCTGCGGATCCCGTTCGACCTCGCGATCGCCATGACGCGGCCCGAAAACGGTGCCGGGGTGGCGGCGGTCGGCGCCCTCACCGTCGAAGGCGATGGCTGGCGAATGCCGGCACGGGTGCACCTGTCCGGTCCACTGCTGGTGGGCGGTGACCGGGTGCGGATGTCGCCGGCGCGGCTCGGCGTCTCCGCGCGCTACCACTCCACGTCTTCCGACCTGCCGTTCGTGCTGGGCGCGCATGGCCCGCTGCTGTTCGACGAGGCGGTGTGGTCGCTGGATCCGGCGACGCTGGTGCTGGAGGGGTCCGGGACCATCCCGGATGCACGCGCCCGCGGCGCACTGGCACTCGGCCGCCGGCTGGTGCTGCGGTTGGGTGGCGACATCGCTTCATGGCCGCAGGCCTGGCCGGCGCTGCCGCCGCCGCTGTCGGCATCGGACTCGCCGCTTGGGTTCGCGCTGGACTACGCCGGCCGCGCGGATTCCGGCGACATCGCCGCGCTGCAGGTGCGGCGCGACGAAACCGCGCTGGATGCGCGCTTCCGGCTACCGGCGCTACTGGACTGGCTGGAGGCGGACGCCGCCGGGTCGCCGTTGCCGCCGCTGCGGGGGATCCTGCGCACGCCGCGGGTGGAGATCGCAGGCGCCCTGCTGGAAGGCGTGGAGGTCGAATTCGACGACCCCGGCATCGCCCCGCCCACGCCGTGAACATCGAGGCGGAGTTCGCCCCGCGGCTGCTGGACTGGTTCGACCGCAACGGTCGCCACGACCTGCCCTGGCAGCATCCGCGCACGCCTTACCGGGTCTGGCTCAGCGAGGTCATGCTGCAACAGACCCAGGTGGCGGTGGTGGTGCCCTATTTCGAGCGGTTCGTGGCCGCCCTGCCCGACCTGCGCGCGCTCGCGGAAGCACCGCAGGACGATGTGCTGGCGTTGTGGTCCGGGCTCGGCTACTACGCCCGCGCACGCAACCTGCAGGCGGCGGCGAAGCGCTGCATGACGCAGCACGGCGGCGCGCTGCCGCGCGACCTGGACGCCCTGACGGCGTTGCCGGGGATCGGCCGCAGCACCGCCGGCGCGATCCTGTCGCAGGCCTGGGGCGATCCCGCGCCGATCCTCGACGGCAACGTCAAGCGCGTGCTGTGCCGCGTGTTCGGCATCGAAGGCTGGCCAGGCACGCCGGCCCTCGAAAGGCGGCTGTGGACGATCGCGGAATCCCTGCTGCCGGAGGCCCGCCTGGCCGACTACACCCAGGCGCAGATGGATTTCGGCGCAACCCTGTGCACGCGCGCGGATCCCGCCTGTGCCATCTGCCCGTTGCGGGATCCCTGCAGCGCGCGCCGCGATGGCCGCACCGCCGAACTGCCCACGCCGAAACCCGGCAAGCCGTTGCCCGAACGCGCCGCCCTGATGCTGCTGATCGAGGACACGAGCGGGCGCGTGTTGCTGCATCGGCGGCCACCCAGCGGTGTCTGGGCTTCGCTGTGGTCGCTGCCCGAACACACCGACATGGCCGTGGCCCGCGACTGGTTCGACCGCCATGTCGAAGGCGATTTCGATACGGCGCAGGCGGGCGCCGCGATCGTGCATGGCTTCAGCCACTTCCGCCTGCGCATCCATCCGCACCGCATCGCGAACGTACGCCCGCGCGATGCCGTCGGCGATAATGAGCAGCTGCGCTGGACGCCACGCGCCGACCTGCGGGCGATCGGCCTGCCCGCACCGGTGCGGCGATTGCTCGAAAGCGCCAACGACGAAAAGGGATGACGATGGCACGCACCGTGTTCTGCGAAGTGGACCAGATCGAAACCGAAGGCCTGGATTTCGCCCCATGGCCCGGCGAGGCCGGCAAGCGGGTGTTCGCCAGCGTCGGCAAGCCGGCCTGGCAGCGCTGGCTGGCGCACCAGACCATGCTGATCAACGAGAACCGGCTGTCGCCGCTGAACCCGCAGCACCGCGCCTTGCTCGAAGCCGAAATGCAGAAGTTCCTGTTCGGCGGCGGTGCCGAGAAGCCGGCCGGTTACGTTCCCGCGGAGGGCTGAGCGCGCGCCGCGTCCTGCGCGGCCCGCACCGCCTTGACGTCGATCGGGCGGATTTCCTCGATCCGGCAACTGACCGGCGAACCCTCGGTGAGGATGCGGTCGAACTTCGCCATCACGTAGGGGCCAGTGGAGCTCAGGCGCAGCAGCGGCGACCCGCTGCCCCAATCCAGGCAGGGCCCGGAAACCTCCAGCAGCCAGCTTTCGGTGGGCCGCGTGCTGAGGATGACGTGCTGGTCGTCGACCCGTTCCCATCCCATCGCGTTGACGTTGCGGATCTGCTTCACCGGCGCGCCGGCATGCGCCTCGTACATGGCCAGCCGGTCGGCGTCGCTGGGCCGGTTGCTGGCACAGGCGGAGGCGCCGAGGACGGCAAGCAGCAGGATCATCTGGGTTTTCATGGCAGTCTCCAGCGGATGGGCCTGGCGATCTTCGCCCGCGGTTTCCGAACCCAGGCTTTACCCGCCCGCGACGGTTCAGCTGCGGTCGAGCTTGCCGAGCCCCGGCCCACCCCGTATCATGCGCGGCTCGCTTCGCCGGTCGTCCGGCCGGGTAGCTCAGTTGGTAGAGCAGGGGATTGAAAATCCCCGTGTCGGGGGTTCGATTCCCTCCCCGGCCACCATCGGTTCAGCGAGCAAACGTCAAGCCCCGCAACGGTTTCCCGCCATTGCGGGGTTTTTCGTTTGCGGCTCACGCGATCGCGCGGCCCTCGCCGGCTTCCTCGTGGGTGACGCCGTCGCGGATGTGGTAGATGCGCTTGAAGGTGGGGATGATCTTCTCGTCGTGGGTGACCACGATGATCGCGGTCTGGTACTTCTTCGCCATCCCGTCGAGGATGCGCATGACTGCCAGCGCGCGTTCGGAATCCAGCGGCGCGGTGGGTTCGTCGGCCAGGATCACCGGCGGGCGGTTGACCAGCCCGCGGGCGATCGCGACCCGTTGCTGCTCGCCGCCGGACAGCTGCGCCGGCATCGCCTGCGCGCGGTGCTGCACGTCCAACGCGGTCAGCAGCTCCAGCGCCTGCGCCCGCGCCTGCGCGTTGGGCATGCCGGCCAGCATCGGCAGCAACGCCACGTTGTCGGTGACGTCGAGGAACGGGATCAGGTACGGGGCCTGGAATACGAAGCCGATCTTGTCGCGGCGCAGCGCGCGCAGGTCGCGCACCTTCCAGCCGTCGTCGTAGATCACCTGGTCGCCCAGAACCATTCGCCCGCCGCTGGGATCGATCACCGCGCCCAGGCATTTCAGCAGGGTGCTCTTGCCGGAACCCGAGGGGCCGATCAGGCCGACCACCTCGCCGGGCGCGACCACCATGTCGACTCCCTTCAGTGCGTCCACCGCGGTGTCGCCCTGCCCGTAGCGCTTCCTCAGGCCTTCGATGCGGATGCCGTTGCCTGCCATGTCAGCCCCCGATCGCCTCGGCCGGATCCACCTTCAGCGCCATCCGGATCGCGACCACGCTGGCCAGCGCGCAGATCACCATCACCGCGAAGAAGCCGGTCACCGAATCCCCCGGCAGCAGCAGCACGTACTTGGGGAACGCCGGCGCGGCGAAGGTGGCGGTGATCTTGCCGACCGCGAAGCCGATCACGCCGAGCGCCAGCGCCTGCTGCATGATCATCGCGGCAATGGTGCGGTTGCGGGTGCCGATCAGCTTGAGCACCGCGATCTCGCGGATCTTGTCCATGGTCAGGGTGTAGATGATGAAGGCGACGATCGCCGCGCTGACGATCGCGAGGATGGCCAGGAACATGCCGATCTGGCGCGCCGAGGTCGCGATCAGCTTGCCGATCAGGATTGCCTCCATCTGCGGCCGGGTGTGCACGGTGAGCCGCTTCCAGCGCCGGATCGCATCGGCGACCTCGTCCGCCGAGGCACCGTCGCGCACCCGCACCAGCACCGCATTGACGTAGCTGTTGGCCGCTTGCGAGGCCACCACCGCATCCAGCAGCCCGGGCACGCCGGGGCGGTTGAAGGCGGGATTGGCGGCGCTGCGGCGGCGCCCCTGCAGGATCGCGTCGTTGTCCTTGAGGAACTGTGCCTCCTGTGCGTCCTTCAGCGGGATGAACACCATCGGGTCGCCGCTGGAGGACACCATCCTGCGGGTCAGGCCGACCACGGTGTACTCGTTGCGGCGGATGCGGATGCGCTCGCCGGGGCGGAAGCCGCTGGCCACGTCGGCCACCGCCTCGTAATGGCTGCGGGTGATGTGGCGGCCGGCGACCAGTTGCGGCGGCCAGCCGGGTGCGCCCCATGCCTGCCCGGGTACCACCCCGACCACCATCGCGCGCACGTCCTGCCCGCCCTTGCGCACCTGCATGGTCAGGTAGGTCACGTTCGCGGCGCGGTCCACGCCGGGCATGCCGAGCAGCGCCCGGTACAGGTCGTCGTTGACGCTGGACGACTCCGCGTACGGCCCGAGGGTGTCCTTCTGCACCACCCACAGGTCGGCACCGCTGTTGTCCAGCAGGGCCATGCCGTCATCGACCATGCCGCGATAGACCCCGGCCATCACCAGCGTCACCCCGATCAGCAGGCCCAGGCCAATGCCGGTGAACACGAACTTGCCCCAGGCATGCAGGATGTCGCGGCCGGCCAGGCTGATCATCAGTCGACCCCGGGGATCCGCTCGACGACCTTGATCCGCGTGCGCGGTCCCAGCGCCTGCGCGCTGTAGACCACGATGCGGTCGCCCTCGGCCAGTCCTTCCAGCACCTGCACGTTGCCGTCGAGGTCGGCGCGCCCGAGCTTGACCGCCACGAATTGCGGATCGCCATCGACCAGCCGCCACACCCCGGCCTGGTTGCCCTCGCGGCGGATCGCGGCATTCGGGATCACCGTGGCCGCCGCCAGCGGGGCCAGCGCCACCGTGACTTCGGCCAGCTCGCCGATCGGCGGCAATGGCGTGGGCACGCTGTCGAAGCCGACCTTGGCCAGGGTTTCCTCGGTGATCGCGTCCGCCTTCGGCTCCAGCCGCAGCACCCGCCCCGGCAAGGCCTGGCCATTGCGCGAACGCAGCACGATGTCGGCCGCGAGGCCGGCGGCGAGACCATGCGAACTGGCCTGGTCGAAGCGGGTGTTGACCCAGAGGCTGAGCGGATCCACCAGCTCGACCACCGCCTGTCCGGCCACCACGGTGGTGCCCGGGTCGACCTCGCGCAAGGTCACGATCCCGGCGACCGGCGCCCGCAACTGCAGGTCGCCGCGCTGGGTCGCCACCGCGTCGCGGTCGGAGCGTGCGCGCGCCAGGTCCTGGCGTGCCGCCGCCAGCGCCGCGTCGGCGACCGCAAGCTCCTGGCGCTTGGCCGAGACCGCTTCCTCGCTGACCGTGCGCGATGCATACAACTGTTCGTAGCGCCGGGCCTGGCCACGCGCATACGCCTGGCGTGCGCTCGCTTCGCGGATCGCCGCCTCGGCGCGGTTGCCCAGCGCTTCCTGCGCGCGCAGGCGGTCGTCGATATCCACCGGCGCCATCTCGCCCAGCACGGTGCCGGCGGCGACGCTGTCGCCGACCTGCACGTCCAGCCGCGCCAGCCGGCCGGGGAAGATCGGCCCGATCCGGTACACATGGCGTGCTTCCAGCGTACCGATGCCGAACAGCGCCGGCGCGATCGTGCGCTCATGCACCTCCGCCACGGTGACCGCGACCGGCGCCAGCGGCCCGGAACGCAGTGCCACGTAGGCGAGCAAGGCCAGCAGCGGCAGGATCACCGCGACCAGCGCCAGGGTGCGTCGCTGCATCGGTTTCCAGCTCATGCCGCACCCCCGATCCCGCGACGGTAGATCGCGAACACCCGTGGCGCGTCGTGGCGCATGCGTTCGACATCGCCGGCCAGCAGCGATTGCACCACCAGCCCCTGCACGGTGCCGACCAGAAGGATGGCCGCGGCGTCGACATCCAGCGTGGCCGGCAGCTCGCCGTTGGCGATCGCCGCTTCGAACAGGCGCTGCAGGCGCTCGCGGTAATGCCGCAGCAGGGTCTGCGCCATTCGCCTGGGTGCAGTCGGCTGCGCCCGCTGCAACTCGCCGAGCAGCATCCGCGGCACCCCCGGGTGGTCGCAGACGAACGCCACGTGGGCAAGGAACATCGCCTCGATCGCGGCGCCCGGCGAGGCGGCCGCCTGCGCGGCCCGGTCCACCCGTGCCAGCAGGTGCTCGGCAACCCAGGCCATGACCGCTTCCAGGATCGCGTCCTTGTTCGGGAAGTGCTTGAACAGCGCGCCCTGGGTCACACCCATGTGGCGGGCGATCGCAGTCGTGCTGATCTCGCTCGGGTTCTGGCTGGCCGCCAGTTGCACCACCGCCTCGACCGTGACCGCGCGCCGTTCTTCCGCCGGCAGGTACTTCGGTTGGGAGTTCACCACGCCACCAAAGATAGTAAGTTATTACTATCTTATCGCCCGTGTGCCTGCGGTCAAGTGCAGGCCGTCGCCGCGGGTCACCGTGGCCTGCCAATGCGTGCAGACGCGGTGTATGTTCATCCTCCACGCCGACGGAGCCACCGCATGGACATCCACGACATCGCCCTGAACCTGTTCACCGGAATCGTCGCCAGGCAGGACCTGGCCGCAACCAGCGACGACAGCCGGCTGGCGCTCGGCCGCGAGGCCTATCTCTGGGCGGAGGCGTTCATCGCCGCCAAGGACATCTACATCCGCGAGCTGCCGGTCCCGGAGATCGATCCCGGATTCTGATCGACGCTCCTCCACTCGGGTTGCGGCGGGCTATGCTCGGCGTCCCCGCACGAGTGATGCCGCCATGACCCCACGTTTCGCCTGGATCGCCGCCCTCCTGTTGCTGCTGGCCGGCTGCGGCAGCGGCGGGCCGGTACGGCGCATCTCCGAACCGGCGGCCAGCCTGCAGCAGGTCAGCGTGCGCGCGGACGGGCGCTGGGACGTGCAGGTGCGGCTGGACAACTTCAGCAGCGTGCCGATGCGCTTCAGCGCGGCCACGATCCAGGTCGCCCTCGACAACGGCGCCGCGGCCACCGTGCAGGCGCAGCCGCAGATCACCATCGGACCGGAATCGGCCGATGTGTTCACCGCGACGGTGACACCGCTGGCGGAGGGCCGCGCGCGCATCGCCACCGCCCTGGCCGATGGCCGCAGCCTGGCCTACACGCTCGCCGGCACCCTCGAGGCAGGGCCCGAGGATGGCGGTCCGCGCACCTACACGATCAAGCGGACCAGCGCGCTGACCCCGGTGCCGGGGCTGCCGGGGGTGCTGCGCTGATCGGCGCCGGGACACCATTCCCGCCGACCATACGCCGTAGTATGCTTGGGCTTCCACGGGCCGGAGGGCGGCCCGGACCAGCCACTCGGAAGACCCCATGAGCAGCTACAAGCCCCCCCTCGACGACATCCGCTTCGCCCTGTTCGACGTGCTCGGCAGCGAGGCCAACTTCGCCAGGCTCGGCTTCGCCGACGCCAACCGCGAGTTGGTCGACGCCGTCATCGACGAAGCCGCGCGCTTCTCCGAAACCGTGCTGGCGCCGCTCAACCGCATCGGCGACGAGGTCGGCTGCAAGTTCGACCCGGCGACCGGCGACGTCAGCGTGCCGCCGGGCTTCAAGCAGGCGTTCGACCAGTTCGTCGAAGGCGGCTGGACCGGCCTGACCAACGATCCGGAATTCGGCGGCCAGGGCATGCCGGCCGCGCTCGGTGGCGTGCTCACCGAAATGGTGGACAGCGCAAACCTCGCCTGGGGCAACTTCCCGATGCTTTCGCACGGCGCGGTCAAGGCGCTGGAGACCTACGGCGAGGACTGGCAGAAGGAAGTGTTCCTGAAGCCGCTGGTGGCCGGCACCTGGACCGGCACCATGTGCCTGACCGAGCCGCACTGCGGCACCGACCTCGGCCTGCTCAAGACCAGGGCAATCCCGAATGCTGACGACGGCAGCTACGCGATCACCGGCACCAAGATCTTCATCACCGCCGGCGAGCACGACATGTCCGGCAACATCGTGCACCTGGTGCTGGCCAAGCTGCCGGACGCACCGGCCGGCGCCAAGGGCATCTCGCTGTTCGTCACCCCGAAGTTCAAGGTCGCGCGCGACGGCAGCATCGGCGAACGCAACGCGGTGCGCTGCGGTTCGATCGAACACAAGATGGGCATCCACGGCTCCGCCACCTGCGTGATGAATTTCGATGGCGCCCAGGGCTACCTGGTCGGCGAGCCGCACAAGGGCCTGCAGGCGATGTTCGTGATGATGAACTCGGCGCGCCTGGGGGTTGGCGTGCAGGGCCTGGGCCTGTCCGAACGCGCCTACCAGAACGCGCTGCGCTATTCGCGGGAACGCCTGCAGTCGCGTTCGCTGTCGGGCCCGAAGGCGCCGGACAAGCCGGCCGA
>Ga0209477_1001062_pt1 | contig 16864 bp, 18 predicted proteins | sample KloWWTupernatant_FD_187180 | JGI IMG/M metagenome (GOLD analysis project Ga0209477, IMG submission 187180) | Active sludge microbial communities from Klosterneuburg, Austria, studying microevolution and ecology of nitrifiers - Klosterneuburg... | ecosystem: Engineered > WWTP > Aerobic digester >... | reverse complement strand
CTCGACGATCAGCGTCGCCTCGTCGGCGCTGGCTTCGACGAGCCGCGTCATCGCGACGACGAAGTCGCGCAGCGGCGCGATCGGGTCCTGGGGTGCACTCATCGGTCGTCCTCCTCGATGCGGGCCTGTCCGCCTGGGACGCCCGCGACCTGCCGCGCGCGCTCGCGCAATTCGCGATCGTGCTCGCCGAGCGCCGGCGCACGCGTGTCCACCGGCACTTCGGCGCCGTCGATGCGCACCGGGCAGACTACGGTGCGCGTGTCGGTGCCACCGGGCATCGTCATCGGCTGCACCAAGCCGAGGTGCAGCGCCTGCGGGTCGGCCAGCGCCTCGGCGTAGCCGTTGATCGGCGCGCCCGGCACGCCGGCCTTCGCGAAGCGCGCCAGCCAGTCGCCGGCCTCGGCGTCGGCGAAGCGCGCTTCGAGCAGGTCCTTCAGCTCGGCCTGGTGCGCGGCGCGAAGCGTGGTCGACGCGAAGCGCTCGTCGGCGAGCAATTCGGGCATCGCGACCACGTCGCAGACCGCGCGCCACAGCCGGTCGTTGCCGGCGGCGATCGCGAACCAGCCGTCGCGCGCGCGGTAGGCCTGGTAGGGCGCGTTGCGCGGGTGCGCCGAGCCCAGCTTGCGCGGATTGCGGCCGGTGCCGAAGTACTCGCTGGTCTGCAGCGCGGCGATCGCCAGCGTGGTCGCGAACATCGGCACGTCGAGCTGGCCACCCGCGCCGCCGGTGCGCACGCGCGCGATCATCGCGGCGATCGAGAACGCGCCGTACAGGCCCGCGGTGAAGTCGGCCAGCGGCACGCCGCACTTCACCGGCGCGCCGTCGGGCTCGCCGGTCACGCTCATCACGCCGGCGGCGGCCTGGATCGTCAGGTCGAAGCCGCCCTCGCCGGCGCGCGGGCCGCTCTGGCCGTAGGCCGAGATCGAGCAGTAGACGAGGCCCGGCTTGCGCGCGCCGAACCAGTCCCAGCCCAGGCCCAGGCGCTGCATCACGCCCGGCCGGTTGTTCTCGACCAGCACGTCGGCGTCGAGCACCAGTGCGCGCGCCACGTCGCGATCGGCGGGATCCTTCAGGTCGAGCACCAGAGAGCGCTTGCCGCGATTGAGCGACGCGAAGTTCTCGGAGAAGCCATTGCGGATCGGCGGCCACTGGCGCAGCCCGTCGCCTTCGCGCGGCTCGACCTTGATCACTTCGGCGCCGAAGTCGGCCAGCAGCATGCCGCAGAACGGGCCGGCGGCGACCTGGCAGAACTCGACCACGCGCACGCCGGCCAGCGGCAGCGACTCGCGACTGCTCATCGACGTCCCTCGCCGTCCTGAGCGTTGCCGAGCGTCCCGAAATCGGGTCTTTCGAGCAACCACGAGACCAGGACACCGGCGACGAGCCCCCAGAACGCGGCGCCGACGTTCAGGATCGCGATGTCGGCGACGGTCACCACGAAGGTGACCAGTGCGCCGAGCGTGAAGCGCCCGCCGAACGCGGTCACGAACGCGGTCTGCAGCACGCGCAGCATCGCCAGCCCGGCGAGCGTGGCGATGAACGCCGGCGGCGCGGCCAGCATCAGCCGCGTGAAGAACGGTGACAGCAGCCCGAACGCGAGCGCCAGCACGCCGACGACCAATCCGCCGGTGTAGTGGCGCTCGCGTTCGCCCGATGCGGCGATGATCGCGTTGGTCGGCCCGGTCAGGCAGGTCGACACGGTGCCGACGAAGGCGGTGATCATCGAGCCGACGCCGCAGGCGACGGTGACCGCATTGATCGGCGCCTGGTGCCCGACCGCCTTGAGCACCGCGACGCCCTGCCCGTTCTGCACCACCAGCACGGTGATGACCAGCGGCACGACCAGCTCGACCATCGCCTGCAGCGACCACTCGGGCAGGTACAGGTTGGGGCGCGCCAGTACGGTCGCGGCGGACAGTTCGGGCACGAAGCGGCCCGAGACCGCGACCGCGATCGCGCCGACCAGGAGCGCCCCGAGCATCGGCGGCATCCGGCGGCCCGCGGCGTGCCAGGCGTTCAGCAGCAGGAACGCGATCACCATCGGCGCGGCGATCGCCGCGTCCTCGTGCAACGAGCGCACCAGGTCGATGCCGAAGCGCAGGAACACGCCGGCGACCATGCCCATCACGATCGCCATCGGCACCGCGGCCATCGCGCGGCGCACCAGCCCGCTGAGGCCGAGCAGCAGCATGACTACGCCCGAGGCCACGAACGCGCCGATCACCTGCGGGAAGCTCAGGTGCTCGAGTGCCGGGCCGACCAGCACCGTTCCTGGTATCGTCCAAAAGAATGCGAGCGGCTGCCGATAGAGCCAGCAGAACAGCAGCGTGATCAGGCCGTTCAGGAAGAATGCGCCGAAGATCCACGACGCGAGCTCGGATTCGGACAGGCCGCCGCGCGTGCCCACCGACAGGATCACCGCGACCGGGCCGGTGGCCGCGAAGATGAAGCCGATCAGCCCGTTGACCGAATAGACGGTGCCGAGGTCGTGCAGGACGGTGCGCAGCCGGGTCGACGGCCGGATCGGGGCTTCGAGCGACATGACCCGTCGATCTTACGCGATGCGACCGGCGCGACGAGGGCCCGGCTCGCGGCGCACGCGACGAGGCCCCGGCTCGCGGCGCGACGCGGCGCTCTCAGGCGAGCAGGCCGGCCAGGAAGTCGAACTCGGCGCGCCGCGTCGTGGTCTGCCGCGCCACCAGCGCGATCGTGCGCGTGGGCACCGGCGGCGCGAAGCGCTGCGGCAGCACCGCAGCACGCCCGAGGAAGCCGGAATCGATCGCCATCTGAGGCAGCAGCGCGTCGCCGAGCCCGGACTCGACCATCTGCACCAGCGTGACCAGGCTGGTCGCCTCGATGCCGGACGGGTTGGCGCGCTCGGTGAGCCCGCAGGCCTCCAGCGTGTGCTCGCGCAGGCAGTGGCCCTCCTCGAGCAGCAGCAGCCGCTCGGGATCGAGGCCGCTGATCTTCAGGCGGCGCGGCTCGCGCCCGCCTTCCGGCATCCGCGTGATCAGCCACAGCTCCTCGGCGTAGAGCTCGCGCACCAGCAGGCCCTTGGTCTCGTACGGCAGCGCGATCAGCGCGAAATCGAGCTCGGCCTCGCGCAGGCGCTCGAGCAGCACCGCCGTGCGGTCCTCGCGCAGCGCGAGCTTGAGCCCCGGGTACTGGGCACGGGCCTCGCGCACCAGCTGCGGCAGCAGGAAGGGCGCGATCGTGGGGATGGCGCCCAGCCGCACCAGCCCGGTCATCGGCGCGGCGGCGGCGCGCGCCGCGTCGACCAGGTCGTGCGCGGAGCCGAGCAAGGCGCGGCTGCGCTCGACCACGGTGCGGCCGACTGGCGTCAGCGTCACGTGCCGGCGGTCCCGCTCGACCAGCGCCACGCCCAGCGTGCGCTCGAGTTCCTTCAGCCCCGACGACAGCGTCGACTGGGTGACGAAGCAGTCCTGCGCGGCCTGCGTGAAATTCAGCCGCTCGGCGAGCGCGACCAGGTAGGACAGCTGGCGCAGCGACGGCAACGCGCTGCCCGACGGCAACGATGGCGGGCGCGCGCCCGCCGGCTCGGACGATCGTGCACGCGAATCGCGCGGTGCGCGGGCCGGCGCGCCGGCCGGCCGGGGAGGTCCATTATCGCTTTTATCGATCATATTGATCAGTTTAATTCGTTGGACCGATTTTATCGCGACGGGCAGACTGCGTCCATCGTCAACCGCACCCCAAGGAGTTGCGACATGGACAAGAAGTCGATCACCATCCAGAACCTCGAAGCCGCGTTCGCCGGCGAGTCGATGGCCCACATCAAGTACCGCTACTTCGCGAAGGTGGCCCGCGCCGCCGGCGACGAAGAGACCGCGCGCCACTTCGAGGCCACCGCCGACCAGGAGGTGCAACACGCGTTCGGCCACCTCGACCTTCTGTACCCGAAGGACAAGCTGAGCACGGCGCGCGCGCTGGAGCTGGCGATCGAGGGCGAGACCTACGAGTACACCGAGATGTACCCGAAGTTCCGCCACCTGGCGGTCGAGGAAGGCAACCAGGCCGCAGTAGCCGAGTTCGACGAGCAGATCGCCGAGTCGAAGGAACACGCCGAGGCGTTCCGCGCCGTGCTCGAGAAGGCCGCCAAGCGCTTCGCAGCGCTGGCGAAGGTCGAGGAGAAGCACGCCAACGCGTACAAGGAAGTCCTCGATCGCGTGAACGCCATGTCGAAGAAGGCCGCCTGAGCAGCGACAATCGGCGACGACATCCGGCAACGACAGTCGGCGCCGGCAATCCAGCCCATCATTGAACGAAACGGAGAATCGGACATGAAGCAATACCAGTGCATCGTTTGCGGGTTCATCTACGACGAGGCCAAGGGCCTGCCCGAGGAAGGCATCGCCCCCGGCACCCGCTGGGAGGACCTCCCGGCCGACTGGTCCTGCCCCGACTGCGGCGTGGCCAAGGCGGACTTCGACATGGTCGAGATCACGGCCTGATCGCGGCGACGACCCATGGCACCGATCGTGATCCTGGGCAGCGGACTCGCGGGCTACACGGTGGCCCGCGAGTTTCGCAAGCTCGACGCGGCGACGCCGCTGGTGATCGTCACGCGTGACGACGGTGCGGTGTATTCGAAGCCGATGCTGTCGAACGCGCTGGCCGGCGGGCGCAGCGCCGCGGCGCTGTCGACGGCCGATGCGGCGGCCGCGGCAGGCCAGCTGAACGCGACCGTGATGGCGCGGCGCGAGGTCGCGGCGATCGACGTCGCCGGCCACGCGCTGGCGTTCGCCGATGGCGAACGGCTCGACTACGCGAAGCTCGTGCTCGCGCTCGGCGCCGACCCGATCCGGGTGCCGCTCGAAGGCGACGCCGCCGACGCAGTCATGCAGGTCAACGACCTGGACGACTACTCGCGCTTTCGCGACGCGATCGAGCCGGCGACGCACGTGACGATCCTCGGCGCCGGGCTGATCGGCTGCGAGTTCGCCAACGACCTGGTGGCCACCGGCCGCAAGGTGGACGCGATCGACCCCGGGGCCTGGCCGCTCGGGCGGCTCGTTCCGGAGCAGGTTGGCCGCGCGTTCGCGGCGAAGCTCGGCGCGGCGGGTGTATCCCTGAGGCTGGGCACGACCGCGCAGTCGGTCGAGCGGCGCGCCGACGGCGGCCTGCGGGTTCGGCTCGCCGACGGCGGGACGATCGACACCGATGCGGTGCTGTCGGCGATCGGCCTGCGGCCGCGCACGCAACTCGCGCAGGCCGCGGGCCTGGCGGTGAACCGCGGCGTCGTGGTCGACCGCCAGCTGCGCGCCAGCGCGCCCGACGTCTACGCGCTCGGCGATTGCGCCGAAGTCGCTGGCCAGGTGCTGCCCTTCGTGATGCCGCTGATGAACGCGGCCCGCGCGCTGGCGAAGACGCTGGCCGGCGAACCGACCGACGTGCGCTACCCGGCGATGCCGGTGGTGGTCAAGACGCCGGCCGCGCCGCTGACGGTCGCGCCGCCCGCCCCCGGGACCGACGGCAGCTGGCGCTTCGTCGAAGGCGACGACGGCGGCCTCGAGGCGACCTTCGTCGATGCGCAGGAGAACCTGCTCGGCTTCGCACTGCTCGGCGGTGCGCCCGCCACGCGGCAGGCGCTCACGAAGCGGTTGCCGGCGGTGCTCGGCTGACGGGAAACCAGGTCAGCCGTAGCCCGCCTCGCGTTGCTGGCGCACTGCCAGGACGTCGACGCGGTCGAGCCGGTGGCGATGGCGATAGAGCGCCACGTAACCGGCGCGTCCGTATCCGATCACGAGTTCGCGCAGCGCGTCGTCGACCGGTCGCCCGATCAGCGGATGACGCTCGAGCACCTCGAGCGCGTCGACGATGTTCGCCAGTACCGCTTCGGCGTTTGCGGAGCCGGTGCTGCGAAGGAAGTCGACGATCCGCTCGAGGTCCGCAAGCGCGCGTTCGCTGATGACGACCAGCGCCACGCGCTCAATCCTTCGACCGGCCTGCCCGCTTCCGCCCTTTGGCGTTGCCCGTCGGAAGTGGCGCGGGGCGTCTGGCGTGCTTGCCCTGCAGGCGGCACTTCAGATAGGCGGACACCTCCTCCATCGCAAAGACCGGGCCACCTGCGTCGACCTCGGCTGCGCTGCGTCGGGCCTCGTCGACGAACGCCTGCCGGAGGTCGGCGAGCGCGACCTGCGCCTGTAGCGCTTCGAGCATCCACGCGTGCGGCGTCTTGCCCGCGGCCTCCGCGAGCGGCGCGATCCTTGCCTTCAACTCAGGCGGAAGCTTCAGCGTGGTGGTCGGCATGGCGAATCGCGAGGACATTGACGAGGTGTCACGAAAGTAACACCCAGGCGACTCACCGTCAATCGATCGCAGGGCTTCGCCCAGAGGTCTTCGTCCGGAGGTCTCGGGCCGACGCCCGCAGCGCGCCGCTCGCGTCAACCGAACGGCCGGACCCCGATCAACGGCGCGTGCAGGTACAGCGCGAACACGAACCACGCCACGGCGCCGGCGACCACCGAGGTCAGGTCGTTGGCGAGCGCGCCGGCGCCGCGCTGGGTGCCGGCCGCGCGGTCGCGCCGCCGCAGCGACGCGTAGTCGACCACGGCCCAGGCGAGGAACGTGCCGAACAGCACGACGTCGGCGAGCCGGCCGTTCGACAGCAGGTGCGCGAACGCCCACAGCTTCACGCCGGCGACCATCGGATGACCGACCAGCGCGCGGATGCGCGAGCGCGGCACGTAGGCGGCCGCGATCAGGATGAACGACAGCAGCGTGAACAGCGACGCCGCGTGACGCGTCCACACCGGCGGCTGCCACAGATCGACGGGTGCGGCACGCGAAAGGCCGTAGCCCCAGACGATCAGCACCAGCCCCGCCAGCGAGACCAGCGAGTACACGCCCTTCCAGGCGCCCTCGCCCATCGCCGCGACGCGGGCGCTGCGCCAGTCGTCGGCGACGATGCGCACCGAGTGAGCGCCGAGGAACAGGATCAGCCCGATTACCAGTGCCGTCATTGCAGGTCCCCGTCTCGAAGTGTGCGCGTGTACTCGCGCAGGAACGAAAGCGTCCGCTTTGGGGTGAACGATGGAATCGTGCATCCCGGCGACAGGATCAGGCCTTCGCGGCCGGCCTGCGCGAGAGCGTCGTCGATCTCGGCCGCCACCAGCGGCAGCGAGCGCTCCTGCAACCGGGTCTCGTCGATACCGCCCATCAGGCAGCGGTCGGTGAACGCACGCAGCTCGTGCAGCGACGGATTGCCCGGCAGGCGGTCGGAGACACTGAGGACTTCGTAGGGGTAGCCGTCGATACGCTCCAGGTCGAGTCCGGTCCCGTGCACGTGCAGCACGCGCACCATGCCCTCGGCGGCACGCAGGATCTCGATATCGTAGGGCCGCTGCAACCGCGCGTGCACGTCGTCGCTGGCGCCGCGCGAAAAGCCTTCGCGGATCGCGCCGTTGATCGAGAAGAAGAAGCCGTCGACGCCACGTGCCCTCGCCGCACGCACGTAGTCGCACAGCGTCTCGGTGATTGCCGCCAGCGCGTGGTGGGCCTGCGCCTCGTGGCGAACCAGGTTCGGCGCCTGGTCGAAGCCGACGTTGCGCATGATCTGCTGGTACGGATCGAAGCCGGTATCCAGCAGCGGTGTTTGCGGGCCCAGCTCGGCGCGCAGCCGTTCCAGGCACCGCAGTTGCTCGGCGAAGCACGGCTCGTCCAGCCCCAGCCGACGATAGCCGAGCAGGCTCTCGGGCGCCTCGAGCGTGAGAACGTCCCGCGGTACAGGATAGCGGTAGTCGTTCATCACCTTGACCACGTCCCAGTCGTAGGCGCGCACGAAGTCGACGTGCAGCTGGGCGACTCGCGCGCCGTCGAGGTGATCGGACAGGAAATGGACCCAGGCGGTGACTGGCGGTCGATCGACGGGCAGTCGCTGAACCGCCGCCAGGAAACGCTCGCGCTTGTTCATCGCGCGATCATTGCGGCTCGATCCCTGCGTCGCGGATGACCTTTTTCACTCGCTGCATCTCGGCGAGCATCGACTTGCGGAACGCCGCCGGAGACTCGCTCGGCGTGACGAACATCGCGCGCTCCGCGAACGCCGCCTTGATTTCGGGCTGCGCCAGCACCTTGACGATCTCGGCGTGCAGGCGCTCCAGGATCGGCTGCGGCGTGCGGCCGGGCGCGGCGAAGCCGACCCGGGTCGCGAATCGGTAAGCCGGCACGCCCGCCTCGGCGGTGGTCGGCACGTCGGGCAGCATCGACAGGCGCGCAGGGCCGGTGACCGCGAGCGCGCGCAGGCGGCCGGCCTGGATGTGCGGCAGCGGCGTCTGCGGCAGGTCGAACATCGCCTGGATCTGCCCGCCGACCAGGTCGACCACCGCCTGCGACGCCCCCTTGTAAGGGACGTGCGTGAGCTTCGTGCCGGTCACCGAGGCGAACACCTCGCCGCCCAGGTGCAGCGTGTTGCCGATGCCGGCCGAGCCGTAGCGCACTTCGCCGGGGTTTGCCTTGGCGTAGGCGACCAGCTCCTGCAGCGTCTTCGCCGGCACGGCGGGGTTCACCACCACCACCAGCGGCGACTCGATCGCATTGGTGATCGGCGCCAGGTCCTCGACCGGATCGAACGGCAGCTGCTTGTTCAACGCCGCGATCGACGAGTGCGTCAGCTCTCCGATCAGCATCAACGTATGGCCGTCCGGCGCGGACTTGGCGACGTGGTCGGCAGCGATCACGGTATTGCCGCCGGGACGATTCTCGACGATCACCGACGCCTTCATGTTCTCGGCCAGCTTCGTCGCCACGGTGCGCGCGATGTAGTCCGAGGAGCCGCCGGCGGTATAGGGCACGACGATCCGGATCGGGCGGTCACCGGGAAAATCCTGGCCCTGCGCCGGTGCCGCAATCGACAGCAGCGCGCCAACGGCGGCCATCGCGCCAAACACGGATTTCGCCAGTGACGGGAACGGGAACGGGAACAGGGCCATGGTGGAATTCTCCGAAAGTCCCGGAACGCGGCAGCGCGCTGCGGGAAGGGAGCCATTATCGCGCAATGCCCGAGCCGCGAACGGCGGCCCGCCCGACTTCCGGGTCGTCACGCCGGCCTGCGGACCCTGCCGCAATGGCGTCGTGAGAAAATGCCCCGCATGCGCGTCCTGCAGAACCTCTTCGACAACAACAAGGCCTGGTCCGAGCGAGTCCGCCGCGACGACCCGCAGTTCTTCGAGCGCCTGTCGCAACAGCAGTCGCCGCGCTACCTATGGATCGGCTGCTCGGACAGCCGCGTGCCGGCCAACGAGATCATCGGCCTGCCGCCGGGCGAGGTGTTCGTGCATCGCAACGTGGCCAACGTGGTCGTGCACACCGACCTCAACTGCCTGTCGGTCATGCAGTTCGCGGTCGACCTGCTGAAGGTCGAGCACGTGATGGTCGTCGGCCACTACGGCTGCGGCGGCGTGCGCGTGGCGCTGCGCGGCGAGCGCGTGGGGCTCGCCGACCACTGGATCGGCCACGTGAAGGACGTCGCCGAGCGGCACGAGGCGCGCATCCGGCCGCTGTACCACGAGTCGCACCAGGTCGACCGGCTGTGCGAGCTCAACGTGATCGAGCAGGTGCACAACGTCTGCCAGTCGACGATCGTGCGCGACGCCTGGGAGCGCGGACAGCCGCTGTCGGTGCACGGCTGGATCTACGGCCTGAGCAACGGCCTGCTGCGCGACCTCGGCGTCACGGCACAGAATCGCAAGGAGGCGGCCGAGCGCCACGAAGCGGCGCTCGCGGCGCTGTCGTGAAGGTGCCCGCGTGAACGGGCGATCCGCTCCCGCCGACCGGTCGACGCTGCGTTGAGGTTGCCGCAATGAAGGTCGTCGTGCTCGGCGCGGGCGTCGTCGGCGTCGCCAGCGCATGGTTCCTGAACCGGCTCGGCTTCGCCGTGACCGTCGTCGACCGCCAGGCCGAGCCCGCCGCCGAAACCAGCTTCGCCAACGGCGGCCAGATCTCGGTGAGCCACGCCGAGCCATGGGCCAACCCGAAGGCGCCGCTGAAGATCCTGCGCTGGCTCGGTCGCCACGAGGCGCCGCTGATGTTCCGCCTGCAGGCCGATCCCGCGCAGTGGCGCTGGGGCCTGGCGTTCCTGCGCGAGTGCACTCGCGAGCGCGCCCGGTACAACGTCGCGCAACTGGTCAGGCTCGGGCTCTACAGCCGCGAGACGCTGCAGGCGCTGCGGCGCGAGACCGGCATCGCGTACGACGAGCGCTCGCGCGGCATCCTGCACTTCTACACCAGCGCGGCCGAGTTCGAGGCGGCGCACGAGCCGGCCCGCCTGATGAGCGAGCTCGGCTGCGAGCGCCGCATCGTGTCGGCCGACGAAGCGGTGGCGATCGAGCCGGCGCTGCGTCGTGCGCGAGCGCAGCTCGTCGGCGGCACGTACACGGCGGCCGACGAGTCGGGCGACGCGTGCCGCTTCACGCGCGAACTGGCCGCGATGTGCCGGGAGCGCGGCGTGCGCTTCCTGATGAGCCACGCGGTCACCGCGCTGCGCGCCGCGGGGGGTCGCGTCGAACACGTCGAGGCGATCGACGCCGGCGGCCGGTTCACGCGCCTGGTCGCCGACCGCTTCGTGCTGGCGCTGGGCGCGCACAGCGCGCGGCTGGCGGCGCCGCTCGGGGTGCGGCTGAACATCTATCCCGCCAAGGGATACTCGTTGACCATGCCGGTGCGCGATGCCTCGCTCGCGCACGAGGTCTCGCTGACCGACGACGAGTACAAGCTGGTGTTCTCGCGCCTCGGCGACCGCTTGCGCGTCGCCGGCACCGCCGAACTCGGGGGCTACGACCGCTCGCTCGACCACGCCCGCTGCGCGGCGATCCTGCGCCGCGTCGAGCAGATCCTCCCCGGCGCCGGCGACGCGAGCCACATCGAGTACTGGAGCGGCCTGCGCCCCGCGACGCCTTCGAACCTGCCGTACATCGGCGCGACCCCCATCGCCAACCTGTTCCTGAATACCGGTCACGGCACGCTCGGCTGGACGCAGGCCTGCGGCAGCGGCAAGGCGCTGGCCGACCTGATCGCCGGCCGGCGACCCGAGGTCGATTTCGCGTTCACCGGCGTCCCGGGCCTGCCGGCGCCGCAGGCAGCCGGCTATGAGAACATGTCCGCATGAAAGCGACCCGATCCTCGCCGAGCCGCGAGCGCAGTTCGCCAGACGGCACGGCCGCACCCGTCGCAACGCGGCCGCCCGCGTCCGCCTATCCGTTCGAGGGCGTTCCCGAGGTCGGCACCGCGCGCGAGATCAGGCCGGGCGTGCTGTGGATCCGCATGCCGCTGCCGTTCGCGCTGAACCACATCAACCTGTACGCGCTCGCGGACGGCGACGGCTGGACCATCGTCGACACCGGCGTGAGCACCGAGGCGACCGCCGCCGCCTGGCACCAGTTGTTGCCCGGCGCGCTCGGCGGGCGCCCGATCGGGCGCGTGCTGGTCACGCACATGCATCCCGACCACGTCGGCATGGCCGGCTGGCTCACGCGCAAGTTCGACTGCCGGCTGTGGATGACGCGACTCGAGTACCTCACGTGCCGCGTGCTCGTTGCCGACACCGGGCGCGAGGCGCCCGAGGACGGCGTCGAGTTCTACCGCCGCGCGGGCTGGGACGACGACGCGCTCGAGCACTACCGCGCGCGCTTCGGCGGCTTCGGCAAGGGAGTCTACCGCCTGCCCGACAGTTACCGCAGGATCGAGGACGGCGAGACGATCCGCATCGGCGAACACGACTGGACCGTCGTCGTCGGCCGCGGCCACTCGCCCGAGCACGCCTGCCTGCATTGCCCGTCGCTGCGGCTGCTGATCTCGGGCGACCAGGTGTTGCCGCGCATCTCGTCGAACGTCTCGGTGTTCCCCACCGAGCCCGACGCCGATCCGCTCGGCGACTGGCTGGACTCGCTCGAGCGGATCCGGCGCACGCTGCCCGATGACGTGCTGATCCTGCCCTCGCACAACGAGCCGTTCAACGGGCTGCATTCGCGGCTGGAGTCGCTGGTCAACGGCCACCAGCGCAGCCTCGAACGGCTGCGCCGATCGCTGGCCCAGCCGAAGCGGGTGATCGACCTGTTCGGCGCGCTGTTCGCGCGCGACGTGCGCAGCGACCAGCACCTGCTCAGCATGGCCACCGGCGAGTGCATCGCGCACCTGAACTACCTGACGGCGCGCGGGGAGGCGACGGTGGAATCGAAGGCCGACGGCGTGGCCTGGTATCGCGCGGTCTGAAGCCGAGGACGCCATGTACTACGAACCCGGGGTCATTCCCCACGGCCTTCCGCACGACCCGTTCAAGTCGTGCGTGATCCCGCGCCCGATCGGCTGGATCTCCACCGTCGATGCGCAGGGTCGCCACAACCTCGCGCCGTTCAGCCAGTTCCAGAACGTGACCTTCAATCCGCCGATCGTGATGTTCTCGGCGAACCAGGACACCGGCGGCGTGCGCAAGGATTCGGTGCGCAACGCCGAGGAGACCGGCGAGTTCGTCTGGAACATGGCCACCTACGCGCTGCGCGAGGCGGTGAACATCACCGCCGAGGAGCTGCCGCACGGCGTGGACGAGTTCGAGCGCGCGGGGCTCGCCAAGCTGCCGTCGCGCAAGGTGAAGCCGTCGCGCGTCGCCGGCTCGCCGATCCACTTCGAGTGCGTGTACCTGAACACGCTGCGCTTTCCCGGCGTGCCGCCGATGGGCACCGCCGACGTCGTGTTCGGCCGCGTGGTCGCGGTGCACATCGACGACGCGGTGATCGACGCCAACGGCCTGGTCGACGTGCTGAAGATCCAGCCGCTGGCGCGGATGGGTTACTACGACTACACCTTCGTCGACAACAAGTTCTCGATGGTGATCCCGGGCAACAGCCGGGCGCTGCTGGCAGGGCTGGAGGGGTCGCCGGAGAAGGCGCGAAGGGGCTCAAAGGGCTGAAAAGGGCCAGGAGTGCGGCGGATTCCCGGGGCTGTCCGCCAGCCGGCTTTCTCGCGCACGGATCAGCGATACGACCACGTCGTTGGTCGGGGTCGGCACGCCCGCTTCGGCGCCCAGCCGCGAGATCGCGCCGTTGATGGCGTCGACTTCGCCACGCCGTCCGGCCATCGCATCGAGCAGCATGGAAGGGCGGGCATCGGCGATCTTCGTGCCGAGACTCTTCACGTGCCCGATCGGGTCGGCGAGGCCGAGGTTCACGCCTAGCGCCCTGGCGACCGCGACGGCTTCGAGCGAACACGCCGAGGCGACGCGCCAGGCATCGCCGTTGCCGATGATCCGGCCGATGGTCAGGCCCGTGAGGCTGGCGGTTCCCGAATAGGCGACGTTCATGATCAGCTTCTTCCACACCATGCTTCGCACGTCGTCGTGCAGCGCGACAGTGAAGCCGGACGAACGCCAGATGTCCGCGGACGCCTCCAGCTGGTTCCTCGGGAGGCCGGCATGGCGCCCGAACCAGGTGACCTCCATGCCGTTGTGGTGCGCGTGGCCCCATTCGGGAATGGAGGCGCCGTAGCCGCCGACCACGCCGACCGCCAGCCTGTCGGGATCGATGTGCCTGGCGACGCGCTCGGGCGAGCCCACGCCGTTCTGGATGGTCTGCACCACGGTTGAAAGTCCGACCAGCGCCTTGCTCGACTCGGCGGCGGCCTCCACGTCGAACGCCTTGGTCGCGATCACGACGAGATCGCAGACGCCGAGGCCTTCCGTCGTCACCGACGCGCTGGCCAGCCTCACCGTTCGATCGCCGCTGCATCCGCTCACGCGCAGGCCGCGGGCGACGATCGCGTCGACGTGCCGCTGCCAGAGCGTGACGGCATGGACCTCGTGGCCGGCGGATGCCATCAGCCCCGCGTAGACGGAGCCCATGGCCCCGCATCCGACGATCGCGACTTTCGCCATGGCTTCACCTCGCAGTTGCCAGCCGCTCATTGGCCACACGAGCGGCCGGGGCGCGCCGGCGCCGATTATCGACGATGACGACTCGCGTGCGTGCGACCGGCGACGCGACGGGGAGCGTGTCCGTCGGCGGTCCCGGCGGACGTCAGCGACTGCGCCAGCATCGGGGCGATCGAGACGGCATTGCTCGGATGCGGCACGCTGTCGGTGCTCCAGACCTCGCCCACGCCCGCGGCGCGCAGCTGCCACAGCGCATCCCCGACGAGCAACGCGTGGGTCACCGCGACGTCGACGGTCGCCGCACGCCGAGCGCGCGCGGCACGCGCCGCCTCGACGAGCGTGCCGCCGGTGCTGGCCACGTCGTCGAGCAGCACGACCGCCCGGCCGCTCAGATCGACGTCGGGCAACTCGACGTCGACCGCCCGGTCCGCGTGACGCCGCTTGCGGCACACCGCGTGGTCCAGCCCGCCGGCCGTGGCCGCCGCGCGCACCCACTGCAGCGACTCCTCGTCCGGCCCGAGCAGCAGCGCGCCGGGTCGCCGCTGCGCCACCCAGGCGCCGAGCAGCGGCGCGGCGCTCAGCGCGAGGCCGCGCCTGCCCGGCACGACCTCGTCCATCGACTTCACGCGATGCAGGTGCGGATCGACCGTGACGACCGCGTCGAACCAGGCCGCAAGGGCGCGCCCGACGTGGCGCTGGCTCACGACCTCGCCAGGCGTGAAGGCCGTGTCCTGCCGCATGTAGGCGAGATAGGGGCTCACCAGCGTGAGCCGCTGTGCGCCGAGCTCGCGCGCGCCGGCTGCGGCCAGCATCAGCTCGGTCAGCTTCTCGTTCGGCTGCTGCAGGCCGCGCAGCAGCACGGTGCTTCCAGGCAACGACGGCGGCAGCCACAGCCGGGTTTCGCCGTCGGGGAAGCGGTGCCGGCCGACGATCGCCAGCGGCCAGCCCGTCGCCTCGGCCAAGCGCTGCGCGAGGGCCTCCTCGTCGTCGAACGCCAGCAGCAGGCTCACTACAGGTCTTCCGGCGCCGCTGCGAATCCGCGCGGCGCGTGCTCCGCGGCGCCCAGCCTGAATCCGCTGCCCTCCACCGCCATGCGGCGAGCGAACTCCAGGTCGGCGTCGAACTGCGCATGCACCCGGTACAGGGCCTGCCCCGCCCGGACCGCATCGCCCAGTTTGACGTGCAGGTCGACCCCCGCGCCGCGCACCTGCGGCGCGCCGCTGAGCCGCGCGATGCGGGCGAGCCGCAAGTTGTCGACGCCGATCACCGTGCCGTCGGTCGGCGCCTTCACGTCGAAGCTCAGGCGTCCGGCTGCCAGCGGCTCGGCGTTTCGACCCTGCGCATCGATGATCGCGTTCATCTTCGCGAACGCGCGGCCCGATTCGAGGATGTCGCGCGCGATGCGGTAGCCGTCGCCGCCGCGCACGTCGGGATCGAACTCGATCACCCGGCCGGCCAGGCGCAGCGCCTTCTGCCGCAGGTCCTGCGGCGCCTGGGGATCGTTGGCCAGCACCTGCATCACGTCGCGCGCTTCCAGCACCGGGCCGATGCCTCGGCCGATCGGCTGCCGGCCGTCGGTGATGACCGCGTCGAGCGTCAGGCCGAGCCGCGCGGCCACGTACTCGAACAGCCGCTTCAGGCGCTGTGCCGCCGGCATGTCGCGCACCTTGGCGGTCGGGCCGACGGGGATGTCGAGCACCAGGTGCGTGGCCCCGGCCGCGATCTTCTTCGACAGGATCGACGCCACCATCTGCCCGGGCGAATCGATCGCCAGCGGCCGCTCGACCGAGATCAGGATGTCGTCGGCCGGACTGAGGGCAGCCGTCCCGCCCCACGCAAGGCAGCCGTGCGTGGCCCGGACGATCTCCTTCAGGCGCTCCAGCGGCAGCTCGACCCTGGCCAGCACTTCCATCGTGTCGGCGGTGCCGGCCGGCGACGTGATCGCGCGCGACGAGGTCTTCGGGCACAGCATGCCGTGCGCGGCGACGATGGGCACGACCACCATCGAGGTCCGGTTGCCGGGGATGCCCCCGATGCAGTGCTTGTCGACCACCGGACCGGCGCCGACCTCGCGCTGCCAGTCGATCTGCTGGCCCGCGGCAATCATCGCCTCGGTGAGGTTGAGCACTTCGTCGCGGTCGAGCTCGAACTGGCTGATCGCGACGACGAACGCGGCGAGCTCGATCTTCGAATAGCGCCCCGCCGCGATGTCCTGCACGATCGCGTGCAGGTCGTCGTGCCCGAGGCGCTCGCCGGCGATCTTGCGGTGAAGCGCGGCCATCGACGGCGGCGGCTCGGCGTGCTCGATGCGCGCCGGCAGGCCCGGCGCGGCGCCGAGGCGGCGGAACGCCTCTTCGCTGAGCCCCAGCTCGCGCGGTTCGCAGATGCAGGCATCGTCGACCACGTTGAGCACCGCGATCAGCGTCTTGCCGTTGGCCTGGACGCGAACCTTGGACAGCGCCTGGAAGCCCGCCGCGCGCACGACCGGGCAGTCGCGGTGCAGGAACACCACGCTCTCGCGCCAGGTGTCGATGGCGACGCGACGGATCGGCAGCGTGGGCTGGTCCACCTAGACGTCGATGTTGCGCGCCACCAGCGCATTCTGCTCGATGAACGCCCTCCTCGGCTCCACCTCGTCGCCCATCAGCGTCGAGAAGATCTGGTCGGCAGCGAGCGCGTCGTCGATCTGCACGCGCAACAGGCGCCGCGCAGCCGGGTCCATCGTGGTCTCCCACAACTGTCCGGCGTTCATCTCGCCCAGGCCCTTGTAGCGCTGGCGCCCGACGCCGCGCTCGGCCTCGGCGAGCAGCCAGCGCATCGCCGAGCGGAAGTCGCTCACCGGCTGGCTCTTCTGCCTGTCGCCCTCGCCGCGGCGGATCTCGGCGCCGGCGCCGATCAGGCCGGCGACGGTCTGCGCGCAGTCGGTGAGCGCCAGGTAGTCGGCCGACACCAGGAAGTCGGCGTCGATCGCGCTGACCTTGACGT
>Ga0209477_1001056_pt1 | contig 16889 bp, 13 predicted proteins | sample KloWWTupernatant_FD_187180 | JGI IMG/M metagenome (GOLD analysis project Ga0209477, IMG submission 187180) | Active sludge microbial communities from Klosterneuburg, Austria, studying microevolution and ecology of nitrifiers - Klosterneuburg... | ecosystem: Engineered > WWTP > Aerobic digester >... | reverse complement strand
CCTATTACGTGTCAGAAATCGCGCAGCGGCTGGGCTATCACTTCGGATACCTCAACACCGCCGTCATCATGGACGAGATCTCGGCAATTGTTCCCGGGTACGCTGGTGTCTCATTCCCGCGCCTGGAGCGCAACGGAATGCAGTGGCCAGTGTCAGGTTTCGGCGCGGAAGGGACAGTCCGGCTATCTATTGGCCAGGGTCTGGTAGCAGACGCCATCCGGATCGTCGCTGACTAGGTAGAACCCGGACGGGGCAGAAAGAGAGCCTTCGCGTATGTTTGACGAGTTCAAGGGCTTCGCAGTCACCTTGAGACGACTGCCGCGTAAGTCAGTGACGTTCTTCTATCCCGACGAGAAGCGGCCGATGCCACCACGCTTCCGCGGGCTGCCGTCGTTACGAGCCGACCCCGAAACAGGGGAGGCGCTCTGCGTCGCCTGCGGATTATGCGCGCGGATCTGCCCGACCTCGTGTCTTGAAATGCATGTCGTTCCATCCGAAGAAGGCGACCGGGAGTTGGGCGAATTTATCCTTCGTTCGGGTCGCTGCCTGTTCTGCGGCTTTTGCGCGCAGGTATGTCCGGTCGACGCGATCACGATGAGCGGCGCGTACGAGCGGTCGGTAATGGATCGCGACGGTCTGATCTACACCAAGACCGAGCTATCTGCGTTCGGCGCGCAGAACGAGACCTGGTGGGGGGCGGACAGCCCGAAGTTCTCGAAGAACTAGTTCACGGATCGAACAGTTGAATCGAGGGCGCGCGGGTACTCCCCGACGCGCCCTCGATGGCGTGTAGACTGGCAAACAGAAGAGAGGAGCCTCGAAGTGGCGAAGCAATATCCGTACTACTGCGCCGGAGAGTGGAGGTCGAGCGATCGTCCGCTCGAGATTCGCAATCCGTGGAACGATGAGATCGTCGGCACAACATCGTTTGCGACGGAGGATGACGTCGAGGACGCCATCCGTGCCGCCGAGGACGCGTTCGAGATCATGCGCGTCATGCCGCTTTACGAGCGGGCAGCCGCGCTCGACAAGCTTGCCGACTCCCTCGAAGAACGTGGTGAAGAGGTTGCTCGTCTCCTCGCACAGGAGGCAGCCAAGCCTTTGCGCGACGCTCGGGTCGAGGTGATACGAGGAGTGTTCACTATCCGGGTTGCCGCGGAGGAGGCCAAGCGGATCGGCGGTGAGATGATCCCACTGGATCTACTGCCGTCGTCAAAGGGGCGGTTCGGCATCACGAGGAAGGTTCCGATCGGCCCTATCGCGGCGATCTCGCCGTTTAACTTTCCGTTGAACCTGGCGCTACACAAGGTCGCGCCAGCCATCGCGTCGGGCAACTCGGTCGTCCTCAAGCCACCCACGCACGATCCACTGACAATGCTAACGTTCGCCGAGATGATCGATGAAGTCGGGCTCCCGAAAGGAGCTGTCTCGATCATGCCAATGGATCGCCAGACGGGTGACCGGCTCGTGACCGACGAACGTTTCAAGCTGCTGTCATTCACCGGCTCACCGGACGTTGGCTGGGAGATGAAGCAGCGAGCGGGCAAGAAGAAGGTCGTGCTCGAGCTGGGTGGAAACGCCGGCGTGATCATCGACGCAGATGCCGATATCGGTCTGGCAGCCCAGAGAGTGCGCGCAGGAGCGTTTGCCTATGCCGGCCAGGTCTGTATTTCCGTCCAGCGCGTCTACGTCCATCGCGACAGTTACGATGCGTTCTGCGAGCAGCTTGTTGCCGCGGTCGGGACAATCAAGACCGGCGATCCGCTCGACCCGGACACCGAGCTGGGGCCGATGATCGACGCGAAGGCGGCAAGCCGGGTCGACGAGTGGGTCCGCGCGGCGGTCGCCGAAGGCGCCACGCTTCTGACCGGTGGCAAGGCGAGCGGCCGCTTCTACGAGCCGACGGTGATCGTCAACGCGTCCCCGGATTCGTTCGTCTGTTCGCGCGAGGCGTTCGCGCCGATCGTCACCGTGTTCCCGGTCGAAAGCTTCGAAGCCGCGCTCGCTGCGGCAAACGACTCCGTCTTCGGGCTACAGGCCGGCGTCTTCACGAACAACATCGAGCACGCATTTCAGGCATTCGACCGATTGGACGTTGGAGGCGTCATCCTCAACGATGTCCCGGTCTACCGGATCGACCACATGCCATACGGCGGCGTCAAGGACTCGGGCCTCAGTAGAGAAGGCATCCGATACGCAATCGACGATATGACCGAGACACGGCTGCTGGTGGTCAATCGGTTGTCGTAGTCGCGGTCGGATATGCCGCGCCCTGCTGCGCGCGCAGCAATGTGATGGCCTCGCGGTCTTCCGCGAGGTCGTCGCCCTTCTCGGTTTCCAGCAACGCGGGCTTACCGCTCAATCTGTCGTCGTTCATGAAATTCCAGAACCCGCCGATACCGATGCTGCCCTGCCCGATCAAGTCGTGTCGATCCTTCTTCGACCCGAGTGGCTGCTTGGCATCGTTGAAGTGGAACGCTTCGATCTTTTCGATGCCGATGAGCCGATCGAAGGTGTCCATCGTTGCGGCGTAGGCTTCAGGAGAGACGATGTCGTATCCGGCGACGTAGACGTGACACGTGTCGAAGCAAACCGCGACCCGCTCCGGATGCTTGATACCGGCGAGCATCGCCTGCAGCTCCTCGAAGGTCGAGCCGAGATTCGACCCCTGGCCTGCCGTGGTCTCCAGAAGGGTCACGGTGGTCAGTCCCGGAAGATCGGCATGGACACGGTCGAGTGCCTCAATGACTCGCAGAATGCCCGCATCGGTTCCGCTACCCGTGTGTGATCCGGGGTGGGTGACCAGAAATGGAATGCCGAGCAGCTCACAGCGCTCGAGCTCCACGCAAAACGCTGCGATCGACTTCTCCCAGAGCTCATCCTTCGGGGATGCCAGATTAATGAGATATGAATCATGAGCGACTACCGGGTGGATGTCATGCTCCTGGAGTGCTGCCTTGAAACGGGTCACTTCATCATCGGCGATCGGCCTTGCCCGCCACTGGTTCTGATTCTTGGTAAATATCTGCAACGCTTCAGAATCGACGGATTTCGCGCGTTCGACCGCCTTGTCGAATCCGCCAACAATCGACATGTGGGCGCCTAGTCGCAACATCGTCACCTATCCTGCTTCTGTCTCATTAGCAGCGATCGCCGCCAACGCCTTCTTGTCAAAGCCCATGATCAGCCGGTTACCATCGAGAATGAGCGGGCGGCGGATCAACGTCGGTTCGCGGATCATCTCGTCGAGCAACTCTCCGCCGGTCATCGCGTCGATCTCATCGCGCCTGGCCTGATAGACACGTGAGCGCCTCGAAAGTATGTCCATCGGTTCAGCGCTGGCAGCAGCGAGCAGCCCGCCGAGCTCCTCAACGGTAAGGCGATCGCGAAAGAAATCACGCCGATCAAAATCCAGATGCGCTTCGCCGAGGAACTCCTCGGCTCGCTTGCAGCTCGTTCAGGTCGGATGGACGTAGGCGCGCAGGGTCATTGAGCCTCCCCACTGTGTACGTACAGTTTTCCCCGCATTGTATCATCGGTACCTGGCCGGTCGGGCCAGTTGGAGGACAGTTGTGAAGAAGGACAGGGTCGCCGTCACCGGCAGCACCGGTCAGCTCGGGGAGTCGATCGTGCGCCTCTGGGCCGATCGTTGGGATGTCGTGCCGCTCGGCGGACAGTCGTTGGACCTGGCGTCATGGCCGGCCGTCCGCGACGCCATCGCCGCGATTCAGCCGCGGATCGTCGTTCACGCCGCGGCAGCGACCGATGTCGACCGGTGCGAGGTCGAACCCGACTGGGCCTACCGAGTCAACGCGATCGGCACACGACACGTTGCCCGCGCCGCCACCGCGTGTGGCGCATCGCTCGCCTACATCTCAACAAACTATGTCTTCGATGGTCGGAAACCTGACTCGTACCACGAGTTCGACTCCACCGGGCCGATCAGTGTCTACGGCGCGTCCAAGCTGGCTGGGGAGATTGAAGCGCACGCCGCGGCCGAGTGCTACGTCGTGCGGACAGCATGGCTCTACGGTCGCACGGGACGCAACTTCGTATCGACGATGCGCAGGCTCATGGCTGAGCGAGACTACCTGACCGTCGTCGAAGATCAACGAGGCAACCCGACCTTCGTCGACGACCTCGCCCTTGCGATCGAGGCGATTGTCACTCGCGGGCCAGGTGGCACGTACCACGCAGTAAACGCCGGCGTCGCATCGTGGCATGAGTGGGCCGTTGCCATCGCCGGCCTGGTTGGAGCGGGTACAGAGATCCGGCCAATACCCGGCGCAGATTACCGGCGTGCCGCGACTCCCCCTACGAATGGAGCGCTGGCATCACTCGCGCTGCCGCCACTCGGTGTCACGTTGCCCGATTGGCGCGACGCGCTACAACGCTGCCTCAGCGAATGACACGAGTCGATCTGATCGTGCCTACTTTCAATGGCACTGACCTGCTGCGCGCGTGTCTACGGAGCCTCCGCGCGTCGACGTTCACCGACTACCAGCTCTGGGTCGTTGATGATGGGTCGACCGAGCCGATCGCGCCGGTGGTCGCTCGGGCAGCGCCGGGTGGGCAGATCATCCGGTTCGAGCAGAATGTTGGTCTGACTCGGGGCCTGAATGCAGCCATTGCCCGCGGCGCTGGTGAATATGTCGTGCTACTCAACAACGACACCGAGGTCGAGCCGGACTGGCTCGCCTCGCTCGTTCGATGCGCCGACGAGCATCCCCGAGCCGGCAGCGTCGCGTCAAAAATGCGGTTGATGAGCGATCGCACTCGATTACACTCCGCGGGAGATTACTATTCCGTCCGAGGGATGCCGGGCAACCGAGGCGTCTGGATGTTCGATGCCGGCCAGTACGATCAACAGAAGCATGTCTTCAGCGCCTGCGGTGGCGCCGCGCTCTATCGGAGGGCGGCGCTCGCCACCGTGGATCGGGGCGGCGGCGAGATATTCGACGAGCGACTGTTCATGTACTGCGAAGATGTCGATCTTGCCTGGCGTCTTTGGCGAAACGAGTGGGAGTGCGTGTACTGTCCAGACGCTGTCGTTTACCACGCGCTGTCCGCGACGGCTGGTGGCAAGCTGGCAAGCTACTACGTCGCGCGCAATCTCTGGCTTGTCATTGCCCGCTCGATCCCGCGGGGAGTGTTGCCCGATCGGCAGCGGGTCATCGCGTATCACTTCGGCAGGTTCGCCCGTGATCTCCGGCACGCGCGAGAACCGGCAGCCCGCGCGGCACTACGCGGCACTCTGGCCGGACTCGCGCTGGCAGCAGGCGACTGGCGCCGCCGCCCGACTGTGAGTGATGGGGAGCGACAACGCCTCCGCGCACTGCTGTCCGACAGCCGATTGAGCCCGGCGCTGCCGGCCGCTGCTACACTTTGCAGCCGGAGTTCGCAGACACGAGACGGGACAGCCGGTTGACGGGCATCGGGAGACAGTGATCGAAGCGCAACGGCCCGAGCTCACGATCGTGATCCCGGCCTTCAACGAAGAACAGCGGCTGCCAGCGACACTGGCCGCGATCGATCGCTACCTCGTAGACGAGCGAATTGTGGCCGAAATCATTGTCGCCGACGACGGCAGCACCGACAGAACTGCCGAGATCGCGCGCCGCTTCACTCCCTCGTCCGCCGACCTGGTTGTCTTATCCCTGCCCCATCGCGGCAAGGCGTACGCAGTCCGCGACGGCATCCTTAGCGCGACTGCCGATTATGTCCTGTTCACGGACGCCGACTTGTCGACGCCGATGAGATTTGCGCCGCTGCTACTCGATGAGCTCCGCCGAGGGGCTGGGGTCGCGATCGGTTCGCGCGAGGGAATCGGGGCGCGCCGCGTTGGCGAGCCCGCCTACCGGCACTTCATGGGACGTGTCTTCAATTTCGTCGTTCAGGCTCTGGCCGTACCGGGCATCAGCGACACGCAATGTGGCTTCAAGGCCTTCCGCGCAGACGCTGCCCGAAAGATCTTCGCGAGAACGCAACTCCACGACCCTGGTGAGATTCGCGGCCCGCGCGTCAGCGGTTTCGATGTCGAGGTGTTGTTCATCGCGCGACGACTGGGCTATCGAATCGCAACAGTTCCCGTCTACTGGGAGCACGTGCCGGGAAGCAAGGTAAGACCGATCCAGGACTCGGCGCTGATGTTTCTCGACGTTGTCCGTGTCCGCGTCAATGCGCTTCGCGGGCGCTACGACACGACCGCACGACCCTGATCGCTCGTCGGGTCCCCGACGAGCTCGCTGAGAATCGCGCCGACAAGCCCGTTGGCCAGAATCACCGGCGTCGAGACGGACCGGCGCGCATCGGCCAGCATCTGACGATCGAATCCCATGCAATCCATGACGATCGCATGTGCGCCAGCCGCAACGAGCTGCCGCATCGACTCGCCTACCGCGCGGGCTCCTGCGTATGGCGAAACACTGGCGGTCACGACCGCCCGACCATCGGTCGACCACTTCGCAACCATTGACTCGTGTTGATCGGGATGCGGCATCAACACTCCCAGCGTGCCATTGGTAAGGAACGCGTCACACACACCGGACAGGATCCGGTCGGGGAAGATAAGCAGCGCTGGGCAGCGAAGCTCCGGAAAGGCGCCGGTGCAGAGAACACAGACAATCGACGCGCCAAGGTCTACCACGCGGTCGATCGCAGACTGCACATACGGCAGTAGCCGCTCCTTGCCGACCACCGCCTCCCGTCCATCCACTAATCGCGTGACCAGGACGTGGTCTCCACGAGTCGGTCTCAGCGACTCGATCGCCTCGTTGTCGAGGCCGTCGAGAGCGCCGGCTTCGATCAGCATGGGCCGAGCATCGCCGAACATTGACGCTGTGACATCATCCCGTGGCGCTTGGCCGATGGTCACCAATCCGAGCACGCGCTCCTCCGTTCATCGGCGTGAGAACTGCTTTTCCAGCTCTTCCGAGGTCATCCTCAACATCGTCGGCCGGCCATGGCCGCACGCAAGCGGCGAGGAGCATCGTTCGAGCTGAACGACGAGCTCCCGCATCTCCAGCAATGAAAGCGGCTGGTTCGCGCGGATCGAAGCGTGACAGGCCGCACTGATGGCGAGGGACTCCAGACGTGACTCCCCTCGTCCACCAGCCACCAGCTCTTCAAGTATCGTCTCAATCATTCGAGCCGGGTGTCGGACACGCAGCTTGGCCGGCACAGCCCGGACGAGAATCGCCGTGCCGCCGAATTCCTCGAGGTCGAAGCCAAGCGCCACCAGGTCGTCGCGGCAACTGCGATACATCTCCCAGGCTGGCGCCGCCAGATCGACCGTAGCCGGCTCCAGCAGAAGTTGGCGGTCTGGCGAACGGGCGACGTAGTCCGCCATCAACCGCTCATACATGATCCGCTCGTGGGCGGCATGCTGGTCGATCATATACATACCGTCCGGTCCCTCGGCGATGATGAACGTCGACGCGATCTGGCCAAGGACGCGAAGAACTGGCAGCCGGTGTTCCGCCGCTGGCTCCGGCGCGAGCGACTCGCTGGTTCCCGAAGAAAGCGTGTCGGTCAATGACGCCGGCGATGGGTGGCGGTCGGGGTGCGCCAGCGCGAAGCGTCGCTGGACCGCCCAGTCGCTGAGCGGCGACGCGACGACCGTGGGGACGGCCGGCGGAGGCGCCATTGCGACAATCGCCTCGCGAACGGCGCGCTGGACGAGCGAAAAGACAAGCCGCTCGTCGGCAAACCGAACCTCTGCCTTCGTCGGATGAACGTTGACGTCGATACGATCGGGCGGCACGGTCAGCCGGATGCAGCCAACCGGATGGCGGCCAACCATCAGCAGCGTCTGGTACGCCTGCTCGAATGCGGTTCCGAGTTGACGGCTCGCCACGAGTCTCCCCTGCGCGAACAGGTGCTGGGTCTGTCTGGTCGCTCGATCGAGATGCGGGAGTGACACCAGGCCACCAACGTCGTATCCCTCCGGCATGTCATCTGGAGTGCGCAGCGGCACAAGTGCGGCGGCAACTTCATCACCCCAGACACCGACGGCTGCCGCGATCTGATCGCCACGCCCGTCGGTCGTCATCGTCCGCCGGCCGTCAATCTCCAGCGTGAACGCGACACCGGGGTAGGCAAGCGCATATGCGCTCACGACGCGCGTCACGTAGGACGCCTCTGTCTGCGGCTGGCGGAGGAATTTGCGACGCGCCGGAACATTCTCGAACAGGTTCCGCGCGGATATTGCTGCGCCACTGGCCCACGCGATACGCTCGACCGGGCCGCCGACGCCGAACTTCACACGCCTGGACCATCCCTCGCCGCTGGCGCCATCGAGGGTGCGGATGGTGAGGTCGCTGACAGCGGCCATCGACGCGAGCGCCTCGCCACGAAAGCCTAGCGTCTTCAATGACATCAGATCGTCGATCGAGGTGATCTTCGATGTCGCGTGGCGCTCGACAGCCAGCAGCAAGTCCTTGTCAGACATGCCGGCCCCGTCGTCCCGGACATCGATGAACGCGACTCCACCCTCGCTGATCGCCACATCGATTGCGGTAGCGCCAGCATCAAGCGCATTCTCGATGAGCTCCTTCACCGCCGCCGCCGGGCGTTCGATCACCTCGCCGGCGGCGATGCGCCCGATCATCTCTTCCGGCAGCCGTTGAATGCCCATCAGTGATCCCTCACGAGTGGCCGGCCAGCAAACCGCCACGGCGTCTCAACTCCCCGCCGGATTCCCACTCGCGTTGTCTGCTGGATGACACAAGGCACGCGTTCGGTGCTGATCGAAAAGCGAGGGCCAGGAATTCGCTCACCATGGTCGGCCAGCACGATATCCAGCGCCCGGGCTGTCCGTCCCGGCCCGGACACGTGTCGTTGTTGATCTGGCAAGAGCACGCCGCGAAGCAGCACCGCTGACGCCGACCCCCGAGCGCCGGTGACGATGTTGAAGCAGGGATACATGCCATACGCAGCATAGACATAGACGGTCCCGCCATGATCTGTCATAACTGCCGCTCGCCCACCCGGTCGGAAAGCGGCATGCGAGGCAAGGTCTTCCGCCCCACCGTACGCCTCGGTCTCAAGAATCAACGCCCGCGTCGTTACGTCAACCATCAACCATCGTCCGACGAGCCCACGAGCAACACCGACGACATCGGCCATGAACCAGTCGGCGGGCAGAGCGTCAGATGCATCAACCAAGCTCAGTCAGGCTCCTGCGCAGCAAGTCCTGACGTTCCGCTGCCGCCGCTCGACGCTCGCGCTGAGCTCCGACGACCTTCTCCGGCGCCTTGGCTACGAACTGCTCATTGGCGAGCATCGCATCAACTCGGGCGATTTCTGCCTCGACTTCTGCGATCTCCCGCTCGATTCTCGCCCTTTCCGCGGCGAGGTCAACCATCCCAGCCAGTGGTAGGTAGATCGTCGACCCGCCGACGACGATCACAGTGCTCGTCGCAGGAGACTCCGGCTCGCCGTCGCGAACCTCCCAGGTATCGCGATCGATCCGGGCGAGAGACTGCAGCTCGCCCGCCAGCTCTTCGAACGTCGCCCGCGCCTGGCCAGGATAGATGACCGCTCTGATCCGACGACCCGGATCGACCCCATGTTCGCTGCGAGCATTCCGGATCTCCCGGGTGGCTTCACGAAGCAGCTCGAAGCTGGCGACGGCCTCTGGAAACGACTCCCCCGCCTCCGGGAATGCGGCTACGATCAGCGCATCCCCGGAATGCGGAAGTTGCTGCCAAAGCTCTTCGGTCACAAACGGCATGAACGGGTGCAGCAGCCGAAGCGTCCTCTCGAGCACATAGGCGAGCGTCTGGGGCACAACAGGATCCATCGGTTCGGCGTAGAGCCGCACTTTCACTGCCTCGATATACCAGTCGCAGAACTCCGACCAGATAAATTCATACAGCGCCCGGCCGGCCTCGTGCAGTTGATACCCGTCCATCAACCGGGTGACATCTTCGATCGTGGAGGCGAGCCGGCTGAGAATCCACCGATCCGGGATCGAGAGTGCTTCGTCAACAGGGCGAGCAGGAGCGCCGTCGTCGTCCCGCACGATCTGTGCGCTTTCGATCGCTCGCAACGAAAAGCGAGTCGCGTTGAACAGCTTGTTGGCGAAATTACGCATGGCTTCGACGCGTTCGGTGGACAGTTTCAGGTCGCTGCCTGGACCCGATGCTGTGAGAAGCGCGAACCGTAGCGCGTCGGTCCCATACTCCGCGCTGATTGTCGTCGGATCGAGCACGTTGCCTTTGGTCTTGCTCATGCGCTGGCCGTGCTGATCGCGGACGGTTCCGTGAAGATAGACATCCTTGAACGGAGGCGCGCCCATGAGCTCGATGCCGAAGAAGATCATCCTCGCCACCCAGTGGAAGATGATGTCGTAGCCAGTCTCCATCAAATGACCGGGGTAGTACATGCGCAGGTCCGGCGTCTCTTCCGGCCAGCCAAGCGTCGAGAAGGTCCAGAGGCCGGACGAAAACCAGGTATCGAGCACGTCAGGATCCTGCTCGATATTGCGCGACCCGCATGCGTCGCAGCTCCCGAGGCGCTCCTGGTCGGTTGCCGTCATTTCTCCACAGTCGCGGCAGTACCAGATCGGAATCCGGTGGCCCCACCAGAGTTGCCGCGAGATGCACCAATCGTGGATGTTCTCCATCCAGCTCAGATACACGGTGGAAAATCGCGATGGATAGAACCGGATCTGGCCGTCCTTCACGACTTCTATCGCCGGCTTCGCCAGTGGCGCCATCTGGACGAACCACTGCTTCGAGATGAGCGGCTCGACAACTGACCCACAACGGTCACAATGCCCCACCGAATGCTCGTGCGGCTCGACGCGGGCTAGCGCTCCATCCTGTTCCAGTCGCGCAACGACCTGCTCGCGTGCTTCGGCGACTGACAACCCTGCAAACGGCCCGGCCTCGTCATTCAACGTGCCGTCGAGATTCATGACATTCACCATCGGCAGGTTGTGTCGCCGGCCAATCTCGAAATCATTCGGATCGTGAGCCGGAGTCACTTTGACTGCGCCGCTGCCAAATGCACGGTCGACAGCCTCATCGGCGACGACGGGAATCCGACGGTTGAGGATCGGAAGGATGACCTCATGGCCGATCAGCGCGCGATACCGTTCGTCGTCTGGGTGAACCGCGACCGCGGTGTCCCCCAGCATCGTCTCGGGCCGGGTCGTCGCAACCTCGATAACGCCACTCCCATCGGCCAGTGGGTAGCGCAGATGCCAGAGAAACGACGAGACATCTTCATGAACCACCTCGAGGTCGGAAAGCGCCGTCATGCAACGTGGACACCAGGAGATCAGACGCTCCCCGCGATAAATCAGGCCCTTGTCATACAGATGCTTGAATGCCACGCGAACTGCGTGGGCGGGGCCAGGATCCATCGTGAAGACATATCGCGACCAGTCGCACGACGCGCCGAGCGACTGGAGTTGACCCTTGATTCGCTCCTGGTACGACTCCATCCAGTCCCAGACGCGGCTGAGGAACTGCTCGCGCCCGAGATCATGGCGTGTCAATCCCTCCTTCGCGAGCTCCTTCTCGACGACCCACTGCCCCGCAATACCAGCATGGTCTGCGCCTGGCAGCCAGAGCGCGGCGAAGCCGAGCATCCGGTGATACCGGATCATCAGATCCTCGACCGCCGAGAACAGCGCGTGCCCCATATGCAGCTCACCAGTGACGTTGGGTGGCGGCATGATAACGACGTATGGACCGCGGCCACGATCGACTGGCTTGAAGTAACCGCGAGAGTGCCAGAACTCGTACCAGCCGCGTTCTGTGGCGCCTGGATCGTAGGCCTTACCCAGCTCATCCGCGCCGGACGCGACCCCGGGCTGCGTCGTCATACTCGTTCTCCTTTGATCTGCCAGAAGCCGGCCGGCAGTGGCGCTCATGCTCAATCAGAAACAGAAAACCCGTCCTGCCAAGGACGGGCTCACCCGCGGTTCCACCTTGCTTCGACGGCTGGGCCGTCGCGCTCGTGCGCGATAACGGGCGAACCCGCGAGAGCCTGGCGTGTCGATCGACACCTCAGCGCTCGACCGAACGGGCGACTTCAGCCGCGCCTGCGTGGCGAGGCTTGCAGCCTCGGGCCTCGCCTCTCTGGCCGCCGCGGAGGACCTACTCCTCCCGTCCTTTGGCGGTTCTCAGTTGCTTCATAGGATACCAGCGCGGACAGGGAATCCGCAGCCATTTCGTGTATCGTGACTGCATGTCAACGAACGTTTCGTCCGGTTCGTTCCGAACGTGTTCGGGGGCTGCTACAATTCGGGAATACGAATGAATGTTCTACGCACGATCGATAGTGCCAGTCAACAGCCGACCACCCGCGCAGCGACACCGGAGTCCAGATGCCGATAGATAAGATCGTCGTTCGAGGCGCCCGCGAGCACAATCTGAAGAACATAGACGTTGAGATCCCTCGGGACAAGCTGGTCGTTCTGACCGGCCTTTCCGGCTCGGGGAAGTCATCGCTCGCGTTCGACACTATCTACGCCGAAGGACAGCGTCGATATGTCGAGTCACTATCGGCCTATGCCCGGCAGTTCCTCGGGCAAATGGAGAAGCCAGATGTCGACCAGATCGACGGCCTCTCCCCAGCAATCTCGATCGACCAGAAGGGCGCAAGCCGTAATCCTCGCTCGACCGTCGGGACCGTCACTGAGATCTACGACCACCTGCGGCTGCTGTACGCGCGGATCGGTCACCCCCATTGCCCGAAGTGCGGGCGCGAGATCAGCCAGCAGTCTGTTCAACAGATGGCGGAGACGATCCTCGCTCTTCCAGAAGGTTCGCGCATCCTCGTCCTTGGTCCAGTGATCCGCGATCGCAAAGGCGAGCACCAGAACGTCCTCGACCAGATCCGGAAGGGTGGGTTCGTTCGCGTCCGCGTCGATGGCGAGATACGCGAACTGGACGAGACGATCCCGATGGCCAAGTACAAGAAGCACACGATCGAGGTGGTAGTCGACCGCCTTGTCGTGCGCCACGAGTCGGATGAGGATCTGCACGCGCTGCGCATTCGCCTGATCGATTCCCTTGAGACGGCACTGCGGCTCGGCAACGGCAATGTCACGATTCAGATCATCGATGGACAGGAACTGCCGTTCTCGGAGCATTTCGCCTGCCCGGTCTGTGGCGTCTCGATCGGTGACATCGAGCCGCGCTCGTTCTCGTTCAACAGCCCACATGGAGCCTGCCCGACCTGCACAGGGCTCGGCATTGCGATGGAATTCGACGAGGATCTCGTAGTCTCGGATCCGGACCTGACGCTGGCCGATGGCGCCATCTCGCCCTGGTCACGACCGGGACGCGATGCGAACGCCTGGTATGAAGCGATGGTTGCGGCCCTTGCCGAGACGCAGGATATCCCGATGGACATCCCGTTCCGCGACCTCACCCCCGAACAGCGCAGGCTCGTCCTCCACGGGGACGGCCACCCAACGCTGACGGTGCGTTACACGGCCCGCAGTGGCCGGCGCAGACAGTACACCGTCAAGTACGAGGGCGTGATCCCCTACCTCGAGCGGCGGTTACGGCAGACGACATCCGATTACATCCGGCAGGACATGGAGCAGTACATGGCGTCGCGCCCATGCCCGACCTGTAAGGGCGCGCGCCTCCGGCCCGAAGTCATTGCGGTCACAGTGGATGGTCACTCGATCGTCGACATCGCCCGGAACTCGATCCAGCAATCGCTCGATTTTGTCCAGCGCCTGCAGTCCGGCGCGCTCTCTGACCGGGAGATGCTCATCGCCCGACAGGTGCTCAAGGAGATTCGCGAACGGCTCGGGTTTCTGGTTGATGTTGGCCTCGACTATCTCACCCTGGACCGTGCGGCCGCGAGTCTCTCCGGTGGCGAGGCGCAGCGAATCCGGCTCGCAACACAGATCGGCAGCCGGCTCATGGGCGTGATGTATGTGCTGGACGAGCCGTCGATCGGTCTGCATCATCGTGATAACGCGCGTTTGATCCATACGTTGACCCAACTCCGCGATATCGGCAACACGCTGCTGGTCGTCGAGCACGATGAGGAGACGATGCGAGCGGCGGACTGGATCATCGACATCGGCCCCGGCGCCGGCGAACACGGTGGGCACATAGTCGCTGAGGGTACGTTCGACGACATCATCGCCGACTTGAGCTCGATCACTGGCGACTACCTGAGTGGCCGGCGGGTGATTCCTGTCCCGACGACACGGCGCGCCGGCAACGGAGCCCGACTCGTGCTGGCCGGGGCGAGAGCGAACAATCTGAAGAATGTCACCGCTGAGTTCCCGCTAGGGACGTTCATCTGCGTAACCGGCGTTTCGGGTTCTGGCAAGAGCACACTGATCAGTGACACGCTCTATCGTCGGCTTGCCCAGATTCTCTATCGCGCGCACGATCGACCCGGCGCGTTCGACCGGCTCGACGGGGTTGAGCACATCGACAAAGTCATCGACATCGACCAGAGCCCGATCGGTCGCACGCCACGCTCCAACCCGGCCACCTACACTGGCGTGTTTACCCACATTCGCGAGCTGTTCGCGGCGATGCCCGAGGCGAAGACACGCGGCTACAAGGCCGGCCGCTTTTCGTTCAACGTCAAGGGCGGGCGCTGCGAGGCGTGCTCCGGGGATGGAATCGTCAAGATCGAGATGCAGTTCCTTCCCGACGTCTATGTTCCGTGCGAGGTCTGCCATGGGAAGCGATACAATCGCGAGGCGCTCGAGATCGAATACAAGGGCAAGAGCATTGCCGATGTGCTCGACATGACTGTCGAGGAATCGCTGGAGTTTTTCGAGAATATCCCAAAGGTCCGCAACAAGATGCAGACCCTCTTTGATGTCGGCCTCGGGTATATCCATCTCGGCCAGCCGGCCACGCAGCTCTCCGGCGGCGAAGCGCAACGAGTGAAGCTTGCAACCGAGCTATCCCGGCGGGCGACTGGCAAGACGCTCTATATCCTCGACGAACCAACGACCGGCCTCCACTTTGCTGACATCGAGCGGCTACTCGGTGTGCTCCAGCGCCTTGCTGACGCGGGAAACACGATCCTGGTGATCGAGCACAATCTCGATGTCATCAAGTCGGCAGACTGGATCATCGACCTTGGCCCCGAAGGTGGCCATCGCGGTGGAGAGATCATCGCCGCTGGCACGCCGGAAGCGATCGCCGAGGTCGAGGCGTCATACACTGGCCAGGCGCTACGGGTGCTGCATGCGGAGCCAGCGCTCGCAGCCGACTGAATCCGGGAGTGTGAAGAATTGGGCCGCCGGAAGTGTCCGGACGCTGCGTCCGTATAGCCTGTAGACGCTTGCGCGATGGCTGCTGGCGTTGCTATGATCACGGAGTGCGAATTCGTCCCCTGGGCCTGTATGCACGCTCCGTGCGAGAGCGGCCTGGAAGCACATCGACTGATGAATCAACCCACGGAGCCTCTCCAACCGATCGCCACACGGCAGATGGTTCTGGTTCTCAATCAGAACTATGAACCCTTGAACGTCTGCAACATGCGCCGCGCAATCGGCCTGATCATCCACGACAAGGCTGAGGTGCTCGATGTCTACCAGGTTCGTATCATCACTGCGTCGAGCACGATCGAAGCGCCGTCCGTGATCAGGCTGAGTCATCTTATTCGCCGGCCACATCCGCGAGTGAAGTTGACTCGGCGCGAAATCTTCATTCGTGACAACTACACCTGCCAGTACTGCGGCAGCCGCACCGCTGACCTGACCATCGACCACATCATCCCTCGTTCCCGTGGCGGCGTGCACAGTTGGGAGAATCTGGTGTCGGCTTGCCGCAGTTGCAACCACCGCAAGGGGGGGAAGTTGCTGACCGACTCGAAGATGCGGTTGTCGCGCCTTCCGTTCGAGCCGAAGGCCGGCCGGTACTACACGATTCAGCGCCGAATGAGCGCGGTAGTGTCGGATTCGTGGCTGAGGTTCATTCCGGACTTTGAATCAATCGCGATCGGCCATCTCCACAGTCGTGCAAGCGATTGAGCAGCCAGCAACCCATTCGGGTCGGCTGCTCGGGACGTCCTACATCGTGGGGCGTCTTTCGTTGTCACCTCGAAACTGATGAGAGGCGATATGTCACAATGATTCATCAGCGGTCGAACGAAGTGGTCTCAGGCCAACCAGCCGGTGACCATGCTGCATTCATCAATCGAGTCGCATACCCGCGATCTGGCACTCGTGGCGGGCTGGCCTGCAGTCGCGCGAGGCGCAGAACACGATGACTTTCGACGCCACGCGAAACGGAGACAACAGATGTTGGACATACGGCTGATCCGGGAGAGGCCCGACTACGTTAAGGAACAGATCGCGAAGCTGCAGACGACTGCGCCGATTGACGAGATTCTGGCGATCGACGAACAGCGCCGCGCAACCCTCACCGAGGTCGAGGGCATGCGAGCGCAACTCAACGAGGGCTCGCGCAAGACCGGCAAGGTGCCGGCCGGCGCAGAGCGCGACGCGCATATCGCCGAAATGCGCCGGCTGGGTGACGAGATCGCCGAGTTGAACAACAAGGTCAACGCCCTCGACGCTGAGCAGCAGCACCTCCAGTTACTGGTCCCAAATCTACCCGGCCCAGAGGTGCCAGTTGGCAAGGATGAGACAGATAACGTCATCACCAGCACCTGGGGAACACCCCGCACGTTCGACTTCCAGCCGCGACCGCACTGGGAAATCGGTGAGCAGTTGGGGATCATCGACTTCGAGCGAGGAGTGAAGGTATCAGGATCGCGTTTCAACTTCCTCCGCGGTGATGGCGCGCGCCTCCAGCGGGCACTGATCACCTGGATGCTCGACCTGCACCGCGAGCAAGGCTACGAGGAGGTCTACCCGCCCTACCTCGTCCGGCGCGAGGCGATGGTCGGCACCGGCAACCTGCCGAAGTTCGCCGATA
>Ga0209477_1001052_pt1 | contig 16903 bp, 13 predicted proteins | sample KloWWTupernatant_FD_187180 | JGI IMG/M metagenome (GOLD analysis project Ga0209477, IMG submission 187180) | Active sludge microbial communities from Klosterneuburg, Austria, studying microevolution and ecology of nitrifiers - Klosterneuburg... | ecosystem: Engineered > WWTP > Aerobic digester >... | reverse complement strand
CGCGCTGCGAGAAGCCGAGTCGAAGCTGAACGCGGCCGAGCTCGAACTGCTGCGCCACCAGGACGAGTTGGCGGCCTTGCGCCAGCGGGTTGTCGACGCGCTGGCGGGCGAAGACGGCGGCCCATCCGGCGCTGACACCGCGGATGCGCTTGAATCCCTCCCGTCGGTCGAGAGCCTGCCAGCCGGGACCGAGGAACGGATCACCCAATTGCGCGGGCAAATCCGGCGCCTGGGCGCGATCAACGCAGAAGCCCAGGTCGAATACGACGATCTTGCCAAACGCCATGAGTTTCTGACCACCCAGTGTGACGATCTCGATCGGGCATCGATATCACTGCAGCAGGTCATCGCCGAACTCAACGACGTGATGAAGGCGACCTTCCGGCAGACCTTCGATGCCATCGCCGGCGCATTTCAGCAGACCTTCAAGGTCCTGTTTGGGGGCGGGCAAGCCAAACTGACCCTGGTGAATGCCGACAACATTGACGAGTCGGGCGTGGAAATCCAGGCCCAGCCACCGGGCAAACGCCCGCAGACGCTCGCCTTGCTGTCCGGCGGCGAGCGCTCGCTTACGGCTACCGCCCTGCTGTTCGCGATCCTGCGAATCAAACCCACCCCGTTTTGCGTGCTCGACGAGGTGGACGCGGCGTTGGACGAAGCCAACATTGTGCGCATCCGCTCGATGCTCGAGTCGCTGAGCGATCAGACCCAGTTCATCGTCATCACCCACAACCGCGGCACGGTCGAGGCGGCCAGCACGATCTATGGCATTTCGATGGGCGCGGACGGGGCGAGCACCGTGCTCAGCCTGCAGCTCGAAGACGTGAAATAGACAAACGATGTTAATATCTCGTTAACGTGCGTTTCCACCTTTTGGACGCGCAAATGGGCGTTATGCCCGAGAGGAGATATCCCATCGTGAACACGAAGATTCGCACCCGTCTGCTCGGTATCAGTTTCGCTGCTGCAATAGCCCTGGCGGCCTGCGGCGGCGCCGCAGCACCGGCGGCCACAGCCGCGCCGGCCAAGCCCACCGAGGCCCCCAAACCCACCAAACTCACCGTGCTGTGCACCGTCACCGAGGACTGGTGCGTCGCCCAGACCAAGGCGTTCGAGGCCAAGACCGGGATCAAGACCACCTTTACCCGGCTGAGCAGCGGGGAAGCCGCCACCAAGCTCAAGGCGACCGCCAACAACCCCGAATACTCGGTGTGGTGGGGCGGGCCCGCCGACGGCTTCGTCCAGGCCAAAGGCGACGGCACGCTGGCCGCCTACAAGTCGCCCAATGCCGCCAAGATCCAGGACAAGGCCAAGGACCCGGATGGGTTCTGGACCGGGGTCTATGTTGGCGCGCTGGGCTTCTGCTCCAACAAGGTCGAGCTGGACAAGCTGGGCTTGAAGCCGCCGACCTCGTGGAATGATTTGCTTGATCCCAAGCTGAAGAGCAAGTTCTCGGTTGCGCATCCGGCCACCTCAGGCACGTCGTACACGATGGTGTGGACGCAAGTCGTCCTCCTCGGCAGCGAAGACAAGGCCTTTGAGTACCTGAAGGCGCTGCACCCGCAGGTCGCGCAATACACCAAGAGCGGCGCGGCGCCTGCCCAGGCCGTTGGCCGGGCCGAGGCCGTCGTCGGCGTGGTCTTCTCGCATGACTGCGTCGCGGCCGTCGACGCTGGCTTCAAGGACGTCGTTGTCAGCTTTGCCAAGGAAGGCACGGGCTACGAGATCGGGGCCATGGGCCTGGTCAAGGGCGGGCCCGAAGAAGCCGCCGCCAAGATGTGGATCGATTGGGCCCTGACCGCCGAAGCCCAGGAGATCGGGCCGACGGCCAAGGCTTACCAGCTTCCGACCAATCCGGACGCCAAGGTGTCCGATCGCTCGGTCAAGCTGTCCGAGGTCAACTTGATCAACTACGACTTCATCAAGGCTGGCACGGCCAAGAAGGGCATCACGACCAAGTTCGAGGAGGCGATCGCCGCGCAGCCGAAATAACGCGCAGAACGCAAACACAACACCCGTCATCCCGCGCGAAAGCGCGGGACCCATACCTCAGCCCGGCACGAATGTCCGGCGGCGGTCCTGCCCGGGCGCGCTATGGATCCCGGCTTTCGCCGGGACGACGGTGTTGTGAGTGACGCCACAGTCGACCCCCGGCATTCGCCGGGATGACGGTGTCTTTCGCCCAATGGCATGAAGTAAAGGTGTGTATGCGCAAGACGCCGCACGAACGATCCTCCGTTCTTGTCATCCTGAGTGAGCCCCATGGGGTCTCGGGCGGGACGAGCGGTGGGGGCGAGCGAAGGACCCCTGTGATGTCACCCCGCGCATGGGTGGATCGGCATACGCGTGTTGTCACCGATATCATACGCTTCCGCGCAACATCACAGGGGTCCTTCGCGCGGCCTGTTACACGCGTTTATGCATCAGCTCGGTGGGCCGCACTCAGGATGACAAACGAGAGAAATTCGCGCCCGCGCCGGTGCGTTGGGCACTTCGATCACGCGTTTGTCGCCAACTTAACGCCATTTGGCCTTCGCCGGGATGACGGCGTTGTAAGTGACGCCGCAATGAGACGGTGACCCTATGCTGAAACGACGCGCCATCGATCCGACCCTTGCCGCCGGCCTGGTGCTGGCGGTCGTCTTTATTGCGGTCGCCATCGTCTACCCGCTGGTCAAGATCCTGGGCGTGGCGGCCAGCGGCGAGGCAATCCCCTACTTCGACCGCTTCCTTTTTCGCCCAACGTTCCAGACCATCATCGCTCGGACGATTGTGCTGGGCGTCACCGTTGGCGTGGCCGGCACCCTTATCGGTTTCATCTGGGCGTTTGTGCAAGTGCGCGTCGCCGCGCCGGCATGGCTGAAGCGCGCGCTGCACATCATCGCCCTCATCCCCAGCGTCAGCCCGCCCTTTGCGGTGGCGATCTCGATGATCGTGCTGTTCGGCCGGCGCGGGATGATCAGCTATGGCATTTTTGGAATCACCGGAGACGTGTATGGCCTGAATGGCATGACGATCGTGATGGCGATGTCGTTCTTTCCGGTGGTGTATCTCACCCTGGTGGGTCTGATGCGCGGCCTCGATCCGGCGATGGAAGAAGCCAGCGCCAACCTGGGCGGAAGCAAGCTGCGCACCTTCATCCGGGTGACCCTGCCGATGCTCGCCCCCGGCATCGCGAGCTCGTTTCTGCTCCTCTTTGTCGAGGCCATCGCAGATCTGGGCAACCCGCTCACGATCGGCGGCGACTACGTGGTGCTTTCGGCCCGGCTATTCATCGCCATCAACGGCGAATACGATCTCATGGCCGCCGCGGTCCTGGCCGTCATCTTGATCGTGCCGTCGCTGGGTGTGTATCTTGTTCAGAAGTATTTTGCCGACCGGGCCTCGGTCATTTCCATCACCGGCAAGCCGACCGGATCAATAACGCTGGTGACGGACCCGCGGGTGCGCATCCCCCTGCTCGTCATCAACGGGATTCTGGCCGGATTCATCGCCCTGGTGTATCTCACCATGCTCGCTGGCGCGTTCACGCGCTTGCTCGGCATCGACAACAGTTTCACCCTCAACAACTTCAGCTACGTCTTGTCGGGCCTGGGCAGCGAGGCAATGCTGGACACCACCCGGCTCTCCGCAATCTCGACGGTCGTGGCCGGCTTTCTGGGCATGCTGATCGCGTTTCTGGTGGTCCGGATGAAGTTCACCGGCAAAGGGATGCTCGACTTCGGCACGATGATGGGAATCGCGGTGCCTGGCACGATCTTCGGGATTGGCTATCTGCTTGCCTTCAATGACCCGGTCAAGGTCGGCGAATTCGTGCTGCTGCCCAAGCTGACCGGCGGGCGGGCGATCCTGGCCGGCGAAATCGCCATCATCATGGTCTTCATCATCCGCAGCACACCCGCCGGCCTGCGCGCGGGCGTGGCTGCGCTTCAGCAGATCGACCCGGCGATCGAAGAGGCCTCGGTCTCGCTCGGGGCCAATCGGGCGACAACCTTTGGACGGATCACCCTGCCCCTCATCCGGCCGGCCTTCCTGTCGGGCCTGATCTACGCCTTCGCCCGCAGCATGACGACCATCAGCGCCGTCATCTTTCTCACCACGCCCGAGACCAAGATCATGACCCAGCAGATCTACGCCGAGACGGACGGAGGCAAGTTTGGAAATGCCTTTGCCTATATCGTGCTGCTGATCGGAATCGTGTTGCTTGTGATTGGAATGCTGCAGGCCCTGATCGGCCTCGCCACCGGCGCCGAGCGGCGCGTCAAGACGGAGTAACCCATGGCCAGAGCAGGCACCCTGTCCCTCGACAACGTCACGAAAGAATTCAAGACTCCCGAAGGCCGGCTGGTTACGGCCGTCGACGCCGCAACCTTGAACATCGCGCCGGGTGAGTTTCTGACCCTGCTGGGCCCGTCGGGTTGCGGCAAGACAACGACCCTGCGCATGATCGCGGGTTTCGAATACCCCACCCGCGGGCGGATCGTGCTGGATGGGCGCGACATCGCCATGGTCCAGCCGGACAAGCGCGAGATGGCGATGGTCTTCCAGTCGTATGCCCTCTTCCCGCATTTGACCGTGTTTGAGAACGTCGCCTATGGGCTGCGCATCCGCAACGTCAAGGCCGAGACGCTGCGCGAGAAGGTGGCAACGACCCTGGCGATGGTCGGTCTGGAGGGCAAGGATCGCCGCCGGCCGTCAGAGCTGTCAGGCGGGCAGCAGCAGCGGGTGGCCCTGGCCCGGGCAATGGCCATCGAGCCGCGGGTGCTGCTCTTCGACGAGCCGCTGAGCAACCTGGATGCCAAGCTGCGGGTCAGCCTGCGGATAGAGATTCGGCGTTTGCAGAAACAGCTCGGGATCACCAGCGTGTACGTCACCCACGACCAGGCCGAGGCGATGGCGCTGTCGGACCGGATCGTGGTGATGAACGCCGGGCGAATCGAGCAGGCCGGCACACCGGGCGAGATCTACGCCCGGCCGTCCACCCGCTTTGTGGCCGACTTCATCGGGCGGGCGAACTTCATCCCCGCAGAGACCCTCGAGGTCGGGCCAACGGGCATCACCGCCCGGGTGGCGGGGACGATCGTGGCGGGCATCCCGGCCGATCCAGGCGTCAAGGCCGGCGCCAAAACGACGATCGTTGTGCGACCGCAGGCGATGGCCGTGGGCGCGGGTGGCGAAGGCTATCCGGCCCGGGTGCGCAGCGCGACCTATCTCGGCAACATGGTCGAGTACGAGCTGACCTTCGGCGAGCATTTGCTGATCGTGGAGGATTACACCGTCGCGCCGGGCCAGGTGCTGGCCGAAGGCAGCGAGGCATGGTGGAGCTTCTCGCCGACCCGGGCGTATGCGCTGCCGGGATGATGGGGCGGCCAGGACCAAAAAACCTCGCGGGTCTTGAAGACCCGCGAGGTTTCACTGCAAGCGCCAGAAACTACCGCGCCGTATACCCCAGATCCAGCATGTGCCCGGCCCCGGTAATGATCGCGCCGGCGTCGGAGGCCAGATACAGCGCGAAGGCGGCGATCTCCTCGGGCTCGATCAGGCGCTTGATGGCGACCGGGGCCAGCATGACCTTGTCAACCACTTCCTCGGCCGAGATGTTCAAGGTGCGGGCCTGGTCGGCAATCTGCTTCTCGACAATCCCCGTGCGGGCATAGGCCGGGCAGAGCGCATTCACCGTGATGCCATATTCGCCGACTTCGAACGCCACGGCCCGGGTCAACCCAAGGATGCCGTGCTTGGCGGCCGTATACGGACCCTTGAACGGGCTGCCAACCACGCCGTGCACGCTCGACAAGTTGATGATCCGGCCCCAGCGATTTGCCTTCATCGCCGGGAGCAGATACTTGATCAATTGAAACGGGGCGGTGAGCATGACCTGGATCATCTTGTTCCACATCTCCTCGGGGAACTCGTCGATCGGGTTGATGCTCTGGAAGCCGGCATTGTTGATCAGGATATCGATCCGCCCGCCCGCCGCCGCCAGCGCGTCAGCCGCCAGCGTTCGGACGGCCGCCTGATCGGACAGGTCGGCCTGCAGGAACACGCCGCCGAGGCGGTCGGCGACTTCGCGCGCGCCGGGCACGACATCGTGCAGGATGACGCGGGCGCCCTCGCGGGCGAACGCTTCAGCCATGGCGCGGCCCAGGCCGCCGCCGCCGCCGGTGATCAGGACAGTTCGGTTTTTCAGGGTCATTTCAGTGGCTGCACGGGGCCATAGGCCTCATCCAGCAATTCAACGATCCAGCGCACATGCATCGGCGAGCCGCGCTTGCCCAGCTCGGCCGTGAGCTGCAACGCGCAGCCCGGATTGGCGGTCGCGACCACGTCCGCGCCAGTGGCTGTGGCATTGTCGACCTTGCGCGCGCCCAACACCGCCGCCATCTCAGGCTGGGTGACGTTGTAGATCCCGGCGCTGCCGCAGCACAACGCACTTTCAGCCATCTCCAGCAGCTGCAGTTGCGGGATCGCCGCCAGCAGCTTGCGCGGCTGGGCGGTGATGCGCTGGGCGTGGGCGAGGTGACAGGGCTCCTGATAAGTCACCCGCAGCGGGAGCGGGCGCAGATCGGCGGTGTTGAGCGGGATTGACACGAGGAACTCGTGCACGTCCTTGATCTTGGCCGCGAAGGCCTTCGCCCGCGCCTCCCAGACCGGATCGCCGGCCAGCAGATGGCCATACTCCTTGAGCGTGCTCCCGCAGCCGGCCGCATTGACGATGATGGCGTCGACCAGATCCAACCCGGCGGCCTCAAACGCGGCAATGTTGCGCCGGGCGAGCTCGCGCCCGCCCTCGAGGTCGCCACCGTGGGTGTGCAGCGCGCCGCAACACCCCTGTTCGGGTGGAATGACCACCTGGCACGCGTTCCGGCGGAGCACCCGAATCGTCGCCTCGTGGATGTTGGCAAAGGCGGTGCTCATGATGCAGCCGCTCAGCAAGGCCACCCGGTATCGCCGCTCGCCGATCGCCTCGTAGACCTGGCCGTGCGGGGTGACAAAACGCGGGCTCATCCGGGGCAGCATGCGCTCAGCGTCGGCCATGCCAAACAACCTGATGATCCCAATTTTGCGCGCCAGGGCCTGCAGGCCGGTGAGCTGGTAAAGCCGCATCAGGGCCGAAAAGGCTCGAAACAGGCCCATTTTCTTGAAGAGCTGGTTGAAGACGATTCCGCGAATGAGCCGCTCGCCGGCGCCCATCGCATGCGCCGGTCCCGCCTCCTTGATCTCGCCAGCGCGCAGGCGCTGCACCTGGGCGCGGCTGGCCTCGAGGATTGAGCCATATTGCACGCCGCTCGGGCAGACGGCTTCGCAAGCGCGGCAGTTCAGGCACTCCCCAATCTGCCCGACAAAGACATCGTTGTCAATCGAGGCGGCGCCTTCGGCCACGGCGCGCATGAGATAGATCCGGCCGCGCGGCGAGGACATTTCGAGCGACGTTGCGCGATACGTTGGACAGGTGGGCAGGCACAACCCGCAATGCACACAGCTGTTGATGACGCCCGCATCGGGAACGTCGGCGCCGGTAAAGCCGATCAACGAGGTTTGGCTCATGATGTTGGACGTTTCAGGGAGTGGCGTCAACGTGAAAACGCCCGGGGTTGAGCAAGCCTTTGGGATCGAACTCGGCCTTGATCCGGCGCATCAAGGCCAGGCCCTCGGGTGGCCGGCCTGGGGTGACTGACTCGGACATGCCGCCCGAAATGCCGGCCGGATCGAGGAGGGCGAGGTTGGCGGCCGGGAGCGCATCGCGCAACGCGCGGAGCCACGCGGCCGGCTCTCGGCCGTCCACCCGGGCATAGACCACCCCGTTCAGCGCGCGGGCGGTGTAGCGCAGGCGCAGCCCAAAGCGGGCCGCAAGCGCGCCAGCCGCGCCGATCCCGGCGGCGAGCTGCGACGGCAAACACGCCACCCGAAGCAACAGGTCGCCGTCCCCGGCCCGCGGAAAGTCGCCAATGCGCGCCCACACGGCCTGCGATTCGAAAGGTTCGAGTGCGCGGGACTCGAGGGCGCCTGCGGCGATCGCCATCCGGCCAATATCCGCGCGATGGCGTTCAACCGCAGCCGGCAGGCCTTCGACCAACACCGCCAGACGGAGATCGCCCTCGGGCATCCAGTCGCAGTTGCTGAGTTCACAGGCCGTTGGCACAAGCTGGCTGGCGTGCAGCGCATCAATGCAGGCAAAGGCCGCGTCGAGGCTCGGGAAAGCGCAGGCCAGGGTGGCGGACGCGCGCGCCATCGGCAGCAGTTTGAAGTTGGCGCTGGCGATGATGGCCAGGGTGCCGGCGCTGCCGATGTAGAGCTTCATCAAGTCGAAACCGCTGACATTCTTGACCACGATCCCGCCGGCCTTGCTGCTCCGCCCGGTCGCCTCGACCACCCGCACGCCCACGAGCAGGTCGCGGTTCGTGCCGTAGCCGGCTCGGCGCGGCCCGTCGGAATCGAGCGCCAGGGTGCCGCCCAGCGTCGCGCGGTCCGGCAGGGGAACATCCACGGGCAACATCTGGCGATGCTGGGCGAGCGTGTCCCGCAACGCCGCCATTGTGATTCCGGCTTCGACGGAGATTGCCAGATCGTCGGGGTTGTAGTCGAGGACCCGGTCCAGCCGCGTGGTGCGCAGCACGATCCATGAGCCAGCCGGAGTCAACGGCCGGCCATAAGTCTGGCGTGTGCCGCCGCCCCACGGCACAACAGCCGCGCCGGCCTCGTGGGCAATGGCCATCGCGGCGGCCAGCTCTTCGACAGAGGCTGGCGCGACAACGGCATCGGGCGTGCGCAGCCCGAGCCCATACGCGGCGGTGTCGGCCGGATCGGCTTGAACGCGGTCAGCCCCGAGGGCGGAGGAAAGTGCTTTGGCGATCACGTCCATTCGTCATCCCGCGCGAAACTCCGGCCTAGGCCGGAGTGACAGCGGGACCCAGAGGTCATCCCGGCGAAGACCACCCTGGGCTGCGCCTTCGCCAACCCGCGGTATGGGTCCCGGCTTTCGCCGGGATGACGGCGCTTTCGCGCGGGATGACGGTTATACCCACTCATACGTCCAGCCAATTGGCTTGCCATCGCGGTAGGGCATCACCCCATGGAACTGCCGCGGCGTGTCGCTGAAGACCAGCGGCAGAAAGTGCGGATCGCCCTCCCACAGGTTCAGCGCCCCCGGCGTCAGCAAGGTCTGGACGGGCACCCAGGCAAGCTCGCCCTCCGGATTGGCCGAGTGCGGCTCGCCGCTGAACTCACGAATGATGTAGATGAAGCCAAGCCAATCCTCGCCTTGCTTGCCAAAGCCCGGCCAGTTGATCGTCCCGCGCAGCCACAGGCGGGTGGCCTCGATCCCCGCCTCTTCGCGCAGCTCACGCTTCATCGCCGTGACGATGTCCTCGCCACGCTCGATCTTGCCACCCAGTCCGTTGAACTTGCCGTAGTGGGTGTCCTCCGGCCGGGTATTGCGATGGATCAGCAACACGCTGCGCCCATCGGGGGACAGCACGTAACCAAGGGTGGCGAGGATCGGCGTATACGGCAATCTATTCTTCCTTCTGAGCCGCCAATTCGGCCTTGTGCTTGGCGATGATCGGCTCGGCCAGCGCCGGCGGGACGCGGGCATACCGCTCGAATTTAAGCTCGAACACGCCCCGGCCCTGAGTCAGGCTGCGCAGGTCATTCCCGAACCGCTGCATTTCGGCCAGCGGCGCGTGGGCGGTGATGATGGTCTTGTTCCCGCGCTGGTCCATACCCATGACCTGGGCGCGCTTGGTCTTGAGCGCGCTCATCACATCGCCGGCGTATGCGTCAGGCACGAAGATGATGAACTCGTAGATTGGCTCGAGCAGGGACGGGCTGGCCTGCTCGAACGCCTCGCGGAAGACCGACCGCGCGGCGATTTCAAAGGCGATCGGTTTCGAGTCAACGGCATGCTCTTTCCCGTCGAGGACCTGGGCTCTGACACCGCTCACGCGGTAGCCGGCGATGACACCGGTGTCAAGCACCTGGCGCACGCCCTTTTCAATGCTGGATTCGTAGCTGTGGCTGATCGAGCCGCCCACAACTTTCCACTGGAATTCGAAATTCTCGCCGGGCGTGGCGGGCTCGACCGCCATTTCGATCTCAGCGAACTGCCCGGCCCCGCCAGTCTGCTTCTTGTGGCGATGGCGCGCCTCGCCCCGGCGCGAGATGGTTTCGCGATACGGGACCTTGGGGATCGATGTGTCGACTTCCACTCCGAACTTGCTCTTGAGCCGGGAAACCGCCACATCGATGTGGGCGGGGCCCATGCCCATCAGCACCATCTCATGCGTCTCGGGGTCGTGGATGAGCCGCAGGGATGGGTCTTCCTCGACCAGGCGGGCAATCGACGGGCTGATCTTGGCCGTGTCATTCTTGCTCCTGGGATGCAGGGCCGCGCCATACAGCGGGTTCGGGAATGCGATCGCGTCGAGCGTCACGCAGTGGTTCTTGTCGCACAGCGTGTCGCCGGTCACCGTGTTGGTGAGTTTGGTCGCGGCCCCAATATCGCCGACATGCAGAACCGGCACAACGATCTGCTCCTTGCCGCGGACAACGAGCAATGTCGAGATGCGCTCCTCGGCGTTGTTTCGGGTCACAACCACGCGCAGGTCGCCGCCCCGGACCGGGCCTTCGATCACCCGAAAATACGAGATCTTGCTGACAAACTGGTCAGCAGCGGTCTTGAACACATACAGACCCACGCCGTGCTGGCCGTCATCGGGATCAGCGCCCATCTCAAACGGCATCGGCCCGTAGTTCACCAGCGAATACAGCATCGCGTGCGCGCCGATGCTCAGGGCCGGCGAGGCGCAGAAGACCGGCACAAACAGGCGGTTGCGGATCGAATTGCGCAACCCGCGCAGCAACTCGTCCATCGTCAGTTCTTCGCCAGCGAAGAATTTCTCCATCAGGCCGTCCTCGCCTTCGGCGGCGGCCTCCACCAGCTTCTCGCGCGCCCGCTCGACTTCCTCGACCATCTCGGGCGGAAGCGGCGTTTCCTCGCCCTTGGGGCCCTTCAGGTATTTTCGGCTGATGAGGTCCACCACGCCGCTGAACTTGCTCTGCGCCCCCACCGGAATGATGAGCGGGACGATGTCCTGGTGAAAGGCCTCGCGCAGATCGGCCAGGACCTTGTCATAGTTGGCATTCTCGCGGTCCATCCGGCTGATCAGCACCGCCCGCGGAATCTTCGCGTCATCGACCGCCTGCATGGCAATCTCCGTGCCAACTTCGACGCCAGACACCGCATCGACAAAGATCAGGCCGAGATCGGCGGCCCGGGCCGCGCTTTTCATCTCCGCCTGGAAATCAGCATAACCCGGCGTATCGATCAAGTTGATCTTGTAGTCCTTCCACTCGAGCGACAGCACACTCAAGCTGAGCGACTGATGGCGCCGCTTCGACTCCTCATCAAAATCGCTGGCGGTCGTGCCATCCTCCACCTTGCCCATGCGCGAGATCGCGCCACTGGCGAACAGAAGGGCTTCGGCGAAAGTGGTTTTGCCGCTCGAACTGTGTCCGAGCAGGGCAACATTCCGCAGCTTCTCGGTTGCGTATTCTTTCATCGTAAATCAGGCCTCCGGATCAGGATTGGGACAATGGCCTAATTCTAACTTGCCGGAATCGATGGCCCGCCCCGGCGTATGCCGGGACCGGCCATCGATTCCGGCCTATAGAATGCCATCATGTTGACACGCGATCTGATCTCCTACCTGGATGCATTCCTCGAGCCAGCGCGCTTTACGGATGGCAGTAACAACGGCCTGCAAGTGCAGGGGAGCCCCGAGGTCACGCGGGTGGCCTTTGCCGTTGACGCCTGCCTCGCTTCGTTTGAGGCGGCCGTGTCGCGGGGGGCGCAATTGCTAATCGTCCACCACGGCTTGTTCTGGTCGCGGCACATTCAGATCACCGGCCCGCACTATGCCCGGGTGCGAACGCTGATCGCCAACAACCTGGGCCTGTATGCCTCCCATCTGCCTCTGGACGCCCACGCCGAGGTCGGCAACAACATCGAGCTTGCCCGGCTGGCCGGGTTGACCAACATCGAGCCGTGGGGACTGCACGATGGCGTGGTGATCGGCTTCATCGGCGATCTGCCCACCCCCACGCCGCTGGCCAACCTGTACGCCCGCCTGCGCGATCAGATCGGCGAGGGCAACCTCGTCCAGGCCGGCGAAACGGACGGCGAACCCGTTGCCCGGCGGGTCGCGGTGTGCAGCGGATTCGGGGTCACCTTCGCCGATGAGGCCCTGGCCTCAGGCGCCGACACGCTGATCACCGGCGAGACCAGCCACAACTGGTATCACCCGGTCCGCGAGCGCGGTCTCAACGTCATCTACGGCGGCCACTACAACACCGAAACCGTTGGACTGAAAGCCCTGATGCGCCACATCGCGGCCAAGTTCGGGCTTGAAACGGTCTTCATCGACCTCCCCACCGAGCTCTAGAAGTGCTCCGATGATATTTGCGAGATCACTATCCCCGTGCGAAGCGCGGGGATAGTGATCTCGGCAAGTGTTGTGCGAGCAAGGCCACCGGACCGCCTCAGCCGATCTTCAGCCGGGGGTGGTCTAATCCGCCACCGTGAGTCTCAAACGCCCGATCCTACTGACCCTGCTCGCCATCGGCTGGGGGCTCGCCATGTTTTTTGGCGGCTGGGTGCTACGCGGTGGGATGTCGAGCCCCGGTGGCGCGCTGCCCCAGCCCGCGCCACAAGCGCAGGCCGGGCCTGGCTTGCCTTTGCTCGATGAGGCCTGGTCCAAGGTGCGCGAGAGTTACGTCGGCGAGGTGCCATCCGACACGCTGCGCAATTACGGCGCGGTGCGGGGCGCGATTCAGACCCTGAACGACCGCTTTTCGATCTTCATCGAGCCCCAGATTCGGGCGGTCGAGCGCGACCAGCAACGCGGGAGTTTTGGGGGCGTCGGGGCGACGCTGTTCATCAACGATGAGGGCCAGATCGTTCTCACCCCCATCCGAGACGCGCCGGCCGAGAAAGCCGGGTTGAAGGCCAACGACATCCTGCTCGCCATCGACGGGGTGCCGCTGGCGCCAAAGCCGGAGCTCAACGAGGTGCTGTTGCGCATCCGCGGCGATGTCGGAACCATTGTCAATCTGACCGTTGGACGGGGCGCCGACCGCTACGAGTTGCGCATTGTCCGGGCGGTGATCGAAACCCCCTCGACCACCTGGCGAATTGTCACCAGCACCGCCGGCGCGAAGGCCGGCGTGATCGCAATTCAGTCCTTCACCGCCCGCACCCCCGAAGAGGTCAAGCGCGCCATTCTCGAACTGCGCCGCGACGGCGTCACGGGGATGGTCCTCGACCTGCGCGACAACGGGGGCGGATTGCTCAACGCCTCGATCGAGGTTGCCAGCCAGTTCATCGCCGACGGTGTCGTCCTGCTCGAGCGGCGCCGCGAGCAGACCGACGTAAGTTTCCGGGCCAGTGGCGGTGGATTTGCGACCAGCATGCCGCTGGTCGTGCTGGTCAACGCCAACTCAGCCAGCGCCTCGGAGATCGTCGCCGGAGCGCTGCAGGACAATGGCCGGGCCAAGCTGGTCGGGACGAAGACCTATGGCAAAGGCTCGGCCCAGTACATCTACGATTTGAGCGATGGCTCGTCGGTGCATGTCACCTTCGCCAAGTGGTATACGCCAAGGGGCCGCTCCATCGACGGAGTCGGCCTCATCCCCGACATCGATCTTGCCCGCCCGGAAGACGAAGCCCGGCGCGGCCAGGACAGCCAGTTGGCGGCCGCCCTGGCAATTCTGTTCCCCTGAACCCAAACCCATGAACCAACCTGCACCCTCCCGCTCCACTCAAATTCTGCGCGGCACGGCCCTGGCCCTTGTCGGTGTGTTCGCCGGGATGATCATCTTCGCGATGGGCATCGCCGCCGGCATCACCCTCACCCGCGGTGACTTCAGCTTCCGCGGCGCGTCGGCCTTCCCGCCGCCGGGCACCGCCACCGGCAGCATTAGCGTCACGCCCGCGGCTCGCGCGGCCGAAGTCGATCAGAAGCTCATCAACGAGACGCTCGCCCAGCTCAGAAACAATTGGTACGGCGAACTGCCCAGCAGCGACGCCCTCACCAACGGCGCGATCCGGGGCATGGTCGCGGCCCTGGGCGATGACTTCACGGCTTATGTCGAACCCAAGTACGCCAGGATGCTCGAGGACGACGCCAGCGGCAGCTTCGAAGGCATCGGCGCCACACTGCGTTCGGTCAATGGGGCGGGGATCCAGATCGTGCGGGTTTTTGACGGTTTCCCCGCCGCAAAGGCGGGCGTGCAAAGCGGCGACGCTATCGAATCCGTGAACGGCGTCAAGGTCGCCACGCTGAGCGCGACCGAGGTGGCCGCCCTCATTCGCGGGCCGGGCGGCACACCTGTGGTGTTGCGGCTGCGCCGGGCCGACACTCCGAAACCGTTCGAGATCACCGTTGTGCGGGGCAAGATCGTCATCCCGCTGGTCACTTCGAAGATGATCGGGACGGGGGCCGACAAGATCGGCTATGTCAGCCTGTACGATTTCAGCGCCAATGCCCGCCAACAGCTCGAACCCAGAATCCGCGAGTTGCTCGACCAGAAGCCGAAGGGGCTGATCCTCGACCTGCGCGACAACCCGGGCGGGCTGCTGTCACAGGCGGTCGAGGTGGGCGATCTGTTCCTGCCCGAGGGCGATTTCATCATCGAGCGCGATCAGGCCGGCAATGTCAAGCGCCTGCGCACAACGAACAGCGGGATTGCCCAGACGATTCCGCTCGCGGTCCTCGTCAACGGCGGATCGGCGAGCGCGTCCGAGATCGTCGCCGGCGCGATCCAGGACTATGGCCGGGGCCAGGTCATCGGCGAGACCACCTTTGGCAAAGGCAGCGTCCAACTGCCAAAGACCCTCTCCAACGGGGCCCAGCTTCGGATTACGATCGAGCGCTGGTTCACCCCCAAGGATCGGGCCATCCATGGCACCGGAATCGCGCCAGACATCACCGTCGCGCGCAGCAGCGAGGATTCGAAGGCCAACCGCGACCCGCAGCTTGATGCGGCCGTAAACTTCCTGCAGACGGGCGTCAAACCGGCGCCATAAACATCGCATGACCCTGCCCGCCTCCCGTCGCGCCATCCGCCTCGCGACCCCGGCCGCCGCCCTGGGGTGCGGGCTGATCGCGTCCGGTGGCGCGGGACTGCCGCCGGCCCTCAGCATCGCCCTCGCCCTGGCGACGATCGTGGCCTGGCAGTTCTGGCGCGAGGCATTGGCCGAAAACAACTGGGACCTGGCCCTGGCTGGCTGGCGCGCCTGGCGCTCGGGCGAGCCGCTGCCGGCCCTGCCCTACACCGAGCCGGGCTCGGACGCGCATCGACTGTCGATCGCGGGGGGCCAATTCCGCGACTTCGCGCGCCGCAGGTTGATTCCGGCATATGGGCCGATCATCGGCGGAGCCATCGCTGCGCTCGTGGCCGCAGCGCTGTTGGGCTGGGCGCTTGGGCCCTGGGCGCTGGCGCTCTCACTGGCCGCCCTGCTCTCGCCGCAAGTGGCCGTGCTTGGGCGCGGACTCGCGTTTGGGCCTGGCCTGGCGGCAGCCGATGCCGGGCTGGTTGAGCTGGGGCTGCCGTTTGCCCTGGGCGCCGGCCTGCTCGCGGCCCCAACCGGCGCTCAGCTTGCATTGGCGGGCGCAGTAGCCGTGGCCTGGGCGGGTTTGCGCGCGGGACGAAATCCGCGGGTCTGGCAGGCCGGCAACGCCGCGGCGCTGGCGGTCCTGGCCGCCGGCCGGCACTCGGTTGGGGCCTTCTTGTTTGCGTTGTGCTGGCTCCCCCAGCTCCTGGGCGGGCTGGGCGGCGTATCGCGCCACGCCGGGCGCTGGCTCATGGCTGGCCTGCTGGTTGCTTCGATTGCGGTGCAATAGCCCAGCGGAACCACAAACAACCCCTTTTTCCGATGTGATATTCCCCGGCGGAGCCGGGGGGATGTCACATCGGAAAAAGACTCTGTTGGGAATTCTTCGTCACAGCCCAAAAAGCCCAGCCAGGAATGGCACGAGCACGGCGGTCAGCGCGCCGTTCAGGCCCATCGCCAGGCCGGCAAACGCCCCGGTCTCCTCGCTCACCTGAAACGCGCGGGCGGTGCCGATGCCATGCGAGGCCACACCCAACGCAAACCCGCGCGCGGCTTCGTCCCGCACCCGCAGCGCGTCCAGCACGGCTGTGCCCGCCACCGCGCCCAGAATGCCCGTAAGAATCACCAGCACGGCCGTAAGAGAGGGCAAACCTCCCAACCCTTCCGACACGCCCATGGCAATCGGCGTCGTTGCGCTCTTGGGCAGGATCGAAAGGATGGTCTGGCGCGATGCGCCCAACGCCCAACAAATGGCGCCGGCGGACACGATCGCTGTGATCGATCCAGCCAGCAGCGAGACACCGACCGGCACGGCCAGCCGGCGAAGCTTGCCAAGCTGGGCATACAGCGGCACGGCCAATGCGACCGTGGCCGGGCCCAGCAGAAAGTGGGCGAATTGCGCGCCATCAAAATAGGTCTCGTAGCTCGTGCCGGTCAGCAACAGGATCGCGACGATGACCGCCACCGCGATCAGAACCGGATTCAGAATGGCCCGGGCGTGGGCACGCTGATGCAGCCAGTGCGCGGCGGCATATACCGCGACAGTAACCGTTAGCCAGAGGAGGGGGGTCTGGGCCAGATAGACCCACAGCCGGGTAAGGGATCCCATAGCGCTACCTACCTGTCAAGGCCTTCATCGACAGCGCCGTCACCGCCAGGGTCAGGATAAGGCTGATCACCAGCGCGAGGGTCAGCGACACCCACTCAGCCTGAAGCAACTGGAAATGGGCGATGATGCCGACCCCGGCCGGAACGAAGAGCAGCGCCAGATGTTGCAGCAGCTCATGCGAC
>Ga0209477_1001051_pt1 | contig 16908 bp, 10 predicted proteins | sample KloWWTupernatant_FD_187180 | JGI IMG/M metagenome (GOLD analysis project Ga0209477, IMG submission 187180) | Active sludge microbial communities from Klosterneuburg, Austria, studying microevolution and ecology of nitrifiers - Klosterneuburg... | ecosystem: Engineered > WWTP > Aerobic digester >... | reverse complement strand
CGGGTCGACGAACTCACCGACAAGCGCGGACGCGGCGGCGACATCGCCGGGCTGCTCGGCTCCCTCGAAATGGACGCCGCCCGGTTCGAGCGCGACCTGATCGTGGGTTCGGCTCAACGCAGGGAGGCCCGCGATCTGCTCGCGAAGACCCGTGAGCAACTCGCCCGTGCGGAATCCAACCAGCGAGCGGTCACCGCGCTGGCCGCGAGGGTCGCGGCGGCGGTCTCCCCTACTCCGGCGGCTGTCGTTCCGCAGTTGACCCCGCTCGGACCGCTGCCGAACACGCCGGCCGCACTGCACGACTACGCGTTGGCGCTCACCCGGTTCGAGCGTGAACTCGACCAGGCGCACGGCCGGCTCACCCAGGCATTGACCGAGGTGGACGCGACCGCTGCCCTGCTGCCGGCGCTGCAAGCCAAGGCGGCCCAGCACGGTTTCGCCGACCACCCAGACCTCGTTGAACTGGCCCAGCTGATCGAACGCCGCTTGGCCCAGCGTCCGCTCGCCAAACCGGTCCTCCAGCAGTTGCTCGCCACCTACTCGGCTCAGCTCGACTACCTGGACGGAGGCGCGCGATGAGGTGCCGCCAGCCGGGCTGCACCGGCACGATCGTCGACGGGTACTGCGACGTCTGCGGCATGCCAGGTGGCGCCGGCACCCAACCGGTCGGACGCGGACGAGTTGGCAGCAAGCCGGCGCGACAGCCGTCCGGACCCTGCCGCCAGCCCGGGTGTTCGGGGCGGATCATCGACGGCTACTGCGATGTCTGCGGCTCCCCTGAGGTGGCACCTCCCGTCGCGGAGGCGAACTCCCCCTCGTCCACCACCCGTACCTCGATCCAGCTCGGCTCCACGGCCCTGGGGTCGGCCCGGGTCACGTCTTTCGGCAGCCGGCCCAAGCGGCAGACCACCGACCGACTCTCCACCGGACGCATCGGGGCCGGGCTCACCCGCGTCCCGCCCGCACCGGCGATCGACCCGAGCAAGGCTGTGCTGGCCAACCCGGAGGTACCGCTGGATGCGCGGGTCTGCCCGCGCTGCAACGCCAAGGTCGGTCAGGGCGCAGAGAACGTTTCGTCCCGGTCCGAGGGCTACTGCCCGGCCTGCGGCGCGGCGTACTCGTTCACGGTCAAACTGCATCCCGGCGATGTGATTGCCGGGCAGTACGAGGTGGTCGGCGCGCTCGCCCACGGCGGCATGGGCTGGATCTACCTCGCCCAGGACCGGAATGTCGAGGGCCGTTGGGTGGTGCTCAAGGGCCTGCTCAACTCGGGCGACCTGGACGCACTGGCCGCAACGATCGGCGAGCTACGCTTCCTGGCCCGGGTCGAGCACCCGCTGATCGTCGAGATCTACAACTTCGTCACCCATAACGACGCGGGCTACATCGTCATGGAGTACGTCGGCGGTCGCTCGCTGAAGCAACTGCTGAAACAGCGCATGACCGCCAACGGCGGTCGCTCCGATCCGCTGCCGGTCGACCAGGCGCTGGCCTTCCTGATCGAGATCCTCCCGGCCCTCGGCTACCTCCACGAGCTGGGCCTGCTCTACTGCGATTTCAAGCCCGACAACGTCATTCAGGTGGGCGACGCCCTGAAACTGATCGACCTCGGTGGCGTCCGCCACGCGGGCGACGAGGATTCCGCGATCTACGGGACGGTCGGATTCCAGGCGCCGGAGGTGGCCACGCTCGGTCCGTCTGTGCCCTCGGACATCTTCACTGTCGGCCGGACGCTGATGGTGCTCTGCGCCGAGGTGCGCGGTTACCAGTCCGAGTTCGAGTTCAAGATTCCGCCAGCCGTGGACATGCCGGCCTTCGCCGAACACGATTCGCTGTACCGACTGCTGCTGAAGTGCTGCGCACCCGATCCGAGCGACCGGTTCACCTCCGCTGAGGAGTTGCGCCTGCAGATGCTCGGCGTGCTGCGTGAGGTGGTCGCCGCGGCCACCCCGGGGGTGGCCACCACAGCGGCGTCGTCGGTGCTGTTCGAGACGCCGACAGTCTCGTCCGAGCGTTACGGGATGCGCCAGTTGCCTCGGCTGCGCCCCGACCAGACCGATCCCCAGGTGGGCTGGCTCGCCAAGATCAACGCCGAGGACCCGATCGAGCGGCTGGCCGCGCTGGAATCGGCACCTGGCATGTCACCCGAGGTGCAGCTGGCCCGCGGGTACGCCGCCCTGGAAGCGAACAACGCGCGGGTGCTGGAGGAGTCGGTGCACCACCTGCTGGCCGCCGACCCCTGGGAATGGCGTGCGGTCTGGCTGGCCGGCCTGGGCGCGCTGCAGGCCCGTGACTACGTGACCGCGCAGAGTTCGTTCAACGCCGTCTACGGCCAGGTGCCCGGCGAACTCGCCCCGAAACTGGCGTTGGCAATGGCCTGCGAGCTCGGCGGCGAATACGACATCGCCGAGAACCTGTATCGCATCTGCGCCTCGACCGACGCAGCGTTCGTCACCCCGGCCGCGTTCGGGCTGGCGCGCGTCCGGGCGGCGCGACGCGACCTTGCCGGGTCACTGGCCGCCCTGGAGCTGGTGCCGAGCACGTCCCGCGGCTACCCCGAGTCGCAGCGGCTGAAGGCCGACCACCTGGTACGCCTGGCCACCGACTCCGGCGGGTTGACCGAGGCCTTCACGGCCATCGCCGCGGCCCGCCTCGACCCGTACGTGCAGGCGCAGTATCGGGCGCGTCTGTATGAGAAAGCCGAGCCCTTGGCGGCCAAGGGGAACCTGAAGATCGCCGGGCAGGCGATGACCAAGCCGCTGCTGCGCGAACTGCAGGTCAAGAACTACACCGAACTGGGCCGGCTGAGCGACGACCCGCAGGTTCGGGCCGGCTACATCGACCTGGCCAACTCCCTTCGACCGTGGAGCCTCCTTTGAGCGAATCCGAATGGCCGCTGTGGTCCACCGAGCACCCGCAACCTGGCGAGAACGCCGCAGCCGAGGACGCGCTGACGGCGTCCCCCGCCTTGGCGCCGCCGGTCCAACCAACCGTGCCCGCCACGCCCACAACCCCTGCGACGCCGGCGAACTGCCCGACCTGCGGTGCCGAAGTCACTGCGTCCGCCGCGTTCTGCGAGGCTTGCGGCGGACCGTTGACGCCCACCGAGGCCCCGCTTCCGCCGGCCTCCGCCGGCGATGGGACGTCAACGCAGACGCGCCGTCTCGGCGAGCGGGTGAGCGCGCTCGCGTCCTGCCCGTCGTGTGGTGGGACGGTGTCCGCCGATGGCTACTGCCAGACCTGCGGCGCCAAGGCCCCGAGCGCCCGGGACCACTTCTCCGCCGCCCCGGCGCCGTGGGCGGGCGGGGTCTGTGACCGCGGGGTGCAGCACCATCGAAACGAGGACGCGATGGCGCTGTGGGCCGAGGGTGAGCGAGCCGTACTGGTGGTCTGCGACGGCGTATCCACAAGCATCGACTCCGACGTGGCCGCACTCGCCGCAGCCAAGAAGGCCCTCGAAGTGCTGGTCGCCCGCACTTCAACTGGCGTGGCCGGTGATCACAGCCGCGACGCCGCGACCGCACAGGCTCTGGTCGATGCCGTGAGCGCTGCCAACGACGCGGTCGTCGCCACCACGGCTCCCGATTCCACGAACGCGGCTTCGGCCACCTTCGCCGCCGCTGTGGTGAGTCCCGACCGCGCGCACTACGCCAACCTCGGCGATTCGCGGGTCTACTTCATCGGAGCGTCCCAGCAACTGCTGCTGAGCCTGGACGATTCGATGGCCCAGGCGTTCATCGCCGAGGGCATGCCTCGCGAGGAGGCCGAAGCGATGCCCCGGGCACACGCCATCACCAAGTGGCTGGGACGGGATTCGCTCGACATCACGCCGCGCACCGGCGTCCATGAGATCAGCGAACCCGGCTGGGTGGTGGTCTGCTCCGACGGCCTGTGGAACTACGCGTCCACCCCGCAGGAGCTGGCCGAGCAGCTTGCCGCCGCCGTTGCCGCGTCCGACGACCCGGTGACGATCGCGCAGCACCTGGTGAGCTGGGCGAACGCACAGGGCGGCCAGGACAACGTGACCGTGGCGCTCGCCCGCTGCGGCACCTTGGCGGGTGCGGGTGCGTCTAGTCTGGGGGAAGCCCCCAACGAACTTCCCCGGAAGGAGCACCCGGCAAATGGCTGAGTTCACTGCCGCCGTGTACCAGAACGAGTTCCTGCCCGACGGCGGCACCGACGTGAACGCGATCGTCACGGTCCGTTGCACCGGCGCTGGGGCGGCCGGACGCACGGGAAGCGGGGACGCGGGCGAAATCATCGCGGTGGACACGTCCGGCTCGATGGGCGTGGCGAACATGAACGCGGCCAAGCAGGCGGCGATGATCGCGCTAGACAACATTCTCGACGGCACCTATTTCGCCATCGTGGCCGGCAATCACAAGGCCTACCTCGCCTACCCGATGGTCCAGTCCGGGGCTGGAATGGTGCGGATGGACGCCCGGACACGCGTGGAGGCCAGACGGGCGATCAGCTTCTTCCGGGCCGAGGGCGGCACCGCGATGGGCACTTGGCTCAACCTCTGCAAGGCGTTGTTCAACTCGATCGGAAACCTCGCCCAGAAACACGTGATCCTGCTCACAGATGGCGAGAACCATAACGAGACCGCCAGCCAACTGGACGCGGCGATCGCCAACTGCGCCGGCCATTTCCAGGTGGACGCGCGTGGCGTCGGCGTCGATTGGAAGGTCGCCGAGATCCGCAAGATCGCGCAGGCGATGCTCGGCACCGTCGACATCATCGGCGACCCGAACCAGCTCAGCGCGGTGTTCGCCGAACTGATGCGCAACTCGATGTCGCGCGGCGTGGCGAACGCCGAACTGCGAGTGTGGATCCCGCAGGGCGCGCAGGTGCTGTTCATTCGCCAGGTCTCCCCCACAGTCGAGGACCTGAGCAGCCGCGGCACGCCGGTCAACACGCTCACCATGAGTTACCCCACCGGATCCTGGGGTGACGAGGAGCGGGACTACCACGTCGCCGTCCGGCTGCCGGCGAAGGCCGTGGGACAGGAGCAGTTGGCCGCACGCGTGCAACTGGCCGTGGGCGCGGACCTGCTCACCCAGGGACTGGTGAAGGCCAAGTGGTCCTCGGACAACAACCTCACCGCGCAGATCAACCCCGAGGTGGCCCACTACACCGGGCAGGCCGAACTCGCCCAGATGATCCAGGAGGGCCTGGCCGCACGATCCGAGGGCGATGAACGCACCGCGACCACCAAACTCGGACGCGCGGTGCAACTCGCCACCGAAACCGGGAACGCCGAAGCCACAGCCAAACTGCGTAAGGTCGTGGACATCACCGACGCGCGGACGGGCACCGTCCGACTACGGCGGGCGGTGGACAAGGCCGACGAGATGGCCCTGGACACGGCATCCACGAAGACCACGCGAATCAGGAGCTGACATGGCCATCTGCCCAGCCGGACACGAGAGCAGCCAGACCGACTTCTGCGACGTCTGCGGCCTGCCGGTGACCTCCGACCAGCCCGTCGTCCAGTCGACACCGGCTGCTCCCCCCGTGGCGACGACCGTGAGCTGCCCGAACTGTCAGGCGCCCAATGTGGCCGAGGCGCTGTTCTGTGAGGCCTGTGGCTACGACTTCACCACCGGAGTTGCGCCTGAGCCGGTCGCCGGCGCGCCCGCCACGAGCGAGCCAGTGGCTGCGGCTGAGGCTGCCGCGGCCGAGGAGCCTCCGGCGCCCGCGGAATCCATGCCCGAGGTCACCCCGACTCCGGCGATCGCGCCGGCGGCAACCGCTACTGAGGACCGGCCCGTGGACGTGGCTCCGCCCGTCCGTGACACCCCGGCGCCACGCCCTGCCGTCGAATGGGTTGCCGAGCTGTGGATCGACCCGGACTGGTATTCCGCACAGGGATCGACCGACCCGATGCCGTCCCCAGGGCTGCCCGACATCGCGCCGCTGGTGAAGGAGAGCAACCTGATCGGTCGGGTGTCGCACAGTCGCGGGATCTTCCCGGACGTCGATTGCGAACTCGACAACGGGTGCAGCCGGCGCCACGCCATGCTCAGTACCGACGGCACCCGCTGGTGGATCGAGGACCTGAACTCCGCCAACGGCACGTTCGTCGGCGGCGCCGCCGGTCCGCTTCCGGCGATGCCGATCCCCCAGGGACGCGTGGAGCTCAATCCCGGCCAACGCATCTACGTCGGCGCTTGGACGCGGATCGTGATCCGTCGCGCAACCGAAGACGAGAAGGAAGCCTTCGCCGGCTGAACACCCCACCCAACCGGCCCCTGAGAAGCATCGCGAGGAACCAGCCCACCCAACCGGCCCCTGAGGAGCATCGCGAGGAACCAGCCCACCCAACCGGCCCCTGAGGAGCTTTGTGAGGAACGAGCAAGGCGTCACGAAGGGGGCACCGCCACCTCGGGTTGCGCTCTGGGCGTACGGGCGAGCCCGCGCCGGTGAAGCGTGGGTAGATTGGGCCACCGGAAACCCAGCAAGGAGTAACGGTGGAGATCAAGATCGGCATTCAGCACGTGGCCCGCGAGATCACGGTGGAGACCGAAGCCACCGCCAAGGACATCGAAACGAGCCTTCGCGAGGCGCTGACCGACGGCACCCTGCTCGTGCTCGCGGACGAGAAGGGCCGCAAGGTACTCGTCCCGGCCGACAAGATCGCCTATGTCGACCTCGGCCAGGAGAAGACCCGGACGGTCGGCTTCGGCGCCCTCTGAGTAGCCGGCGCGGCGGCACAGGTGCCCTCCCAATCGCAGCCCAACGGCGCAGCCGCATAATCGGTCAGCGTGTGCACGCTAGACTGACCGTGCCGCACACCAAAGTGCGAGCCTGCCTGGAGCGGCCCGAGACGGCCGCCGGCGGACCGTGACTCACTGCGCCTGAGCGGCGACAGTCAATGAAGAAGGCAAGACCCTGACCGAAACCAACCTGTCCCAGGCCGACGCCGAACCCACCTTCGCCGACCTGGGCGTCATTCCCGAGATCTCCGAAGCACTGGCCAAGCTGGGCATCGTCCATCCCTTCCGCATTCAGGCATTGGCCATCCCGATCGCCATCGGCGGCACTGACATGATCGGCCAGGCACGTACCGGTACCGGCAAGACCCTCGCCTTCGGGGTGAGCCTCCTACAGCGCATCAGTGTGCCCACTGACCCGTCGTACGCCGATCTTGCCAAGCCCGGCTCGCCGCAGGCGCTGGTGATGTGCCCCACCCGCGAGTTGGCCCTGCAGGTCACCCGTGACCTCGCGGACGCGTCCACCGTGCGACGTGCACGCGTGCTGACGGTCTACGGCGGCGTGGGGTACGAGACCCAGTTGGAGAGCCTCACCGACGGGGTCGATGTGGTCGTCGGTACCCCCGGACGACTTCTCGACCTGGCCAACCGGCGCTCGCTCGATCTCTCGCAGGTGAAGGTGCTCGTGCTCGACGAGGCGGACGAGATGCTCGATCTCGGCTTCCTGCCCGACGTGGAGCGGCTCATCGCCAAGACCCCGAAGTTACGGCAGACGATGTTGTTCTCGGCCACCATGCCCGCCGCCATCGTCGCGCTGGCCCGGATGCACCTGAACCAGCCGGTGAACGTGCGCGCAGAGACCCACGACGCCCAACTCACCGTGCCCGACACCACCCAGTTCATCTACCAGGCGCACGATCTGGACAAGCCCGAGATCATCGGACGCATCCTGCAGTCGCCCGAGTGCACCCGGACGATGATCTTCACCCGCACCAAGCGGGCCGCCCAGCGGTTGGCCGACGAACTCGTCGATCGTGGCTTCGAGGCGACCTCGATCCATGGCGACCTGAACCAGGTCGCCCGCGAGAAGGCGCTCAAGAAGTTCCGCGAAGGCAAAGTGGCGGTACTGGTGGCCACCGATGTCGCTGCTCGAGGCATCGACATCACCGATGTCAGCCACGTGATCAACCACGAGTGCCCCGACTCCGAGATGACCTACGTGCACCGGATCGGCCGCACCGGCCGTGCGGGCGCCAAGGGCATCGCGGTCACGCTGGTCGACTGGGCCGACATCACGCGCTGGCGGGTGATCAACAAGGTGCTCGACCTGGAGTTCCCCGAACCGCCGGAGACCTACTCGACTTCGGCCCACCTGTTCACCGACCTGGCTATCCCCGAGGGGACGAGAGGTCGCATCAAGGATGCGGCGCCGCGTGAACCAGCCCACTCCGAGCACAAGGGCCACAAGGGCGACCACCACGACAAGCACCACGGTCACCACAAGGAGCGCGGCGATCGGCCCCAGCGGTCGCGCCGTCGCCTGCGCAATGGCGAGCCGGTCGACGGCGCCACGCCCGAGGTTGTGACCGCCGACGCGTCCGCCACGGGCGAACCGTCCGCAGCACCGTCCGGTGAGCCGGGAGAAGCCAAGCGTCCCCGTCGGCGTCGCCGTCGCTCCGGCGGCGCAAGCACGAGTCAGCCGGAGAGCGTGGCCTGAACCCAGCTACGCTCGATGCGACAGCCGCGAGCGACGAACCACCCCCTCGAACCGGCCCCTGAGGAGCCAGCTGCGAGGAACGAGCGCAACCCCTCGAACCGGCCCCTGAGGAGCCGGCTGCGAGGAACGAGCAGACGGCGTCACGAAGGGCCGCCGCCAGCTGAAAACTCGTGACGGACGCCCTTCGTGACGGCTTGCTCGTCCCTCACAAACCTCCTCAGGGACCGTTAACGACAGAGCGCGATGCGACAGCCCGCGAGGTACGAGCACACCCCCAACCGGTCCCTGAGGAGCCGGCTGCGAGGAACGAGCGGACAGCGTCACGAAGGGCCGCCGCCAGCTGAAAACTCGTGACGGACGCCCTTCGTGACGGCTTGTTCGTTCCTCACAAGCCTCCTCAGGGAGCGTTTACGGGGGGAATGTGGTGCGGCGGCGTTCCCCGAGCGTCAGTAGGCCATGTTCATGGCGGTGCGAACCTCGTTGAGGGTCGCATCGCCGATCTCGTTGGCGTGGGCGTTGCCCCTGCGCAGGACATCGAGAAGATAGCCCGGGTCGGCGACCAGCTCGGCCCTGCGGGCGCGGATTGGCGCGAAGAACTCGTTCACCGCTTCGGTGACAAGCAACTTCAGCCCGCCGCCGCCGCCGTTGCCGATCTCCGCGGCCACCTCGACCGGGTCGCGGTGCTCGCACAGGGCGGTGAGCATGACCAGGTTCGAGACCTCCGGACGGTTCACCGGGTCGTAGGTGATGAAGCGGTCGGCGTCCGTCACTGCCTTCTTGATCAGCTTCGCGGTCGTGTCGGCGTCCATGCCGATCTCGATCACGTTGCCCTTGCTCTTGCTCATCTTGGTGCCGTCCAGCCCGAGCACCGCGGGCGCCTTGCTCAGCAGCGCCTCGGCCTGCGGGAACACCGGACGCGCCGGGTCGACGCGACCGTAACGCTCATCGAAGCGCCGGGCCACCACTCGGGTCTGTTCAAGGTGGGGCAACTGGTCCTTGCCCACCGGAACCAGGTTGGCCTTGCAGAACAGGATGTCCGCGGCCTGGTGCACCGGGTAGGTGAGCAGCAGACCGGACATCGGCCGGTCGCCGGTCGCCTCCAACTCGGCCTTCACGGTCGGATTGCGCCGCAGCTCGGCCTCGGTCACCAGCGAAAGGAACGGCAGCAGCAGCTGGTTCAGCGAAGGCACCGCGGAGTGCGCGTAGATCGTGGTGCGTTCGGGGTCGAGGCCGATCGCCAGGTAGTCGGCGATCATCCCGAGCACTCGCTCACGGATGGGACCGGTGCCGTCCCGGTCGGTGATCACCTGGTAGTCGGCGATCAGGATGAACGTGTCCACCCCGGCGTTCTGAATGCGGACGCGGTTCGCCAGCGAGCCGAAGTAGTGGCCAAGATGCAGATTGCCGGTGGGCCGGTCGCCGGTCATCACCCGGAACCCTGAAGGGTCCTTGGCGATCTGCGCCTCGATCTCGATGCTGCGAGCCTCGGTGCGGCGTAGCGACGCCTCCGAGGTGGATGCGGCTAGCTGATCCCCGGCGTCCTGGGGCTGGTCGGTCATCGCTGCACTGCCTTCTCGTTGTCGGGGGAACGCTGTTCGTCGTCCGGTGAACCTCGTGGGTCGTCCGGGGAACCGACGAGTGACTTTACACCGCTACAGCAGGCCGCCCCGCGCGGCCACCCGTGCCCGGATCTCGGCCAGCACATCGGCGGAGGTGAGGTTGCAGCCCAGGTCGTGCCCGGTCTTTCCAGCGCCGTGGTAGTCCGAAGATCCGGTGGCCAGCAGCCCGAGGGTGTCGGCCAGAGTGCGCAGCTCGGCCCGGGTCTGCGGATCATGGTCCTGGTGGTCGACCTCGACGCCGTCCAGTTGCCCGGACGCCGCCAACTCCGCCAGGAGCTCGGGTGGCAGCCGGTCCCGGCTCATCCGCCCCCAGGGATGTGCGATCACGACCGCTCCCCCCGCCTGCCGGACCAGTCGCAGAGCGGTGCGCAGCTCGGTCGCATAGCGGTGCACGAAGATCGGCTTGTCGTCGGCCAGCCAGGTGTCGAAGGCCTCGCGCCGGTCGGCCACGTAGCCGAGTTCGACCATCGCGTCCGCCAGGTGCGGCCGGCCCACCGAAGGGCTGTCGCCCACCTGCCGTGCGAGCACCGCCTCTGGAACCGGCATCCCGTACCGGGCCAGGTTGGCGAGCATGGCCGGCACCCGCTCGCTACGTCCGACCCGGACGCGGGCCAGCTCGTCGGCCAACTCCGCGTTCGCGGCTAGGCAGCCGTAGCCCAACAGGTGCACCGAGGCACCCTGGTGTTCGGCCGAGATCTCGATGCCCCGGAGAACCTCGACCCCGCCCGCAACGCCCGCCGCTACGGCCTCGTCCAAGCCGTCGAACGTGTCGTGGTCGGTCAGCGCAACCACGTCGAGCCCAGCGACCGCCGCCTGGGCGACCACTTCGGCCGGGGGCTCAGTCCCGTCCGAGACCGACGAATGGGTGTGCAGGTCGATTCGCATGCGCCCCATCCTCCCCCGTCTCCGGAGTCGGCGGCAGCATGGCGCGCAGCTGGCTCATCCCCACGTTCATCCGAGCGACGTCAGGCGTGCCGTCGGCGACCTGGCGGATCATCGCCACCCGTCCGGCCACGCCGGGATGCGCGTCCACCCAGCTCTGCACGACGGTGGCCGCGTCCGCCTCCGGGTCGGCGCCAGCGAGCACCGCCGCGGTCAGGTCGGCGTGGGCGACCAGCAGGTCGTCGCGCAACGCCGCGCGCGCCATCGCGTCCCAGCGCACTTGGCGAGGCAGGACGTCGACACCGGAACTGAGCAACTCGATGCCGAGGGCATCGGCGAGTTGGAAGTGCACCTGCGCAGCCCGCAGCGGATCCTGAACCAGCCGATGCGCGACCTCCACCACGCTCAGCAGAGTATGGGCGTGCCCGGCCGTCGCCAGCGTGACCGCCAACTCGTCCGGCACTCCTGCCGCCAGCCACTTCTGCTCGGCGGTTCGGCTCGCGGCGGCCGCCCGGCCACCGAGCAGGCCGAGCAACTCGGGCCGCAACCCAGCGATGTCGGCGCCGAACCGGGCAGAAGTGGAGGCGATGTCCAGCGGCCCGTGCTGGTGGTGCAGCAGCCACCGCGTGGCCCGCTCGACCATCCGCAGCAGCACCACCCGAAGTTCGGTGCCCACTTCCGCCGGCAGCCCGACAAGCCGCCGGATGCGCACCTCGTCCAGGCCGGTGTTGAAGATCGCCCGCGACGCCAGCTGGGCCCGCATGATGTCGGCAACCTCGGCACCGGTTTCGGTGGACAACCGGTGATAGGCGCTGATGCCCTGGCTGTTGACGAACCGGTTGACCGCAATCGTGGCGATGATCTCCCTTGCCAACCGGTGTTTCGGCATCTGCTCGGCGTAGCGGGCACGCAGTTCGGTGGGAAAGTACTGCACCAGCCGGTCGGCCAGGTACGGGTCGTCGGGCAGGTCGGATGCCAGCACCCAGCGGTTCAGCACGATCTTCGTGTACGACAGCAGCACCGCCATCTCGGGACGGGTCAGGCCGTCGCCGGCTGCGATCCGGGCGTTCAGTTCCGCGGTGGCGGGCAGCGCCTCCAGCCGACGATCGAGGCCGTACTGCTCCAGGGTGCACATCCACGCCTCGTGCTGACCGGCCAGCGTCACCCTCCGGAACATCGCATTGGCCAGCGCCAGGTTCGCGTCCACGTTGTGCGCCAGTACGAGCCCGGCCACCTCGTCGGTCATGGACGCGAGCAGGACGTCCCGATCCGGTTTGGCCAATCGGCCGGCGGCCACCTCGGGAGCCAGCAGGATCTTGATGTTCACCTCGTGGTCGGAGGTGTCCACCCCGGCCGAGTTGTCGATGAAGTCGGTATTGATCCGGCCGCCGGCCTGGGCGTACTCGATGCGTCCGAGCTGGGTGAAGCCGAGGTTCCCACCCTCGCCCACGCAGCGGGCGCGCAGTTCGGCACCGTTGCGCCGAACCCCGTCGTTGGCCTTGTCCCCGGCCGCGGCGTGCGACTCGGCCGAGGCCTTCACGAATGTGCCCACGCCGCCGTTGAACAGCAGATCCGCCGGTGCGGCGAGGATCGCACTGATGAGTTCGTTCGGGGTCAGCTTCGTCACGCTCGCGGCCAAGCCGAGGGCCGCGCGGACGCCGGGCGTGATCGGCACCGACTTCAGATCACGGCGGAAGACCCCACCGCCGGCCGAGATAAGTGCCGGGTCGTAGTCGGCCCAGGTCGAGCCGGGTTGGCGGAAGAGCCGCTCCCGCTCCGCGAAGGAGACTGCCGGGTCAGGATCGGGGTCGAGGAAGATGTGAACGTGGTTGAACGCCCCGACCAGGCGAAGCTGCTTCGATAGCAGCATTCCGTTGCCGAACACGTCCCCTGCCATGTCGCCGATGCCGACGCAGGTGAACCGGTCGACGTCCGGATCGAGCCCCATCTCGGCGAAGTGCCGCTTCACCGATTCCCACGCCCCGCGCGCGGTGATGCCCATCGCCTTGTGGTCGTACCCGGCGGTGCCACCGGACGCGAAGGCGTCCCCCAGCCAGAAGCCGCGGCGCTGCGACACCTCGTTGGCCAGGTCGGAGAACGTCGCCGTGCCCTTGTCCGCGGCCACCACCAGATAGGGGTCGTCCCCGTCGTGGCGCACGACCCCCTCCGGCGGCACGACCGCGCCATCGACGATGTTGTCGGTCAGGCTCAGCAACCCGTCCACGAACAGCCGGTAGCAGGCCGTCCCTTCGGCCAGCCACGCCGGGCGGTCGGACGCCGGGGGCAGCAGCGCGGGGACGAAGCCGCCCTTGGCGCCGACCGGCACGATCACCGTGTTCTTCACCATCTGCGCCTTCACCAGGCCGAGCACCTCGGTGCGGAAGTCCTCCTTGCGGTCCGACCAGCGCAGTCCGCCCCGGGCCACCTTGCCGAAGCGCAGGTGGACGCCCTGTACCCGCGGGGAATAGGTGAAGATCTCGTACTCCGGCCGCGGTTCGGGCAGGAGCTCCAGCTCGGCAGCGACCAGTTTGATCGCCCACGTGGGGTTGGCGGTGAAGGCATTGGTGCGCACGGTGGCCTCGATCACAGCGATGAAGGCACGCAGGATGCGATCGGCGTCAAGGCTGGCAACGGCGTCCAGGCTGGCGCGCAGCCAGTCGAGGCGTTCGGCGAGCGCCTCGGCGCGGCCGGCTTCGGCGGTGGGAGCGAACTTGGTCTCGAACGCAGCGACCAACCCCGCCGCCACCTGCGGGTTCGTCCGCAGCGCGTTCGCTATGTAGGGCTGGCTGAACGGCACGCCCGCCTGCTGCAGATAGCGCGAGATGCCGCGCAACCAGCTCACCTGCTGCCAGTCGAGCTCGGTGGCGAGCACGAGGTGGTTCAGGTCGTCGGCCTCACATGCGTGGCGCAACGATGCTGCGAACACGTCCATGAACCGCTGCCTCGCGGTCGCGTCCCAGCTGTCGGCGTCGATGTCGGATGGCAGTTTGATGCCGAAGTCGTAGACGAGCAACCGGGTGCCGCGCAGGTCCCAGCTGTAGGGACGCTCGTCCACGACCTCCACCCCGAGCACCGAGAGGTGCGGCATGAGCGTCGTCAGCGACATCGTCTGCAGCGTGATCAGCTTCAGCCGAAGGTCGGACGGATCACTCGATTCCAGCGGTGCCGACAGCGCCAGCCGCAGGTCGTCGGACGCGGTGAGCGCGTTCGCCAGCGCCAGATCGGAAACCGCCACCGCCGGCGGGTAGTCGGCACTGTAGGCCTCACTGAACTCAACGCCGCGCTGCTCGCTGGGCAGTGCGCTGACGAGTTCGACGAAGTCGTCGTCCCAGCTGCGGGTGGCCGTCCGCAGCAGTTCGGCGATGCGCTCGGTGTCCGGGTCAGGCACGGCGTTCGGACCGAGCCGGACGACGAAGCAGAGCCGGGTGAGGACAGACTCGCTCACTGCGGGGGTGAACTCGAGCTCCTCGCCGCCGAGTTCGTCCAGCAGGATGCGCTGGATGCGCAGCCGGCTCTCGGTGTTGTACCGATCCCTGGGCAGGTAGACCAGCACCGTGACGAAGTTCCCCTGCCGGTCCGGACGCAGGAACACCCGCGTCTGGCGCCGTTCCCGCAGCGCGGCGACGGCGCTGACTGTCGGGACCAGCTCATCGACCGTGGCTTCGAACAGCTCGTCGCGTGGATAGGTGGCGATCACCTGGCGCACGGTGTTCCAGCCGTAGGAGTGCGGGTCGAAGCCGCTGCGTTCGAGCAGTGCCTGGGCCTTGGCCGCCAGCACGGGGATGTTGGCGACCGACTCGGTGTAGGCGGACGCGGCCAGCAGCCCGACGAAGCACCGCTCGCCGAGCAGGCGTCCGGCCGCATCGAATCGCCGCACGGCGACCCGTTCCAGATAGGCCGGACGGTGAACCGGAGAGCGCCTCGGGTCGCGCCGGAGCTGCAGCGCCTCGGGGTCGCTCGGCGCGGGCAGGCTGGGGATCGCGGCATCTTTCAGTATCCCGAGGGCACTGCCGTCCACCAGTCGTAGCTGATCGCCGTCGAGGGTGTATTCGGCGTAGCCGAGATAGACGAAATGGTCTTCCGCGAGCCAGTTCAGCAGGTCCACGGCATCGGGGCCGCTGCCCGCGTCCAGTTCGGCGACCGCCACCCCGGCTTGGGCCAGCATCGGCTGCCAATCGTCGACGGCTACCCGCACCGCCGCGAGGGAACGTTCGAAGCCGGCCACCAGGTCGTCGGCCAGCACCTGTGCGGCCGTGCCGAGCGGTGGGTAGATCTCCAGTGCGATCCACGATTCGGGTAGCCCGTCGGCGGGTGCGATGTCGCGCAACCGTCCGCTCTCGTCTCGGGTCACGTGGGGCTGGGGGTGGTAGAGCCAGCGCAGGCTCCAGCCCTGCCTGGTCAGCTCCATGGTGAGCGTGTCCACCAGGAAGGGACGGTCGTCGGTGACCACCAGCGCAAGCGTGGAGCCGTCGGTGACCTCGGGCACGAGCCCGGGCGGCAGGATGCGGATGAGGTTGTGGCCCGGCTCGCGGCGCTCCCCCACTTCGAGGTGGGCGGCGACGGTGGCCGCGAGCGTGCGCGGTCGGATCTCGGCCAGGTCTGACTCAGGTACCGGTGACAAATAGGCTCTGACCAGCGCACTCAATAGCCTCGAAGGCTGCGGCAGCTCACTCAGCGCGGCCTCGGCCAACTGCGCGCGGGTGACTTCAGTTGTACTGCGAACCCCACTGGACACACCTGCTCCTTTGCAGCAATCCCCGGATTTCAGCCTATCCACGACACAATGACCCCCATGGAGATACACGCCACCAACGACTTCGCCGCCTCCGTGCCCGAGGTGTTCGCGATGCTCACCGACCGGGTGTTCCTGCGTGCGGTCTGTCTGGCGTCCGACCCGATCGAGCACTCGGTCGAGGTGGCTGGGCTCCACACCAGCACCCGGCGCGTGCTGCCGACGCCGTCGGTGGTGAGCCGGTTCACCGGCCCGACGATGGCGGTCATCGATGAGATCGTATGGGCCGCGGAGCACACCGAGTCCGGACGCGACGGAACGACCCTGGTGCGGGTCGAGGGACTGCCCGCCGAACTAGTCGGCACCGTACGGCTTGCCGCCGGCGGACGCGGCGCAACCTTGCATTACGACGGTGAGCTCACCGTCCGCGTGCCGATCCTCGGTCCCGGACTGGCCAAACAGGCCGCTCCCCTGCTGTTGGAGGCACTGGAGATCCAGCAGCGGGTCGGCGACGAGTTCCTGGCGCGCTAGCTGCTGGACGCCCGCCCAGCTCAGTGGAAGTCGCGGGACGTGTGCGGCACGAGTACCGGTAGTTCCTCCAGGTGGTCGGCCAGTATGTTCATGACCCCCTCTGGTGACCTTTCCAGCTTTCCCGCGACGATCAGCGCCCTGGCCGAGCGGGCAACCCGGCGGTAGCGGTTCCATAGACCGACCGAGCAGACCACGTTCAGCAGGCCGAACTCGTCCTCGATGTTGACGAAGGTGATGCCGGACGCCGTCCCTGGACGCTGCCGGTGGGTGACCATCCCGCCGACCAGCACCCGGCGGCTCGGATCAGCGGTGGCCAGGTCGGCTGTGCTGAGTATGCCTCGTTCGGTCAGTTGGGCACGCAACTGGGCGATCGGGTGGTCGGTGGTGCTCACCCCGGTGGCCCACAGGTCGTCCACGAGTTCCTCCAGCGAGGTCGGCTCGCCGAACAGCGGCGGCTGGGCGGCGACCAGCGTCCCCGGCAGCGAGCCCGGGCGGTCCTGGGCTGCGCTACCGGCCAGCCACAGCGCACCACGACGGGTGAGCCCAAGACTCGCGAAGGCGTCCGCAGATGCCAGCGCCTCCAGTTGCTCCCTGGTCAGCCCGGTGCGCCGAACCAGTTCGGGCATGGACGCGAACGGTCCGTTGGCCTCCCGCTCGGACACGATGTGCTCTGCCACCTCGCGGCCGATCCCACGCACCTCGGCCAGCCCC
>Ga0209477_1001049_pt1 | contig 16915 bp, 16 predicted proteins | sample KloWWTupernatant_FD_187180 | JGI IMG/M metagenome (GOLD analysis project Ga0209477, IMG submission 187180) | Active sludge microbial communities from Klosterneuburg, Austria, studying microevolution and ecology of nitrifiers - Klosterneuburg... | ecosystem: Engineered > WWTP > Aerobic digester >... | reverse complement strand
GCCAGCTCCGAGCCCACCGGCCCCCTGGGGAGTCGCGGAGCGCCGGCCAGCAAGGAAAGGGCTTCAGCCACGGCGCATCGCGCTGAATGGAGGAGCCGCATGTCCAGCCCCTGGAATCCCGCCCAGTACGAACGGTTCGCCAACGAACGCACGCAACCCTTCCTCGACCTCCTCGCGATGGTCGCACCGGTACCAGGCGGCCGGGTCGCCGACCTCGGCTGCGGCACGGGCGAACTCACCCGGTTGCTCCACGAGCGCACCGGGGCCGCCGAGACCGTCGGTATCGACAGCTCCGAGACCATGCTCGCGAAGAGCGGGCAGTTCGCCAGCGGTGGCCTGCGTTTCGAGCTTGGCGACATCACGGCCTGCGACCCATCGCTTCCGTTCGACGTCGTCTTTTCCAACGCCGCATTCCAGTGGGTCCCCGGCCACGCCACGCTCATCCCCGCGCTCGCGGCTCTCGTCCGCGAAGGCGGGCAGTTCGCGTTCCAGGTGCCCGCGAACGATCACCACACGTCCCACGTCACCGCCCGGGATGTTGCCGCCAGCGAGCCGTTCCGCACCGCCCTCGAAGGCTATGAACGCTCGTGGCCCGTCATGCCGCCGGAGTGGTACGCCGAAACACTCGACGCGCTCGGTTTCGCTGAGCTCAATGTCCGGTTGCAGGTCTACGGCCACCACCTGGCTTCGACCGCTGATGTCGTCGAGTGGGTGAAAGGCACCTACCTCACGGACTACGCCCGCCGCATGTCCCCGGAGCTCTACGAGCGGTATCTCGCCCGCTACCGCGAAGTCCTGCTCGAACGCCTCGGAGACCGCGGCCCGTACTTCTACGCGTACAAGCGCATCCTCGTGCACGCGTGCCGCGCGTAGACTTGTCCCCGATGGATGTCTCGATCGAGCCGGTGAAGTACGAAGACAAGCCGGTGCTGCACCGCATGCTCCAACTCTACCTCTACGATTTCTCCGAATTCGAGCCGCTCGAACTCGATGAGCACGGTGAGTTTGGCTACCGCTACCTCGACCACTACTGGGCGCCCGATGCAGGGGAGGAGCGCCACGCATTCTTCATTGTGGCGGGCGGACGGCAGGTTGGCTTCGCCCTTGTGCGCGTGGTCAACGGAATCAACGTCTTCGCGGAATTCTTCGTTATGCGGCGCTACCGCCGCTCCGGGGTCGGTTCGGCCGCCGCACAGGCGGTCTTCAACCGTCTCCCCGGCCCATGGCTCGTGCACCAGGTTCCCGGCAACCTCCCCGCGCAGGCATTCTGGCGGCGCGTCACCGCCGGGGTTGCCGCGGGCCCGGTCGTTGAGCAGGTTGATGAGTCCGGGGTCACCCAGCGATTCACCATCGGTGTATGACGAACTGAGCCACTTGACACCCTCTTATACTGAGTCTTGCCCAGATCAAGGAGGTGCGGTCATGTACGGATTCGTCAGCAGCGTCCTCGCGGAAAAGGGGCGCCAGGTCTACACCATCGGCCGGTCTGAGACCGTCTCGAATGCGGTCCGGGAGATGAACGAGAAAGGGGTTGGCGGCCTTCTCGTTGTGGATGGCCGTCAGCCGGTCGGCATCTTCACCGAACGCGATATCCTCCGCCGCGTGGTCGATTCCGACCGCGACCCCGCACTGACCCGTGTCGGCGAAGTCATGACGCGCGACCTGGTAACGATTGACTCTGCCTTCCACGTCGAGGATGCCATGCGTCTGATGACCGAGCGCCGCCTGCGCCATCTCCCGGTCATCGATGACGACCAGCTCGTTGGCATGATCTCGATCGGCGACCTGCTCCGCTGGGTCACGATCAACCAGGAAGAGCACATTCGCGCGATGACCGAATACATCAACGGTCAGCGCTAAGCACGCTCAACGCCCCCTGAGCACCGGCTCCCGGCGCTCAACGAAGCTCAATGCGCCTTCCCGGTGGTCCTCCGTCGTGACGAGGTAGGCCAGCGCGCTGCCCAAATGGCCGCCCATCTCTTCCATCGAAGCGTGGACCTACCTGCGCAGCCCTTCCTTCATGTAGCGCATCGACATTGGCGGGTTGACCGCACGTCGCCGTCTCCTCCGCGAGGCGGATGTCGCAGAACAGCGCCCGGTCCGTGCTCCAGCCAACCCCTACCCCGGTCACGGCCGCGATGACTGGCTTGTCGGACATTCCACCACTGCAGCGGCGGCGGGTGTTGGCCGGAGACGTACGTCACGGAGCCGGGTCACGGTCTCATCGCGCCCCTCTCTCAAGCATGTTCTGCTTTACGTCATCGCCCGAGCAGAACGCCAGTCCGGCGCCGGTCAGTACCGCGCAGCCCACGTCCGGGTCGCGGTGCGCATCCCGGAACGCCTGTCTCAGCTTTGCTTACATCTCGCGGTTGAGCGCGTTCATCACTTCCGGCCGGTCCAGGGTGATGGTCGCAACGTGGTCAGTTGTCTTTGCCGCGATGAACTTCACGGCTGGCTGCCGGAACCATGTTCCCGTCCCCGGCGGGTGTTGTCTCGCGCACCGGCAAGTAGTCCGGCCACGCTGATGTCCTCATCAAGTTCGGGCCAGTGGATGCCGTCTCCCCGTCCTATCAGCTCCCAGTTGGACCGGGCATTGGGTGTTCCCTTCAAGAGACGCGGGAAGTGTTGCAGCGGGACGCCCACAATCCTGCCGTCGGCCAGTTCGACCCACAGCCGGCTCTCGTCGCACCACACCCTGGTGGCAAGCGGTTCAGCTACGGAAATGGTCATCCCACGCCCCCCGTAATTCGTCTGCGTGGTCCATGATAATCCCTATGAGTTCCCGGAGTTCGCCCCGGGACATTCCGTGGCTTCGGTCGAGCACGGGAGTGGGGTCGAGCCATACCTTCGCCGTCCCGGAGCCGCGCACGACGTGTACGTGACGCGGCTCCCTCGGGCTCCCCTCATCCGAGTAAAAGAAGAATCGGTAGCCTCTCTCGGAATGGGCGGTCGGCACGTTGGCTTACTTGAACTCGTAGCCGCCTTTGACGCCCGCGGGCTCGGGGTCCGTGAGCACGTTCACGCAGGCCGGCTTACCGCTGTTGAAGGCGCGCTCGATGGCCGCCTTGATCTGCTCCGGGTGCTCCACGAACTCTCCGTGCCCGCCAAGGCCTTCGACCACCTTGTCGTAGCGCGCGTTGTCCCCGAGCTTCGTCGCCGGAGTCCGGCCCTCGCCGTACTGCGCTTTCTGCCCGACGTAGATCTGGTGCCAGCAACGGTCGTTCCCGATCACCGAGACGATCGGCATGTTGAACCGGACGAACGTATCGAAGTCGAACCCGTTGAGCCCGAATGTCCCGTCCCCGTTCACCATCAGCACTTTCTTGCCTGGCGCCGCCACCGCCGCGGCCATACAGAAGCCCGTACCAACACCAAGCGTCCCGAACGGGCCCGGGTCCATCCACTGACCCGGGTTGTTTACGGGGAGCACCCCGGCGGCCAGCGCCACGATGTCACCACCATCTCCGACGATGATCGTGTCGTCATCGACGAACTCCGCAATCTCCTTGCACAACCGCAGCGGGTGGATCGGCACCGAGTCCGAGTTCATGAACACTTCCCGCTGCGTATCCGCCTGCGCTTCCAGCCCGCGCAGATACGTCATCCACTCACCGTGGTTGCCTTTGCCGATTTCGCCGGTGAGCTGCAACAGCGCCTGCCGGATATTCGCCTCGATCCCGAGGTTGAAATCGCGGTTGCGCCCGATGTCCCGGGGGTCCACATCAATCTGGATGATCTTCGCCTGCGCGTTCCAGGCCGGTGGCCGCCCGTACTTCAGCCGGAAGTCGACCGGCGTCCCGAGCACCACGATCACGTCGGCCTGGGCGAACGCCGGCTTACGCGACAGCGAGAAGAAGTTCGGGTTGTCCTGGCGCAGCGTGCCGCGGCCCATGGCATTCGTGTACACCGGCACGTCCGCCGCCTTCGCGAACTCGGCCAGTTCCTTGTGCGCCCGGTGCCAGAACACGCCCGAACCGGCCATGATCATCGGCTTCTCCGCCCGGCTGATCATCTCTGCCGCCTGCTTGATCAGGCTCGGGTCACCCATGATCTCGCCGGTCGGCCGGTAGCTCGATGGCCACTCGAGGGTGTCTTCATCCACCCGCCCGAAGAGCACATCCGAGGGGACCTGCAGGAAGGTCGGCCCAAACCGCCCGGTCATCGCTTCCCGGAACGCCATGGCCATGTAGTACGGCAGCCGCCGCGTCTCGTACACCGTCTGCGACCATTTGGTGATCGGCTGCATCACACCGCCGAGCTCGATGTCCTGAAGCGACCCCATGTCGTACTGGCGCAGCGGCGAACGCCCGCCGATCACCACCATCGGGCTCGATGCCTGGTACGCGTTCGCCACCGCCGTCACTACGTCGGTGACGCCCGGTCCCGCCGTCACCACGGCCACGCCCGGCTTGAAGGTGATGCGGGAATAGCCGTCGGCCGCGTGGCCCGCGCTCTGCTCGTGGCGCGTATCCACCACGCCGATGCCGTTGTTCAGGCAGCCTTCGTAGATGTTCTGCACGTGGCCGCCCGAAAGCGTGAAGATGTGGCCGATACCCTCTTGCTTCACCATCCGGGCGATGATCTCGCCACCATCAATCATGTTTCCCATGGATTCGTATTCCTTGCCGGTTCTGTTGTTTGTGCGGCGAGTATAGCGGCGGTGGACATACCCGTCCCCGCGCACTCCCGGGCGGATGTCACTCTCGTGGCGAAGCTACAGCCTTGACCGGAGCCACTCCTCGGCCAGCCGGATGACGTCCGACCCGATTTCGAAGTGCCCCCCGGGCAGCCAGCGTATGTCCTTCTCGCCGGGGATGGCGTTGTACAGTGCCTCAGTCCGCTCCCGCGGGATGAGCTCGTCCTGCAGCTTGCCGACCACCCGCACCGCGACGGTCCCAAGGTTTGGCACGTCTGCCTCTGGCCCGTCGATTCGCCCCACCAGCCCCCCTTCGCCCACGAGGCAGAAGGCTGCGGCCTTGAAGCGGCCGTCGCGCGCCACCGCCGGGATCCCCAGCATGCTCCCCAGCGAATATCCCACGAAGCCGAGCCGGGCCAAATCCACTGGCAGTGTCGCCGCCAGGTGGTCGATCGCCGCGCTCACCTCGCTGGCGAACTGCGCCCTGATGGCTGCATGGCGCTCGGGCTGCCGGAACAGCGACATTGGGTCGTGCGAGGCCCGATCGCCATGCAGCGGCGCGTCCAGCCCCGCGCAGATCCAGCCTCGTTTCGCCCACCCTCGCCCGACTTCCGCGACGAAGTAGTCTTCCTTGCTGCCCATCCCGGGGTGCTGGATCAGGACCAGCGGCATCGGCTCGCTCGCGCCGGTCGGCAGGTAGGCGAGGCCCGGCACCGCCTCCCCTGCGTAATCGAAGCTGAAAGCGATTTCTCGCAGGTCTCCAAGCAGGGTTTCGCGTGTAAATAGGCCGCTTTGCATCTCCTTCCCAATCTACAGCCAGCGGCCTCAACCCGCCTCACCCCTTGACGCTTGGCCGGAACAGGCGAAGATCCTGCCAGCGATGTGAATCGCGACGCCTAGTCCGTTTCGACGGGACGGGGGATCCAGTTCTCGGGGCGAATCCGCCTTGGCGGCCTCCATTCGGGAGGCTCGCGACAGCGGAGCGGCTATCTCCGGCCGTAGCCCGGCAGCTAACCTCGGCGGCGTGGGAAGACCCTTCACGAGGCCTATTTCTATGGCCGTCAGGGCTCGCCTTTCCCCCCGGGCGCGGTCTCAGGCTGTTTCGTCGCTCGAGCTCCCGGTGTATGCACCGTCGCTCCTTGCCGAACGGCTCTGGAATCTCATCCCACTGTCCCTGTCCCTGCTGCTCGTCAGCTTCATCTTCTGGGGCCCCTTCTACGCCCCGGTCGCGTTCGCCGTGCTCAGCATGGCGTTCTTCACCTACTGGTTCATCCGCTCCTATTCCGTGGCCATCGCCTGCGTCTACGGGCTCTGGCGCATGCGCCGCTGGGAGCGCATCGACTGGCGGATCCGGTTCGCAGCCTGGCTCCCTGCTCATCCCGCAACCGAAGCGTGGGATTGGCCGCGGCACATGGTGATCATCCCCAACTACAAGGAAAGCGAGACCGGACTCAGCCGCACCCTCGATTCCCTGGCCGCGCAGGACAACGCCGCCCAGCTGGTCGTCGTGATGGCCATGGAGGCCCGCGAGCCTGGCTCTGCCGAGAAGGCCACCCGCCTGGTCAACCGGTACCGCCCGCGGTTCGCCAACATGTTCGCCACCTTCCACCCTGAAGGCCTCCCCAACGAGACCCCGGGCAAGGGTTCCAACGAGGCATGGGGCGCCCGCGAAGCCTACCTCTACCTCATTGAAGACGGCCACGACGACATCGGCCGCTACACCGTCACCAGCTGCGATGCCGACGCAGTCTTCCACCCCCGCCATTTCAGCGCCCTCAACTACCTCTTCCTCACTGCCCGCGACCGTTACCGCACGTTCTGGCAGCCCACCATCTTCAACAGCAACAACATCTGGGATATCCCGGCCCCGCTCCGCATCCCCGATGGTCTCTCCGGCATCAACCGCCTCTCCAACCTCCTGCTGCCGGGTAGCGTGAAGTTCCCCACCAGCTGCTATTCGCTCAGCTGGCAGATGCTGAACGAAGTCGATTACTGGGACGAAGAGGTCATCCCCGAGGACTGGCACCTCTTCCTGAAGTGCTCCTACACCCTCGGCAACCGGGTCCATGTCGAGTCGCTCTTCCTCCCGCTCGGCAATGACTGCGTCCTCACCGATGGCTACTGGAAGACCCTCAGGGCCCACTACGCCCAGAGCGTCCGCCACGCCTGGGGCGCAAGCGACATCCCCTACGCCTGGCGCTCCGCCCTCAACCGGCGCTCTCCCTTGCGCTGGCCCCGCAAACTGGTGCTGGCCATTTCCGTCACCAAGGTCCACGTCCTCTGGGTTGCCCAGTGGTACATCGTCACGCTCGGCCTCCTGCTCCCCTCCAAGATGGCCGGCAGCATGGGCGCGCCGCTGCCAAACTGGTGGACCCATCGCTACCCCGTCCCTGGCCCCGGCTGGCATCCGGAGAACCTGTTCCATCCATCGACCTGGAACAACTTCGACAAGACCGGCGTTGTCGAGTCGACCATGTGGATCAACCTTCCTGGTGTCCTCATCGCCCTCTGTATCTTCCCGCTCCTCACGATGATCGCCCTCGAGCTCATCCAGCGCGGGAAGCGCCCGGCATACGTCTCCCGCTGGACTTACGTCACCGGCCTGCTGATGTGGCCCCTCATGGCCGTCATCACGTTCTTCTTCGCCAGCCTCCCGGCCCTCAGCGCCCAGTGGAAGCTCGCCAGCGGACGCGGCCTCGTCTACCGTGTTGCCGAAAAGGGCAGCCGTGGTGTCCCATCCGTCGCCGCCATCCCCACCGGCCATGCGGTCGAAGCGGATGCCATCCGGGTTGTCGGCGGCCAGTAAAGCCTGAGACCCCGCCCAGGCACCGCGCGCAGGTCCTCTTACTCGCCTGAGAGGACCTGTGCCTTTTCCACTTGGATAGATACCTCGCTCCCTTCCTCCACCCCCGCCGGAGGACGCTGAAGCGGGAACTCCATCCGCCCGGCCGCCGTATCGAGCACCAGCCGGGTTAGCCCACCCAGAAAGACCCGGGCGACCACCCGCCCGCGTACCACGTTCAGCCCGTTCCCGTCCGTCACCACGGCGCCCTCAGCCCGGAGCAGCAGCCGCACGGGGCCAGCCCCGGGGGGATGCTCGATCGGCCCGAACGCACCGGCCGCGCTCTCCACCATCCCGCCGGGACCAAGCGTTCCCGGCACAATGTTCTCCATCCCCAGGAAGCGCGCCACGAACTCAGTGACCGGGTCCTCGTGGACCGCGTTCGGGGTTCCCGTGCGGACGATCACGCCGTCGCGCATGATTGCCAGGCGGTCCGCTACGGCGAACGCCTCGAATTGATCGTGCGTGACATAAATCGCAGGGATTACCAGGTCCTTGAGGATCGCGCGCAGCTCCACCACCAGCCGCTCCCGCAGTCCACGGTCCAGCGACCCCAGCGGCTCATCGAGCATCAGCAACCGGGGCTCGGGCGCCAGTGCACGGGCGAGGGCAACCCGCTGGCGCTCACCGCCGGAAAGCCCGTCCAGCGTCCGCCCTTCGAACCCGCCGAGCCCTACCGTCCCCAGCAGTTCGGTGACCCGCCGTTCCCGGTCCGCTTTCCCCCACCCCCGCCGCCGCAAGCCGAAGTCGACGTTTCGCGAGACATCCAGGTGCGGGAACAGCGCGTGGTCCTGGAACATCAGCCCGAAGCCGCGCCGGTGGGCGGCAACGCCGCCGATATCCTCGCCGTCGAACGAAATCGTCCCCGCGGCCGGCCGCTCGAGCCCAGCAATCACCCGCAGGAGCGTGGTCTTGCCGCAGCCACTGGGCCCGAGCAGCGCGACAGTCTCGCCCCGCGCCACGCCCAGTGTCGCACCGCGAAGGATCTGCGCCCGGCCTGCGTGGAAGGCAATATCCCGGACGTCGAGGCCCTCGGTCGCGGTGGGCGGCTCATTCCGCGTCTCCATGCGCTAGAACCCCCCGTACTCCCGATAACGAAGCCGGTCGATGACGAAGAAACCGGTGGCGGTCACCGCCATCAGGATCGTGGCCATCGCCAGCGCCTGTCCGTAGTTCAACGCTCCCGGTTGTCCCAGGTATCGGAAGATGGCCAGCGGGATGGTCGGGTATTCCGGCCGCGCGATGAGCAGCGTCGCGCCGAACTCCCCCATCGACACCGCGAACGCGAACACCCCACCCGCCAGCATCGACCGCCACGTGAGTGGCAGGTCGATGGCAAGAAACGTCCGCAGCGGGTTCGCCCCCAGCATCGCCGCCGCCTCCCGCAACCTCGGGTCGAGCGAACGCAGCTGCGCCGCGACGGCGCGCGCGACGAACGGCATGGCAACCAGGCTGTGGGCAATCACCACCATGGCCGGGCTGCCGCGCAAGTCCAGGGGAGGGCGGTTCAGCGTAATCAGGAAGCCCAGCCCCAGCGTCACCGCCGAAACCCCCAGCGGGAGCTGCACCACCGCCTCCGCCAGTGATGACCGCAGCCGTACCGCGCCGTGGGCCGCAAGCGTACCCAGTGGCAGCGCCACCAGCACCGTCAGCAGCGCGAAACTCAGCGAGTTCCGCACGGCCTCGATCGGCGCCACGAACAACACCTGCTGGCGCACGTTGTCGTCCAGCCGACGATAGTACTCCAGCGTGTATCCGGCTCCGCCGTGGATGGATCGCTCCGCGAGCGCCGCCAGTGGCAGCACCGTCAGCAGCCCAACCGCCACGAGGATCCCGCTCACGGCCAGCCGCCTGCCTCGCGTCCATTCCAGTGGGCGGCGCGTCCCCGCTCCCGGCTGCACGGTCCGCCGCTGCAGGGCCGCGTTCGCCCACATGGCGACCGCCGTGACGCCGATCTGCACCAGGGCCAGGGTCGCTGCCACGGGAAGGCGGAAGAGGAAGAGTGTCTCCCGGTAGATCTCCGTCTCGATCGTGCCGTACTGCGAACCTCCGAGGATCAGCACCACGCCGAAACTCGTGAAACAGAAGAGGAAGACGAGCGACCCTGCCGCCAGGATCGGGGTGCGGAGCAGCGGAAGGGTTACCTTGAAGAATGCCGCCGCCTTCCCTGCCCCGAGCATCGCCGCGGCATCCTCCATCCGCGTGTCCAGGCGGCGCCACGACACCGCGACCATGCGCGCCGCCAGCGACACGTTGTAGAACACGTGCGCGAGCAGGATCGCCCAGATCGTGTTCAGCACCCGGATCGGCGGCTCGTTCAGCCCGAGGATGCCCTGTAACGCATCGTTGAGCAGCCCCTGCGGTCCGAGAAGGGCCGTGAAGGCCACGGCCACCACAATCGTCGGAAGGACAAACGGCACCGTGATGAGCGCCTCGATGGCCGCCTTCCCGCGGAACTCGTAGCAGGCGAGCACATACGCCACCGGCAGCGCCAGGACCAGCGTCAGCGCGGTCGAGACGCTCGCCTGCCAGGCGGTGAACCATGCCCGCCCCACGAAGTACGTATCCTCGGTCAGCGGCCCGATACCGCCTTCCTGTGCGAACGACTCGCGCAGGATCCCCTGGAGCGGATAGGCAAGGAACACCGTGAGGAACGCCAGCGCCGGCAGCAGCAACGCCAGCCCCGCGCGGCGCTCCCGCAGCCACTCGCTCAGCGCAGGACCGTCCGCGTCCACTCGTCGATCCACTTCTGGCGGTTGGCCGCGATCTCCGCGGCGCTCACCTCTGCCACCGGCACTGTAACCTCCGAGAACTTCGCGAACGCCTCCGGCACATCTGCCTCCGGGTTGACCGGGTAGACCGCCATCTGGGCCGGGATGTCCTCCTGCACCGGAACGCTGAGCAGGAAGTCGATGAACTCCCGCGCGAGCTTCTGACGCTTCGTCCCGTTGATCACCCCTGCATACTCAATCTGCCGGAAGACGCCCTTCGCCGGGAGGATGTTGCCGGTCGGTGCGTCCTCGCGGGGCGGGTCGGCGAACATCTGCTCGAAGGCCGGGCTCGTCGCGTAACTCAGCACGATCGGCTGTTCTCCGCCGCTGTGCGAGAAGTTCGTGTAGTAGGCCGTCTCCCAGCCATCCACGACCACCAGGCCGTTCTCGCGCATGGAGCGCCACCAGTCGAGGTACTTCGATTCGCCGAAGTACGCCACCGTTGCCACAAGCAACGCAAGCCCTGGTGAAGATGACGCCGGGTTCTCGACGACGGTGAGTCCGCGGTACTTCGCTGTCGCCAGGTCCTCGAGCGTCTTTGGCGGCTCGATCCCGCGCTCCTTGAGCGCCGCGATGTCGTAGTTGAAGTTCACGTACCCGTAGTCGATGGGCGTTACGAACCCGCCGCCCTCCGCGCGGAACTCGGCCGGGACCGCGGAGAGCGCCGCCGGCTCGTACTTCTCGAACACGCCGGCTTCGAGCGCCCTTGAGAGGAACGTGTTGTCCACGCCGAAGACAACGTCGCCTTCCGGCCGGTCCTTCGTCAGCACCAGGCTGGTCGTCATCGCTCCGGCGTCTCCCTTCGGGAGCAGCTTCACGGTTACGTTGTGCTCGTCCTCGAACTGCTTGATGAGGTCTTCGTTGACCGCGAACGAATCATGGGTGATGACGGTCAGTGTCTGGCTCTCGTCACCCCCGCAGGCGGCTGTTGCCAGCCCAATCGCCGCGGTCAGCGCGGCCAGGATGACCAATCGGATGCGCATTCCCTGGGTCCTTTCGCCGCCGGTTTCCCTGGGGCGCCTCCCGGGCATCAAAAAAGGAGCCCGGAAAGCCCGGACTCCTCGCAGATAGCTGCGGGGCCTCCGGATCGCTTTCCTACGCACGCATCAACGTGGTCAGGTTCAAGGGGTCTGATCTCAGCCCGTGAGGGCACCCCCAGCGATCCCGAACAGCAGTGTTCTATCGCCGTTAACGCTACACCTCGCCTCTCTGCATCGCAATCGCGAAATCTTGAGGGGGGTTCACCCACTCGTCACCCGGCCGTCACGCGCCTTCACGCGGTCTCTACCCGCGGCCACCCGCTGATCGCTCACAATTCTCTTCAATGCCACGCCGTGCCAACCTTCATCCGGCCAAAGTGTCACGCGCAGCCACCAGCTGGCTCTCCGCCCGCGCCGCGTGGCCCGCCGGCGAGCGGCGCCGCAACGCCGCGATGCGCCGATCAGCCTACTTGCTGGCCGCCATCGTCCTGGCCTGTGAGGTCGCTGTCGCCGTCGCCTACTCCGGGTCCGTCGGCCTGGTGCTCATCACCGCCACTGCCGGCCTGGGCGGGGTGCTCTTCCGTGGCGTCCAGTCGCTGCGCAACTCCGCAGGCGGCGCCGATGACCTGTCGCGGGTGCCGTTCATCGATGCCGAAACCCACCTGCCAACCCGCCAGCACCTCCTCGACGCTCTCGCCCGGGATGTTGCCAGGGCGCAGCGCTATTCCCACCCGCTGACGGTCGCCGTCGTCCGCATCCGCCAGTTCGATGAGATGAAGGTCGCGCTGGGTCCCGCCGCTGCCTCCCACGCCGTCCAGCATGTCGCCGATTCTCTGCGACTTGTTATCCGCGCCGGTGATTTCTTTGCCCGCCTCGATGAGTGCCGCTTCGCCGTCGTGCTGCCCGAATGCAACTTCCGCCAGGCCACGCTGCTCGCCGATCGGCTGGCACTTGCGGTCAGCAGCCGCCCGGTCCAGTCGGCCCCGCACTCCCCCGGTCCCCGCCACGTCGGCGTCGAGATCCGGGCGAGTGAGTACGACGCGGAACGGTTCCGCGGCCCGGCCGAGTTCCTTGATAACGCCGGTGGCGGCCACGCACTTGGCGCCGGCAAGTCCGGCATGGCCGGGAAGCGTGGCGCGCTCGCCTCCGACCCCCGCTTCCTCCGCGGCAATCTCGTCCGCGACTACTTCTCTACGGCCGACCCCATTGGCATTCGCCAGGCCGAGCGCGAGGCACAGGCCCGCGACCGCCACGCCGGGTAACCGGTCACGGGTTCTCCCGCCCCAGCACCCGGTTCTTCAGGGTCCGCAGGGCATACGAAATGGCGTGGATGCCGAGCCGCGCCGAGATGCCCGCTGCCGTCAGGACATCGACCGCGATGTTCCTGCGCAGATGCTGGCGGTAGTACCGCCACATCCCCCGATGGTGGGCCGCCATCGCCCGGTAGACCGCATGCCGCGAGCTCCCACCCACCCGGTGTTTCACGGCCGCCATCGGGTAGTACACCACCGAAAGCCCCGCGTCGTGCGCCCGCCGGCAGTAGTCAACGTCCTCGATGCTGAAGAAGTAGCCCTCGTCCAACAGCCCCACCGCGGCCATCGTCCGCCGATGGATGAACATGAACGCCCCGGAAACCCAGTCCACCTGCCGCACCTCATCGTGGGGCCAGTCGGTCATCAGGTACCGGCTCGACCAGCGGTTCTGCGGGAAGAAGCGGGTCATCAGCGAGTGCCGGTTGAAGAAGGCGTTCAGGTGCGATGGGAAGGCGCGTGCGCTGGGCTGCAACGAACCGTCCTCATTCACGATCCGCCCGCCCATCACCCCGATGCCCGGGTTCGCCTCCATGTAGTCGGCCGCCTCCGGGAGGTTCCCGTCGAGCAGCAGGCTGTCGGGGTTCAGCAGGCAGATCACCGGCCTCCCTTCCAGCGATCGGAGCCCCTGGTTCACCGCCGTGGCGAACCCCACATTCGCGTGGTTCGCGATGACTCGTACCGCCGGATAGGCGTCTAGGACCGCCTCGACCGTGCCATCGCGCGAGTCGTTGTCGACAACCACCGTGTGCTCGATGGCTCCGGGCACTTCCCGTGCGACCGACGCGAGGCACCCCAGTGCGAGGTCACGGCAACGGAACGTCACGATCACGATCCCCGGTATCACCCGGTCACCTCCCCGTAGACCGCCGCCGTTTCCTCAGCAGCGCGCTCCCACGAGTACTTGCCGGCCTGCGCCAGCGCCTGCGCGCTGTACTCCGCCCGTTCCGCGGGGCTGTCCAGCAACCTCTTTGCTGCCCGCGCGATCGACTCCGGGTCGCACAGCGGGACGAAGATCGCGCCCTGTTCCAGGACTTCCGTCATGGCCGGCGCCGAGGAGCTGATGACGGGGGTCCCGCAGGCCATTGCCTCGATAGGTGGCAGTCCGAACCCTTCGAACAGCGACGGGAAGACGAGCGCCGTGGCCCCGGTCAGTAGCGCGGGGAGTTCTTCATCGGGCACATACCCCAGGAACCGCACCCGCTCCTGCACGCCCAGGCGGGCAGCTTCCGCCTCGAGTGCCGCCGAAAGTGGGCCCCGCCCGCCGGCCAGCGCGAGCGTCGCCTCGGGGTTACTTTCCCGCAGCCGGGCCATCGCCCGCAGTGCATCCACCGTCCGCTTCCCCGGTTCCGCCGTGCCCAGGCACATCAGGTACGGGCCGTCGAGCCCATAGCGACTACGTACCGCGCTCACGGCCTCGGCTGGCGCTGGTGCGAGCCCAGCGCGCGGCGCCTCCGCAATCACGCGGATGCGCTCCGGCCGCATGTGCAGGTATCGGACCGCGTCGCTCGCGACCGCCCCCGATGGCACGATCACCCGTTCCGCGTGGCGCGCCGTCCGCGCGATCGCCCGGTAGTACTCGCGATGCGCAAGGCCGTAGCGGCGCGGCAGCCGGAAGAACGTGAGGTCGTGAATGGTCGCCACTCGCGGGACATCCAGCCGCCGCAGCGTATAGAAGTGCGTGCCGTGGTAGACCTCCGCCCCCGCGCGCCGGACGGCGTCACCGAGCGAGCGGACTTCCCACAGGAACCGCCGCGCTGCTCCGCTCGCAGGCACCGGCCAGTGGCGCGTGCCCGCGATCGGCCGCGGAGAAGCGGCGGTCACCTCCACTCCCGGGATGCCCGCCAGCGCGCTTGCCAGCTGGAGCGTGTACACCCCCGCCCCGGCCGGCCGTTCCGGCAGCGAGGACGCGTTCAGGAAGACCCGGACGGCTGCTCCACCCATCCCGGCGATCCTAGAGAAACCGCACCCTATAATCCTGTTCGATGAAAGGCGTCGTCCTCGCTGGCGGCGTTGGCAGCCGTCTCCGCCCGTTCACGTACTCGGGCGCCAAACAGCTCGTGCCGGTCGCCAACACTCCCGTCCTCTATTTCCCGATCCGCCAGCTCGTTGAGGCAGGCATCACCGAGATCGCCCTCGTTGTTGGTGACACCGAGCCGCAGATCCGTGCCGCCATGAGCGATGGCAGCCAGTTCGGCGCCGCCTTCACCTACGTCCGCCAGGCGGCGCCGCTGGGCATCGCCCACGCCGCCGGTCTCTGCGCCGGGTTCGCCGGGGACGAGGGCTTCGTCCTCTACCTCGGCGATAACGTCCTGGTCGGCGGCATTACGGCCTTCGTCGATGCCTTCCGGGCGTCCAGCTCCGCCGCCTCGGTCATCCTCAAAGAGGTCGAAGACCCCCGCGCGTTCGGTGTGGCGGTCGTCAACGGCGAGCGCCTGGTGCGCGTCATCGAAAAGCCCGCCGACCCGCCATCCAACCTCGCCGTGATCGGGGTCTACGCCTTCCGGCCCCCCGTGTTCGACGTGATTGCCCACCAGCAGCCGAGCGCCAGGGGCGAGCTTGAGATCGCGGACGCCATCAACGGGCTCCTCGGCCGCGGGTTCCCCGTCGATACCGTCATTACCGCCGAAGCCTGGATCGACACCGGCAAGATGGAAGACATGCTCGCAGCCAACCGCACCGTCCTGGACACGCTCACCCCTTGCATCGACCCGCGGGCCCGCGTCTCCGGGAGCACTGTGACCGGCATGGTCCAGGCCGGCGAGGGCACCGTAATCGAACGCTGCACCGTCATCGGCCCGGCTGTCATCGGCGCCGATGTCCGCCTGTCAGATAGCACCATCGGGCCGTACGTCGCCATCGGCGATGGCTGCGAGGTCACCGCGAGCGCGCTGCGAAACAGCATCGTGATGGAGCAATCGGCCGTGACCGGCTCGCCCGGCATCTGCGATTCGATGATCGGCCGCTTCGCCGTCGTGACCGGGGCGCCCGCCGGCGCGCGCCTCACGCTCGGCGATCACTCACGCTTCGAGGTGCAGCCGTGAAAGCACTGGTCACCGGCGGCTGCGGGTTCATCGGCAGTCACGTCGTCCGTGGGCTGCTCGCCGATGGCTGGCAGGTCACCAACCTCGACAAGCTCACCTATGCGTCCAACCCCCGTAACCTCGGCTCCGATGTCAACCATCCCAACCTCACCATGGTGCAGGGCGACATCTGCGATGGCGCCGCCGTACGCGAACTGGTCGATGGAGTGGACATCGTCCTCAATTTCGCCGCCGAGACCCACGTCGATCGCTCCCTCCTCGATCCCGGCGTCTTCGTCCGCACGGATGTGGAGGGCGTGGTGAACCTGCTCGAAGCGGTCCGCGACCGGCCGGGCGTCGCCCTTGTCCACATGTCGACCGATGAGGTTTTCGGGTCGCTTCCCGCCCCGATCGAAGCGGCAGAGGATTTCCCCTTCGCCCCCAGTTCCCCGTACTCCGCCAGCAAGGCAGCCGCTGAGCTGATGGTCCGCGCCTATTCCGAGACCTACGCCATGCCCGTCACCGTGATCCGCTGCTGCAATGTCTACGGGCCCAACCAGCACCTGGAGAAGTTCATCCCGCTCTTCACCACCCGGGCCATGGCCGGCGAGCCCATGCCGCTGTACGGCGATGGCCTCCAGGAGCGCGAGTGGCTCTTCGTTGAAGACCTCGTTGATGCCGTCCGCATCGTTATCCACCAGCTCCCCGCTTCACCGGGGGTCCAGGCCGTCCATGTCGGGTCCGGTGAGCGCGTCCCCAACATCCAGGTCGCCCATCGGATCTGCTCGCTCACCGAACGCCCGCTCGACCTGGTCCGGCCGGTGAAAGACCGCCCCGGCCATGACCGGCGCTACGCCCTCGATGCCTCCCGCCTCCGGGGCCTGGGATGGTCGCCGCGTGTCACCTTCGATGACGGCCTCGCCCGCACGGTCCGCTGGTACGCCGCCAACGCCGAAACCTGGTCGGCGGTCGCCGGGGAGGATTTCGGTGGCTACTTCGAACGGCAGTACGGCGAGCGGCTGAGGTAGCCCGGGTCCGTCCCTACGGCGCGTGCTCCCAGTCCAGCATCATCACGTCGATCTCGTCTCCCGGTTCAGCCGCGGGCAGGTCCTCCGGGATGATCGTCAGCCCGTTCGCAGCGCTCATGCTCGTCAGGATCCCCGAGCCCTGTGGCCCGGTGAGGTCCGCGTACCAGCGCCCGTCCTCGCCCTGTGTCACGATGCAGCGAGCGAAGAAGCGGCGCCCGTCGGTGTTCACCACCCGGTCCCGCGTGATCGCGCGGATGCTCGGCCGCTCCCAGTCGGCCCGGCCGAGCATCCGGAAAATCGCCGGACGCCCGAACAGCTCGAACGA
>Ga0209477_1001044_pt1 | contig 16932 bp, 10 predicted proteins | sample KloWWTupernatant_FD_187180 | JGI IMG/M metagenome (GOLD analysis project Ga0209477, IMG submission 187180) | Active sludge microbial communities from Klosterneuburg, Austria, studying microevolution and ecology of nitrifiers - Klosterneuburg... | ecosystem: Engineered > WWTP > Aerobic digester >... | reverse complement strand
TGAACAGCTGCGCGCCGACCTCGACATCGGTGCCCTGCTGGAAGTCGATCGACTGCACCACGCCCTGCACCTGCGCGCGCACGTCGGTGTCCTGCGCGCCCTTGAGCTGGCCGACGAAGTCCTGGTAGAGCGGCACGTCGCGCGCCGCCAGGGTCAGCACCTCGACCGGTGGCGGTGGCGGCGCGGCCGGCGGGGCGGGGTCGCTGCACGAGGCCAATGCCAGCAGCGCAAGTCCGACGCAGGCCCGGCGCAGGGTCGAACCCTGGGCGGAGCGGGTTCGTGACGCGTGGGTCATCTTCGGCTCCGGGAACCGGGAAGGAGGCAGGCGATCATAACGCCCGTCCGTTCATTCTTTGGCGCCACGCCACTTTATCGAGCAGCCCATGCTCGGAACCTGCGCGACTGAGGTGTCGCCCCGGCTGCCGACCTCGAGCATGGCCTCGACCAGTTCGCGACGCATGCCGGGCTCGCGTGGACCGCGATGGGCCGCATCGAGGCGCCCCCGGTAGCGCAGCTGCAGGCGGGCGTCGTAGCCGAAGAAATCGGGCGTGCACACGGCGCCATAGGTGCGGGCGACCGCCTGGGTCGCGTCGTACAGGTACGGGAATGGAAATCCGTGCTGGCGCGCGACCTCGCGCATGGCCTCGGGCCCGTCCTCGGGATAGTCGCGCGCGTCGTTGCTGCTGATCGCGACCACGCCCACGCCCGCGGCGATCAACTCGCGCGCGTCGACCACCAGGCGTTCGCGGATCGCCTGCACGTAGGGGCAATGGTTGCAGATGAACATGACCAGCAGGCCGTTCGGCCCGCGGCAGCCATCGCGGGTGTGCACGCGCCCGTCGGTGCCGGGGAGCGCGAAATCCGGCGCCTCGGCGCCCAGGCTCGCAGCCGGGGTGTGCAGCAGGGCCATGGCGGTCGCTCCGGGCTCGATCGGGACGGGTTGGGCGCATTTTCGCACGCCGGGCCCCGGCCCGGCCGCCGAGGCATGGCGCCTTTCGGGCGCTTCCCGCGTTGATGGAGGTACCGGACAGCGACGTTGTCATTTCGCCGCGCCGATCCGGTAGGTAACAGGGTAGCCCGCATGTCCTCCGCGCCACGAGCCATGAACGACCACGACCAAGTTTCCGCGCCGCTGACCCATTCGCCCTCGCACCATCGCGCCTACCTGCGCCGCCTCGGCATCGGCCTGCTCGCCGCGCTCCTGACCGCGCTTGCGCTGGGCGGGCTCGCCTTCCCGGGCCAGTCGGCAGGTTCCGTCCTCGATCCGGCCGCGACCGCCGTCGCCGGTCCAGGCAACTGACCGCGGCGACCGGTCCGCGGGCCCGCTTGCAGCTTGGCGGGGTCGATGCGGATCCGCCGTTGCTGTCCCCTGCAGGGACGCGATTTCGTGGCGGCCGTCAGGGGCCGGCGCGGAACGGGTCCGGGTGACAGCGGGCCCGCGGCGGGCCGGATCCGGCGACGGCTCTCCGGCCCGCGCATTTGCCGCTCCGCCGTTCGCGTATGCTGATTCCATCGTCGGTCCCCGGGGGGCATGCGGCATGGCTGGGTTCCAGACCACCCGCTGGAGCCTGATCGTTGCGGCACGTGGCGCCTCGCCGGACGCGCGCGAGGCGCTCGACCTGCTGTGCCGCTGCTATCGCCCCGCCGTCATCTCCTACCTGCGCCGCTACGGCTACGCGCGCGCCGATGCCGACGACCTCGCGCAGGACTTCTTCACCCGCTTCGTCGAGAAGCGGTTCCAGGAAGTAGCCGATCCGCAGCGCGGGCGCTTCCGCATGTTCCTGCGCACGGCGCTGCGCCATTTCGTCGCCAGTGCCCACGCGCGCGAGCACGCCGCGCGGCGCCAGCCCGCGAATGCGGGCGCCGGCATCGATCCCGAGCGCATCGACAGCGGCGAGTCGCCGGAGCGCGCCTTCGAGCGGGCGTGGGCGCTCACCGTGATGGGCCGCGCGCTGGAGCGCCTGCGCACCGAAGCGGCAGAAGCCGGCAAGGCCCCGCTCTTCGAACGCCTGAGCGGCTTCCTGGTCGAGGCGCCGGAACCGCGCGACTACGAGCGCGTCGCCTCCGAACTGGGAATGCGTCCAAACACCGTCGCGGTCGCGACCCATCGGCTGCGTTCGAGGCTGCGCGAGCTGGTCAACGCGGAGCTCAGCGACACCGTATCCGGCCCGGAGGATCTGGCCGAGGAGATCGAGGCCCTGCAGGCGGCCCTGGAAGCACCGATCGCGCCGTCGCTGGTCGAGCGGTAACAACGGACGGCCGATCGCGTACTAGCGGGTAGCGGACCAGGGGACGAGCCATGCCGGACAAGCGCAGCATCGAGTCGGCGCCAGCGACGCCGGACGATTTCCCGGCGACCCGCTGGTCGCTGGTTGCCGCGGCCGGTGCCGACGCCGCGAAATCCCAGGCCTCGCTGGCGGAGCTGTGCGCGCGTTACTGGTATCCGGTCTATGCCTACGTGCGCCGTTGCGGGCACGATCCGTCGCGCGCCGACGCGATCGTGCGCGCGTTCTTCAACCAGCTGGTCGACACCGCGAGAAGCGGCAGGCCAGGCATGGCGACCGGCCGCTTCCGCGACTTCGTGCTGGTCCAGCTCAATGCCTTCCTGGCCGCGGGCTGGTCCGAGCCGCAGCTCGCCGCCGGCGCTGAGCTCGCACCGCCCCTGCCGGGCGCGCTGCTGGAGCAGCGCCTGCAACTCGAGGCCGGTGTGCGCAGCAGCCCGGAGCAGGGGTTCCGCGCCGGCTTCGCGATCGAGGTACTGAGCCGCGCCTTGCAGCGCCTGCGCAACGAGGCTGCCCAGGCTGGGCGCGAGTCCATGCTCGATGCGCTCGAACCCTACCTGACGCGGGAACCGGAGCCGGGCCAGTACCAGGAACTGGCCCGGCAACTCGGGATGCAGGTGCTCTCGGTCACCATCGCGGTCAAGCGCCTGCGCCAGCGCTACCGCGAACTGGCCGACGCCGAGTTGGCGGAGACCGTGGCCAGCAGCCACGACCTGGAAGTCGAGCGCGCGGCGCTGCACGCCGCCTTGCGCGACCTGCCATGAACGCCCCGGCCGCGCGCGCCGATGCGACGGTGCCGGCGCCGGTGTTCCCGCAGTTGCATCGCGCCCTCGCCGAGCTGGCGCTGGCCAGCGGCCCGCGCGCCCCGCTCGCGCAGCAGACCGTCGGCCGCCACCTCGCCTTCCTGCCGCCGGAAGCGCTCGAGCTCGACCTCGACGACCCGGCGCAGCGCGACTTCGGCGACTACGAACTGATCGAGAAGCTGGGCCAGGGCGGCATGGGCGTGGTTTACCGGGCGCGGCAGGTCGCGCTCGATCGCGAGGTCGCGGTCAAGCTGCTCGCCGCCGGGCCCTGGGCCAGCCGCGACTTCATCGAGCGCTTCCGCCGCGAGGCGCAGTCCGCGGCACGCATGCAGCACCCCGGCATCGTCTCGATCTTCGAGGTCGGCGCGCACGACGACCTCAACTACTTCTCGATGCAACTGGTGCGCGGCGAGAGTCTCGCCAGCCTGCTCGCGCGCGAGGGCCAGCAGTCGCCGCGTCGCGCCGCGGCCCTGCTGCGGACCATCGCCGAGGCGGTGGACTACGCGCATAGCCTGGGCGTGCTGCACCTCGACCTCAAGCCCGGCAACGTGCTGATCGACGAGCGCGGCGAGCCGCAGGTCGCGGACTTCGGCCTGGCGCGGCGCCTGGACGACACGCTCGCCGCCGACAGCGACGAGGTCTCGGGCACGCCCAGCTACATGGCGCCCGAACAGGCGGTGCTGCGTTCGCACAAGCTCTCGCCCGCAACCGACGTCTACGGCCTCGGCGCGATCCTGTACGAGTTGCTGACCGGGCGGCCGCCGTTCCTCGGGGCCAATCCGCAGGCCACGCTGCAACGCGTGGTCGAGGCCGCGGTCGAGCCGCCGCGGCGCCTGGTCCCGGCGCTGCCGGCCGACCTCGAGGCGATCTGCCTCAAGTGCCTGGAGAAGGACCCGGCGGAGCGCTATCGCGACGCCCGCGCCCTGGCTGCGGATCTCGCCGCCTTCCTCGACGATCGACCCGTCAGCGTGCGCCCGCTGGGCACCTTGCAGCGCCTCGCCCGCGCCGCCCGGCGCGAGCCGCGCATCGCCGCGCTGGCCGCCTCGCTGATGCTGGCCCTGGCAAGCGGCCTGGTCGCCACGACCTGGCAGGCGCGCCGCGCCAGCGCCAACGCCGACGCCGCGGGCGCCAACGCCGCGCGTGCCAACGCCACCGCGTGGGCGCAGCGACGCGACCTCGCCTGGCGCGAGTTCGACGCGCGCCGCGGCTTCAACGCGCTGCCCCTGCTGGTCGACAACCTGCGCGAACAGGAGGCGCTCGGCGCCACGGCCGAGGCGGCGCTGGACCGGCGCCGGCTGGGCACCTTGCTGGCATCGGGCCCGGTGCTCATCGACGTCCTGCGCGTCCATCCCGCGCCCGAGGAGCGGATGCATGGTGGCACCAGCATGGTGAGCCTCACGCCCGATGGCGACACCCTGCTGGTCGGCTACATGCCGGGCGGCGCCGCGGCGGTGGATGTCGCCAGCGGCGAGGTGCGCTGGCGGCGCGATATCGGCATCCTGCGTGGACTGCGCGACCCGATCGTTACGCTGCACGGCGGCGAGGTCGCGGCCGGGATCTGCGACTCGTCCAACCCGGTACCCGGTTGCCAGACGCGCATGGACCTCGCGTCCGGGGAGCTGCTGCCGCCGCTGCCCGGCTTCGAGGACGCGGTGGCGATGCGTTTCAGTCCCGACGCCCGCTTTGCCGTTCTGCAATCTTCCAAGGGCGAACGCCAGTTGTGGCGCACCGATCCGTGGCGCGCGGCGTCGCCGCGGCAGCCTCCCGATGGCCTGACCCTTGCGCTGGTCGCGAGCGACGGTTCGGCGGTGTACTTCACGGCGCAGGGCGACACCCTGCTCACCGATGGCGCGGGCACCCGGCGCCGACTGGCGCTGGTCCAGGACCAGAACACACCGGCCTGGTTGATGGCCACCGACCGCAGCGGCCACTACCTCGCCGTGCCCTGGGGCAATAGCCAGATTGCCGTCATCGACCTGGGCACGCTCGAACGGCGCCTGCTGCCCAATACCTGCCAGGCGCAACTCAGCGTGCTGGAGTTCAGCAGTGACGACCAGTGGCTTGCGGTCGGATGCGACGATGGCGTACTGCGCATCCGGAATGTCGCCAGCGGGCAAGAAGTCGCCGCGCCGATCCGCCATCCGGGTCCGGTGGACCGCGTTGAGTCCCATGCCGGTAGCCGCCTGGCCCGCGTCTATGCCAATGGCGAGAACTACCAGTGGCAACTGCCGGCGCTGGAGAGTCCGCGGTCGATCGCGGTCCCGGCAACGCCCAGCCTCGCCGTGGCGGGCGAGAGCTGGGCGACGAGCAATGCCTTCGACCCCGGCAGCGGCCTGCTGGCAGTGGGATCCAATGATGGCCGGATCAAGCTCTGGCGGCTGCGCGCGCCGCCGCTGTTGCCGGGTGCGGCGCCACCGCTCGCGAGCCAGGGCCTGCTCTTCGACGGTCGCCACGCCGTGATGGTGGAGGCGACGCGGGCACGGGTGCACGACGTGGTGCAGCGACGCGACGTGTCGATCGTGTTCGAACACCCGCAACCGGTGGCGCATGCGCTGCTCGCGCCCGACGGCGCCACGCTGGTGGTCGCCAGCGGCCGCGAGGTCCATGCCTGGGACTGGCGCGGCGGGCAGGCGCGCCTGCCGCCACGACGCCTGCCGGCGACACCGGCCTGGGTGGAGGTGGACCGCGCGGGCGGCAGGTTGCTGGTGGCCTGGTTCGAGACCGAGCAGGCGATGCCGCGGCTGTCGATCGAAGTGCTGGACCTGGCCGATGGACGCACCCTGGCGGCCGCTGCCGTCGCCGCCGACGTGGTCGACCTGCGCATCGACGGCGACGACCACGTCCTGCTGCGTCGGCATCGCACGGTCGAAGCCCTGCGGCTTGCGGACCTTTCGGTGCTGCATCCGCCGCGCAGCTGGCCGGGCGTGGATGGCGCGCCGTCGCTGCTGACCGATGCGCGCCTCGGGCAGGACGAACTCTGGGCCACGACCAAGGTGGCCGGTGTAACGAACGCGACCGCCGGCAGCCGCGACGGCCTGCGGATGCCCAAGCTCGTGCGCTGGCCACCCACGGGAACGCCGACGCTGGTGGGCGACGTCACCGGCTTCAACCAGCGCATCGCATTGCGCGGCGACGGTGCGCTGGCCTTCGCCGCCGAATTGCCCAACACGCCCTTGCGCCATGTCCTGCGCGCGCCCGATGGCGGTCTGACATGGATGGTCGAATCGGGCGATGCCTTCAACCACATGGCCCTGGCCTTCAGCGCCGACGCCACGCTGCTGGCCCGCGGGCTCGAGGACGGCGCGATCGTCGCCGATGCCACGACCGGCGCCCCGCTGTCGCCGCCGTTGCGCGCGGCACTCGATCCCGGCGACCTGGTGACGCAGCTCGCATTCGCGCCGGACAACGAGGGCCTGCTTGCCCGCACCGAATTCGGGCACTGGATCTACTGGTCGATCGCGCCCGATCGTCGGCCGCTGGCGACCATCGCGCGCCATGCCGCGCTGCTGTCACCGCCCCGTACCGTGCTGTTCTTCGAGCAGGTCGAGGAGCCCGATGCCGCCATGCGCAAGGCCCTGCGCGCGACGGATCGCGGAGCGATCGACCTGCGGCGGCAATTGCCCCGGCCAGCGGACACGGCGCGGTCCGCGCAAGGGCACGCTGCGGAGGCGCACTTCGTCGATCTCGCGCCCTGGCGTACGCAACGTCCGCGCGGCGCCGAGCCCGCGTCCACCGGCCTGTTGCCGGCCAGCGTGCCGCGTGGACGGCAGCGGCTCGACGGGATCGAATTCGAAATCGGCGATTTCGTGCAACTGGGCATGCCGGCGGGCATCCCGGACGTGCCGGTGCCGCCGCTGTTGGCCGCGCTCGAGCGCGTCCCCCTGCCCGCGAATACCGCGCGCCTGCACCTGCTGCTGGGCGACTTCCGGATCCGCAACTACCAGGGGCCGGTGGCGACCGTAGTGCTGCACTATCGCGACGGCGGATCCTACCGGCAGGTGCTGGCCTTCCCCCATCCGCACAGTCGGCGCCTGCATTACGCCGAGCCCCTGGCGCAGATCGACGCCGCGGCCGCGGCAGGCGCGAACCTGGCCTGGGTCGGGCGCGCCCATGACACGGCGAGGTACCAGTTCCCGACCGTGCCGCTCTACCGCCTGTCGGTGGAGAACCCCGAGCCCGGGCGTGCGGTGGCCGCGTTCTCGCTGCTGCCGGGCTCGCACCCGGTGCTGGTCGCGGCGACTGCCGAGCCGGCCGGGGCTGCCATGGCCCCATGAGCCGGACAGCGGGGCGACTCGCGGCGCAATCGCCGGCGTCAACTCCGGTATCCATGGTCGAGGGCCGAAGGCCAGCCGGAGCGGAATACCGCCGATGGAAGACGACGCCACCTTGCGCTTGACCCGCGTCGCCGACCACGACCGCACCCGCTGGTCGCTGGTCGCCGCCGCCGGCCGCGAGTCCGGCCCGGCCCTGACCGAGCTGTGCGCGCGCTACTGGTGCGCGGCCTACGCCTTCATCCGCCGCCACGGGCATCCGCCGCACGTCGCGCAGGAACTCACCACCGGATTCTTCCGCCGCCTGCTGCACGAGCACCTGCAGCGGGTCGACGCGCGCTCCTGCGAGCGCTTCCGCGACTACCTCCTCGCCGCGTTGCGGCGTTCGATGGAGGACGCGTGGCGCAGCCTGCGCCACGATCCCGCGGCGGAAGGCGTGCGCTCGCCGCTGCCGGTGGAAATCCTCGAGGACCGCTTCCTCGCCGAATGCGGCGAGCACGCCACGCCGGAGCAGGCCTTCGAGCGCAGCTTCGCCCACGCCGTGGTCGCGCGCAGCTTCAGCCGCCTGCGGGCCGAGGCGGAGCAAGCCAAGCGGCTCGAACTGTATGCGCAGGTCGAGCCCTTCCTGCACGCGGAGCCCGCCGAGTCCGATGCCAGCGACGTCGCCGCCGCGACCGGACTGGGCGCGCTCGCCGCCCTGCTGACCCTGCGCAGCCTGCGCCAGCGCCTGCGCGAACTGGTCAACGACGAGATCGCGCAGGCGATCGGCGACGAAGTCGACCCCGAGATCGAACGGCGCACGCTGCGCATCGCACTACCGGGTTGAGCGCCTGCAAGCGCCGTGGCAACGCGGCCGGCAGGAACCGGTGGATGCCGGCGCCGGATCGCCGGCCCCTGCGCATCGTGGACGGGACAACGCGATCGCGTTGCTGCAAGATCGGCGCCTCCGGGACGGCGGTCGTCCCCGCAACCGAGGCCAGTCCATGCGCGTGCCCGACATCCGCATCCGCCCGATCGCGGCGGCCCTGCTGGCGAGCCTGCTCGCGCTCGCGACCGCCGCACACGCGCACGATCCCCGTGCCGGCAGCGACGCCGCGCCCCAAGCCGCCGACGACCTGGGCCGCCTCGACTTCCCGACCTCGACGCGTTCGGAGCCCGCGCAGGCGGCATTCGAGCGCGGCATGCTGCTGCTGCACCTGTACGAATACCCCGACGCCGCCAAGGCCTTCCAGGACGCGCAGCAGCTCGATCCAGGCTTCGCCATGGCCTACTGGGGCGAGGCGCTGACCGCGACCCATCCGCTGTGGAACCAGGACAACCTCGCGATGGGCCGCGCGGCGCTGGCCAAGCTTGCGCCCACGCCGGAGGCGCGCGCGGCCAAGGCCGGAAGTGACCGCGAGCGCGCATACCTCGAAGCCGCGGAAAAGCTCTACGGCGAAGGCACGATCCAGGCGCGCGACCTCGCGTTCCTGCAGGCGATGGAGGCCATCGCCAAGGCCTGGCCGGACGACGACGAGGCCCAGCTGTTCCTGGCCCAGGCCCTGCTCGGCGTGACCCGCGGCGAGCGCAACGTCGACAACTACCTGCGCGCCGCCGGCATCGCCAAGGCGGTGCATGCGCGCAATCCGCGCCATCCCGGCGCCGCCCACTACTGGATCCACGGCATGGACTCGCCGGAGCATGCCGCCGGCGCGCTGGAGGCCGCCAACGCGCTGTCGAAGATCGCGCCTGCCGCCGGCCATGCGCAACACATGGTCTCGCACATCTACCTGGCGCTGGGCATGTGGGACGAGGTCGCGAGCGCCAACGAACAGGCGAGCCGGGTGGTGGCCGATTCGCGCCGGACCGCGGGACTGCCACCCGCGCCATGCGGGCATTACACCGAGTGGCTGCAATACAGCTACTACCAGCTCGGCCGGCATCGGGATGCGCAGGCGCTGCTCGACGACTGCGCGCGGGAAGGCGGCAAGGCCGTCGCCTGGCTCTATGACCATCCCGACCACCCGGGCCAGAGCCCGGAGGCGTTCGAGCGGCGCATCGCCGGCTCGCTGGTCCTGATGCGTGCTGCCGCCGTCGTCGAGGCCGCCCTTGCGCGCGAGCGCAACGGCCGCCTGCCGCTGGAAACGGCGGCGCTGGCCCGCGACGCAGGCTGGAGCGCCTTTGCGCGCGGCTGGGCCGCGGCCAGCAGCAACGCTCCCGTCCTGGCGCGGGCCGAACTCGCGCACCTGCGCAAGATCGCCGACGAGCCGCCGGGCACCGAGGAAATCCCGCGCATGCGCGAACGCCTCGACATCCTCGCCTGGCTGCTGCAGGCGCGGATCGCGGAACACGACGGCGATCTCGAGCAGGCCATCGCGCTGGCCGGCCGGGCCAGCGCGCTGCAGGACAGCCTGCCGGTCGACTTCGGCCCGCCCGTCGCGGTCAAGCCGCCGCACGAATACGCCGGCGAGTTGCTGCTGCGGGCGGGCCGCGCCGACGCCGCGCAGGCGGAGTTCGCCAGCAGCCTGCAGTCGGCGCCGCGCTGCGCGCATTCCCTGCTGGGACTGGCCCGCGCGAACCAGGCGCTCGGCAACGCCGAGGCGGCGCGGAAGGCCTACGAGGAACTGGCAGGCATCTGGGCGTCGGCCGATGCCGAGTTGCCGGAACTGGCCGAGGCCCGGGACGCCGTGCGCGCGGGCACGCCGGGGGATTGAGCGGCGACGCGTGCGGCGGGGGCGGCGTGCCCGCTGCACGCACCCCGCCTCGCCTGCCGCACGCGCCCCCGATAGACTGCCGGCGGGCACTTCGACCCGACCGCGGCGGCCATGGCCAGGTTCGAAACCACGCGCTGGAGCCTCATCCTCGCCACTCGCGAGCAGACGCCCGATGCCAGCGCAGCGCTCGATGCGCTGTGCCGCGCCTACCGGCCCGCGGTGCTTTCGTTCCTGCGCGCGCGCTGCCGCAATCGCGACCTCGCCGAGGACCTGACCCAGGGTTTCTTCACCCGCTTCCTCGAATATCGCTACCACGAGATCGCGGACCCCGCGCGCGGGCGCTTCCGGGTGTTCCTCGGCACGGCGCTGCGGAATTTCCTCGTCAACCACGGCGACCACGACCACGCGGCCAAGCGCGGCGGCGGCGCGGTCGCGGTCGAGTTCGAGGAGGAATCGCTGCACGCCGACTCGCGCGAGTCGCCCGACCGCACCTTCGACCTCGCCTGGGCCCTGACCGTGCTCGACCGCGCCATGGCGGCGCTGGAAACCGAGGCTGCGGCGAGCGGCAAGGCCGCGCTGTTCGCCCGCCTGCGCGAGTTCCTGACCGAGGTGCCTGAAGCCGAGGACTACGCGCGCGCGGCCGCCGACCTGGGCCTGCGCCAGAACACCGTGGCCGTCTCGGTGCATCGCCTGCGCGAGCGCCTGCGCGACCAGGTCCGCGCGCAGCTGGCCGATACGGTGGCCGACCCGGCTGAAGTCGACGACGAGCTGCGCGCCCTGCGCGCGGTGCTCGGCGCTGTCGGGACCTGAGCCCGGGCGTGTAATCGACCCGCGGGCTCGCGGTACAGGGCGATCGCGCAACACGCAGCCACGGGGCACGGGGGCCGGACATGCAGGCAGGAGACAGCGGGCAAGCGCCACGCCGGGACGGCTTCGCCGCGACCCGCTGGTCGCTGGTGGCCGGGGCGGCGGAGCGCGCGCAGGCCTCGCTGGCCGAGCTGTGCGTGCGCTACTGGTTCCCGGTGTACGCATACGCGCGCCGCAGCGGCCATCCGCCTGAAGTCGCCCAGCAGATCACCCTGTCCTACTTCCACCACCTGGTGACGCAACGGCTCGCGCAGCGCGATGCGCGCGCACCGGGGCGCTTTCGCGAGTTCCTGCTCGCCGAGCTCGACCACTTCCTGGCCGAGGTGTGGGACGGCGAGCCGGTCGCGCGCCCCGCCGAGGGCATCGCCGCGCCGCTGCCGGTGGGCCTGCTGGAGGGGCGCCACCAGCTCGAGGCGCAGGCCGCCGGGTCGGCAGTCGCCGCATTCCAGCGCGGCTTCGCGCTCGAGATCATCGCCCACGCGCTGGAGCGCCTGCGGCGCGAGGCCGCGGCCGCTGGCCGCGAAGCGATGTTCGAGGCGCTGGAGCCGTGGCTGTCCGCGGAGCCCCCGCCGGGCGAGTACGAAGCGCTGGCGACGCGGCTCGCCAGTCGGCCGCTGTCGCTGGTGGTGGCGCTCAAGCGCCTGCGCCAGCGCTTCCGCGAACTGGCCGACGAGGAGCTGGTGCAGACCGTCGCCAGCGGCGCCGACCTCGAGGCCGAGCGCGCCGCCCTGCGCGCCGTGCTGGGAGGCTGAGCCGACCATGGCCGAGCCACGCCATCCCGCAACCGTCGTCTCCGGCGCCGCCGGCGCCTCGGTCGACGTCGAGCAGCGCGCGCGCCGCCAGGCCGCGCTGGCCGGGCTGGCCTTCGCCAGCGCCGGCGCCGCGCCGGTCGATGCGCAGCACACGCAATCGCGCCATCTCGCGTTCCTGCCGCCGGAGACCCTCGACCTCGATCTTTCCAATCCCGCCCATCGCGACTTCGGCGACTACGAACTGCAGGGCAAGCTCGGCCAGGGCGGCATGGGCGTGGTCTACCGCGCGCGGCAGAAGTCGCTCGAACGCGAGGTCGCGCTCAAGCTCCTCGCCGCCGGACCCTGGGCCAGTGCCGACTTCATCGCGCGCTTCCGCCGCGAGGCGCAGTCGGCCGCGCGCATGCAGCATCCCAACATCGTGCCGATCTACGAGATCGGCGCCCACGAGGAGCTCAACTTCTTCTCGATGATGCTGGTGCGCGGGCCGACCCTCGGACAGGTCCTCGCCGAGCAGGGACCGTTCGAACCGCGCGCGGCCGCGCAGATGGTCCGCACCATCGCCGAGGCGCTGGACTACGCGCATCGCCTGGGCGTGCTGCACCTCGACCTCAAGCCCGGCAACGTGCTGATCGACGAGCGCGGCGTGCCGCTGGTGGCCGACTTCGGCCTCGCCCGGCGCATCGATGAGGCGCTGGCGACCGACAACGACGAAGTCTCCGGCACGCCGAGCTACATGGCGCCGGAACAGGCGCAGATCAAATCGCACAAGCTCTCGCCGGCGACCGACATCTACGGCATCGGCGCGATCCTGTACGAGCTCCTCACCGGGCGCCCGCCCTTCCTCGCGGCGACGCCGCAGGAGACGCTCAAGCGCGTGGTGACGCAGGAGCCGGCGCGGCCGCGCAGCCTGCGCCGCCAGGTCTCGCAGGATCTCGAGGCGGTGGCACTCAAGTGCCTGGCCAAGGATCCGAAGCAGCGCTACGCCAGCGCGCGGGCCCTGGCCGACGACCTCGGCCGCTACCTCGATGGCCGCGCCGTCAGCGTGCGGCCGCTCAATGCCGCGCAGCGCCTGCTGCGCTGGGCGCGGCGCGAGCCGCGGGTGGCGCTGGCGCTGGGCGCCTTCGTGTTCGCGCTGGCCAGCGGCCTGGTCGCCACCGCGGTGCAGTGGCGCCGCGCCGATGCGCATGCCGTCGAGGCCCGCGACCGCACGTGGAACCTGCGCGCGCAGGCCGCGCAGGCGGCGCTGGCCGAGGGCGACGGCTTTGCCGCGCTGCGGCCGCTGATCGCCAATCTCGCGGAAATGGAAGCCGCCGGCCGCGGCGCGGACGCCGCGGTGGAACGCCAGCGCATCGGCACGCTGCTCGCCAACGCGCCACGGCTCATCGACCTGGTCGCGGCCGGCCAGGGCCAGTCGATCCACGCGCTGGCGCTGTCGCCGCGCGGCGACGAATTCGCGGTGACGCTGCACAGCCTGCGCGGGGAGCGCGCGGTGCGCGTGTACGAGGTCGCCAGCGGGCGCGAGCGCTGGACAACCTCCACCGAAGCGTGGACCCCCGCGCTGCCGTGGGCCGGGATGATGCATGGCTGGCTGCGCTATTCGCCCGACGGCTCGCGCCTGGTCGCCACCATGCCGCACCAGTCGCCGTTCCCCTATCCGCGGGTCGCCGACGCGATGCCGCTCGACGTCGCCAGCGGCGAACTGCTGCGGCCGCCCGCGGCCGGACCGGACCTCTACGACCTGGTGGCCAGCGACGATGTGCGCTACGCGCTGGTGCGCTGGCGCAGCGATCCCTCGCACCGCTTCCCGGACAGCGGCCAGTTCCACGCCATCGACGGCTGGAAGGCGATCGGGCCGCGTCACCGCTTCGAAGCCGGGCTGCAGACCGACTCGTGGCTGCCCGCGCCGGACGGCAGCGTGTGGCTCGGCACCAGCGGCTCCAGCAAGCTGACCCTGTACGAACTGGGCACCATGGCGGTGCGCTGGCGACTGGAGCTGCCGCTGGCCGATCCGGTGCGCGGCTGGCGATTCAGCAGCGATGGGGCGCAACTGGCGATCGGCACCAGCGCCGGCCGCGTGCACCTGGTCGACGTGCGCGACGGCGGCATGCGCGAACTGCCGTCGGCTCCCGCTGCCACGGTGCGCTGGCTGGAGTTCAGTCCCGACGGCCGCACCCTGGCCGCGCGTGCCGAGAACGCGACGATCGCGGTGTGGGACCTCCCCAGCGGCAGGGCCCGGGTCACCCCGATCGCGGACGCGAGGGCAGCGTATGGCGCGGTGGCGCTGCTCGACGACTCGCTCTACTCCGCGGGCCGCAGCGGACTGCAGGCCTTCGCCCTGCCGCCCGTGGCGAGGTACGACAACGACGCAGTCGCCGCGCCGGCCCGGATCCGCAACCGGCGCGGCTTCTGGCTGCACGGCTTCGGCGTGCACGAGGACAGTCGCCTGCTGGCGGCGGCGGGCACCGACGGCCAGGTCGGCCTGTGGCGGCTGCCGCCGCCGGCGCTGCGGCGCTCGCAGGCGGCCCCGCTGCCCGCGCACTCGCAGCACTTCGACGGCCTGCACCTGTATGCGGTCGACGGCCACCGGGTCCAGCGGCGCGACGTGATCACCGAGGCGCCGGCTTCCGCGCCCTTCGAGTTCCCCGACCCGGTGCGCCTCGCCGAGCCCAGCCCCGACGGCCGCTACCTCGCCGTGGTCGCGGGCCGCACGCTGCGGGTGATCGAACCCGATAGCGGGCGGCTGGTTGGCGCGCCGATCGTGCTGCCGCAGGTGCCGCTGCGGGCCGACCTCGCCGCGGCGGCGCCGGTGATGGCGCTCACCACCGGCGAGTACGACGGCGACCGCTTCCGCGAGCGCATCCACGTGGTCGACCTCGACCGGGGCGCGCTGCGTTCGAGCGCGCTCGCGAGCGACGGTCCGATCGAGGCGTTCCGCCTCGCGCCGGACGGCCGGCGCCTGCTGTTGACGCAGTGGAACCTGTCGATGTCCGAGGTCAGCCTCGTGGTGCATGCGCTCGACGGAGGCCCCGGCTGCGCGGAACTCGCCATCGACGACTTCAACCAGGCGGTCGATTTCGCCTTCGTCGCGGGCACGCCGCAGATGTGGATGTACGCCTCGCTGACGCAGCGGCGCAGCGCGATGCTGCGCGTGGACCTCGAGCGCTGCGCCGAGGTCGGGCGGATCCCGATGCAGCATTCGGGCACCGCTTCGCGCCTGCTGCCGTCGGGCGACGCGGTCGTCGCGCATCGCCAGTCCGGCAACCTGCTGACCACTTTCCGCGCCGACGGCAGCCGCCACGATGTCCCGGGCATGACCCGGGACCAGCCGAACGCCGGCTTCGCGCTCAGCGCCGACGGCAGGCGCGCGGTGGTGAGCTCGCGCAACGCGGTGCAGCTGATCGACCTGGCGCGCGGCGAGCAGCTTTCGGGCCTGCTGGCGGCACCGATCGCCGGCGACGACGCGATCACGATGGTGATGCTGGCGCCGGACGGCGGCACGATCCTGGCGCGCAGCCTGCGCGGCCGCTGGCTGGCCTGGCGCGTTCCCAGCACGCCGGAGGACGTGGACCGGCTGGGTCGACTCGCCACCCTGCTCGACCCGCGCAACGAGGACCCGCCGCTCGAGCCAGCCGCACTCGAGGCCTTGCGCCCGGTGCTGCGCGCCGCCGACCCGCCGGTGCCCGCGCCGACGCCCGACCCCGCGCCGCTGCGCTACGCGGCGGACCCGGCGGCGGCGCCGGACCCGCGCTTCGTGCCGATCGACCTCGCCCCGGGGGCCAACGTGGTCCTGCGCAGCGGCTGGCCGGGCCGCGGCGGCATGGGCGGGGACACGCCGACGATGCCGGCGGGACCGCAGCGCCTGCACGGCATCGACTGGCACGTCGACCGGGGAATCCAGTTGAGCTGGGGCGGCGCCGCCGTGGCCTTGCACCCCACGCAGCGCGCGAGCGGGCCGATTCCGGTGCCCGGGATCGCGGCGCGCAAGGTGCATGCCCTGGTGCTGATCCATATCCCGATCGACGTGCGCAACGGCAATTCGCGCGCGGCGACGGTGGTACTGCTCGACCGCGACGGCAAGGAGACCGAGCTGGAGATCCAGATGGTGCGCGACGTGGTCACGCGGGGCTTGCCCCAACTCGCCGGGCCCAGTGCCCGCATCGGCTGGGTCGGCCTCTCCGGCGCCGACATCCAGGGCGGCGACGGCAACGTGTCCGAGCCCCTGTCCTTTGCCTATGCGGTGAGCCTGGAGGTGCCCGCCGGCACCGGGCCGGTCCACGCCCTGCGGGTCGAGACCCGCGACGGGCCGATGGAGGCGCCGCTGTTCCTCGCCATCACGCTGGAGACCGAGCCGCCGGCGGGTTGAGGCCATCGCGCCGAGGCGGATGTTGTCGACACCGGTCGAGGGCGCCGCGGTGCCCCGGTCCGGGGCTGTCATCGACGCTCGACTTCGCGGTATGCCACTGCGGGCATCAGGGAGGCATGGGCATGCACCACGGCACGCGGATTCTGGTCCTCTCGATCGCGCAGGCGCTGGCCGCAAGCGCCGCCGCGCAGGATGACGGCGCGGACGCCGCCGAGGGCACCACGGCGCAGCTCGCCGAGGTGGTGGTCGTGGGCTCGCGCATCCGCCGGGTCGATATCGAGACCTCGCAGCCGGTGTTCGTGCTCGAACGCGAGCAGTTGCTCCGCACCGGCCTGGCCTCGGTTGGCGACATCATCCAGGACCTGACCATCCACGGCGCCGCGCTCAACACCACGGTCAACAACGGCGGCGACGGCTCCACCCGCGTCGACCTGCGCAATCTCGGCGACGGCCGCACCCTGGTGCTGGTGAACGGGCGGCGCTGGAGTACCTCGCTCGACGGCGGCGTGGACCTCAATTCGATCCCGCTCGCCATCATCGAGCGCATCGAGGTGCTCAAGGACGGCGCCTCGGCGATCTACGGCTCCGATGCCATCGCCGGCGTGGTGAACCTCACCACCCGCGAGGCCTACGACGGGCTCGAAGCCAACGCCTACCTGGGCGAGAGCGCCGAGGGCGATGGCCGCGTCGAGACCTACGACTTCACCCTCGGCGCCAGCGGCGAACGGGGCAGCGTCGCGTTGAACGTCTCGCACATGACCCAGGCGCCTATCTACGCCGGCGATCGCGAGATCTCCGCGGTCCCCACCTACGGTATTCCGGCCGATAACGTCTTTGCCGGCGCCAGCGCGACCACGCCCTTCGGCCGCTTCGGCTTCGGCGCGCGCGGCATCTGTCCGTT
>Ga0209477_1001042_pt1 | contig 16936 bp, 15 predicted proteins | sample KloWWTupernatant_FD_187180 | JGI IMG/M metagenome (GOLD analysis project Ga0209477, IMG submission 187180) | Active sludge microbial communities from Klosterneuburg, Austria, studying microevolution and ecology of nitrifiers - Klosterneuburg... | ecosystem: Engineered > WWTP > Aerobic digester >... | reverse complement strand
AGGTTTGATCAGGTGGACGGCGATGATAACCTCGCGCGCGTGATATGCCTGACCACACCTTACCCACCTGATCAAACCTTACCCCACCTGATCAAACCTTATCCACCACCCCTTTGCCGGCGAAAAGTCCTACCCGCTTCTCCTGGCCCTTTGCAAACCGCACGATGTTGGGCCTGAGGGCATAGCAGATGATGGCGACGATCCCCCAGCCGAAGGCTGCGTAGGATGCCGGTACCGCGCCCGCGACCGCCGCGAGGGTCAGTCCGATGGCCGCGGTCAGGGCGGCCAGGATCGAGGCCATGAAGGGATAGCCGACGATGACGAGGAAGAACACCCCGACCACCAGCGCGGCCAGCCCGGCCGCGGGCAGGTAGACCAGGGAGGTGCCCACCGCCGTCGCGCCGCCGGCGCCGCCGGCGAAGTTCAGGAAGATCGAGGCGTTGTGGCCGAGCACCACCCCGATGCCGGCCATTGCCTCGGCCCAGCCTTGAGTCGCATCGCCCAGGCCCAGGGCGCGGATGATCAGGACGCATACGACGCCCTTGATCGTGTCCAGGATCGCGGTCGCGATGCCGGCCGGCAGGCCCGCCGCGCGATAGGCGTTGGTCCCCCCCGTGCGCCCGCTGCCGACCGAGCGCAGATCCACGCCCTTTACGGCCCGCACAATGAGATAGCCAAACGGGATCGAGCCGACAAGATAGCCGGCCAGGGCGCACACGACAACGATGAGGATCGACATGAGAGGTGGCATTATCGTGGAAACGGATTCGCGATAATACAACCCCATGTTGTCCGAGTCGGTGCAGAACTACCTGAAGGCCATTTACGCGTTGCGCGAGGATGGCACGCGCGCCACGACCAACGCCCTGGCCGAACGCCTTGGGGTGGCGGCTGCCTCGGTGACCGGCATGCTCAAGAAGCTTGATGAGATGAAGCTCATCGCCTGGGAACCCTATCAGGGCGCCTCCCTGACGATGAATGGGCGCAAGATCGCGCTCGAAGTGATTCGCCATCACCGCCTGATCGAGCTGTATCTCACCAGCGCCATGGGCTATCCGTGGGACAAGGTCCACGATGAGGCCGAGAAGCTCGAACATGCCATCAGCGAGGATTTCGAAGAGGCCATGGTCCGGATGTTGGGCAATCCGACCCGCGATCCGCACGGCGATCCGATTCCGGCCAAGGATGGCACCGTCGCCGCGGTGTCGCGCCGGTCGCTGTCCGAAACGCCGCTTGGGGAGGATGCCCGTGTCGAACGCGTGCGGGATGCCGATCCCGAGGTTTTGCGCCGGGCAGCTCGGCTGGGTCTGCGGCCCGGGGTGCGCGTGCGCGTCGTCGCCCGCAACGCCGAGGACGGCACCCTTACCGTATCGATCGTGGCGGATGGCAGTCTGCGCGCCGAGCAAATCCTCGAACGCGCCTTTGCGCAAGACGTCTTCGTCGTCGCTGCGACCTGATCGAAAACACCGGCGAGACCGCAATCCCCGCGCTTCGCGCGGGGATTGCGGTCTCGCCGATGTTTCTTGGACAGCCTCTGGTCGGGCATAATGTCAATGTGCCCAAACGAGCAGTTCCCATCGCCATCGTCCGCGGGGCCGGCGACCTCGGCACCGGCGTCGCCTACCGGCTGTGGCGTTGTGGCTTCCGTGTACTTTGCCTGGATCTCGAGCGTCCACTGGTCATCCGGCGCAGCGTCGCGTTTGCCTCGGCCTTGTATGAAGGCCGGATTACCGTCGAAGGCGCCCAGGCCGACCGGATTTACTTCGCCGACGAAGCCGTTTATGTGTGGGGAAACAACGGAATTCCAGTCATGGTCGACCCCGAGGGCCGCGCCATTTCCGCCATTGGCCCCGACGTGGTTGTGGATGCGATTCTGGCCAAGACCAACACCGGCACGCATATCACCGATGCGCCGGTCGTCATCGCCTGCGGCCCGGGTTTCAGCGTGGGTGTGGATTGCCATGCCGTGGTCGAAACCCAGCGCGGGCATGATCTCGGCCGGGTGTTGCGCCAGGGCAGCGCCCAGCCCAATACGGGCCTGCCCGGCGAGATTGGCGGCGAGAGCGCCCGGCGTGTCGTCCGCGCGCCCGAAGCCGGCATCGTCGTCAGCCGGCGCGCGATCGGCGATCGGGTCAAGGCCGGTGACTTAATCGCCGAGATCGAGGTCACCTCAGCGGCGCGCGACGGGGCCCGCTCAGGCGAGCGAAAGGCGGTCCGCCACGCCGAGGTGCGCGCAACGATCGACGGGATTCTGCGCGGCATGATCCATGATGGGATCGAGGTTCCAGGCGGGCTCAAGATCGCCGACATCGATCCGCGGGCCGATGTCAGCCACTGCTACGCGATCTCGGACAAGGCCCTGGCCATCGGCGGCGGGGTGGTTGAGGCCGCCCTGTCGATGCGGGCAGCGTACAACTAAATGTCTGTCATCAGCCACCACGAACCTCCCGCCCGCGCCCTGCGCCGCATGCTTGCGGCGCAGGGCCTTATCGTCGCGCCAGGAGCGGCCGACGCTCTGACCGCCCGCCTGATCGTTGAGGCCGGCTTCTCCGCCGTGTACGCCTCGGGTGCCGCCATTGCCAATACGCTGCTCGGCGCGCCGGACATCGGTCTGGTGAGTTTCAGTGAGTCGCTTGAGGCCGTTCGGCGCATCGCCGAATCCGTCCCGGTCCCGGTCATCGCCGACGCCGACACGGGCTATGGCAACGCGGTCAATGTGCTGCGGACCGCCCGCGCGTTCGAGGCCGCCGGCGCGGCCGCCATTCAGCTCGAGGACCAGGTCAGTCCCAAGCGCTGCGGCCACTTCGACGGCAAGGACGTTATCGACCCGGGCGAGATGGCCCACAAGATTCGGGCGGCCGTCGACGCCCGGCGGGACCCGGACTTCGTCATCATCGCCCGCACCGACAGCCTGGCCACCCACGGGTTCGACGAGGCGGTTATGCGCGGCCGGCGCTATGCCGAAGCGGGCGCGGACGTGATCTTCGTCGATGCGCCGACGACGCGCGAGCAGGTCGCCGCGCTTCCGGCGGCCGTGGGCGCGCCGATGCTCTTCAACATGGTCGAGGGCGCCAAGACCCCGCTCTTCACCCATGCAGAGCTCGCGGCCTTTGGCTATCGGATCGTCATTCATCCGAGTTTGGTCCTGCGGGTGGCTGCCAAAGCCGGGATCGAGGCGCTGCGCGAGCTCAAACGCGATGGCGACTCGCGGGCCGCGCTCCCGCGCATGCTCGACTGGGATGAGCGCCAGCGGCTGGTCCAGTTGCCGGAATACCAGGCGCTTGAGAAGCGCTACGCGCAATGACGCACCGCCCCTATCCCAAGCCTGCCACGCCCTGGGTCATGCGCCAGTCCTGGCATGACCTGCTTTTCATGCATTGGCGGGTGCCGGCCGACGTGCTGCGGCCGCTCATCCCGCCCGGGTTGGAGCTCGATACGTATGATGGCAGCGCCTGGATCGCGGTCGTGCCGTTTCGGATGAGCGACGTGGCGCCCCGCTTTGTCCCCGCGATGCCCGGTCTGTCGGCTTTTCCCGAGCTCAATGTGCGCACCTACGTTGTGCGTGATGGCAGGCCTGGAGTTTGGTTCTTCTCGTTGGACGCCGGCAATCGTCTGGCGGTTTCGATCGCCCGCGCCTGGTTTCACCTGCCGTATTACCACGCGGCGATAGCCCTGTCCGAGACGTCAGAGGGGATCGCCTACGCCAGTCGGCGCATTCATTCGGGAGCTCGCCCGGCTGAGCTGCGCCTGCGCTATCGGCCGGCGGGCCCGGTTTTCAACGCCCAGCCCGGTTCGCTCGAGTGGTTTCTGACCGCCCGCTATTGTCTATACATACAAGGCTTGCCGACCAACGATCAGACCTACATCCGGAACGCGCCCCTGCAGCGGGCTGAGATCGAGCATCCGGCCTGGCCGCTGCAATTGGCCGAGGCCGAAATCGAGATGAATACGATGGCGAACCCCGTTGGCATTGCGCTGCCGCACGCGCCGCCGTTGTTGCACTTCGTCCGGCGGATTGATGTGGTGGTTTGGAATCCGGCCTAGAAGCAGCCGGCGAAATCGCAATCCCCGCGCGAAGCGCGGGGATTGCGATTTCGCCAACGATTTCCAGGACGACTTCTAGGCAATCAGCGTCTGCTCGCCCGTCCACCGCGCACCGGGCGGGAGCGTGATCGGCGACCGCACGGCCGCGGCCTCGACGCACACGAAGTGGCGAAAGCCGTCAGGCTCGAGATTCTTGACCGCGCCATTCCAGGGCGTCCACACCACTGCGTCCGGGAATCCCGTGGCCTCGATCCAGAGTTGTCGTTCCGGTTCGCGCACAACGATGGCGCCCGGAACGGCGTAATAGATCCGATCAACCGGGCCGCTGAATCCGACTCGTGGTTCAGACTCCGTCCGCACGACGTCGCCGTTTTGGTGATCAAGGTAGGTCAGGCCGGTCAGGCCCTCCAGCGTGGTCTGGACGAGATCGGCCACCCGGATGTAGGTGTGCAGGGCGGCCGTAAAGCTGAACGGTTGGGCGCCGGCGTTCGTCACCCCGAGCGCCACCCGCAGGCGTGGGCCGCCCGCGTGCACGCTCAGCGTGGCGCGGAAGGCGTGCGGCCACAGGGTCCGAGTCGCTTCGTTATCGCGCAACGCAAACTCGGCCATCGCTTCGCCGTCGCCCGGGCCATGCGGGCGGCCATCGTCGGGGTGGCTGGCGGCCGCGACGAGGTCCCACACCAGCCCGCGGGCAAAGCCGTGAAAAGGCAGGGGGCCAAACCCGCCAAACTGCGGAAAGATCACTGGCACGCCCCCGCGCAGGCCGCCGGGCCCGCCGCTGGGGTGTTGGCTGAGAAACAGGCGCTCGGAGCCGCCCGCCGGTATCCACGAGGCCACCTGCGCGCCCTGCGGCCAGACAATGGCGCGCGCCCCACCCGAGGCGGTGAGAGTGATGGGTTGCGCAGCCGAGGGGCCTGAGCTTGTCGAAGGCCCCGCCCCAAGCGTGACCTCCATCACTGCGCCCCCGCGGCCGCAAAGGCGGCCCCCACAATCGCCTGGGCCTCCTCAAACACGCGCTCGAGATGATTGGCGCTGCTGAAACTCTCGGCATAGATCTTGTAAACGTTCTCGGTCCCGGACGGCCGCGCGGCGAACCAGCCGTTGCGGGTGACGACCTTGAGCCCGCCGATCGCGGCCCCATTGCCGGGCGCGTGGGTGAGTTTGGCCGTGATCTTCTCGCCCGCCATGGATTCGGCCCGCACCAGGTCGGGTGAGAGAGTCGCCAGGATCTTCTTCTGAGCCGGGCTGGCCGGCGCGTCGCGGCGAGTATAGAAAGCGGCCCCGAATTCCTTCTCCAGGTCGGCGTAGTGCTCGCCCGGATCGCGCCCAGTGACAGCCAGGATCTCGGCCGCGAGCATATCGAGGATAAAGCCGTCTTTGTCGGTCGACCAGACCGTGCCGTCCTGGCGCAGGAAGGAAGCGCCGGCGCTCTCTTCGCCGCCAAAGCCGAGGGTGCCGTCGAGCAGCCCGTCGACGAAATACTTGAAACCGACCGGCACCTCGCGCAAGCGGCGGCTCAGCCGCGCGGCCACCCGGTCGATCATCGCGCTCGAGACCAGGGTCTTGCCGATCGCCACGCCGGCTCCCCAGCCGGGACGATGCCCGAAGAGATACTGGATCGCGACGGCCAGATAGTGATTCGGATTCATCAGCCCGGCGCTGCGGGTGACGATGCCATGCCGGTCGTAGTCGGGGTCGTTGCCAAAGGCGATGTCGAACCTGTCCTTCAGCCCGATCAGCCCGGCCATGGCATAGGGCGATGAACAGTCCATCCGGATCTTGCCGTCGTGGTCGACCGACATAAAGCCAAAGGCCGGATCGACGTAGCGGTTCACGACCTCGATTTTGAGGTTGTAGGTCTCGGCGATGACATCCCAGTAGGCCAGGCCCGCCCCCCCCATTGGGTCGACCCCCAGCGTAAGGCCGGCTTCGGCGATCCGGGCCAGGTCAACCACCTTTCCCAGGTCGTCGACATAGGCCCGGGCGTAGTCGCGGGCGTGGGTGGTGGGCGCGGACAGTGCCCGTTCGTACGATATGCGTTTGACATCGCGCATGCCATTGGCCAGGATCGCGTTGGCCCGCGCCTGGATCTTGCCGGTGATGTCGGTGTCGGCCGGCCCGCCGCTTGGCGGGTTGTACTTGAAGCCGCCGTCTTCGGGCGGGTTGTGCGAGGGCGTGATCACGATCCCGTCGGCCAGCCCGGCCACGCGCCCGCGATTGTGGGCGAGAATCGCGTGGGAGATGACGGGGGTGGGGGTATACCCGCCGCCGGCCTGGATGATCGTGTCGATCCCGTGCGCGGCAAGCACTTCCAGCGTTGTGCGCTGGGCGGGCTCGGACAGGGCGTGGGTGTCCTTGCCAAGGAAGAGCGGGCCGGTGATCCCGCTCGCGGCGCGGTGCTCGCACAAGGCCTGGGTGATGGCCAGGATATGCTGTTCGTTGAAGGCGCTTCTGCTTGAACTGCCGCGATGGCCGGACGTGCCGAAGGACACCCGTTGTTCGACGACGTCGGGGTTGGGTGTGCGGGTGAAATAGGCGCTGATCAGCTCGGGGACATTGATGAGCATCTCGCGCGGCGCGGGCTTGCCCGCCAGGGGGTGCGGTGACATGGTGGCGGAATTGTACGGCGATGGAAGAATCCATCCGCAGATTACGCCGATTCTCGCCGATTGGGCTGTCTTGGGGATCACGAAAAAATGCCAATAATCTGCGGAAATCTGCGAAATCTGCGGATAGATCCTTCCGCGAGGCTGCTACGCGCTTCGCTCAAACACAAACGAATTTCCCCGTTTGTCCCCTTTCGTCAGCGCCCCCATCGCGGTCAGGCAATATGTGGCGCGCTGGGCCAGCCAGATCGGTTTGTCCCAGGCATCGGCCAACTCGCGGTTTGTGAAGGCTGGTGACAGGCCAGGCGGGAGCAGGGTGAGCAAATCGGCCGGCTCTTCGAAGATCCGCCTGTTTACGATGTCCAGCAAACGCCGCTCGATTGAGCGGTATGGTTTTGCCCAGCGCCGCTTGCGTTTCGGCGTCTGCTCTTTGCGAATCTCTTCCTCGCGAGTGAGGACAACCTCGAGAGTAAGGTTCTGGCGGGTGAAGACGTGGGGAAAGCTGACCAGCTCATCGAAGATCATCGCGAAGTGGCCGCGCTGCGGCGATTTTCGGCGTGAGACAACCCGATTGTTGCCGTCAAGGCGGACCAGCCACTTTTCAGCCGGGATGGGGTGCACGATATGCAGAGGATATCGCTCGGACAGGTCAAGGACCTTGTCCTTCATCGCGCTGAAGTTACGGGTCTGAATCTCGATCAGCTGGTCGGCCCCAAGGGGTACCGGCCGGCGGATGTCGATCCAGTAGCCCTCGACCTTGGCTTCCAGCTCGTCATCCGGCTGGGCGAAATACGCCTTCAGCGCAGCGTGAAGGGGGCTCTCGCGCAGGGTGCCGATCGGGCCGCTGGGCATTGGCCGTATGGTATCGCGGGTTCGAACGGGTAGGCGACGTTAATGCCGCCGTCCACCCGTTCGATCCCGCGTTATTTGTGAAACATGTCACAATCAACTCGGACGAGTCACATCGTGTAGTCGCGGGGGGAAAGGAAGAAGTCCCATGTCCTCGAAGTACAGGGTCGGTGTTTGCAGCCTTGTTTGCGCGCTCGTCGTGTGGGGGTTGAACGCGGGGATCAGCCCGACGAACGCATCCGCGTCGGCCGACGACCGGATGGCGAGTCTCAGCCTCGCCCTGCCGCCAGAGGCGCCGAGCGCGCCTGAAGTCGCCTACGCCAAGACCATCACTGTAACAACCGTCGCGGACCTGACGACGAGCATGTCCGAGACCTGCATTGCCTCGCCACCGGCTCAATGCACGCTGCGCCGGGCCATCGTCGAAGCCCGCGCGGCATCGTCCGGCCAGCGCCCGCTCCTGATCGCCTTCAACCTGCCGGCGGCCGAGTCGGACAATCCGCCCAGCCCGCATTTCTGGACGATCAAGATTACCGAGACCGCCAGCAGCGACCTGCGCGATCTGGCGGGTGGGCAGATCACCCTGGACGGCAGCACCCAGCCCGGTGGCCGGAGCAGCAGCCCCAAGGTCATCCTGCACGGCTCGGCGGTCGCCGATCGCCTGATCGTCAATGACGGCTTCAACACGATTCGGGGGATCGCCTTTCAGTATCTCTCGGTGCTCTTCAACGCCAGTGACAACGTCTTTGAGAACAATTGGATGGGCCTGACCTCCGACGGGCAGAGCGTCTTTGTCATCAACAACAATCCGTCGGCCGATCCGCGGGCCAACGTGGGCGAGGCCGAGGCCAGTCGCCGGAATATCTACCGGAATAGCACCATCACCGGCTCGCGCACAAATGCCATCACCCTGCGCGGACAAAGCGGTCTCGCCCAATCGAATCAGATCGGCACGCGCGGCGATGGAACCGTGCCGACGATCGATCCCGCCCGCTGGTGCAAGGCCAACGCGCGATTCAACAACTGGTTTGGCGGGGCCGGCATCGTCGCCTACAACGGCTTCAACGTCATTGAGAGTAACCGCATCGCCGGCCTGCTCTCGGCCAGCGACGATCCGCTCAACACGCCGCTGACCGCCATCACCCTCGAGGACGGTGACAACATCGTTCGCAACAATGTGATCGGCGTCGACAGCGCTGGCAAACCCGTCGGCACCTGCGGCAACGGGATCGTCCTCACCGACGCCCGCAATCAGGTGCTGGCCAACCGCATCGTCCGGGCGGGCATCACCAATGGCGATACCGTGATCGCCCCGCCGGGCCAGGAAGCTGATACCGGCGCGATCGGGCTGCGCGGTTCCACCCTCATCACCCAGAGCCTGGGCAACAACCTGATGCGAGGGAACATCATCAGCCAGTCGGTCGAGGCCATCTACTTCTACCCATCGGTCGCCGACGGATACGCCTACTTCAACCCGGCCAAAATCACCTCAATCGTCAGCCGGACCGTAATTGGCGCGGCCGGCGATCCCGGCCAGCCGCCCGCGCCCGGATTGCCGGTCAATAGCGCATGCAACGGCTGCGTGGTCGAGCTCTTCCTCGACACGCTCGATGATCACGACGACGCGCTGCAGTCGCTGGGCGTCATCACCGCGACCAATACGGGCGCGTTCACCTTCACTCTGGCCGCGCCGCTGCAGGCCAATCAGGGAATCCGGACCAGCAGCACAACGGTCGCCGTCAATCAAATCCAGGGGTTCCCAGCTGGCACGACGACCCGCCTGTCGTTGCGGATGTACACGCCGTATGGTCCGATGGACAACACGGCCCCGCCGGCCGTCACCCCGCAGACGCCGCCCGCCTACCCAACCCTTGCTCCGCGCGCGATACCGGCGTTTCCATCGCCGGTCTACAAAACCGTGATCACGGTGACAAAGACCAGCGACCCGAGCACAAGCCTGTCGCAGACCTGCTATACCACGCCCGGGACGGGCCAAACCGCCTATCCGGGCGAGTGCACCCTGCGCCGGGCGGTGGTCGAGGCGCGCACGGTCCCGGCCGCGGCGCGCCCGGTGTTAATCTCGTTCAAAATCCCCACCACCGACACCGGCTACCTCGCCGCGCAGCAGGCCTGGCAGATCAACCTGACCAACAACTCGACCCTGCGCAATCTCGAGGGCGGTGACATCTCCATCGACGGGCACACCCAGCGGACCAACATCGGCGGCCGTACGACGGGCCCGACCATCATGATCTCAGGCACGGCCTCTACCCAGATCCTGGTCGTCGACGACGACCGCAACCTCCTGCGCGGGTTGGGCCTGATGGGCTTTGGCATCGTGCTGAATGACGGCGACAACTTCGTCGAAGCGAACTGGCTCGGGTTGACCCCCGACGGCCTCAACGTCTACTTCCACAACGGCAACAAGACGGCCGAGAACGACGCGACGGTCCAGGATGCGTCCGCGTCGTTCCGGAATGTGATCCGCAACAACCGCATCGCCGGCTCGCGCGCCTCCGCGATCACACTGCGCGGCGAGGACTCGTGGGTTGTCGGCAACTACATCGGAACGCGGGCCGATGGCACGATCCCGGCGCCGCCGGATCCGAACAACCCGTGCGCCTTCGCGCCGGGCAGTGGCAACTGGCTGGGTGGGTGGGGGATTCAGGTCTTCGGCAAGCGGCATCAGATTGGCGGGCCAAATGCCGCCGACCGCAACATCATCGCCGGGCTGCTCATCGAGAGCGCCGATCCGAATACCACCCAGGGCATCGCCCTGCAGTTGGGTTCGGTCGGTGACTTTCTGGTCCAGAATAACTACATCGGTCGCGACGCGCTGGGGGCCGACGCCGGCACCTGCGGCGAGGGCATCCGCAACAGCAGTGAGTTCTCAACGTTGCGCGACAACGTCATCTTCACCCGCCGCGCGGCGGCCATCAACCACCTGCAAGACATCATCGGCGGGAATGGCAACACCTACCGAGGCAACCTGATCTTGAACAGCGCCTCCCCGATCGTGTTTGGGCCGACCGTCCCCAATGCGCTGGCCTACTTCAATCCGGGCCGGGTGACATCGATCCTCGGAACGGCGGTGCAGGGCACGAATGGCATTCCGGGGTTTCCGCCGGGCAATCTGCCCCCGATCGACAGCACCTGCCCGTTCTGCCTGATCGAGGTTTTCCTGGAGGACCGCGATGGCGTGACTGAAAGCCTGCAATCGTTGGGCGTTGCAACCAGCACCGTGACGGGCGACTGGACGTTCACGTTGCCCGCGGCCTTGACGAGCACGCAGGGTTTACGGACGATCAGCACCAGCCGCAACTACGGCACGATCGCGCAGTACGAGGCCGGGACAAGCACTCGCCTGTCGCGACTATATGCCGATGGCGGCGTGGCCAGTGTCGGCCCCGTCACGCCGCCGCCTGCCCAAATTGCCAAGGGCAAGAGCGTGACCATCACCGTGACGACGGGCTTCTCGTTCTTGGGCAAACTACCTGACGTGACGGCCTCGGTCGATTACGTCTGGTCTGCCACCAGCCTCGCCCCACCCGCGGACATTGGCGGCGGCACGACCTCCACCCGCGTCCTGAACTGGGCCTCACTGACCGGCGAGAAACGGGTACGGGTGGTCGCCTCAAACTTCGGCGGGGAGGCGATGTGGGAGACGACGATCCAGGTGGGCGGCCTCAAGGCGTATCTGCCATTCGTTTCAAGATAGGCCGCGCGGGCCAAGCGCACAGCGCTTGACCCGCGTGGCCACCGCTATACGCTATAGTCGCCCGTCCCATGCAGACCGGACTCTATCTGCACATCCCATTCTGCCGGCACCGGTGCAGTTACTGCGACTTCAACACCTATGTCGGCCTGAACGATCTGTACGAACCCTATACCCAGGCGCTGGCCCGCGAGATCGTTGCCCGGGCAGGTGGCGCCCGCCCCGCCGCGCACACGATCTTCTTCGGTGGCGGCACGCCCTCGCTCTTGTCCGCCGAACAACTTGGCCGCCTCATCCAGACCTGTCATGACGTCTTCGACATGCGGCCCGGAGCCGAGACCACGATCGAATGCAACCCGGGCACGGTCACCCTCGAAAGCCTGCGCGCGCTCAGGGATGTTGGCGCCAACCGCCTGTCTTTTGGCGCGCAGAGCGCCGATCCGGCCGAGCTCGCCTTGCTGGGGCGTGAGCACGGCTGGGCTGAAGTCGCAACCGCCATCGATTTGGCCCGCGCGGCCGGATTTGACAACGTCAGCCTCGATCTCATCTTTGGCCTGCCCCATCAGGGGCTCGAGACGTGGCGGCGCACCCTCGACGCGGCGCTGGCCCTGGCGCCCGATCACATTTCGTTGTATGCCCTCACCATCGAGCCGGGCACCCCCTTGCAGGACCTGACCCGGCGCGGCGCGCTGCCTTTGCCTGATCCCGACGCGGCGGCGGACATGTACGACCATGCCGAGGCGCGCATGGGCGAAGCGGGCTACGCGCACTACGAGATCAGCAACTGGAGCCGGCCCGGCCGGGCTTGCGCCCACAACCTCATCTACTGGCGAAATGAGCCATACTATGGGCTCGGCGCGGGCGCGCACTCCAGTTCGATCGATCGGCGCTGGTGGAACGCCCGGCGGCCGGCCGACTACATCGAGCGGGCCAGCCAGAGCGCGGAGGCCATCCGGGCCGGCGCGGTCGAGCAGTCGCATGAGGACATCGACCCGCGCATGTCGCGCGGCGAAACCATGATGCTGGGCATGCGCCTGCTGCAAGAGGGCATGACCCATGCCCGGTTCGAGGCGCGCTACGGTGCGCCGATGACGACGTTCTTTGCCGACGCCCTGACAGACGGACAGAAGCGGGGCCTGGTGACAGTGGATGCGGATGGCGCGCGCCTGACCGAAAAGGGCCGCTTCCTCAGCAACCATGTCTTTCGGATGTTTGTGTGATGAGACGCGCACTGTCAATTCTTCCTGGACTGATGGCGGTTACCGCAATCGCGATCTTTATTCTGAACGGATCAGCTCGCGCATCTGATGCCGATGTCCCGCGCGGCGAGGTGGCTGCGATTGGTCTTGGCGCTACTCAGGCGCCCTCGCGCACCCTTTACCTGCCGGTGTTCGGCGCCGTCGGGCCGATTCCGACCGGGCCGACCACGTCGCGCTACGTCGACTCGTTGATCCCGTCTCGGCTGAACGCGTGGGGCTGCGCGGCGGGCCAGGCTGCGACATCGGGGATCATCGTCCTGGCGTTCGGTCAACCGTACACCGTCACCCTGGGCGGCGGCGCACAGGTCCTTGGCGTCTACTACTTCGCTGCGGAGTTGGCGACCCTGGGCCAGGTCGAAATCGCGGCCCGCAACTTCATGACCGGCTACGCGAACTGCGTCCCGCCCGGGATCCCGATTACGGTAGGGCTGGGAACAAACAACTATCGGGGCGCGACGGGAAGCAATCACGGCCGCGAATGGGGTCTGATGGTCAATCGGGTCGCGGACTCGGTTGCGGCGGCGCCGTATGCCAGCGTCATCAACGTCGTCGGCGCGATTGACGCCGAGCCGGGTTTCTACGGGCCGATCCCCACCCGGGCCTGGGTCGATGGGTATGCCTCCGTGGCACGGCGTCCGCTGCTCAACTTCGGCTCCTGCGACGGCTGTCCGACCAGCGGCGCGCCGGCCCTGAGCACCATCACAGGTGGAGGCTGGACGATCGGAGATATCTGGTATGTCTCGGGTGGCAATCCCATCGCGACCGCCCTGCCCGAAATCTATCTGACCAGCGGCACGAATGCCCGGCAGTGGAAGACGGTGGCGCTGTCGGTCAAGACCTGGACCGGGAAGGATATGCGCTTTGCCGGGGTGATGACCCAGTGGCAGGCCTGCAACGAGCGCGGCAATCAGGCCGAATGCGAGGCGATCAGGATCGACAACACGCCTCAGGAAGGTTGGGAGCAGATGAACACGGCGCTGGCGAGCAATCCGTTGGTCGCGCAACCGATTGGCCCGCCCACGGACATCTCGTGGGAGGCCTGGGATACGTCCTTCCGGGCCAGCGCGATTCCCAAGACGAGCTTCGCCCGACCGTCCGGCCGCGCGCTGGGCTGGGGCTATCTCCTGGCCGAGGCAACGCCGCCCCTGCCGGCCAGCCAGTTCATCGGCAACAATGCCTGGCAGCGCCGCATTGGCGCGATTCGGACCATCGTCTATGCCGGCACGCGCCGGGATGAGAGCGGCGCAAAGGTGGCTGCGCTGGCCGTGTTCCGCCGGGATGATTCGCGCGGCGTGTGGCAGCCTTTCTCTGGCGGGGAGCAGTTCAAGGTTTTTCGGCCGGCCGGCGCGCGCGGGTCACTCCGCATCGTCTCAGCCCGTGGCGCGGTGCTTGAGCTGCGTGATGCCGCCAACGTCCGCTTCCGCTTTGACACCTATTCGCTGCGGTTTGTGCGTTAACGAAACAGTTTCTAGAAGCGAAATGCCCCGTCCCGGCTATGCCGGGACGGGGCATTTCGCTTCAAAGGATCAGTTCGACCAAGCGATCTTGGGCGGAAACCGGTAATCCTCAGCCGTTTGCTTCCAATTGGTGACTGCGAAACTGTGAAATCGTGAAAATGTGGTAATATACAACGATGAAGAACATAACGGTGGCCATCGACGAGGAAACCTATCGCAAGGCGAGGATCAAAGCGGCCGAAAAGTCAACGTCGGTGTCTGCGCTCGTGCGAGATTTCCTGTCGCGACTTGAGGACGAAGAAGGCGAAGCGGCGAGATTTGCCCGGCTGCTCCAGCAGCAAGACGAACTCGTTGAACGCATTCGCGCCATGCACACGGGTTTCAGCGCTGCGGACAACCTGTCGCGTGAGGCCCTGCACGACCGCCATGCGCTTCATTGACACCAACGTCCTGATCTACGCCGTCAGCCCGGCGCCAGCGGATCGCGCCAAGTCGGAGATTGCGTTGCTGGCGCTGCGATCAAGCCAGTGTGCCCTGTCCGTGCAAGTTCTTCAGGAGTTCTACGTCCAGGCTACTCGGCAAACCCGTGTGATGGCTCTGACGCATGACGAGGCGATGTCCTTCATCGTGGCGCTGAGTCGGTATCCAGTTCAGGAGATCACCCTGGCGGTCTTTCATGCGGCAATTCAGGTGTCCAGGCAGTTCCAGATATCGTATTGGGACGGGGCCATCATCGCGGCTGCGCAGGCTCTCGGCTGCGATGAATTGCTTTCGGAGGACTTGAACGCGGGCCAGAGTTATGGCGGGGTGACGGTTGTGAATCCGTTCGCCTCTGTGTAGCGTCATCCTCAAAGTCATCAGGCGAGATCACCATCCCCGCGCGAAGCGCGGGGATGGTGATCTCGCCCATGTTTTTCAGGATGACGCTAATCTGTGGCAAACTCGGCCGCATGCCGATGCCGCCAAACACAAACGCGCTCGTCACCGACTGGATCCACGCCCACGCCGACGACCTCGTCGCGTCGCTGGCTGAGCTCGTTCGCATCCCCAGCGTCGTTGGCCTGGAGGCTGACGCCCAGACCTGGATGACCCAACACTACGCCGCCCTCGGTCTCGACCTGGACGTCTTTCAACCTGACAAAGCCGCGCTGTTGAACCATCCGGCCTTTGTTGATTCCGAGATCTCGTTTGAGGGACGCAACAACGTCATCGGCACGCTCAAAGGCCGCGGCGGTGGGCGCTCGTTGATTCTGAATGGCCATGTCGATGTGGTCTCGGCCGAGCCCGCCGGCGCCTGGACCCGCGCGCCATTTGGCGCGGCGATCGAGTATGCCGCCAGCTCGGGCCCGCACGCCTACGTCGGCGCCCGCATGTACGGGCGCGGGACGATGGACATGAAGTCGGGCGTCGTCGCAAACCTGTTTGCGGCGCGCGCCCTGAAAGAATGCGGCATCCCGCTGCGCGCCGATTTGATCCTGCAAAGCGTCATCGAGGAAGAAGCCGGTGGTGGGGGTGGAACGTTGGCCTGCTTCGCGCGTGGCTATCGCGCTGACGGCCTGATCGCCACCGAACCGCATTGGATCGATGTCACCATCGCCCACCCCGGCATTCTGTACTTCCGGGTGACGGTGGAGGGCCGCAGCGCCCACGCCGGGCGGGCCCACAAGGGCGTCAACGCCGCGGTCGAAGCTGCCCCGATCATCGCCATGTTTGGCGCATGGGACCTCGAGCGGGCCGAGACCCTGCACGTCGAGCTTCTTGAGCGCCCGGACCCGGCTGCCCGCCGATCCTGCCACCTCAACGTCGGCGTTGTCCGCGCCGGTGACTGGCCCAGCACCGTGCCCGGCCGCTGCGTCATCGAGGTCCGCATGTCTTTTGTGCCGGGCGAGACGGAGGCCAAGATCCGGTCCGAGATCGAGCGGCGGGTTGCCGAGGTCGCCTCCCGCAGCGCCTGGCTGAGCGCGCATCCGCCGCAGGTTGACTATTTTGGCTGGCACGCCGAACCCTGGCTGCAGGATGAGGCCCACCCCTTTGTTCAGGATTTCCTGCGGGTCGTCCGCGCGGCGCGCGATTCCGAGTTTGGCGACCCGCTCCCGCTGGCGATGGGAAATACCTCCGGGCTGGACACGCGCTTCGCCGCTTTCTATGGCATGCCGGCCCTCGCCTTTGGGCCGAAGGGGGCCAACCTGCATGGGGCAGACGAATACGTCGAGCTTGATACCGTCGTCGAGACCGCCCGCTTGCTCGCGCTCTTTGCGGCCGAGTGGTGTGCCTGAATACCGAAAAGCGACTGACCCGCCCCGGCGTACGCCGGGGCGGGTCAGTCGCTTTTCAAAGAAGGGTGAAAGTGCCTACGGCATCTTCATCCCCGGGCCTTGCTGCACGGGCGCGATCAGTTCAAGCGTTTTTCCCGATTTGAAGGCGAGCTTGAGCGTGACATTGCTGCCTGTCTTCAAGTCCTGCTTCAGCCCCATGACCATGACGTGATAGCTGCCGGGCTTGAGTTCAACGCTGCCATTGGCCGGGATCTTGAGCCCTTGCGCGAGTGGCCGCATCTCCATCATGCCGTTTGCGGCTGCGGCGGTCTCGTGGATCTCGACCATGTTCGCCTCGGCGATTGTCGCGGACACCAGCGTATCCTCCGCTCCGCCGTTCTTGAGCGTCATATAGGCGGCGGTGTTTCCGCCGGCGGCCGAATTGCGGATCCACACGCCGTCGGCTGTGATTTGGCCTGCAGCACCCTGAGCGGCAGGCGCCACCGGTGTCGCGGCGCCTGCGCAGGCGGACAGCAGCACGGCGATCACTGCCGTCAGCGCGATCGATATGCGGGTGAATGAAGAGCGTCTGTTACTCATACTGGTATTTTATCCCCGCGCCTCCGTCGAACTGGACAAAGCGCGATGGCGCTGTTCACGGATTCATCCGCAGATTAACGCAGATTGACGCAGATTGGAATAGGATCTGCTCACAGCCTGACAAGACAAAATTTGCGTTAATCTGCGGACA
>Ga0209477_1001040_pt1 | contig 16940 bp, 15 predicted proteins | sample KloWWTupernatant_FD_187180 | JGI IMG/M metagenome (GOLD analysis project Ga0209477, IMG submission 187180) | Active sludge microbial communities from Klosterneuburg, Austria, studying microevolution and ecology of nitrifiers - Klosterneuburg... | ecosystem: Engineered > WWTP > Aerobic digester >... | reverse complement strand
AGGATACAATCCAAGCATGAGTGCGCTCGGAGTGCTTCGTGAGCTGAATGCGATCACGGCGGCGCAGTGGGGTCTGGTGACGGCAGCCCAGGCTGCGAGCCGTGGCGTGAGCCGACTGCAGCTGTCCCGGCTTGCCGACGCGGGTCAGCTGGAGCGGGTGGGTCAGGGCGTCTACCGGGCGACGGGGGTGCCGGCCGACCGGTACGAGCTGCTGAAGGCCGCCTGGCTGTCGATCAACCCCAAGCTGACGGCCCAGCAGCGACTGCTCACGCCCGTGCCCGACGCGGTCGCGTCGGGCCCTGCGGCCGCGTTTCTGCACGGTCTGGGGGATCTCGTGCCCGAGCCGTACGAGTTCACCGTCACGCAACGCCGGCAGACGCAGCGGCACGAGCTGAGGTTCCGGATTCGGCGGCTTCCGGCAGTCTCGGTGACGCTGCGCGACGGCCTGCCGGTGACCACGGTGGAGCAGACCATCGCTGACCTGATCGAGTCCCGCACAGACCGCTCACTGGTCGCCGGCGTGCTGGCCGACGCACGTGGCCTCGACCTGGCGCGGCTGGCCGACCTGCTCCGGCCCCTGGCGCCGCGCAACGGGTTCGCGTCAGGCGAAGCCCTCCTGGACGATCTCGAGCTCTTCGCTCGCCCGCACGACGGGACGCCTGAACCGTGACCGAGCCCAGCTATCCCGACGCCCGCGCGGTCGAGTCGGCAATCAAGGACGCCGCCAAGGCGGCCCATGCCACCGACCCGACCCGGCAGACCGGCGACCTCATCTGACAGGCCTACTTCGACCGATTCCTCTGCCGGGTCTTCTCTGAGGCTCAGGCCGGCGAATGGGTGCTCAAGGGCGGCGCGGGCATGCTCGCCCGCATCCCCACCGCCCGCAGAACCCTGGACGCCGACCTCTACCGGACCGGCTACAACAAGGACCAGGCACTGTCCGACCTGCGTCGCCTTGCGGCGGTCGACCTCGGTGACCACTTCTGGTTCGTCTACCGGGAACACCACGCCATCCTCGCCGGAGACGCCCAGCCCTATGCCGACGGCTACCGGGTCACCTTTGATGCCTACCTCGGCGTCAAGTCGTCAGCACGATCAAGATCGACCTGTCCGCGGGCACTGGCCCCACCGACAGTGTTGAGCTCGAGGAGCCGGCGAACCGGCTGCACCTACCGCGGCTGGCCACTTACTCCTTCCGGCTCTATCTCGTCGCCAACCAGGTCGCCGATAAGGTCTGCGCCACGATCGCCGACTAAGAGGGCCGACCGTCCAGCCGCGAGAAGGACCTCGTCGACCTCGTCGTCGTCGCTGTCACCCAGACCGTGGACTCCGTCGCCTTGGGCAGGGCGATCCGGTCGGAGTGTGCCCGACGCGGACTGGAGGTCCCCGACCGGTTCGTCGTCCCACCCGCTTGGGGTCCGGCTTACACCCGGCTCTCTGTCAACACCCCCGCAGAGCCACACTCGATCTCGGCGGCGCCGCGAATCATGCAGGCCCCCATCGACCCGGTCCTCGCAGGCGAGGTGCGCGGGGTCTGGGACCCGCGCGACCAAGATTGGTCCGTGACCTGATGCGGTCGGCACTGGGTGAACCCCGGGACGGCCGCCGTCTTAAGAGACGCGGCGCCGTCGCAGCTGATCGCCGACGGGGATCGGGCGGAACAGGGTCTCGAGATCCTCGATCCGGATCTTGATGAGACGTTCGCCGAACCGGTAGGCCGGCAGCCACCAACCGTTCGGCGACTACTACGGTTCCTAGCGGGCGATGGAGCAGCTGATCGCTGAGGGACACCGCCAGCATGGAAGGACATCCCTGGCTGCACAGTCACGTACTCGTCTCCTCACATGTGGAGTCTCTCGAAGGAAGGCTCGTTCCCATTGACCTCGTTCGTCTCGACGGTGTCTGGGAAGTCGCCCAGGTCACGTACCTCTCGGAACTGGAGCGGGGTGCGGAAGCCAGCCTTCGGGTGGCCTTCGAGGATCGGGGTACTGACCGCGACGTCGTCGGCGTCGACGGGAGACTACGTGGGATCTGGCTGCCCGCGCGATGCCACGGGGGTGTCGAACAGCGCACAGCCAGGTGGCGTCCCTGACCGCGGACGGACTGGCTTCGATGTCCGGAGCGCCCTCTATCTTGTAGGGGAGCGAGGAGGTGGCGATGGCGGAGGTCCCGGCGGAAGGAGCCGAGCGGCCGGCGCTGTCCGCGTGGGACCTGCTCGGACTGCCCGGGCAGATCCAGAGCGCGACCTTCCTCACCGTTCCTCTGGCCCACCAGTACCGGCTCATCGTCGATGTCCTCGCCCGCCAGCAGTCGGTGTCCCTCACCGGGGTCGGCTACGACGAGCTGGCAGCGCTGGTTAGGGCGCAGCTTCCGGACGGCTCCGCCACCGAGCTGATCGACGAGCTGAATCTCGAATCGAGGCTCAGCTCGCTCGTCGGCTGGGGAACCGTGGAGGCCTGGCAGGACCGGGCCGAGACCGAAACGGACTTCCTCCGCAACCGCAGCCGCTTCCAGCTAACCGAGACCGGCGCTTCGCTGCACCGCATGGCCGAGCAACTGGAGGCGGAGGTAGGAGCCGGTTCCACCGCAGCGCTGATGGCGCCCGGCTCGCTGGCCGACCGCCTGGCCGCCACACTCGCGGCCATCGAAGCGGGCGACTTCGTTGCGGCATCGACGGAGTATGCGCAGGTGGAGACGACCCTCGCCGCGATGTCGGCCGCGGCCGCGAGCTGGCAGTCGAAGCTCGCAGCAGCGCTCGGCGGGCCTCCCGAAGAGGCGCGAATCACCCGCCTTCTCGAGACGATCCTCGCGTACGTCGAGGCGTGGGGCTCTGGCGTGGACGCGTACAGCAGCCGGATCGGCGCAGCCGTCCCCCGCCTCGCCGCCCAGACCGACGACGTCTGGCGCCGTCTCGCTCTCGCCCGCGTCCAGTCCACGGCTCCCGAGGACGCCGTCGTCGATACGGTGGCCGAGCTGATCCAGGTCGTGCGTACTCTCGAACACTGGTTCTGCTCGCGGGCCCCGCAGGCGCAGCGGCTCCGCAAGCAGATGCGGGACGCGATCTCGCCCGTCCTCCGCAGCCATCGCACCCTCCTCGCAGTCGGCGGCACCGTCTCCCGGAAGGCCGATCTCGTCCGGCTCGCTCACGCCGTCGAATCGGCCCCTGACGCCGATCACGCCTGGCAGCTGTGGACGTCGGCCACATCACTGTTCACAGCCAGGCACCTCCGCGTCCTGGCACCGGAGCCCGATCATCCCGCCCAGACCTCGGTGTGGGACGCACCGCCCGCCACGGTTTCGAGCCGCCTCCGCGCCCAGGGACAGCGCTCCCTCGCCGGCGCCGCCCCGCGGATGGCGGACACCTCGGTCGCCCGGGCCAGGGCTCGCCAATTGGCGGTCAAGGAACGTGCCGACCTCGCTCGGGCCGAGGTAGCGCTCGCCCAACGTTCCGGAACCGACCTCTCCGCCTGGGGGCCGCTGACCTCGACCGAGGCGACGCTATTTCTCGACCTGCTCTCGGCGGCGCGGAACCATCGCGAGGCCGACGGCGCGCTCACCGGCGTCAGCACGGACGGCCGCTGGCGGCTCCGGCTCGTCCCCGCGAGTCCCGGCCGCACGGCCATCCTTCGCACGCCGGACGGGCGACTCGCCCTCGCCGACGCCCGGGTGGAGATCACCCCGTGAGCGTCATGTCGTTCAGCAGGGCCGACCTCGCCGAGAGGCAGGCCGCCTTCACCGGCCTCCTCGCCCACCCGCTCCTAGCCCCCTGGACCGATCCGGTCCTGTGCCGCCTGGTCCTTCGCCACGAGCACACGCTCGAGGTGTGGTGCGCCCGGCTCGGGTACCGCCTCGTGCGGATCGACCAGTGCTTCCGGCTGCGCCGCTCGCCACTGGACGGGCTGGCCGCGTCCCCGAGGGTCACGCCGCCACCCCGGCGTCCGCTCGTCCTAGCCCTGCTGGTCGCGGCGCTCCTGGAAGACCACTCCCAGGACTCGATCACCCTCCAGGAGATCTCCGACGCCTTGCGGCACTTCGCCGCCGCCAACCGGTTCGTTCCCTATGACCCCGACCACCGCAGTCACCGGGTGGCCCTGGTCGCCGCGGTGCACCTGCTCGTCGCCCACGGCGTCCTCGACCGCCGGACGCTCCGCGAGGAGCTCCTGCAGGCATGGGAGCGGACCGGCGGAGGCATCGGCGCCGGCTACCTGATCCACCGGGACGCGCTCGTCCTGCTCGTCGACACCAGGGATGTCCACCTGGCACTCGAGCCAGCCGACTCCCCGGACGATACCCGCGGTCAGCGCATCCTGCGCCAACTTGTCGAGACCCAGGCTCTCCACCCGCTCTCGCTGACCGACGCCGAACGCACCTACCTCGGCTCGCAGCGGCGTCGCCTGATCGACCAGGCCGAGGAGATGACCGGGGGCACCGTCGAGGTCCGCTCCGACGCCTGGGTGCTGGTGATCCCGTCCGACCAGGGGCTGGACGCCGACCTCGTCGTCGCCTTTCCCGAGGCCACCGCTGCCGACTGGGTGGCGCTGGCGCTGCTCGACTGGGCAGGCAGCGACGCACTGGTACTGCCGGACGGACGGCGACGGTGCCCTGGCCGGGTGGTCGACGAGTTGGCCGACCGGCTGCACACCGAGTACGCCGGGCAACTCACCATTGCGTTGCGGGAGTCAGCGGGAGCGGTTCGCGAGGCTGCGGAGACCCAGCTGACCGCAGCCGGTCTACTCTCGGTCGCGGAGTCGGGCGACTGGCTCCTGCAACCCGAAGCCGGCCGCTACCGCAGCGCGGAACTGCAGCTGCCACGGTCGAATCCCTCGCCTGCCGAGACCCTTTTCGAGGAGTGAGCATGTCGTCCGCACCGGTAGCCCCCGACGAACTCGAAGCCCAGCTGGACGGCTGGGTGGACGCGGCCAGCCGCGGGGGCTTCCCGATCCCGGCGCGGTCGGACCGGTGGTGTGTGCTTCGCGCCGGCGTGGTGAACCTGTGGGAGTTCGAGCTCACCGAGTACTGGTTCGCCAACGGCTGGGCCCAGCTCACCGGACGCAACGAGACCGGCAAGTCGTCACTGATGGCGCTGACCACCCTCATCCCGTGGTTGGCCGACACGTCCTCGGCCAACATTGACACGCTCGGACGCTCCGGCAAGCGGTTCCGCTACTACGTCGAGCCCACCACCGCGGACGGCGACCGTCGCAGCAGCGACGCGTCCACCCATCGGGGCTGGCTCTGGGTGGAGTACGGACGGGTCACCGAGACCGGGCCGGAGTACTTCACGACGCTGCTTTTCGCCGAGGCACGCAGCGCAGCCGCCGACGTGAAGCTCACGTGGTGCACGGTCGAGGGCTCGGCCCGGGTTCGGGAATCGATCGACCTGGCGCCCAGCCGGGTGGTGGTGACGCCACGTGAGCTACACGTCCCCGGACTGATCGTCCACCCGACCGCCACCGCGTACCGCGACCACGTGGCCGGACGCCTCCTGGCGAGCACGCCCGAGCGGCTGGAGGCCATCGGGAAGATGCTGCGCGTCACCCGGACGCCCAAGCTGGGCGCCCAGCTCGAGATCGCATTCGTCCAGAAGCACTTGCGTTCGGCCTTGCCGGAGCTGAGTCGGGGGGAGGTCGACGCTCTCGCGGACGGTTGGGATCAGCTCGACCAGATCCGCGCGGACCTGGCGTCCACCAAGGCCGCAGCCGGGACGATCCGCCGCTTCCAGGACGCCGCCTGGCTGCCGTGGGCTCGCGCGGTGCTGCGGCAGCGTGCCGACGTGGCAGGCGTGGCCCGGACGGAATTCGACAACGTCACCAGGCGGGAGGTCGAGGCGCACGCCGAGGTCGTCGCGAGCCAGGAACTGCAGGAACGCAAGCTCGGGGACTCAACGACCGCGCGGCAGCAGTCGGACGGCGCGCGCCGGGCCGCAGATGAGTTGCAGTCCTCGTTGCGCTACCAGAACGCGCAGGGCCGCATCGCGCGGCTCGAGGGCTTCCGGAAGCAGCGGGCCGAGTTGGGGCGCCGACTGGCCGAGACGGTCGCGGATCTCGATACGGCCGCTGGCCGCGAGGACGACGCCCGCCGCGAGGTCGACGAGCGTCAGGCCGACCGCGACGAGTGGTCGACCGTCTCGGACCGATTGCGCGACGGGTTTGCCGCGGCAGCACGGACGGTTCTTCAGTTCCCACCTGGCGAGCTGGACGTGCCGTGGCTGCACCAGACGCTGACCGAGCGGGATGGGGCCATCGATGCCGCGCTCCAGGCCGCCCGGCGGGCGGACGTGGCCGACCGCGATGCCACGAACGCCGAGGAAGTCGCCGCAGCCACCCGCGAACAGGCTGCCCGCGACGCCCGTGACGCCGAGGCCGTCTGGGCCGAGGCAGAGTCCGCCCGCGAGGCGCTGGCCCACGCACTCCCGGCCTGGGCTGCCGGGCTCCATCCGCGGGTGGCGGAGCGGGCTCTGGACGCCTGGCTCGCCGGCCTGCCCGCGACGGCGGAGGACGCCCGGCAGGCCACCCTTGCCGACGCAGTCCGTCAGGACTGGTACGAACCCGCCCGCTCGGAAGCGATCCGAGCCCGGGAAGTCGCCGACCAGAGCCTGGCTGCAGCGCTGGCTGAGCAGCAACGGATCGACGAGGAGATCGCCGCCCTGGTCGCCACCCGCGTCCCGACTTTTCCCCAGCCAGCGGGGTGGACCCGCCGCGAGCGTCCCGAGGCGTCGGCGAGCGGGGCGCCTGTGTGGTCGCTGCTCGACCCGGCCGACGGCCTCCCAGACGCCAGCCTGGCCCGGGTCGAGGCCGCGCTGGCCGCCGCATCGCTCCTGGACGCGTGGGTGACGCCGGACGGGGTCTTCCGGTCGGAACGTGATGGTGCGGACCTGGTCGTTGTGGTGCCGCCGGCGGTGGCCGGCCCCAGTCTCGGTGACCTCCTCCGGGTCGCGGACTGCGATCCGGCGCTTGGCTTCACCGCCGCCGGGCTGTTGGCGGGGATCGCGCTGGACACAGCGCCGTCCGACCAGGGTGCGGACGCAGGGCAGCCGGCGCTGGCGATCAGTCCGGACGGACGCTGGCGCTCGTACGGCCTGAGCGGCCGGGCGGAGCCGCAGCACCCGGTGCCGGAGTGGCTGGGTGAGTCGGCGCGCGCCAATCGCCGTCGGCGTCGGGTCGTGGAGCTCACCGCAGAGAAGGCCGATTGGGGTGAGCGGGCGCTCGCCGCACGAGCGAGTCGTGACCGGGCAGACGCCGTCCTTGCCGACCTCGCCGAGGCACTCCGGAGGTGCCCGAGTGACGGTGACCTGCGGGCGGCGCTGGCCCGGGCGGCCGAGCGTGATCGGGTGGCTGAACTCTCAGCTGCGACTGCCGCCAGGGACGAGACGAGGGCCGGTGACCTGCGGGCACGAGCAGACGACCAGCGCGCCGATTTGACCCGCCGGTGCGCAGAGCAGGGCCTGCCGTCCGAGCCCGATGAACTGCACGGGCTGCGCCGGGACGTTCACGAGGCGAGGTCCCGGCTGAAGCTGCTCGAGCAGCACCTCGGTCTCGAGCCGGGCCTGGAGGCGGCCCTGGGGCGGGCCCGCGACCGGTTGGGGCGCGCGGAGGAGGCACGCCTCGTGATGCAGGGTCGACGCGAGCGCACGGCAGGTGAGTTGACCGAGACGGAGGCGACGGTCGAGACGCTCGAAGCGACTATCGATGCCGACGACCGGGAGGTGCTGGACGAGCTGGAGCGGCTGCGCTCGTCCGAGCAGCGGGCGGCGAGCGTTCACGGGGAACTCGAGGTGGAGTTGCGCGAGATTGGAGTGCGTCTGGGCAGGGCCCGCACGCAACTGGAGAACACCGAGCATGAGCGGGAGGCGGCCACCCGGGCGAGGGACGCGGCCTGGGCGGAGTTCCGGATCCTGCTCGATCGAGGGCTCGCCGAGGAGGTGGGTCTGACGGCTGATCCAGATTTTGCTGCTGCTGAGCGCGTCCGCGACCAGGTTGCGATCACCCGTCGGCTCGTGAGTCCGAAGGGGTGGCCGGCGGGGACGGCCGAGCAGGGCGTGTTCGTCGACAAGCTGTTGGCCGAGCTGTTCCGCCTCAACGAGGACACCCGGGTCAGGCTTGAAGCGAGCGGACGGTCCATCACTATCGCGACGGATCAGTCGGGGCTGCCGGCCGTCGGCGTGCTGGTGGACTCGACCGGCTCAGCGCTCGGGCCGCGCGACGCGTCCGTCCGACTCGGAGAGATCCACGACGAGCTGGATGCGGCCTACAGCCAGCGCGTCCAGGAGACGCTGGACGAGCTCTTGGGTTCGACCTTCCTGGAGCACCTGCGCGAACGACTGGGCGCCACCCAGGCACTGATCGGCCGGATCAACCAGGTCCTGGCCGATCACCCGGTGGTGACAACGAAGACGTCGCTGAGGATCGTGATGGAGCCGGCGTCGCCGTCCGACGCGACGATGCTGGAGGCGGTCAGCGGCTCGTCACTGGCGAATCCGGAGGTGGCCGGACGCGTTCGCGACCGCTTGCGGGAACGGGTCGAGGAGGCGAAGCGGCTCGCCGAGCGCGAGGGTGAGCAGGACTGGCGGCTCCGGCTGGCTCAGCAGTTGGACTACCGCGACTGGTTCGAGGTGCAGCTGAAGAAGCGGGTCGGCAGCGAGGGACGCTGGGCCCCGCTGACCACGCAGGGTTTCGCCGAGATGAGTGGTGGTGCCCGGGCGGTGATTCTGATGCTGCCGTTGGTGGCCACCCTCGCCGCCCTGTACGAGGACTCGGACGGTTCCCCGCGTCCGCTGTGGCTGGACGAGGCGTTCGACGGACTGGACAGCGCCAATCGGGAGATGGTCATGGATCTCTTCCGCGGCTTCGACCTCGACGTGCTGCTCGCCGGGCCGGCCCGCCTGGTCAACGTGCGCACCGTCCCGGCAGCGGCCATCTATCAGGTGGTGCGCGCACCGGCGCCGCTGCCGGGTGTCGACCTGACCCTCGAGCTGTGGGCGGGCGGCGAACTGACCCAGGTGCAGCTGCCGGCCAGCCTGCCGTCGGGTTCGGTGGTCGAGCCGGAGGACACCTTGCTGTGACTGAGCAGTCCGTGAAGGGGGAGGTGCCCGGCTACCTGTTGGAGTGGGCGGGTCTCAGCGGGCCCGCGCGGGTGCTCCGGGCGGCCCGCGACCGCCTCGAGCGCCGAAAGCTCGGCCCACGTGCGACCATCGCGATCGAGCTGAGCGGAACGGAACGAGGCGACGTGGGGCGCCTGTTGACCGCGGACTGGGCCCGGTCGGACGCTCCTGTGCCGACGAGAACGCTGCGCCAGGAACTGGCGCGGCACGGGTGCACGCTCGACGGCCTGCTCATCGCCGTGGGTGGCCCATTGCGGGACCGACCGGCCGAGACCGCGGCCCACCACGCAGCGCTTGCGACGCAGCGCCGGGACGCGCTCGACATGCTCCGCGAGTTACTCGGGCCGGTAGCCGACGACATTCGGCCCGCCGTGGACGCGGCCCTGCTCCGGTGGGTGATTCGTCGTCGGCCGCCCATCGAACGGGCCGAGGCTGTGGCCGCGGTGGTCGCGAAGTTGCCGTCCGAGGGGGATGGGGTGCTTCTACCGGTGCTTGCTGCCGGAGTGGCCCAGGATGCGCACGCCCTCGACAAGACCCGTCCGCTGGGGCGTGCGGTGGCGCGGTTCCTCGCTGTCCGAGCAGCGCTCGACCGCGCAGCCGCCGGTGGGCCTTCGGTGGCCGGCGTGCTGGCTGACCTCACCGACCCGGTCGCCACGGCGGAGGACTGGCGGGCGGCGTGGACCGCGGGCGGCGTCGCGTGTGACACGGTCTCGTCCCAGGTACTGGTGTTGAACCTGCCGCTGGTCGGTGACGCTGCGGCTGTCCGGCTCTGCGAGGTCGCCCGGGGCGAGCCGCTGTGGCTGACGCTGCGCTCGCTCACCGGGACGCTCAGCCTGGCGGGTCGCGGTGACGTGTTCGTGTGTGAGAACCCGTCGGTCGTCGAAGCTGCGGCCGACCGCCTCGGTTCCGCGAGCGCCCCGCTGGTCTGCACGTTCGGGCGTCCGGGAGTGGCCGCGCTACGTCTACTCCAAGCGCTCGCTCCGTCGGTGCAACTGCGGCTCAGGGCCGACGGAGACCGCGCGGGCTGGAGCATCGTGAACGGCCTGCTGAACCGCTTCGACCGCGCTGAGCGGTGGCGCATGCCGGACGGCTTCGCCGGTTTCGAGGAGGAGATCCTCGGTGCGCTCCTCGACGACCTTTCCGAGATGCCGCCCGACGGCGCCTGAGTTCATCCGCCGGCTGGCCTGTCCCCACGCATTCAGGCCTCCGGTGCGCGTGGATTAGGGGCCGTTCGCCGAAGCGGAACGCAGGCAGACGACCTGCCGCGATGCGGCGCTGAAGGGTGTCGACGCGGGGTGGCCAAGAAGCTGGCCAGCGGGGAAGATCCTGGTGTGGCTTTGATCCAGAGGCTCGGACAGGACGACAGGCGCGCATCTGCCGGCTCGGCAGCGATGTGCGCGGCGAACGTCCAGCCGCTGTTCGCTGCTTAGGCGACCGCGGTCGCGCAACTGGACAAGACAGGAGATTGACATGATGCGATCGGTGAATGCCACGGACCTGGTCATCGGCACCGGCCGGACGACCCGTTTCGAGGGTGAGCACTTCGGCTCCGGGGTTTCCTTCTTTCTGGTCGACAATGATCCGGGCCAAGGCTCGGGGCTGCATCAGCATCCCTCGAGTAGCAGCCCGACCAGCTGCGGGGAATGAACGCAGACGGACGCTCGCCGCCCCCGATGGCCGTCTGAATCGGTAGCTGTGAAACGCTTCCACCGCCGGCCGCAGCAGCCAAGGCAGTCGACCAGACTGCCGGTGCGGTCGCCGCCGCTAGATTCGCGGCGCCTCGCCGCGGCGATTACCCGGTAACTCGCGGCTGCGTCCTGATCACCTCGCGAGCCAGGCACGGATGACGTCGATGATCGCGTCGCGTGCTGAGGGGAGATCGTCGGCTCGCGGCAGGACGAGGCTTGCTCGGATGTCGGAGTGCCACGTGAGTAGCCCGCAGGGGTCGCCTCCGAATGTCGGCGCAGCGTCCTTGTTCTCTGCAAGGTGAGTGCCGAGATGAAGAATCAGCCGCACCGGACCGTTGCCGGCGGCGTTGATCGTTAATCGGTCGAATCCGTTGAGCGTGTAGCTAGGTGAGTTCCACTTCACGATCTCGATGAGGTCGGGTTCTGCCTCGTGTACTAGTGCGCGAAGTGACTCTATGTCGGAGCGTCGTCCAGGCGTCTGAGCGGTGAGGTATTCAGTGACAGTCGCGAACCGCTCAGGCATAGGAAGCATGCTAGGGCGCTCTGACTGTCAACGGCCAGGGAGTTGGTCCCCGTTGCCGGTCAGTCCGCGGAACCTATCGGTCTCCGACAGGGCGTCCGTTGCGGAGGCTATCGATGAAGTTCAGGATTGTGTGCTGGAGATTGGGGGCGGCACCGTCGAGTGGGCTCTCCTCCCGGACGACGGAGTAGAGCTCGTCGAGGGTCGATCCGACTACGGCCGATGCGCGCCTCAGTCGCCATCCGGTGAGTTCGGCGTGCAAGTCGTCGCGAGTGACGCTGTTGTGCCGGTACTTGTTGTTGACGGCAAGGGCCAGCTTCCCGTCGTTCGGTAGGTGCGCCTGTGGAACCACGTCGTATGCGGGTGCCAGGGCGACGTCAGCTTCCACCGGGTGCAACAGGCCGAGGTTCTTGGCGTGCAGGTCAAGGTTGCCGATGCCCACCGCGAGCACGACCATTCTGGCCAAGCGTTGCAGCTCGCTCTCGGGCGTGTGCTTGCGCAGGGTGTCTGCGACGCGCTTGAGGCTGACGATGCCGCCGATCTCCTGGTACTTCTCGTTCTTGCTTGCCCCCAGAGCCTGGTTGAAGTCCTCTTGATGAACGCGCTCGCCGCGCGTGCGGTCGTAGCGCTCGATGACGAGCGCCGGTAGGCCATCGAACTCCTCGATCCAGGTCTCGAAGCTCGCGAGGCCCAAGCGGCGCGCGATGCGCGAGCCGTATTCCTCGTCGTAGATGACGGTCGAGGAGTCGCCGTCGACGCGCGGCTTCAGGATATGGGTCGTCGGATAGCCGCCGAGTGCCTGCGCCCAGCCGTCCGAAGTTTGGACCAGGACGATTTTGGGCTGGACGCCACCGAGCGACGACTTCCCTGATTGGGGATCGTTCGCCAGCGGCGACCTGATCGGATCCTCGAGCAGAGCGCGAACCTTGGCCGGTGCCAACGAGCGGACGGACGGCGTTTTCGGCTCCGTCGGGTCGTCGAGGTCCCAGACCTGCAGCGCGCCGGCGACGTCGCGTCCATACCGGGCAAGGAACGCGGGGGTGTCGTCACGGCGGAGCCCTGCCTGGGCAATCATGTGGTCGTACTGGGCGCCTTCGGGCAACAACTCCGCGAACCAGTTGCGTCGCCGCCCAGCATGGTCGCGACGCTGCGCCGGCGAGAGCGGGATCGCGACCGACAAGATGGTGCTGTTTGTGCCGAACGCTCCGGCGCCCTCACTCGTCGGGGTGAAGTCGAAAGTGCGCGCATCGCCTCCCAGTTCACCGACAACCGTGCCGTACAACTCAACCGCGAGGCGCATCGTCTGCCTCCCAGGTTGCCGTGAACTCCAGCTCGGTAACGCGCGCGATACTCAACAGCCTGCGCAGATAGATCGTCGCCTTACCCGACTCGATCTCGCTGATCGTGCTCTGGGGGACGTCGAGCTCCGCGGCGAGCTCGGTCTGTGTGAGGCCGCGCGCCAGCCGTGCCTGCTGCACGGCCAGGCCGACGTCGCCCGGGGACCGTAACCGAGCCGTGTGTGTACTCATCGCACCTCCTCGCTGTATAGCGATTTCACGATACACGACGTCTATCGGAAAATCACTATACCGCAACGGTATTGCGATATCCCGATATCACCGGTCCACGGCGGGCCGGTCCATGCGGTCGAGCAGCGGCGTCCAATGGTTGGTGGACACGTTCGACGTCGGTGAGCTATCCCGATTGCCGAGGTGGGCCTCCCCATCGCCGAAGCTGACGGAGTTGGCCTGCTCGAGCGATTGCTTGTGGATAACCGCACTCGACCGGGGGTTATCCACAACCCCCTGCACCAACGCACGGAATTGTCCGCCCTCCACTTCATGCTGGATCGCATGACTACTTCCATAGAGCTGTTCACCACTGATCAGGACCGCACCCGCGTCCTCACCGAGATCCTCCGGCTGGGCGGAGCCGTCCCCGGTACCACCCTGGTCGGCTACGTCGACCGAAGCACCCTTGAAGTGCGGGCCGTGCGCAGCATCTCCACGCCGGACGCGGTCCTCGACGACGACTCCTGCTTCACCGACGAGACCATTCGCGCGCTCAACGACACGCTCTGCGAGGTCGCGGAGGAGTGCGTACCTGCAAGAGCATGGACTCCAGATCGGCGGAACGGCATCACCGGCCACCTGCTGACGGTGGTGTGCCGGGAGGGTGACGCGGAGGTCACGCCTACCGAATCCCAGTTCTACTGGGGCTGGCGGTTCAGCAACCACCTCACGTCCGCCTTCGACGGTGAGGTGTACGCCGTCACTCCCCAGGGTTGGGCGAGCCTCTACGGCCGGCTCTCGGGTCCGGTCCCTGCGCTCACTACCGGGTTGGCTGACCCGGCTTTGGCGGAGGCTGAACGGGGCCTGACCGAGTTGTCCAACGCACTCCTCGGTCCCGGGATAGGGGAGTGCCTCGTCCATCGCACTGATAAACTTATCAGCGTGCGAAGCGCCGTGAACAACCCGTTCCAGCCGGGTTCTGATGTCGTTCCTGCGATCTGGGCGGGCCGGACGGCTCAGCTGAGCGATTGGCGCGATGTGCTGCGTCCTCGGCTGGTCGCGGGTCTGTTCGAGCGAGGACGGACGGTGCTCGGCGAGCCGGGTCTGGGGAAGTCGTCCCTGGTGCGCCGGATTGCTGACGACGCGGAGCGGGGCGGTGATTGGGCGACCCCACAGATCCGGCTGGCGCTGGGTGCAGACCCCATCAAGCGGATCGCGGCGGAGACGCTTAGGCTCGCGGACAAGGCAGGGCTGGCCGCGGCGCGAGAGCATCGGATCGCCGGGCTGCTCGGGCGGGTGCAGTCGGTGGCCGCCAGCGGCGTTTCGCTCGGGATGCGCGAAGCAGAAGGCCAGGAGCCGCACTCAGCGTTGACCGACTTGCTCGTTGAGATCGGCCGCGCCGCGATCGCCCGAGGCAACGTCGTCGTGATCCACCTTGACGAGATTCAGAACATCGCGGACGAGCGGACGCTGTCGCAGGTGCTCATTGCGCTCGGGGATGCGATCACCCGCAAGGTGGAGGTGGAAGTTCCAGGGGTGGGGCGCATCGAACGTTCGCTCCCGATCGCGGTGTACCTCACCGGTCTGTCTGAGTTCGATGACGCCTCGGGTGCTCGCAAGGGCGCGACCTTCACTCGTCGGTTCAAGACCACGACCCTGGCGCCGTTGGCTGACGACGATGTGCGCAGCGCACTGCAAGGGTTCGTCGTCAGTGGGTGGGAGGTTGCCGACGACAACGGAGGGGTGAGCGTCGTGCGGATGGCGCCGGGTGCTGTCGAGGCCATCGTCCAGCTCTGTCAGGGCGAGCCGTTCCTGTTCCAGCTGGCAGGGGAGCGCGCCTGGTATGCCGGTTCGGGTGAGGTGATAACGCGCGAGGAGGTGCTCAGAGGATGGCGCGGAGCGCACGCCGAGGCGACTTCTCATGTGGAGCGGATCCTTGGCCGCCTGCCGCAGCGCGAACTCGACTTCCTCCAGGCGATGGCGAAGCTGCCGCCGAAGGAGCGGGTGCTGACTCGGATTGCGGCTGAGGCGGGTTTCGACAGGCCGACCGACGCCGGCCCGGCGTCGCAGCGACTGGACCGCGTGCGGGGGCTCATCGAACGCGGTAAGCCATATAGCTTCCGTCATCGCGCGCTCGAGGCATTCCTAACCAGTGACTGGCCCGACGTCGAATAGCTGTCAGTCAGTCGGACTCCTCTGGTCCAAGGACGGGAATCCCGGGTCAGGCAGCGGTCAGCCGCAATGCTCGTGGCCGCTGGCCTCCAAGCCTCCCGAACCGAGATTCCGGAGCTGGCTTCGCAGCTGCGGAGCTAGCGGGACTCTCGATCAGGACCAGCGGAACTCGACGGCGTCGGGGTGCTTCTCGGTGTCGCGCATGCCGTCCAGGATCGCCATGTCGGCATCGCTGATCTCGAAGTCAAGCGCCGCGTTCTGTTGGATGTGCGGGGTCGAGGTTGCCTTGGGAAGGACCACGGCGCCCTTCTGGAGCAGGTAGCGGATGCACAGTTGCGGAGCGCTGACGTCGTAGCGTGCGGCGATGTCGGAGAGTTCGGGGTGGTTCACGATGAGGCCGTGGGCGAAGGGGGAGTAGGCCTCGACGACGATCCCGTTGGCTTTGCAGGCCTCGACGGTGGCGGACGGGTCGAGCCCCACGAACCACCGGATCTGATTGACCATCGGCAACACGCGGCAGGCCGGCAACAAGCTCGCGAGGTCGTCGGGATCGAAGTTGGACACGCCGATGGCCTTGACCCGGCCGCTGGCCAGGAACTCCTCCATCGCCTTCCAGATCTCCTTGTTCTCCGCGCGGCAGTCCTTGCCCACCTCGTTCCAGGGCCAGGGCGCGTGCACCAGGTAGAGATCGAGGTAGTCCAGGCCGATCTCGGTCATGGTGGTTTCGAACTCCGCTACCGCCTCGCCGTACGACTTCGCCTCCGCGGGGAGCTTGGAGGTGACATAGATCTGTTCACGCGGGACGCCGGAGTCCCGGATCGCCCGCCCGACCGATGCTTCGTTGTAGTACGCCCTCGCGGTGTCGATGTGCCGATAGCCCAGCCGCAGCGCCTCGGAGACCGCGTGGTAGCACTCGTCGCCCTCCTTGAGCAGCCAGGTGCCGAATCCCACCACTGGGATCTGGGTGCCGTTGGCGAGAGGGACGGTCTGGGTCAACACACTCATGATTCATCCTGTCCATAGGTCGGCCATGGCTTCGGCCGGTTGCGGTCGCGTCTTGAGTATGGAGCCCGCCGGCGCCGAGCCTAGCTCGCGTCCGGTGGGGCTCTCAGCGGTTCGAGAGCGGCGAGGACGAGGTCGAGCCCGAACATGAACTCCTGCGTCGGGTCATAGCCGGCCGCGAGGAGCGCCGCGGCGGACTCGTTGAGGTACGGGAACTCCTCAGGGGGAAGCTGGGGCAGGTAGACGTCCTCGGTCATGTCGGCGAGCTCTGCAGCAGTGTCGAACGGCAGGCTGGCTTCCTGCAGGGCGTAACCGTAGACGTGGCTGCTGAGCAACCAGTTGGCATGCGTCGCCATCACGACCGTGAAGCCGGCCCTGCGTAGGCAGGCGGTGACCGCTTCGCGATGCCGGAGGTTCGCGGGCCCCGGTGTCGTCCTCGACTCCATCAGGCTGATCGCCCACGGGTGGCGCGCGAGTACCTCTCGGGCGGAGATCGCCTCCCGTCGCATCGCCGACTGCCAGTCGACCTCGACGGGTGGGAGTTCGATCTCCTCGAACACGACGTCGATCATGGCGTCCAGCAACTCGTCCTTGCTCGCCACGTAGTGGTAGAGCGACATCGCACCCGCGCCGAGCGCGTCGGCCAGCCGGCGCATGCTCAGCCCGTGGACCCCCTCGCGGTCGGCGAGCCGGACCGCCTCGAGCACCACCCGCTGCTTGCTCAGCCCCTCGGCTGACGCCGCTTGGCGTTGTTCCCTCGCAGACACGGATCTCCTCGCTCGCTCGGACGGCTTGACAAGCGTACAGCGTACGGCTCATAGTACGGTGTACGACGTACAGTGTACGAGTCAGCGAGAGTCGCAGCTCGGACCAGAGGAGGCCGCTATGGGAAACGAACAGCGATCGAACGCGGGTGCACGCCCGGCGCCGGAGGCGAGTCCGGCCGG
>Ga0209477_1001036_pt1 | contig 16957 bp, 16 predicted proteins | sample KloWWTupernatant_FD_187180 | JGI IMG/M metagenome (GOLD analysis project Ga0209477, IMG submission 187180) | Active sludge microbial communities from Klosterneuburg, Austria, studying microevolution and ecology of nitrifiers - Klosterneuburg... | ecosystem: Engineered > WWTP > Aerobic digester >... | reverse complement strand
AGGCTGCGTGGCGCTTTCCCTCGACGACGGGGCGGATTTCGACGCCCGAGACGTTCCCCACCCGGTGTGGGGGCCGCAGCGCGGCATGCTGGGCATCCTTCGCGACTTCCGCTCGCGACATGGCGCGGCCGCGCAGCCGGGGCTGCACGCGACCGCATTCGCCATCGTCTCCCCCGAGGCGAGGGCCGAGCTCGACCGCCGCCACATGGTGGGTTGCGGGTGGTGGAGCGACGGCTGGTGGCGCGAGGCGGAGGCGACCGGCCTCCTCGCGGTCGAGAGCCACTCCTGGGACCACAACCAGGCCACGCTCGCCACGACCGCGGCGCGCGCCCCGAAGGGGGCATTCGACCTCTCCACGCGCGAGGACGCCGACGCCGAGATCGCGCGGGCGACGCGCTACCTGCGGGAGCGCCGCGGGCGCGACGGCGAGGTCCTCTTCGCCTATCCCTACGGCCCGGCGAGCGACTACCTCGCCAACGAGTACCTGCCCGATCCCGCGGCGGGCCACGGCGTGTTCGCCGCGTTCACCACCGACGGCGCGCCCGTCACGCCCGGCGCCTCGCGCTGGCGCCTGCCGCGGTTCGTGTGCGGGTGGCACTGGAAGGCGCCGGGGGAGCTCGAGCGACTCATGGCCGGGTGCGGCATCCGGCGGCGTTCGGGGTTGCTTTCCCGCCTTCTCGGGCGCGGACGGCAGGCGCCGGCGACGAGCGCGCCGGAGCCCGCCGGGCCTGCGACCTGGCGCGAGTGCCTGCGCACCTGGGAGGTGAACGACGCCCGCGTGCTGGCCGGCGAGCTGTTCTCCCGCAGCTTCGGCGGGCAGCCGGTGCCGGACTACCCGCGGCACTTCGTCCTCGTGCACTCGCCCTCGCCCGGCGAGCCGGACGCCGCGCCGCGCGTCGTGGCCTACATGCACCACACGCCGCACGAGGGCATCCACCTTTCCGGCGGGATGTGCGTGGACGCGGCGGCCTACCGCGCCATGCCGAGGTGGCTCTACGGGCAGGTGCGGGCCGAGGGCGGGCTCGCGACCCTCATCGCCCGCGAGAGCATCGCGATGCTGGGTGAAAGCCCCGCCGCGTTCGGCCACGTGGGCGAGCCGCGCGCTCGCGCCGCGGACCTGCGCGCGGGTTTCGTGGACACGGGCCGGCCGCACCTCATGGCGGTGTGGCGCAAGGCCCTGCCCGAGGAGGAGAAACGCCGCCTCGTCGACCTCGTCGAGGCGCTGGGGCCGTTCTGACCGGCTAGCGGCGCGCGGCGCGCTCGAAGGTGTCCATCAGGGGCCTGGCGGCGTTCTCGCCCGCCTGCTGCGCGATCTCGACGATGCAGGTGGGGCTCGTGACGTTGACCTCGGTGAGGAAGTCGCCGATCACGTCCAGCCCCGAGAAGACGATGCCCGCCTTCACGAGCTCCGCCCCCACGGTCTCGGCGATCTCGCGGTCGCGCGCGGAGATCGGCTGCGCGACGCCCGTGCCGCCCGCCGCGAGGTTGCCGCGCGTCTCGCCCGCCTTGGGGATGCGCGCGAGGCAGAACGGGAAGGGGCGGCCCTCGATCACGAGCACGCGCTTGTCGCCCTTCGCGATGGCCGGGACGAACGCCTGCGCCATGATCGTGCGCTCCGACTCGCCTACCATCGTCTCGACGATCACGTTGCGGTTGGGGTCGCCGGCGCGCACGCGGAAGATCATCGTGCCGCCCATGCCGTCGAGCTTCTTGAGGATCGCGTCGCCGTGCCGCTCGACGAAGGCGTGGATGCGCGCGGGGTCGCGCGAGACCATCGTCGGCGGCGTGAACTGCGGGAAGCGCAGGATCGCGAGCTTCTCGTTCCAGTCGCGCAGCGCCCGCGGCGCGTTCACGACGCGGGCCCCCTCGGCCTCGGCGCGCTCCAGCAGCAGCGTGGCGTAGTAGTACTCCTGGTCGAAGGGCGGGTCCTTGCGCATCGCCACGAGGTCGAAGAAGGAGAGCGGCACCTCCTCGGGCGCGCCCTCGCGATACCACGCCGAGTCGTCGTCGTCGACGGCCAGCGGCACGGCGCGGGCGGCGACGCTGCCCTCCTGCACGAAGAGGTCGGCCATGCCGAGGGCGTAGACCTCGTGGCCGCGCCGCGAGGCCTCGCGCATCATGGCGATGGAGGAGTCCTTGCGGGGCTTGAGCTCCGCGAGCGGGTCGAGGACGAAGGCGAGCTTCATGCGGGCTCCGGTTCCTCGATGCGCATCGCCATCTCCTCGACCTCGACCGCGGCGGCGAGCGCCGCCATGCGCGCGACCACGCCGTAGGTGTAGAAGCGGTTGGGCGGGTCGCCGGGCGCGCCGGCGCAGTCGGGCGAGTGGCAGTCGGTCTCGAAGGCGAGCGGGTGGAACGCCATGCCCGGGGCGTTGAGGTTCTCGTCCTTGCCGCGCGCGTCGTGCACGCGGTAGAAGCCGCCCACCACGAACTGGTCGATCATGTAGATCACGGGTTCCGCCACGGCGCCATCGACGTCCTCGAAGGTGTAGACGCCCTCCTGGATGATGACCTCGGTGACGGGCTGCCCCTCCTTGATGACCGCCATCTTGTTGCGCGTCTTCCGGTTGAGGTTCCTCACGTCGTCGGCGCCCTTGACCGTCATGATGCCCATGCCGTAGGTGCCGGCGTCGGCCTTCACGATGGCGAACGGCTCCTCCGTGATGCCGTATTCCGCGTACTTCTCGCGCACCTGCCCCAGCACCTCCTCGACGCGAGCGGCGAGGCACTCCTCGCCGGACTTCTCCGCGAAGTTCACCTGCCCGCACTGGGCGAAGACGGGGTTCACGAGCCACGGGTCGATGCCGACCAGCTCCGCGAAGTCCTCGGCCACGCCGTCGTAGGCCACGAAGTGCTGGCTCTTGCGGCGCGTGGACCAGCCGGCGATGAGCGGCGGGACGACCCGCTGCTCCAGGCCCGCGAGGATCGCGGGCACGCCGCCCGAGAGGTCGTTGTTCACGAGCACGGCGCAGGGGTCGAAGCCGGCGAGCCCCACGCGGTTGCCGCGGCGCTCGAGGGGCTCGAGCAGGAGCTTCTCGCCGCCGGAGGTCTCCACCTCCGAGGGACCGGCCAGGCCCGGGATGAGGCTGCCGATGCGGACCTCGAGCCCGGCGCCCTCGAGGATGCGCTTGAGGGTGGCGACGCTCTGCAGGTAGTGGAGGTTTCGGGTGTGGTTCTCGGGGACAAGCAGGAACTTCTGCGCGTCCGGGCACTGTTTTCCGATGGCCGACATCGCCGCGTGGATGCACAGCGGCAGGAAGTCCGGGTTCAGGTTGTTGAACCCGCCCGGGAAGAGGTTGGTGTCGACGGGCGCGAGCTTGAAGCCGCTGTTGCGCAGGTCCACGGACGAGTAGAACGGCACCTCGTGCGCGGCGAAGCGGGAGCGGAACCAGCGCTCGATATCCGGGCGGCGGTCGAGGACGTGCCGCTCGAGATCCTGCAGCGGGCCGGTGAGGGAGGTGGTGAGGTGCGGGACCATGGGCGGCGGTGGGGGCGCCCGCCCTTCGCGTCGAGGGCGGGGCGTGGTCCCCCGGTCGGGTGTGCGGACCGGTAGTTTACCCCGGCCGGGTGATAAAATTCGCGCCCTCACCCCTCGCGGGCGGGGCCCCCGGGGCCGCGCGCCAGCCATGACCTCCCTGCAGACCCTCGCCCTCACCGCCACGATGCTGGCGGCCTCGAACCTGTTCATGACGTTCGCGTGGTACGGGCACCTGAAGCACCTGCAGGCGAGCCCGTGGTGGATCGCGGCCCTCGTGAGCTGGGGCATCGCGCTCTTCGAGTACCTGCTGCAGGTGCCGGCCAACCGCATCGGCTTCGCCGGCGGCATCACGCTCGCGCAGCTGAAGATCCTGCAGGAGGTCATCACGCTCGCCGTGTTCGTGCCCTTCGCCATTCTCTACATGGGCGAGGGGCTCAAGTGGAACTACCTGTGGGCGGGGCTGTGCCTGGTGGGCGCCGTCTACTTCATCTTCCGGGGATGAGCGGGTTCCCGCATCGTCCCGGAATGACCGGGTCCCCGCCTTCGCGGGGATGACGGCATGCGACTTCACGTTCTCGGGATCTGCGGCACCTTCATGGGCGGGCTCGCCAAGATCGCCCGCGAGGCCGGCCACGAGGTCACGGGCTGCGACGCGCAGGTCTACCCCCCGATGAGCGACCAGCTGCGCGACCTCGGCATCGACCTGCACGAGGGCTACGACGCGGCCCAGCTCGAGCGCTTTCCCGCCGACCTCTACGTCGTGGGCAACGCCATGACGCGCGGCAAGCCGGTGGTGGAGGCGATCCTCGACCGCGGCCTCGCCTACGTCTCCGGCCCGCAGTGGCTCGCCGAGCACGTGCTGGCCGGCAAGTGGGTGCTGGCGGTGGCCGGCACCCACGGCAAGACCACCACCTCGGCGATGCTCGCGTGGATCCTCGCCAACGCGGGCCTGAACCCCGGGTTCCTCATCGGCGGCGTGCCGAGGAACTTCCACGTCTCGGCGCTGCTCACCGGCTCGCCCTTCTTCGTGATCGAGGCCGACGAGTACGACACCGCCTTCTTCGACAAGCGCTCCAAGTTCGTCTGGTACCGGCCGCGCACCGCGATCCTGAACAACCTCGAGTACGACCACGCGGACATCTTCCCCGACCTGGCCGCCATCGAGACGCAGTTCCACCACCTCGTGCGCACCGTGCCGGCCAGCGGCCTGCTCGTCGCCAATGGCGCCGAGCCCGCCCTCGCGCGCGTGCTGGAGCGCGGCTGCTGGACGCCGGTCGAGCGCTTCGGCCCCGGCCAGCCGTGGAGCGTGGGGGCGGTGGCCGCGGACGACTCCTTCGAGGTGCGCGTGGACGGCGCGCCGCAGGGCATCGTGCGCTGGGACGCGACCGGCGAGCACAACCGCCTGAACGCGCTGGCCGCGCTCGCGGCGGCGCGCCACGCGGGCGTTCCCGTGGCCGCGGGCATCGACGCGCTCTCGCGCTTCCAGGGCGTGAAGCGGCGCATGGAGGTGCGCGGCACGGTGAACGGCGTCACGGTGTACGACGACTTCGCCCACCACCCCACCGCGTTCGAGACCACGATCGCGGGCCTGCGCAAGCGCGTGGGCGGCGCGCGCATCGTCGCGGTCTTCGAGCCGCGCTCCAACACCATGAAGCTGGGCGCCATGCGCGACCGCCTCGCCGCGAGCCTCGCGGGCGCGGACCTCGTGTACTGCTACGCCAGCGGCCTGGACTGGGATCCCGCCGGGTCGCTGGCGTCGTTCTCCTCGCGCGCCGCCGTCTACCGCGACCTCGACCCGATGGTGGAGGCGCTCGCGCACGTGCTTCGCCCCGGCGACCACGTCCTCGTCATGTCCAACGGCGGCTTCGGCGGCATCCACGCAAAGCTGCTGGCGAGGCTCGCGCGATGAGGGACGCCGACGAGCTCGCGTTCTCGGCGCTGCTGGGCTCGCGCTTCCCGGTGATCGTCGTGGAGACGCCCGAGGAGGCGCGCGCGCTCGACCTCGCGGAGCGCGTGGCGAACCTGCAGGAAACCGCCCTCTACGGCTGGAGCGTCACCGCCGGCATCCGGCGCGTGAACGGCCGCGACGCGGCCGCGGGCACGGGGCCGCTCGCCGACGCCCTGCGCCACATCCTCACCACGCCCGCGGCCGGGCTCTACGCGCTGCTGGACCCCTACCCGTTCCTCGAGGACCCCGTCTGCCAGCGTTACGTGCGCGAGATCGCCATGGGCCACACGCGCTGCGCCCGCACGCTCGTCCTCGTGGGCGCGCGCATCACGCTGCCGCCCGAGATCCAGCGCATGAGCGCCTCGTTCTCGCTGGCGCTGCCCACGGCCGCCGACATCCGGCGCATCTTCAAGGAGGAGATCGAGCTCTGGGTCGCGCAGCACGACGGCCGCAAGCCCGCGGGCGACGCCGAGGCCGCCGAGTCCCTCGTGCAGCACCTCGTGGGCATGTACCAGGACGACGCGCGCCGGCTGCTGCGGCAGGCGCTGCGCTCCGACGGCAGCATCACCTGGGACGACGTGGCCGTCGCGCTCAGGCAGAAGCACCACGCGCTGGAGGGCGGCGGGGTGCTGCAGCTGCAGACGGACATGGAGAAGTTCGCCGCCGTGGGCGGGCAGGCGCGCCTCAAGCGCTGGCTGGACCGGCGGCGCGAGGCGTTCGTCGGCGACGCGCAGGCGCTCGGCCTGGACGTGCCGCGGGGCATCCTGCTCCTGGGCGTGCAGGGCGGGGGCAAGAGCCTCGCCGCCAAGGCCATCGCCGGGAGCTGGGGCCTGCCGCTGCTGCGCCTGGACTTCGGCGCGCTCTACAACAAGTACCACGGCGAGACGGAACGCAACCTGCGCGCCGCGCTCGAGACGGCCGGGGCGATGGCGCCCTGCGTCCTGTGGATGGACGAGATCGAGAAGGGCCTCGCCTCGGGCGGTGACGGCGACGGCGGCGTGTCGCGGCGCGTGCTCGCGACACTCCTCACCTGGATGAGCGAGCGGCGCGGGCGCGTGTTCATGGTGGCCACCGCGAACGACATCTCGGGGCTGCCGCCGGAGCTGCTTCGCAAGGGGCGCTTCGACGAGATCTTCTTCGTGGACCTGCCCGGCGAGGCGGTCCGCCGCGAGATCTTCGCGATCCACCTGGCCAAGCGCCGCCGCGACCCCGCGCGCTTCGACCTCGAGGCGCTCGCCGCCGCCGCCGGGGGCTTCTCCGGCGCCGAGATCGAGCAGGCCATCGTCGCCTCGCTCTACGAGGCCCACGCCGTGCGGCAGGAGCTCTCCACGGCGCTCGTGCTCGCGGAGATCCGCGGCACCAAGCCGCTTTCCGTGGTGCGTGCCGAGGAGGTGCTGGCGCTTCGCGCCTGGGCCGCCGAGCGCACCGTTCTCGCCGACTGAGGAACCATGGCCCGATACGCCTTCCGCATCGTCAACGTCTTCACGCGCGGCGGCGCGCTCACCGGCAACCCCCTGTGCGTCTTCGAGGACGCCCGCGGGCTCGGGGACGCGGCCATGCAGGCGCTCGCCCGCCAGTTCAACCTCTCCGAGACGACCTTCGTCCTGCCCTCGGACCGCGCCACGGCGCGCGTGCGCATCTTCACGCCGTCCTACGAGATGCCCTTCGCCGGGCACCCGACGCTGGGCACGGCGCACGTGGTGCGCGCGCTCGCCGGCGCGGGCGACGCGGTCACGCTGGAGATGTTGGCCGGCGTGATTCCCGTCACGGCCGCGGGCGACCGCTGGACGCTCTCGGCAAACGCGCCGCGCTGGCGCGAGGTGGCCGAATCGCGCGAGGCGCTGGCCGCGATCCTCGGGCTGGAGGCGCGCGACCTCGCCGGGCGGCCGCTCTGGGTGAACGCCGGCAAGGAGCAGCTCGTCGTGCCGGTGGCCTCCGCCGACGCCGTGCGCCGCGCCCGTCCGCGCGCCGATGCGTTCTCGACGCTGCGCAGCGAGGACGGCCAGAGCATGGCGTACGTGTTCGCCGACGAGGGAGATGCGCGCGGCGCCGTCGTCGCGCGGTTCTTCTTCCCGAGTGGCGCGGCCATCCTCGAGGACCCCGCCACCGGCTCGGCCTGCGCGAACCTCGGCGGCTGGTTCCTCGCCACGCGGCCGGGCGAGAACGTCACCCGCGTCGTTTCCCAGGGCGACGAGGTGCGACGGCCATCCACCCTCCACATGACCGTGTCGGCCGGGGCCATCCGCGTGGGCGGCGAGGTGATCGAGCTCGCGCGCGGCACGCTCGACCTCCCGGAGCCGCATTGAAGACCCTCCTCTACCTGCACGGCTTCATCAGCTCTCCCGCCTCGCGCAAGGCGGTGATGCTGGGCGACTACGTCCGCGGGCAGGCGCCCGGCGTCGAGTACCTCGTGCCGGCGCTGCACCACAGGCCGGCAGAGGCCATCGCCCAGGTGCACGCGATCTGCGACGAGCGCCACCCCGCGGACGTCCTCGCCGTCGGCAGCTCTCTCGGCGGGTTCTACGCCACGGTGGCCGCCGAGCGCGCCGGGTGCCGCGCCGTGGCGCTGAACCCGGCCGTGCACCCGCAGCGGCACTTCGAGCGCTACCTCGGCCCGCAGCAGAACCTCTACACCGGCGAGCGCTTCGACCTCACTCCCGGGCACGTGGCCGAACTCGCGGCGATCGACCCCCCGGCCATCACGCGGCCGGATCGGTACTGGCTCATCGTCGAGACCGGCGACGAGGTGCTCGACTACCGCGAGGCGGTGTCGTACTACGCCGGGGCCTTCCAGTCGGTGGTGCAGGGCGGCGACCACGCGCTCTCGAGCTTCGCGGAGTTCGTGCCCGACATCGTCGCCTGGGCGCTCGAGGACGGCCCGCCCGCCGGGAGGGCGACCGCATGAAGCAGGTGCTATTCGAGGAGGATGGCGCGTTCCGCGCCGGCACCATCCTCGCCGAAGCCGGCGCTGCCTTCCAGGTGGAGGCCGCCCACGGCAAGCGCTCCAAGGTGAAGGCCGGCGCCGTGCTGCTGCGCTTCGACGGGCAGGCGCTCGCCGGCTTCATGCCGCAGGCGCAGGCGCAGGCCGAGGCCATCGACCCGCAGTTCCTGTGGGAGGTGTGCGGCGCCGGCGAGTTCGGCTTCGCGGAGCTCGCGCAGGAGTACCACGGGCACGTCCCGTCGCCCATCGAGGCCGCGGCCGTCCTGCTCGCCCTGCACGCCGCCCCCATGTACTTCTACCGGCGCGGCAAGGGCCGCTACCAGGCGGCGCCGGAGGAGAACCTGCGCGCCGCCCTCGCCGGGCTGGAGAGGAAGCGCCGCCAGCAGGAGCAGGTGGACGCGTGGGCCGCCGCGCTCGGGGCCGGCACCGTGCCGCCGGAGATCGCGGCGAAGCTGGACGTCCTCCTCTTCAAGCCCGACAAGCTCTCGCTCGAGTGGCGCGCGCTGGACCAGGCCGCGACGCAGGCGGGGCTTGCGCCGCCGAAGCTCCTCGCGCGCATCGGGGCGCTGGCCGGGCCCGAGGACTGGTTCCTGCGCCGCTTCGCCTTCGAGTTCTTCCCGGCCGGGCTGGGCTTCCCCGCGGTGGCCCCGGTCGCGGCGCCGCAGGGCCTGGCGTCCGCCGCGGCGCCCGCGTTCTCCATCGACGACCACGAGACGACCGAGATCGACGACGCGTTCTCCGTCGAGCGCCTCGCGGACGGGCGGCTGCGGGTGGGCGTGCACATCGCGGCGCCCGCGCTCTTCTTCGGGCGCGACCACGCGCTGGAGGCGATCGCGCGCGAGCGGCTCTCCACCGTCTACTTCCCCGGCGGCAAGATCACGATGCTCCCCGAGGCGGCCATCGCGGAGGCGACCCTCGCCGAGGGGCGCGAGGTGGCCGCGGCCTCGCTCTACCTCGAGCTCGATCCCGACACGCTCGACATCGTGCGGACCGACTCGCGGCTCGAGCGCGCGGCCATCGCCACGAACCTGCGCATCGCGGAGCTCGAGACGCGCCTGCACGAGGAATCGCTTGCGGCCGGCGTCGTCGAGGGCGCCCACGGCGAGGACCTGCTGCTCCTCTGGCGGCTGGCGAGGAAGCTGCGCGCGGCCCGCGGGGCGGGGGACGACAAATCGGAGAAGCTCGACTACACCTTCCGCGTCGAGGGCGGGCGGGTGGCCATCGAGCCGCGCCGCCGCGGCACGCCCATCGACGTGCTCGTCTCCGAGCTCATGATCCACGTGAACGCCACCTGGGGGCGGATGCTCGCGGAGGCGGGCTATCCCGCCCTCTACCGCAACCAGCGCGCGCTCAAGACGCGCATGGAGGTGGAGCCCGGCGCGCACGAGTGGCTGGGCGTCACGCACTACGCCTGGTCCAGCTCGCCGCTGCGCCGCTTCTCCGACCTCGCCAACCAGCGCCAGCTCGTGTCGATGCTGCGGGGCGAGCCCGCGCCCTACTCGCGGGAGGAGCTCGCGAGCGCGGCGCGCGACTTCGAGGCGGCCTACGAGGCGTATGCCGAGCACCAGCGCCACCTCGAGCGCTACTGGTGCCTGCGCTGGATCGCCCAGGAGGGCCTCGAGGGCGCCGATGCGACGGTCGTGCGCGAGGAGCTGGTGCGGCTGGAGGGCATCCCGCTCGTCTGCCGCGCCACCGGCCTGCCGCCGGGCGCGCCCGGGGACCGCGTGCGCGTGGCCTTCGGCACGCCCGACGAGTGGGAGGTGAACCTCCCGTGCCGCTACGCGGGCAAGCCGGGCGAGGGCTAGCGCTGCTATCATCCGGGCTCATGTCACGCCCGCCCGAGCGACCCTGCGCCTGCCGATGCAACTGAGGCAGACCACCCCCGACGCGCTCGTCCACTTTTCCGACTACCTGCTGGAGCGGTTCGGGCTCGTCGCCACGATGCAGGTGGCGCTCGTGGCCTCGCTCGCCTTCCACGCCTTCGCCATCGTGGGCCTGGGTTTCAAGGTGCCGGACCCGCGCGGGATGCCCGCGCCGCACAACGTGCTGGACGTGGTGCTGGTGAACGCGAAATCCGCCACGAAGCCGGAGAAGGCCGACGCGCTGGCGCAGGCGAACCTCGACGGCGGCGGCAACACCGACCAGAAGCGCCGCGCCTCGAGCCCCTTCCCGGTGATGGAGAGCCGCGAGAGCGCCCCGGAGCTCAAGCAGGCGCAGACCCGCGTGCAGCAGCTCGAGCGCGAGGCGGCCGAGCTCATGACGCGCCTGAAGTCCCCCTCGGCCGTGGCGCCGGCGGACCCCGTGGCGGAGAAGAACGAGAAGGCCGACAAGACCGCCCAGGACCTCATCGAGAAGAGCCTCGAGATCCAGCGGCTGGAGGCGCAGATCCGCCGCGACTTCCAGGCCTACCAGGAGCGCCCGCGCAAGAAGTTCGTGGGCGCGCGCGCTTCCGAATACCGCTTCGCCATGTACGTCGACAACTGGCGGCTCAAGATCGAGCGCGTCGGCAACCTCAACTATCCCGACGAGGCGCGCCGGCGCAAGCTCTACGGGTCGCTGCAGCTCACGGTGGGCCTGAAGCCCGACGGCGAGGTGGAGTCGATCGAGATCAACCGCTCCTCGGGGCAGAAGGTGCTGGACCAGGCGGCGCTGCGCATCGTGCGCCTGGCCGCGCCCTTCGACCGCTTCCCCGACGCGATCCGGGCCGACACCGACATCCTCTACATCACGCGCACCTGGTCCTTCACGCGGTCCGACCAGCTCACCGCCGAGTAGGCGCGCCTCCCCCCAGCACGCGGGCGGCGATGGCCGCGAGCTTCGCGCAGCGCGCGTCCGCGCCGTCGGCCCGCCAGGCGGCGATCACGCGCACGGCGAGGTCCTCGCCCTCGGCGAGCGCGCGGTAGGCGACACCGCGGACCTTCGTCCCGAGCGAGGCGCCGTTGGGGATGGTCCAGCCCTCGCCCTGGGCGATGCGCTCCAGCGTCTGCAGCTGCCCCGGCTCGACCACGATCGTCTCGGGGCGGTAGCCGATGCGGCGGAAGTAGCGCAGGCAGAAGTCGTGGTAGGCGGGGTTGTGCGTGCGCGGGATCCAGAAGAGCGGCAGGTCCGTCACCTCGAGGAGCGACACGACGCGCCGGCGCGCGAGCCGGTGGCTCGCCGGCAGGGCCGCCCCGAGGGGGCTCGACTGCACGGGCCGCGTCTCGAGCCCCGTGACGTCGCCCGGCAGGCCCACCAGGGCGAAGGCGAGGCGCCCTTCCTTCAGCGCGGGGAGCAGGTCGCGGCTGAAGCCGGGCTCAAGCGCCAGGGCCGCCCCCGGGAGGGCGCGCTGCCACGCCCGCGCGAGGCGGGTGCGGTCCGCGACCGTGACCGCGGCCGTGATGCCGACGCGAAGCCGGCCGGGCGCGCGCGCGGGGTCCGCGAACAGCCCGGCGAGGGCCTGCGCCTCGCCGAGGAGGGCCTGCGCGCGGGCGAGGACCTCGCGGCCGGCGGGGGTCAGGGCGACCCCGTCGGGGCGGCGCTCGAGGAGCCGGGCGCCCAGGGCGCGCTCCAGCGCCTGCACCTGCCGGCTGAGCGGCGGCTGGGAGAGGTGCAGCCGCTCGGCGGCGGCGCGGAAGCTGCCGCACTCGGCCACCGTGGCGAAGTAGCGCAGCTGGCGCAGGTCGAAGGCGTTGGCCATGCCGAAAAGGTATCACGCGAAAGGTGCTGGCGCGGCGCCCGCGGGCGCGCGACAGTGCGCCCCGTCGCGCCGCCGCCCGGCGCAACCCATCCCGCGCGGCGCGCGTTCCGTCGCACGGGCGTGGCGCTCGCGCGGGCGCGCCGGCATCCTGCCGATCCTTCCGAGAAAGGGACTCTCATGTCGATGAAGCACGCCATCGCCGCGCTGGCCGCGGCCACCTCCCTCACCGCCGCCGCCGGCGAGTACACGGACCTGTGGTGGAACCCGCAGGAATCCGGCTGGGGCGCCAACATCGTCCAGCAGGGCGAGACCGCGTTCGTCACCCTGTTCGTCTACGGGCCCGACGGCAAGCCGACCTGGTACGTCGCGCCGGCGGCGCTGGTGTTCGCCTACGACAGCGGCGGGCGCCCGGCCTTCCGGGGCACGCTCTACCGGACGCAGGGGCCGTGGCAGGGCGGCCCGTTCGACGCGACGAAGGTGCAGGTCCAGCCTGCCGGCAACATGGTCATCGAGCCCTCGGCGGGCGGCGGGATCCGGCTGTACTACGAGGCCGAGGGCCTCGCGATCACGAAGGACCTCGTCCGCCAGACCTTCGACGCGCCCTATCTCGGGACCACCTACCACGGCTCGTTCCGCCTGCGGCAGGCCGCGCCGGGCCAGGCGCCGTGGGGCACGCGCGATTACACCGGCGACGTCATGGTGCACGTCGAGGCGGGCCAGGCGTTCGTGCGCGTGGACGAGGGAACCGGGCGCTGCGAGTACCGCGGCCCCTACGCGCAGTCGGGCAAGTTCGCGCGCATCGCCGGCGAGTACGAGTGCAGCGACGGGACGCACGGCACCTTCGAGGTCACCGACTTCGAGGTCACGCGCCACGGCATCACGGGCTACCTGCGCACCTGGTCGCCGACGCTCAACCAGTACGGCCGGTTCGGGGCGGCGCGTTTCTAGGGGCGCGCGCCCTTGAAGAGCGCGAGCGCCTTCCCTCGCTGCGCCGCGTGGTCGACGATGGGCGCGGGGTAGTCGCGCCCGATCACGCAGCCCGAGGCGCGTTGCGCCTGGGCGGGCATCGTCCACGGCGCGTGGATGAAGGCGTCGGGCACGCGCGCGAGCTCGGGCAGGTAGCGGCGGATGAAGCGGCCCGCGGGGTCGAAGCGCTCCGACTGCGCGACGGGGTTGAAGACGCGGAAGTACGGCTGCGCGTCGCAGCCGGTGGAGGCCGACCACTGCCAGCCGCCATTGTTGGCCGCGAGGTCGAAGTCGAGGAGGGCGTCGGCGAAGTGGCGCTCGCCGCGGCGCCAGTCGACGAGCAGGTCCTTCACGAGGAAGGAGGCGGCGACCATGCGCAGCCGGTTGTGCATCCAGCCGGTGCCCGCGAGCTGCCGCATGGCCGCGTCCACGAGCGGGAATCCCGTGCGCGCCTCGCGCCAGGCGGCGAAGTGCTCGTCGGTCCCGGGCCACTCGATGGCGTCGTACTCGCGCCGGAACGCGCCCGTGGCCGCGTGCGGGTGGTGCCACAGGGCCTGGAAGTAGAAGTCGCGCCACACGAGCTCCGAGAGCCACGTCGCCGGGCCGTCGCCTTTCGCCATCCACGCGGCGCGCGCGAGGTCGCGGATGGAGATCGTGCCGAAGCGGTTGTGCACGGACAGGTAGGAGACGCCCTTCACCGCGGGGTAATCGCGCGCCGCGGCATAGTCGGCCATGCGCCCCTCGAAGTCGGCGAAGAGGCGGGCGGCGCCGGACATGCCCGTGGGCACCGGCAGCGCCGACAGGTTCGTGGCCTCGAAGCCCAGCGCCTCGAGCGTCGGCGCCGCGGTCGCGGAACCGGGCGCGGCGAGTGCCGCGGTGTGGCGTTCGACGGGCCAGGCCTTCAGGTAGAAGGCGTCCACCTTCGCGAGCCACGCGCGCCTGAAAGGCGTGAAGACCGTGAACGGCCGCCCCGCCTGGGTCATCACCTCGTCCTTCGCGAACACGACCTGGTCCTTGGCGAGGTGCAGGCGCCGGCCATCGGCCGCCAGCGCGCGGTCGACCGCCTCGTCGCGCGCGCGCGCCGCGGGCTCGTAGTCCTCGTTGGCGAATACCGCGCCCACCCCGAGCCGGGCGGCCAGCCGCGGGATCTCCTCCCGGGCATGGCCGTGCAGCACCAAGAGGTCGCCGCCGCGCCGCCGCAGCGACTCGCGCAGCTCCACGACGCTTTCGCGGATGAACTCGACGCGCCGGTCGGCGCGCGCCGGCAACGCATCCAGGATCCCGCGGTCGAAGACGAAGGCGCAGTGGACCTGCCGGGACGCCTTCAGGGCGTGGTAGAGGCCGGCATTGTCGCGGTCGCGCAGGTCGCGGCGGAACCAGAAGAGGGAGCGGTCGTAGGCGGTCAAGGGGCTTGTCGAGGGGGGCTGCGTCCCGCTTCCGATGGCGGCCGCGGGGCGTACGGATTAGAATACGGGGGTGGTGGCAAATGCAAACGATCAACCTCACGCGCCACTTCCTCATCGCCATGCCCGGCATGGCCGACCCGAACTTTTCCCGCAGCCTCACCTTCATCTGCGAGCACAACGAGCGCGGCGCGCTGGGGCTGGTGGTCAACCGCCCCACGGACGTCACGCTGGGCGCGCTCTTCCGGCAGGTGGAGATCGAGCTGGCCGACGAGCCGCTCGCGGCGCAGCCCGTGTTCTTCGGCGGCCCCGTGCAGCTCGAGCACGGCTTCGTGCTGCACCGCCCGGTGGGCGAGTGGCGCTCCACCCTGCCGGTGGGCGACATCGGCCTCACGACCTCGCGCGACATCCTCGAGGCCATGGCCCGGGGCGAGGGCCCGGGCGACCGGCTCGTGGCGCTGGGTTACGCCGGCTGGGCACCCGGCCAGCTCGAGGACGAGATCAAGCGCAACGGCTGGCTCACGGTGCCGGCCGACATGGACGTGATCTTCAAGGTCGCGCCCGAGGGGCGCTACGACGCGGCCCTGGGGGCCCTGGGCGTCACCACGATGAACCTCTCCGACGAGGCGGGGCACGCGTGAGCGGCCGTCCCGCGCCGCGGCTCGCGGGAACGCTGCTGGGCTTCGATTTCGGGGAGAAGCGCCTCGGGGTCGCCGTCGGCGAGACGGCCACGCGCCTCGCCCACCCCGTGGCGACCCTCACCGGGGAGGCCACGGCCGCGCGCCTGGAAGCGGTCGCGCGCCTGGTGGCCGAATGGCGCCCCGCCGGCTTCGTGGTGGGCCTGCCGCGTCACGCCGACGGCGCGCAGCACGAGGTCGCGAGGCTCGCGGCGAAATTCGCGCGGCGGCTCGAGGCGCGCTTCGGCCTGCCGGTGGCCTTCGTGGACGAGACCCTCACCTCGGCCGACGCCGAATCGCGGCTGCGCGAGGCTGGCGCCGGCGCGAAGCCCCGCCGCGGCCTCGACGCCCACGCCGCCGCCCTCATCCTGCAAAGCTACCTCGACGAACCCCACTCACCGGAATCCCCCCATGGCCGCACCCCTGCCTGACCCGGAGCGCCTGCTCGAGACGCTCGTGACCCAGATGAAGCCAGCGATCGGCCCGGAGACGGGCCTCGTGGGCATCTACACCGGCGGCGCCTGGGTGGCCGAGCGCCTGCACCGCGCGCTCGGCGCGAAGACGCCCCTGGGGCTCCTCGCCGTCACCCTGCACCGCGACGACTTCGGCCGCATCGGCCTGCACCGCGAGGCCCGCCGCAGCCACCTGCCCTTCGAGGTGGAGGGGCGCGACATCGTGCTCGTGGACGACGTGCTGCACACCGGGCGCACCATCCGCGCGGCCCTGAACGAGTTGTGGGACTTCGGGCGCCCGGCCCGCGTGCGCCTGGCGGTCCTCGCCGACCGCGGCGGCCGCGAGCTGCCCGTGGCCCCGGACTTCGCCGGTGCGCGGCTCGAGCTCGACCCCGGCGAGGCGCTCGTCCTCACCAACGAGGGCGGGAAGCTGCGGCTCGCCGCCGTGAGGAGGCCCGCATGAGCCCGAACCCGCAGCTCGACGCCCAGGGGCGGCTGGTCCACCTGCTCACCACCGAGGGGCTGCCGGCGGAGATCATCCGCCACATCCTCGACACCGCCGCGCAGTTCGTGAGCGTGAACGAGCGCGAGGTGAAGAAGGTGCCGCTGCTGCGCGGCAAGTCGATCTTCAACGTCTTCTTCGAGAACTCCACGCGCACGCGCACGACCTTCGAGATCGCCGCCAAGCGCCTGTCGGCCGACGTGATCAACCTGAACATCGGCTCGTCCTCCACCGCCAAGGGCGAGACGCTGCTCGACACCGTGTGGAACCTGCAGGCCATGGACGCCGACATGTTCGTGGTGCGCCACTCGGAGGCGGGCGCCCCGCACCTCATCGCGAGGCACGTGAAGCCGGGCGTGCACGTGGTGAACGCCGGCGACGGCCGCCACGCGCACCCCACGCAGGGGCTGCTCGACATGTACACGATCCGCCACTACAAGAAGGACTTCTCCGGCCTCACGGTCGCGATCGTGGGCGACGTGCTGCACTCGCGCGTGGCGCGCTCCCAGATCCACGCGCTCACGACGCTCGGCGTGCCCGACGTGCGGGTGGTGGGCCCGAAGACGCTCCTGCCGAAGGACGTCGAGCGGCTCGGCGTGCGCGTCTTCCACGATGTCTCCGCGGGGCTTCGCGACTGCGACGTGGTGATCACGCTGCGGCTGCAGAACGAGCGCATGAGCGGGCCGCTGCTGCCCTCGGCGGGCGAGTTCAACAAGACCTACGGCCTCACGCCGGAGAAGCTCGCGCTCGCGAAGCCCGACGCGATCGTGATGCACCCGGGCCCCATCAACCGCGGCGTCGAGATCGATTCGGGTGTCGCCGACGGGAGCCATTCCGTGATCATGCCGCAGGTCACCTTCGGCATCGCCGTGCGCATGGCGGTGATGGCGATCCTCGCCGGCAATGCCTGAGAA
>Ga0209477_1001034_pt1 | contig 16963 bp, 16 predicted proteins | sample KloWWTupernatant_FD_187180 | JGI IMG/M metagenome (GOLD analysis project Ga0209477, IMG submission 187180) | Active sludge microbial communities from Klosterneuburg, Austria, studying microevolution and ecology of nitrifiers - Klosterneuburg... | ecosystem: Engineered > WWTP > Aerobic digester >... | reverse complement strand
CGGCGAAAAGCGCGAGCGCTGCGATCGTGGCGATCCCTACGCTGCTCGTCTTTGGAGATCGTCCGACGTGACCGATTCGCATGCTGATCCCCCTCCGGAATCGGAGGAGCCTAACCTAGTCGACGACGCCGACGATCTCGAGGGGTGCGGAAGGGGCCGGCGCTTCAGTCGCGGAGCGTCACGACGGTCGCCCCGTTGCCGCCCTCGTTCGGCGCGCCGGGGCGCGAGGCGACGACCGCGGGGTGTTTGCGCAGGCGCTCGCGAACAGCGTCGCGCAGGCGGCCGGAGCCGTGGCCGTGCACGATGCGCACTTCGCCGCGCCCGGAGAGCATCGCCTGGTCGAGGAAGGTGTCCATCTCTTCGAGCGCCGGTTCGACACGCTGGCCGATCAGGTGGAGCTCCGGCGGCGACGGCGCCCGATCGACGTCGCCACCGCCGACGCGCCGCGTCACCGGGAGTCTCCCGGCAGGGCGCGGGGCCGACACGACGACGAGGTCTTCGGCCGCGAGGCGCAGCCGCTTGCCGTTCGACGACACTTCGACCCGGCCGGCGGAGAGCTTCTCGACCACGCCGCGCCAGCCGAGCGTCGCATGGCGGACCTCGGCGCCGACGACCAGCGGCAGATCAGACGGCTCCGCCTCGTCGGCGGCGACCCGCGGCGCGTCGGCGAAGAGTGCTGACACGGCCTGCTGCGCGACGCTCTTCCGGCGGCCGGCCGCGAGCTCGGCGCGGATCTTTTCGGCCGCTCCGACGAGCTCGCGGGTCACCCGCTCACGGAACTCGGCGAGCTCGCGTTTGACCCGCGCGCCGAGCGTGCGGCGTTCGGCTTCGAGCGTCGCGCGTTCGCGTTCGAGACGTTCGCCGGCGAGCTCGGCGCTGGCGCGCTCGGCGCGTGCCGCCTCGGCCTCGCGCGCCAGCTCTTCGCGGGTCGCTTCGAGCTCGGCGAGCAGGCGCCGGAGGTCCCGGTGCTCCTCGCCGAGCAGCGCCTCGGCGCGCGCGATCCAGGCGGCCGGCAGGTCCATCCGGCGCGCCAGGGCGAGCGCCTCGCTGCCGCCGGGCGAACCGGGCAGGAGACGAAAGGTCGGCCGTCCCGTCGAGGGCTCGAACTCCATCGCCGCGCAGGCCGCTCCCGGCAGCTCCATCGCCGCCGCCGCCAGACCGGTGAGGTGGGTGGTGATGAGCGCCAGGCCGCCGCGCGCGACGAGGGTCTCGAGCAGTGCCACGGCGAGCGCCGTGCCCTCTTCCGGATCGGTGCCGGAGCCCAGTTCGTCGAGGAGCGCCAGGCTTTGCGGACCCGCGGCGCGGTAGGCCTCGGCCAGGCGCGCGAGTCGGCCAGAGAAGGTCGAGCGGTCGGCGAGCAGATCCTGCTCGTCGCCCACCGTAGCGACCAGGTTGGCGAGGAACGGCACCTCGCTCGCTGCCGCGGCCGGAATCGGCAGGCCGGCCTGCGCGGCGAGCGCCAGCAGTCCTAGCGTCTTCAACGCCACGGTCTTGCCGCCGGCGTTGGGTCCGGTGATCACCAGCGCACGGCGCTCCGGTGTCAGCGCCACGCCCAACGGCTCGACCGCGCCCTCATGGCCGCGGGCGCCGAGCACCCGTTCGCGGCGCCGGGCGAGCCGTGGGTCGAGCAGGGGATGGCGAGCGGCGATCAGCCGGAGGGTTCCGGGCGCTGCGAGCACCGGCAGGTGGGCGTCGATCTCGCGCGCCAGCCGGCGCGACGCCTCGAGCGCGTCGAGGTCGCCGACCAGGCCGGCGATCGAGCGCACCAGCGGGGCCTCGGCAGCGAGGTCGCGCAACAGCTCGTAGAGCAGGCGCTGGCGTTCGCCTTCGAGCTCGTCGACGGCGCTCTGCAGAGTGTTGTTCTCCTCCACGACTTCGAGCGGCTCGAAGTAGAGGCTCTTGCCGGTCGCCGACCGGCCGTGGACGAGCCCGGCGAGCTTGCCGCGATTGCCGGCCTGCACCATCAGCATCAGGCGCCCGCCGCGCATCGGCACGGTCTCTTCGCCGAGGAACTCCCGGTGCGCGCCGCCGATCTCCTCGAGGCGGCCGTAGATGCGCTCGCGCGCCCCCTGCACCTGGCGCCGCAGCGCCGCGAGCCGGGGGCTGGCGTCGTCGCGCACCTCGCCCTTGCGATCGAGAATGCTGCCGATCCGGCGCACCAGCGGCTGCGGGTCGGCGAGCTCGGCCACCGCGCGTCCGAGCTCCGCGCACGGCGGGTCGATGCGCGCGATCCGCGCCGCCGCTTCGCCGCCGGCAGCGAGGAGTCCGGCGAGACGGAGGATCTCGCTGCCGGCGAGCGGCGGGTCGCCGCTTTCGAGGCGGGCAACGAGCTCGCCAAAGCCCTCGCCGAGCCCTGGTACCAGAGGCGCCTCGAGAGTCAGCCGTTCGAGCTCCTCGTAGCGCGCACGCCGACGGCGGAGCTCCGCCTCGTCCGCAGCGGGTTCCAGTGCGCGGAGAACCGCTGCACCGAGGTCGGTCCGCGCTTCGGAGGCGAAGAGCGCGAGCAGCGAGTCGAACTCGAGCGCGAGACGGGTCGCGGGCGACGCGACCGGCGCCGGAGCGACGGCGGCGACGGGAGCGGGGGCGGGAGCGGTGGGCGTGGTCTTCATCGCAGAAAAAACAGAAGCGGGGTCCGGGTCTCCCCGGCCCCGCTCGGTCGAGCGCAAGCGAGATGCGTGTAGCTGGCTGCCGCCCTCGGGCCTAGAGGCCCATCCGGCGTTCTTCCTGGACCTTGCGCAGCATCTTCTTCTTGGCCTGGATGGCCTTGCGCTTGCGCTTCACGGAGGGCTTCTCGAAGTGCTGACGCTTCTTCAGCTCGGTCAACACACCGGCCTTCTCGCACTTGCGCTTGAAACGTCGCAGCGCGTTCTCGAAGCTCTCTTCTTCACGTACGTGCACGATCGGCACTGCTCGCTCACCTCGCTTTGGCTGCCAACTTCACGGCCTAAGGACCGCAGGCAGAAGGACTTGTGATTCTAGACCTGCGGACCGGCGCGGTCAACAAGCCGCCCTGCCGGCGCTTCGCGGCTCTCCCTAAACCCTTTCCGAAGTTCACTTTGCGGCGACTCTGCGGCTTGACGCGAGGGGCATCTGTCTCGATAATGTAAGTTTCGAGCGGTTCGAACTCCTGAACGAAAGGTTGGAGGACTTGAGCATGGCTCTTCCTGATCAGTTGGCGGATCTCGAGCGCAAGGTCTCCGTGCGCTTCAGCGCGGCTCTGGCGGAGATCCGCCAGGAGATGCGCCGCGCAGTGGAAGCCCAGGCGCAGCGGGCCAGCTCCGCCATGATTTCGGATCTGGACGCGATCCGTCCGCCGGCGGACGACCGACTCCTCGTCGAGGAGGACCTGCTGGAAATGAGCCGTGAAGCCGGCGGCGAGGCCCGTCGCGGACTCGCGCGGGCGCTGTCGCAGGCGGTCATCGAGTTCGACCGGGCGCGCTCGCAGAGCGCCGTCCTCGACGCCCTGCTCGTCGCCGCGCGGCCGTTCGGCGACCACGTCGCCGTCTGGCTGCTCCGTCCGACGGAGATCGTCGGCTGGGCAAGTCGCGGCTTCGCCGGCGACCCGCCGCGGGATCCGATCGCCGGTTGCACGCTCTCCCATCAGGCCTCGCCAGCGCTCGCCCGCCTCGCCGCCGGTCGCGGCTGCGTCCTCGCCGACGCCAGCGAAGCCGCGCAGATCGCGAGCGCTCTCGAAGTCGCCGCCCCGGCGCGCGCGCTCTTCCTGCCGCTGGTGCTGCGCGACCGGGTCGCGGCGGCGCTCTACGTCGATGCCGCAGACACCGGCGAGTTCGAGATCGAAGCGTTGCAGTTGCTGGCGCTCACCGCCGCACAGCGGCTCGAACTCCAGGCCTTGTCGACGCGCAGCTACACGCCGACGCTGTTTCTCGACACCGATGCGCCCGCCGACGAGGGCGGCCTCGCGCTCTGGGATCCGGCGACGCCGGCAAGCCTGGCGACCGCGGCAGGCGAGGAAGCGACGCCCGCTACGCCGCCCGTGGAACTCGACGCGAGCGAGGCGATCGCGGCCGTCGGACCGAGCGAGAGCCCGGCGGGTCCGGAGGACTTCTGGGGCGAAGCGCCGGCCGAGGTCGTCGAAGAGCTGCCGGCCAAAGAGCCCGAGGCGGCCGAGTTCGAGCTCTCAGCGCCCCAGCCGGAGAGCGCCGCAACCGTGACCAGCCCGCTGAAGGCAGCGGGAGATGAATTCGCCTGGCAGCTCGAAGACGCCGCAGATACGGCCCGGATCAGCGCGGAGACCGCCGCCGCCGCGGCGATCGAGCTCCCCGATCTCACCCCGCCCGCGGCGTCGGATTGGACGCCAGCCACGGAGGTCGCAGAGAGCCCGTTGGCGCCGCCGGCAGCCGAACCGGCGGCGGAGCCGGCCGCCGAGTGGCAGGAGGTCGAAGACGCGACGGCGCCGCACGCCACCTACTCGCCCGCCGCCACGCAGCGCTTCGCTACCCCGGCCGTGACCAACGAGTTCCCGCAACCGGCGGCAGCCGCGCCGGCGGATCCCGGCATCTCGCCGGTGAGCACGGCCAGCACGATCGCCTTCGTGCCGCCACAGGCGGTCTCCGAAAGCGACATCGCGGACGACGCCACGATCCGGATTCAGCGCTCCGCCCTCTATCCGACCGCTCCTCTCGTCGCTTCGACGACCGCTCCTGCCGTCGCTCCTCCCGTCGCTCCGCCGGCCGCTCCTCTCGTCGCTCCGCCGGCAGAACCGGCCTTCGCTCCGGCCCGCCCAGCGAGCCCGAGCGTCCAGGTCCCTGACGACGAGCCGACGATCTCGCGCGGCCCGCGCACCACCGAAGTCGCCCCGCCGGCCGATCTACAAGGACCGGGCTGGGCCTTCTCCAACGCGCGCACGGCGCGCGCCAGCGGCGACAACGCACTGCACGAGGAGGCGCGCCGGCTGGCGCGGCTGCTGGTTTCCGAGATCAAGCTCTACAACGAAGATCAGGTAGAGGAGGGGCGGCACAACCGCGACATCTACCACCGCCTGAAGGACGACATCGACCGTTCGCGCCAGATCTACGAAGAGCGTGTGCACGAGAGCGTGCGCGGCACCACCGACTATTTCCAGCAGGAGCTGATCCGCAGTCTCGCGGGCGGCGACCCGCGCGCTCTGGGGATCTGAGCCCGCCGTGCCGGTGACGCTCTTCCGCCGAGCAGCATGGACGCTGGCGCTCTGTGGAGCGCTGGTCGCGGCGGAGGAGTTCTTCGTTGCTCCGGCGGCCGAGGCCACCGCGCCGGTCGCAGCGCCCGCCGCATCTCTTGCGCCCGCGGCGCTGGAGCCGCCGACGTCGAGCTTCGCTCCTGGCCAGCCGCCCGCCGCGGAGTACGCCGCGGCCGCCGCTGCGGCGAGAAGCGGCGGCTTCCCGGCTGCATCGCAGGCGCTCGCGGCGCAGCTCGCAGGTGGCGAGCCCGGGGCCAGTCGCGCCCGGGTGGTGCTCGGATTGATGGCCTGGGAGAGCGGCCGCGGCGAGGACAGCCGCCGCTTGCTCGCCCGGGGGCCCGGCCCGCTCGCGCTCGAGGATCTGCGCCTGCACGCGCTCGCCGAGGAGAGCACGGCGCGCGGCGCGCGCACTGCGGCCCGGCAGGCGCTCGAAGAGCTGCTGCGCAGCACGCCGGAATCGCCGCTGCGGCAGACGAGCCTGCTCGAGCTCGCCGAGCTCGCCTGGGCCGAGGGCCGGGCAAGCGATGCTCTCGCCTTCATCGAGCGCGGGCGTCGCGAGGCGCTCTCGGCGCCGGAGTGCGAGCGTATCGACAGCCTCGCCTGGACGATCGGGCGCGCCACCGGCGACGAGACGGTGCTGCGCGAAGCGGCGCGCCGACTCCTGGTGCGCTCGCCGCTCGCCGCCGCCCGGCTCGATGTCGCCGGCGTCCTCGTCACCCGCCCGAACGGCGACTGGCGGGCGTTCCTCTCCGCCGAGGATCTGCTGGCGCGCGCCGTTGCTTTGCTGCTGGTCGAGGTGCCCCAGGGCGCGCTATCGACGCTCGACGCCGTGCCGCAGGCCGCGCGGACCATCGAATGGAGCCTGCTGCGGGCGCGGGCGCTGACCGCGGCCCAGCGCGGCAGCGAAGCGTTCGCCGAGCTCGCGCTCGCCCGTCCGGCCGTCGGCGACGGCCCCGCCGACGGCGACCAGCTGGCGGAGCTCGAGCTCGAGCGCGCCCACGCGGTCGCCGAAGCGGCAGCCGTCCGGCGCGGCCGGCCGCCGCTGCCGGCCGCCGACCGCGCACGCCTGCGCGCCGACGGCCTGCAGGCCCTGCGACGCGCGGTCGCCGCCGCGACCTCCGCCGAGCTCAAGGCGACCGCGTTGCGCGAGCTCTACGCCGAGGTCGAGTCGGCCGGCGACTTCGACGCTGCCATCGCCCTGCTGCACGATCTCGCGAAGGTTGCGCCCGGCGACGCGCTGGGCGCGCGGCCACTATGGGAGCGCGGCTGGCGCGAGTACCAGGCCGGCAACTGGAGCGGCGCCATCGGCCTGTGGAGCGAGCTGCGCGACCTTTATCCGAAAGCCTCCTACTCCCGCAGCGCCTACTACTGGACCGGCCGCGCCTTCGAGAAGCTCGGGGACCGTGAGCGCTCGCGCGCGGCCTTCGTCGAGCTGGCCGACGCCGACACCGCCGATTTCTACTCCCGGCAGTCGGTGCTGCGGCTCTCGAAGGCGCCGTCAGCGGCCCTGCGTGAGCGCGATTCGGCGCGCGAAGACTGGCCGAGCGATCGCGCCGTCGAGCGCGCACGCTGGCTGTCGGATCTGGCGCTCGACAAGCATGCGTCAGCCGAGCTCGACCGGGTCGCGGCCGCCGCGGATGCGCGGGCGGTGGCGGCGCTGCGCGGCCTCGTCCTCGCCCGCACCGGCGCCCGCCGCGAAAGCCTCCGCGAGCTGCGCAAAGCCTTCCCTCAGCTCGCTACCGCCCACCAGGAGACCGTGCCGCGCGCCGCTCTCGAGCTCTTCTATCCCCGCGCTTTCGCCGGCGAGGTGGCCCGGTTCGCCGGCGAGAAAGCGCTGCCAGCGTCGCTGGTCTTCGGCATCGTGCACCAGGAGAGCGGTTTCGATCCGGCGGCCAAGAGCCGCTCCGGGGCGCGCGGCCTGATGCAGATCATGCCGTCGACCGGCAAAGAGCTCGCGCGCCGGCTCGGCATGCCCTTCTCGACGCAGCGGCTTTTCGAGCCCGAATACAGTTTGCGCCTCGGTACGACATACTTCCGTCAGATGCTGGGGATCTTCGACAACCGGGTGGAGCTCGCGCTGGCGGGTTACAACGGCGGACCGGGTCGAATCGGGCGTCTCTGGCGCGAGCAGCAGTCCGCCGGCGAGGTCGATCGTTTCCTCGAAGGACTGACGATCGTCGAGTCGCGAAACTACGTGAAGCGCATTCTTGTCTTGGCAGAAAGTTACCGGAGCCTGTATTCCGATCTCAGCTGACCCGGGAAAGCCCCATCGTGGGGCTTCGCTATACTGGCTTCGTCGCCTGTTGGGCGGAGCTCATCCCGGGTCCATAGCTCAGCGGTTAGAGCAACCGGCTCATAACCGGCAGGTCTCTGGTTCGAATCCAGGTGGACCCACTGCATAAACCATGACCGACACCATCTCGCAACTCGTCCATCTCAGCCGTTCCATGCAGTCCCTGGCATCGGCCAGCGCGCTTCTCGCGGGAGTTCCGGAGAGCATGCGCGCACTCCACGATGAGTTCACCGCCGCCAAGGCGGAGCTCGACGCCCTCGACGCCAGCGCCACCCAGGCGGCGCTCGACCGGCGCCAGGCGGAGTCCGCCATCGCCGAAGCGCAGGAGAAGCTCAAGCACTTCCAGCAGCAGGTCTCGAAAGTGCGCAATCAACGCGAGTACGGCGCCTTGCTCACCGAGATCGACACGGTGAAGCAGCAGTCGAAGACGCTCGAGGATGCCGCGCTGGCGGCGCTCGCGCGCTCCGAGGAGATTGCCCAGACGGCAACTGAACGGCGCGCCGTCTTCGCCGATCTCGATGCGCGCTACCAGGCCGAGTTGGTCAACTGGGAGGCCGAAAAGCCCGTCGTCGCCCAGCGCGCCGCGGTCCTCAAGGCCGAAGTGGAGGCGCTCGAGGTCGGACTGCCCCGGCCGGTCCTCGGCCATCTGCGGCGCATCTTCGAGCGCTACAAGGGCGACACGCTGGCGATCGTGCGCAAGGTCGAGCGGCCGGGCGCGCAGGCAATCTGGCACTGCTCGAGCTGCAACTACCAGATCCGCCCGCAGGTGGCGGTCGAGATTCGCAGCCGCGGGACGATCGTCCAGTGCGAAGGCTGCAAGCGGTTTCTGCGCGTCGACGACAACGGCTGAACCGAAGGCCGGGCGCGCGAGCTTTCCCCTTGGACCTCGCCCAACGTTTCTCGGCGATCGAGCGCCGGATCCAAGCGGCCTGCGAGCGCGCCGGGCGCAGCCGCGGGAGCGTCCTGCTGGTCGGCGCGAGCAAGCGCCAGCCGGTCGAGATCCTCGCCGCCGCCTACGCCCAGGGTCTGCGGTGCCTCGGCGAGAACCGCGTACAGGAAGCGGTCGCCAAGGCTCCGCAGCTGCCGGCCGACATCGAGTGGCACCTCTTGGGGCCGCTGCAGTCGAACAAGATCCGCAAGGCGGTGGCACTCTGCCGCGTCCTGCACGCCGTCGACCGCCTGGGCGTGGCCCTCGACATCGACGCCGAAGCGGGCCGCCAGGACCGCCAGATCGCCGCCTTCATCGAGGTCAACCTCGGCGGCGAAGACTCCAAGCACGGTTTTGCGCCAGCCGATCTGCCGGCGACCCTGCAACCTCTCGCCGCCTTGCGGCACCTCGAGATCCGCGGCCTGATGGCGATCCCGCCGCCGGGCGACGCCGCCGAAGCCTCGCGGTCGCATTTCCGGCGCCTGGCCGGCTTGCGCGACGAGCTCGCAGAGCGACCGGAGTGGCGCGACCGCGGCTTCGCCGGCGAGCTCTCGATGGGCATGAGCGACGACTTCGAGGTCGCCATCGAGGAGGGCGCCACGCACGTGCGGATCGGCAGCGCCCTGTTCGGCGAACGCCCGGCCTAGCGCTCGCGAGACAGGCAGGATGCCGGCAGCGCTCTCATCCGCAGACGGTCGTGTTACCCTCTGCCGTCCGCCGGCCGCGGACCCGCGCGGCGCGCGGCAGCGGACTACGGGGACCGGCAAACGATGAACCTCGCGCAAGGTTTCGGCTACAGCCTCCTGCAGCTCCTGTTCGGCATCCTGGAGCTCTATACCTGGATCCTGATCATCCGGGCCCTGCTCTCCTGGGTCTCTCCCGACCCGCGCAACCCGATCGTCCAGATCCTCGTCCGACTGACCGAACCCGTTCAGAGGCCCTTGCGCAAGCTCGCTCCGCCGCACAAACTGGGCGGCCTCGACATTTCCGCCATGCTCGCCATTCTGCTCATTCAGTTCATCGCCAATGGCCTGCGCTACTCCCTCCACCTGCAATCGCGGATACTCTTCTAGCCCGACGACCTCGCAGCTCGCCGCCAGGCCCGGAAAGGAGAAGCTCGTGCCCCTGCAACCGCTCGACATTCAGAAGACCCGTTTCGCCCACAAGATGCGCGGCTACGATCCGGTCGAGGTGGAGAACTTCCTCGCGCTGGTCGCCGAGGACCTGACCCAGCGCCTCGGCGAGATCGAGCGTCTCGAGCGCGACAACCGCTCGCTGCGCGAGCGCGTGACGCACTCCGAGGAGCGCGAGCGGCAGCTGCACGACGCCATCCTGCGCGGCAAGAAGGTCTCCGACGAGATGATCCAGACCTCGCAGCGCGAAGCCCAGATGCTGGTGCGTGAGGCGGAGATGACCGCCGAGCGGATGGTCGGCCAGGCCGCCGAACGCGCCGCCGAGGTCGAGAGCCGCATCGCCGAGCTGCGCATGCGGAGGAAGGAGCTGCAGCTCAAGTTCAAGAGCACGCTCGAGCTCTTCGGCCAGATTCTCGAGGCCGAGATGGAGGACGAGCGCACCGCGGCCACCGTCCATACCCTGGCCCGCCGGACGAAGACCGGGGCGTGAACGCACCTGCCCGCCGCCGGGCGACCGACCCGGAGAGCTCGAACCTCGTGCTGGCCGAGATTCTCGAAGCGGGCGACCGCGCCGAGCTCGCCTGGCTGGCCGGCGAGGTCGGCCGCGACGCCATCGCCGCCTTCGTCAGCACGCATGGCGGCCGCAAGCTCTCCGCCCGCAGCCGCCGATTCTGGAGCCGGGCGCTCGGTGTCGCCGAGCCGGCGCCGCACCCGCTCGCGGAGCAACTCTGGCCGCTCGCCTGACGCCGGCGCACCTCGAGGCGCTCGCACCGGCAAGCCGCGCGCTCCTGCCGCAGCTCGGCGCGCGCGCCTGGGGCGCCGATTTCTATCTCGCCGGCGGAGCGGCCCTGGCGCTCTATCTCGGCCACCGGCCGACGCGCGACCTCGACCTCATGTCGCTCGCCAATCGCCTGGCGCCGCAGGAGCGCCGCGACCTCCTTGCCGACCTGCTGGCGATGGCGCCGGGAGCCCGGGTCGAAACCGCCCGCGACGGCTACCTCGCGCTGGTGCTGCCGGAGGCGGTGGCGCTGCGCTTCTATTACTACCCCTATCCACTGGTCGAGCCGCTCGCGGGTGAGACCCTTGCCGTCGCCTCGGCGGTCGATCTCGGCCTGATGAAACTCGGCGCGATCATCAGCCGCGGCAGCAAGCGCGACTTTGTCGACCTCCATCTGCTCTGCCGCGAGCTGCCACTCGCCCTGCTGCTCGAGCGCGCGGCGGACAAGTTCGGCCACGTCGGCGACTTCACGCTGCAGGCGATGAAAGGGCTGGCCGACACCGCCGCCGCCGCCGGCGAGCCGATGCCCGGCCTTACCGTCGACCTCCGCTGGGACGAGGTCGAGGCCTGGATCACCGGCGAAGTGGAAGCGGCCGGCCGCGAGCTCCTCCCTCTGCGATGACCGACCTGCTGATCGAGAACCTGGCCGAGATCGCGACGCCGTCGGGTACGACGCCGCGGCGCGGCGCCGAACAGGGCCAGGTTTCGCGCCGGCGGGCTGATGCTGACGGTGCCGGCGTCGAGATCCTCTGCCGCGACGGCCGGCTCGCCTTCGTCGGCACCCGATCCGAACGGCAGCGCCTGTGGGGCGAGCTGCCGGAGGTGCAGCGGCTCGACGGCCGGCGCGGCACGGCGGTGCCCGGCTTCGTCGACGCCCACACCCACCTGCCGTGGGCCGGCTCGCGTGAAGACGAGTTCGTGCAGCGGCTCGCCGGGCGGTCCTACCAGGAGATCGCCGCCGCCGGCGGCGGCATCCTGTCGACCGTGCGCGCCACGCGCGCGGCGGACGCCCCCGCCCTGGTCGAGCTCGCCCTCGGCCGGCTCGGCTGGATGCTCTCCTGCGGCACGACGACTGCCGAGGCCAAGAGCGGCTACGGCCTCTCGCTCGGCGACGAGTTGAAGCAGCTCGAGGCGATCCGCGCCGCCGCCGCCGCCCAGCCGGTCGAACTGGTGCCGACGCTGCTCGCCGCGCACGAGGTGCCGGAGGAGTACCGCAGCCGGCGCGACGCCTATATCGACCTGGTCTGCGAGGAGATCGTGCCGGCGGCGGCCGAGCGCGGCCTCGCCCGCTTCTGCGACGTCTTCTGCGAGCATGGAGTCTTCTCGGCCGCCGAGTCGCGTCGCGTGCTCGAGGCGGGCTGCCGGCACGGCCTCCTCCCCCGGCTGCACGCCGACGAGTTCGCCGACTCGGGAGGCGCGCTCCTCGCCGCCGAGCTCGGGGCGCTTTCGGCCGACCACCTGATGGCGGTCTCCCCGGCCGGGATCGACGCGCTCGCCGAAGCCGGCGTCACCGCGCTGCTGCTGCCCGGAACGAGCTTTTTCCTCGCCAAGCGGATCTACGCCCCGGCGCGCCGCCTGATCTCCGCCGGCGTGCCGGTGGCTCTGGGGACCGACTGCAATCCCGGCTCCTCCTACACCGAGTCGCTGCCGACGATCGCCCAGCTCGCGGTCTTCGAGCTCGGCCTGTCGATCGAGGAGGCGCTCACCGCGGTGACCCTCAACCCGGCCTGCAGCCTGGGCCTGGGCGGCGAGCTCGGCACCCTCGAGGCCGGCAAACGCGCCGACGTCGTGGTGCTCGATGCGCCGAATCTCCTCCATCTTGCCTATCATTACGGTGTCAACCCGGTCCGCTCGGTGGTGAAGGCGGGCCGGGAGGTCTATCGCGCCGGCAATCTCGCCGCCGCCGCCGGTCCGCCGGCACAACGGCTCCATTCGAGGAACTGACCATGAGTCTTTCGCTCTGCAACGCTCTCGCCGGTTTCGCCGCAGTCGCCTTGCCACTCGCCGGCCTGGCCTTCGCCGGCAACGCCGGCGCCCCCGAAGCGGAATGGAAGAAGAACGCCTCGGGCCTCGAGATTCAGGAGCTCAAGCTCGGCGAGGGCGCCGAGGCGAAAGCCGGCGCGACCGTCGACGTCCACTACACCGGATGGCTTCTCGACGGCACCAAGTTCGACTCGAGCGTCGACCGCGGCAAGCCGTTCTCGTTCCATCTCGGCGCCGGCGAGGTGATCCGCGGCTGGGACGAAGGGGTCGCCGGCATGAAGGTCGGCGGCAAGCGCAAGCTGCGGATTCCCGCCGAGCTGGGCTATGGCGCGCGCGGCGCCGGCGGGGTGATTCCCGGCAATGCGACCCTGATTTTCGACGTCGAGCTGCTGGGCGTCCACTAGCCGCCGATGCCCGAGCTCGCCGTGGTCGCCGGGATCGCTGCCTTCGCCGCGATCTCCACTTTCGCCGCCGGGGAATGCGGCGGGCCCTCCGGATGGTTGAAAGAGGGTAGATGAGCATCTCGATCTTTGGTCGCGCCGGCCGCAAACGGCCGGTCGGCAAAGCTCACGCCGCGCATCCGGGGCAGCCGGCACGACAGCGGGTGAAGGCGGCACCCGGAGGCGGCGAGACCCTGCGCCTGATGTCGCTCAACATCGCCCACGCGCGGCGCAAGGCGAAGCACCAGAGCCTGCTCAAGGACTCGACCATCCGGCGCAATCTCGAGCTCATCGCCAGCGTCATCGAGCGCGAAGGGCCGCACGTCGTCGCCTTGCAGGAGGCCGACGGGCCGTCGTTCTGGAGTGGCGGCTTCGACCACGTGGCGGCGCTCGCCGGCCTCGCCGGCTTTCCCCACGCCTTCCGGGGCGAGCACAACCGCGAGATCCTGTCGCGCCTCGACCTGTCCTACGGCACCGCCCTCCTTTCGCAGCTGCCGCTCGAAGCCACGCATTCACAGGCCTTCGTGCAGAACTGGCGCGACACCAAGGGGTTCGTCGCCGCGACGGTCGCCCCCGAGGCGCTCGCCGGCGAGCCCGTCGATGTGGTGTCGATTCATCTCGATTTTCTCGCCGACCGCGTGCGCCGCGGCCAGGTCGAACAGCTGATCGAGCGCTTCCGTGGGCACGACGGACACCTGGTGGTGATGGGCGACTTCAACTGCGCCTGGAGCGAACGCCGGCGCAGTCTCGATCTGCTGCTGCACGAGCTCAAGCTCCGCCCCTGCCGCGACGCCGGCGCCGCGACCTATCCGGCCTGGCGGCCGCTGGTGCGGCTGGACTGGATCCTGGTCTCCGAAGGGCTCGAATTCTCCGCCTACGAGACCCTGGACGACCGGGTCTCGGACCATCTAGGTGTGCTCGCCGAGGTGCATCGCCGACGCTCCGCCGTGCACCCGCGCGGGCGGGTCGCGGGTCAGACCAGGCGCTTGCCCAGCGTATCGCTGGCGTAGAGCACGAGGGCGCAACCGACCGGGAAGAACAGCTCGTTGACGCTCCGCGCCACGACGGTCGCGGCGGAGAGCTCAGGCATCGCCTGGAAGGTCAGCGCGAGGAGCGGCACGCCGAACAGCACGCCGCAGGCGAAGCCGACACCGGCGTGCGCCGCGACCCCTCCCCAGTCCTTCTTGGCGACCCAGCCGAGCGCCAGACCGAGCGCCGCATACTGCAGACCCTTGATTCCGGCTACCATCATCGGCGACGGCCCCGGGGCGGCGGCCGCCACCAGACCGAGCGCCTGCGAAGCCCCCTTGTGCAGCCCGCGGGCGATCGCGAACCCGGCCGGCGCGGCCAGCAGGCCCGCGATCCCCATCATCAGACCGGTCGACTTCGACGCTGTCCGTGCCACGGCGAGCGCCACGCAGACGATGAACGACCACGAGACCTTCTGCACCAGATCGGCGGTGAACGGCTTCGCTACGAGCGCACCGCCCGAGACCGCGAACGAGACGAGAATCAGCCCTTCGATCGCGAAGCCGAGCACGACCGCGAGCCAGGCGCCCTTGAGGATCGCCTGCGCCGGCGGCACGATCGGGTTGCCGGTGGCGATGAGGATCGCCTGCGCCGGCGGCACGATCGGGTTGCCGGTGGCGATGGGGATCGCCGGGCGCGGCGGTTCTGGGGGCAGAAGAGGATCGGCGGACATCGCGTGGCGGCGAACCTTATCGCACTCGCCGTTGTCTCGGGCAGGGGGTCCGGCCGGGGTCCCGTCAGAATCCGGTCAGTGGATCTTGCGGCCGCCGCCGGGGTCGGCCGCTTCGGGAATCGGCCCGAACGCCTCTTCGTAGCGCGCCAGATTCTGCGCCAGCGCCTGCACGATGCGCTTGAGATGCCCCGGGCTGGTGACGATGCGGGCGGTGACCATGCCCTGCGGCGGTACGAGGTTCACGAAGTCGAGAATGAACTCCTCGCGCGTATGGGTGATGCGCAGCAGGTTCGAGTAGCGCCCCTTCAGCTCCTCGTCACCGATCTTGATGTTGAGATTCTGCGTTCCGGCGTCGGCTTCACTCATGACGACTCCTTTCAAAGCTCAGCGTGCCCTCGCTGCCCGGCTCTGCCGCACCGCGGAAGCGCCAGCGGTGCTCCGGCAGATAGACCCCGGCGCCGCCGGCGGCGCTGGTGACGGAGAAGGCGAGGAGCTTGCGGCGATAGTCGTACGGCGCTCCGTCCTGGGCATGGACGGCGACGTCCACCAGGTACTCTCCCGGCGCGAGCCGCAGCTGCGGACATTCGAGCACCACCTTCGCCCGGCCGGCGAAGCGCGCGCTGGCGAAGCCGTCGATGTCGGTGTTGGTGCCCCAGACCTCGACCCCGCGCGGCGAGAACAGGCCGACGCCGAAGACGAAGTCGGCGAGCGGAACGGCCGCCTGCGCCTCGAGCTCGAAGTGGACCGCTTCGCCGCTCTCGAAGTGGTAGCGCTCGGCGCCCTGCGCGTCGAGCAGGCGCACGCCGAGAATCTCGGCCGCGCCCGATCCCCAGCGCAGGACCTCGCCGGAGTCGTCTTCCGCCACCACCGCGGCGTGCGCGCCCTCTTCCTCGCGCTCGCGCTCCTCTTTCGCCTCGCGGTGGGCGCGACCCTCGTCCTCGGCGACGTCCTGGCGGTAGCCGTCGACCACCCGGCGGGGATCGCCCAGCAGGCGGACCCGGCCGTTGTCGAGCCACAGGACCCGCGAGCAGAGATCCTCCACCAGGCCGAGCGCGTGGCTGACGAAAATGACCGTCCGGCCGGAGGCGAGGAGCTCCTCGATGCGGCGGAGGCAGCGGTGGGCGAAGGCCTCGTCGCCGACCGCGAGGACCTCGTCGACGAGCAGGATCTCCGGATCTGTATGGATCGCGACCGCGAAACCCAGCCGCACGTACATGCCGGAGGAGTAGTTCTTGACCGGCTCCTCGAGGAAGTCGGCGAGCCCGGAGAACTCGACGATGCGCTCGTAGCGGGCGCTGATCTCGCGCTTCGACAGGCCGAGGACGGCGCCGTTGATGAAGATGTTCTCGCGTCCCGAGATCTCGGGGTGGAAGCCGGCTCCAAGCTCGATCAACGCCGCGACCCGCCCCGAGGTCGCGAGGGTGCCGGTCGTCGGCTTGAGGATGCCGGCGATCATCTTGAGCAGTGTCGACTTGCCCGAGCCGTTGCCGCCGACGATGCCGAACGCCTCGCCGCGGGCGATTTCGAACGAGACGTTCTCGACCGCAGCGATGGTCTCGTCGCCGGCCAGCGCCTCCGCCCCGCGCCGGCCGAGCAGAGCGCTCTTCAGGGTGCGCAGCTGGAAGCCGCGCGCCGTCCGGCGGTAGCGCTTGTGGACGCCCTCCGCGCGTACCGCCCAGCTCACAGCGCCTCCACCAGCGTCTCGCGCAGACGATCGAAGATCCAGCACCCGACGAGCCAGGCGACCAGGGCGACGGCACCCATCTCGAGCCAGAGGGCGAGGGGCGGGAAGCGCCCGGCGAAGAGCGCCTCCTGATAGGCGAGGGTGAACGGCGTCGCCGGGTTGAGCCGCACCAGGCGGCGCAGCGCCGGAATGCTGACCGCGGCGAGCGGAAAGAGCACCGGGGTGAGGAAGAAGAGCAGGGTGAGCGCGCTGGTCAGCAGGTCCTTGACGTCCTTGAAGTGGGCGTGGAGCGCGGCGAGCGCGAGCGCCATGCCGGCGATGAACGGCAGCTCGAGCAGGACGATCAGCGGCATCGCCACCACTCCCCAGCCGCCGACATCGAAACCCTGGTAACGGCCGAGCGCCACCCCGGCGGCGAGCACCGGCATGGCGAGCAGCAGATGGACGAGGTTGGCGAGCACCGGCACGATCGGCAGGAGCTCGGCTGGGAAGACCGCGCGGCGGATGAGCCCGGCGCTGGCCACCAGCGAAGTGGTGCCTTCGACGAGAGCGGTCGACAGCCAGATCCAGGGGAAGAGCCCGCAGACCAGGAAGAGAGCGTAGGGGTCGGCGCCGGCGGTGCGCGGCTGAAAAACGACGCTGAAGACGAAGGTGTAGACCGCGAGCAGGAGCAGCGGCTGCACGAGCGACCAGAAGAAGCCCAGGATCGACCCGCGATAGCGCGCCTTGAGCTCGCGCAGGGTGAGCGCGGCGAGCAGGCCGCGATGGCGGAAAACCCTTTTGGCGATATCGATCGAGGAGGTCAAGTAGACTCTTTCCGTGTCCGTGACCCGCAAGCTTACCGTG
>Ga0209477_1001033_pt1 | contig 16964 bp, 10 predicted proteins | sample KloWWTupernatant_FD_187180 | JGI IMG/M metagenome (GOLD analysis project Ga0209477, IMG submission 187180) | Active sludge microbial communities from Klosterneuburg, Austria, studying microevolution and ecology of nitrifiers - Klosterneuburg... | ecosystem: Engineered > WWTP > Aerobic digester >... | reverse complement strand
CGCGACATGTTCATCGGCAACTCGGTCGAGGGCAGCGGCGGCGGGCTGGCCATCCAGCGCGATCAGCCGGTCAAACTGCGCCTGGTTGGCTTCACTGGCAACACGGCCAGCGACCTGGGCGGCGCGATTCTGTATTCCAACACGCTTGGGGCCAGCGGCGGCACGATGAGCGTTATCGGCGCGCAGCTCACCGCCAACATCGCCGGGAACAAGGGCGGCGGCATCTACAACCAGGAAAGCCAATACGACAAGGCCGAGTTCCGCCTGAGCGTCTTTGGCGGCAACCTGCCTCAAAACTGCCGGGACAAGGATCCCTCAGACGACAAGTATCCCGTCGGGGCAGTCGGGCCGATCGACAGCAAAGGTCAGAACGCCTTCAGCGACGATACCTGTGACGACCCCGATTCGAACAATGATGTCCATGAAACGGATCTCAAACTCGGGCCGCTGCAGTACAACGGCGGCCCGCCTGGGATGCTCACCCAGGTCCCGGACATTGACAGCCCGCTGGTCGACCGAATCGACCCGGTCACCTATGTCGTTGACCCGGACATCGGCAACAAGGATATTCGCGGCCGTCCACGCCAGGCTGATGGCAACGGTAACGGTCTGTACTATTTTGACATCGGTTCGGTCGAGCGCGATGACTCGCAGCCCGAATTCGTCTCGATACCGGCCGCGCCCGGGCCAATCAATCTCGGCAGCGTGGCAATCAACACGACGATCACCAAGACCAACGCCCTGAGGATCTTCAACGCCGGCGACGCCCCGCTCGTGCTGAGCAATGTCGGTTTGGGCGGCTCGTTCCCGGCTGAGTTCGCCGTGGTTGGCGCATTCCCCACCACCATCACGGCCGCCAGCAGCGTCACGGTCGCCATGACGTGCAGGCCCACCGTTGCGGCGGCCCGCAGCGCAACGCTGAATATGAACACCAACGATCCGAACCTGCCATCGCGCAGCTTCAACCTTTCGTGCGGCGGGTTGGCCGCCGCGGTGAACGCCGGATTTGGATCCACTCCGGAATCGCCGGGCCTGCTCAGCGCCGAGACCACCGCCGGCAAGCCGGTTGTGATGACGATCACTGTGCGTGAGACGGGAAATGCCACCCTGTCGCTTGGCGCGGGCACGCTCACCAGCTCGCCGGCCGGCGCCTTTGGCGGGTTGACCGGCCTGTCTACAACGATTGTCGACGGTGGAGCTGACAAGCTCGTCACGGTCCAATGCCTGGCCACCAGCGTCGGGCTCAAGAGCGCGACGCTGAGCTTCAGCACCAATGATCCCAGCCGCCCAACGGCCAACTACACCTTCACCTGCAATGTGCTCAAGGGCAAGGATGACCTTTTCGGATCGACCTACAGCAATTCCTCGGCGCCGATCAACGGACCCTATGGTGTGGCCGTCAGCCCGGATGCCCAGCACGTCTATGTGGCCGATTCGGGCGGTTCAGGCGTTACCCTCTACGATGTGCTCGGCGGCAATTCGCTGTCGTATCAGGCCACCTATGCCAGCGCCAGTCTGTCGGTCAGCAGGCGCTTCACCTCCCCGGAGCAGGTCGCGGTCAGCCCGGACGGCGCAAACGTGTATGTGACCGGCGTGACTGGAGACTCGATTGCCGTCTACGCGCGCGACCAGAGCAGCGGCGACCTCACCCACATGGAGACTGTCCGGAATGGCTCGTCCTATGGCTGCGTCAACACCTTGCAGGTCAACCAACCATCGGCCGGACCGATATGCTCGAGTCTGAGCGGCATGGACGGCGCGTATGGCATCGCCTTCAGCCCTGGCGGCGAGCACGTGTATGTCACAACCAAATACTCCAGCACCGTTATGGTCTTCGGCCGGCAGACCTCTGGAGCTGAAACTGGCTCGCTGGAATACCCCAGCCCGTCCATCCTGCGGACAGCCTTTCTGCAACGCTATACCAACACCCTGCTCTCCGCTGCCTATGGCGTGGCGGTCAGCCCGGACGGCGCCAACGTCTACGTGACCGGATACACCTCCGACGCCTTGATCACCCTCGATCGGGACGCCAGCAACGGGCGTTTGACAACCCGCCAGGTGCTGACCTCCAGCGCCGCAAGCGGGCTGAACGGTGTGTTCCGGGTGACCATCAGCGCCGACGGCAAGCACGTCTACACCGCCGCCTACGACAGCGACTCGGTGTGCGCCTTCACCCGCAGCCAGGTCAATGGCGCATTGACGCCGATCGCCTGCTATACCAGCGCCGAGCTGAATGCGGCCTCCGACGTGGCCTTGAGCCCGGATGGCAGGATGCTGTTTGCAACCGGCTACAGCGGCAACAGCCTGACGGCCTTTGAGCGCGACATGGACACGGGCGGCCTGACCTTCCGCGATGTCATCACCAAGGGTATCTCGGGCTTCCCCAGGATCGCCGGCGCGCGCGGGGTGGTCATCAACCCGAATGGCCAGGCCGCCTATGTCACCGGCTATACCGACGACGCCACGGTCGCCATCATCTTCAATGCCCCGTCGCCGGTCGCGACCGGGCTGGCCCCGCTATCGGTTGCCCAGGGTTATGCCAGCCCGCTGCCGGTCACCGTCAGCGGGGTCGACTTCCAGGCCAACTCGGTCGTCCGGGTGGGCGGGGCCAATCGCGCGACAACGTACAAGAGCAAGACTGAGCTGGCGGCCACCCTGCTGGCATCGGACTTCAGCGCCGCCGGCGAGCGCCAGATCACCGTCAACACCCCGACGCCGGGCGGCGGCACGAGCAACGTTCTCACCTTCACCGTCCTGGCCCCGGGGGCGATTCCCGTTCCCGCCGTTGCGCTGCTCAGTCCGCAGAGCGTGCTGGCCGGCAGTGGCGCGCAAACCATTGAGGTGCGTGGGACCGGCTTCATCGCCAGCGCGGTCGTGCTGTTCAATAACGCGGCCCGGGCGACCACCTGGCTGAGCAGCACCCTAATCCGGGGCGCGCTGTTGGCCGGGGATGTCGCCCAGGCCGGGACCGCCTTGATCTCAGTGGACAACAGCCCGTCGCTTTTGCTGCCCGAGGTGGCCGGGACGACCTCCAACGCCCTGGCGCTCGAGATCACCGCCCCGGAGCTGCCGCCAGCGCCGTCGATCTCGGCGCTGCAGCCGGCCGCCGCCGCGGCCCGCGGCCCGGCCGCCCAGGTGCCAATCACCATCACCGGGCTCAACTTCAGCCTGAACTCGCAGGCGTTGTGGAACGATGATCCACGCCCAACGCAATACGTCAGCCCAACCCGGCTGATCGCGACGATCAGCGCCGCCGACCTGATACTGGAGGGCTCGGCCGGAGTGAGCGTCAATACGCCCGGACCGGGCGGCGGCGACAGTAACGTGCTGGGCTTCACCATCACGCCGCCGCCGTCGTATGTCTATCTGCCGCTGGTGAGGAGGTAGCGCGGGCGGCGCCTGGAGCGCATCCAGAATTGCCGGCGAGATCACCCTCCCCGCGCGAAGCGCGGGGAGGGTGATCTCGCCGGATGTCTGCGGGATAGCTTCTATAATCCTTCCCGTATGTCCAATTTTGCGCTTCTCAAAGACCTGATTCAACCGGCAAAAACAAAGATCGTATTGCTGGTCATGGATGGCCTCGGCGGCCTGCCCCGCGCCTCGGATGACCAGACGGAACTGGAGGCCGCTTACACCCCGAACCTCGACCGGCTGGCCCGCGAAGGCTGCCTCGGCCAGCACTACCCCGTCGACGTCGGGATTACCAGCGGCAGCGGACCTGGCCACCTCGGCCTGTTTGGATACGATCCGATCCACTACGAGATCGGGCGGGGCGTGCTCGAGGCGGTCGGAATCGGCTTCCCGCTGACCGGCCGGGATGTGTGCGCGCGCGGCAACTTTTGCTCGTTGGACGCGCAAGGCAATATCAGCGACCGGCGGGCCGGCCGCATCCCGACTTCGACGTGCGAAGCGCTGGTCAAGAAGATCAACGCCGCCAACATCAAGGTCGCCGATGGGGTCGACATCTTTGTCGAACCCGTTCAGGACTACCGCTTTGTCGTCGTTATGCGCGGCGACGGGCTGCAGGCCAACATCGACGAGACTGACCCGCAGCGCACCGGCGTGCCGCCGCTCACGGCTCTGGCTCGCGACGCTGCCTCGGAGCGCACCGCCGCTCTCTTCAATAGCTGGATCAAACAGGCGACCGCCGTCATCGCCAACGATCATCCTGCAAACGGCATGACCCTGCGCGGGTTCGCCAGCGATCCTGCCCTGCCCAAGTACAAGGACGTCTATGGGCTCAATGCCGGCGTCATCGCCGTCTACCCGATGTATCGCGGCGTGTCATCGCTGGTCGGGATGGATGTCATCCCCCATCACGCCCACTCGGTGGCCGAGGAATTCGAGACCGCCGCAACTGTCTGGAACGACTACGACTTCCTGTTCATCCATGTGAAGTACACCGACTCGCGCGGTGAGGATGGCAACTTCGACGCCAAGGCCAAGGTCATCGAGGAAGTGGATGCGGCCCTGCCCGGGCTGATGGGGCTGAAGCCGGATGTGCTGGTTGTGACCGGCGATCACAGCACCCCCAGCCAGCTCAAGGCTCATTCCTGGCATCCCGTGCCGCTGATGATTTGGGCTCCGGCCACGGTTCGGCGCGATCGGAGCGAGTCATTTGGCGAGCGCGCCTGCGCCCACGGCGGGCTGGGCACGATTCATGCCGCCGATATCATGCCGCTGGCGCTGGCCCATGCCGGGCGTCTGGCGAAATACGGGGCGTAGGCCGATTCCGGGCGAACACCCTAAAGGTGGGCCCCCACGGAGTTACGGAAATGAGACGCGTATGGGGGCCCACCTTTAGGGTATTCGCGCTTGCGGCGCTGATCCTGCTTTCTGGTTGCGTTTCGACTGCGCCTGCGCCGACCGCGCCTGCGCCGACTGCGCCTGCGCCGACCGCGCCCGTGCCGACCGCGCCTGCGCCGACTGCGCCCGTGCCGACCGCGCCTGCGCCGACTGCGCCCGTGCCGACCGCATCTGCGCCACGCGCCTTGTTCGTCCAGGGCGATTTCATCCCGGAAAGCGGCGCACCTGAATCACGCCTGTTCGATGGCGTGGATGGACCGCTTTCCTTCACCCGCCTGCGTCGCGATGTGCTCGAGACAGGGCTTGGCCTGCGGGTTGAGGAATTCATTCTCACGCCAGCCGAATCGATCACGCCAGCCCGCCTGGCAGGGGCCGCCGTCGTCGTGCTCGGCTCGAATGGGCGCAGACTGAGCGGGGCAGAGGTCGCCGCCCTCAGTGCGTATCTCAGCGCCGGCGGGAGTGTCCTGACCTACGCCGATTTTCAGTACGGCCCGGCCAATTGGGCCAGTGACAATGATTTCCTCAGTCAATTTGGGATTGAGGTGTTCCCGGATAACTTCCAGCCGCGCACGCGGATCATCGACTTTTCTGGATCGCATCCGGTGATTGCGGGCGTGGGCGCGCTCGAGGTCGAGGGCATCTCCCAGTTTCGGATGACGCAAGCCGCCCAGGCCTCGGCGTCGATTCTCGCCCGCTGCGCTCCGCTCACCCGATCGGGGTGTATTCTGCAACCGGCCGAGCTCGCCCGCGTGCTGCCTGGTGACGTCGTCGGCTGTGTCTTCGTGCGCGAGCTCCCCGGCGGCGGGCGCCTGGCGGGCGTGTGTGATCGCAATCTCTTTCACAATGGCCCGCAAAAAGACGGCACCGACCTCGGGCAGGCGGACAATCGCGCCTTCGCGCGCAATCTCTTTGCATGGCTGACCCGCCGCTGATCCCCGTTCGCCTGCGCGAGACCCGCCGGTGGCGGGCGGTGGTTGGCGCCATGCTGGCGGCCTTTGTCGCCCTGGCGACGGTCTACAACCTGAGCCTGCCGGCCTTTGAGGCCCCCGATGAGGCCTCCCATTTCTACTACGCCGGGACGCTGCTGCGCACAGGCGCGCTGCCCGAGCCCGTGTCTGGCGCGCCTGGCGACTTCCGTGCCCAGGCTCTGCACGAGGCTTTCCAGCCGCCGCTCTACTATGCCCTGGTCGCGGCTGCGATCGCGCCCTTCGATTTGACCGAACTGGACGCCTTTGTGAACCGCCAGAACGGCGACTGGTACGATCTGCCCGGCGTATCGAATCTCTATTCGCACTGGCCCGCTGAGGCTGTCCGTTTCCCAGGGCCGCTGGCGGCGTTGCGCGCTGCGCGCCTGGTCTCGACCCTGCTGGGCGCGCTGACCCTCATCGGGGTCATCGCCATCGCCGGCGCGCTTCTACCCGGCCAGCGTTGGACGCCGCTGGTGGCCGGCGCGCTGCTTGCGTTCTCCCCGAAGTTTCTGCACATGAGCGCCAGCGTCAGCAACGATATCGCCGTCACCTGCGCAGCCACCCTGGCCTGCGCCTGGATGCTTACGTCGGCCCGGCGCAGCGCCGACAACGAGATCGGCCGGCGCGGGCTGACGCAGGGCTTTGTCGTCGGCGGGCTGATCGCGATCGCGGTCTTGAGCAAAGTGGGCGGGATCGCCCTGCTCGCGCCAGCCCTGGTGTGGGCGGTGTGGCGCGCCCCGCGCGCCGCGCTGGTTCGTGGATTGGGGGTCATCTTTGGGCTGGGCCTGGCCGGTGGGGCGTGGTTCATCCGCAACACGGCTCTGTATGGCGACCCGCTGGGCTGGGCGCGGGCTGAAGCGGCCAATGCCGTCACGCTGCGCCTGGCGCCGCTGGATGCGTTCGCCATCCTGGCGAGTGTGCCTGTTTGGCTGCAATCGCTGTGGGGCGACCTGGCAATTCGGCAGGCGCTACCCGGCTGGATGGACCTCTTTTTCTGGGTGGTCTTCGCGGTTGGCCTGAGCGGACTCCTCCTCGGTCTGCTGCGCAAGCGCATCACGGCTTCTCGCGAGATCGTCGTCCTGGCAGTCTGGATCGCCGCGCTGCTGGCGGGCTACGTCAGTTGGATGCGCACCCACACCGCGACTGAGAACGGGCGCTTGCTCATGCCCGCGGCGGGGGCGTTCGCGGCGTTCATTACCCTGGGATGGATGGCGCTCGGGGAGGCCCTACCTCTCCGAACGCGTCGAATCGTTGGCGGAGCCCTGGCCGTTGCTGTCGTGATCATGGGGGCGCTCGCGCCCGCGCTTGTCCTCGTGCCCGCATATGCGCCGCCACCGGCGCTGACCGATACAACCGTTCGGGCGGCCTTTGGCCTGCGCCCTTCGGAGCTGGTCTTTGGCGGCGACGTGCGCCTGCTGCACGTGGCAGTCGAGGGCCGGGCCGTCGCGCCCGGGGAGGCGCTTCCGGTCAGTGTGTACTGGGGGGCCGAACGCCCGATCGGGCGCAGCCTGCGGGCGATCGTCGAGCTGATCGATCCGCGCGGCGCGGTGATCGGACGGGTCGAAGCGGTGCCGTTTGGGAATCGCTACAGTACGACCCGTTGGAAGCCGGGCGAGTTCTTTCGCGACGAGTACCGCGTGCCTGTGGATGCGGGCGCGCCACGGGTTGTCGCCGATGTCCGGGTGGGCGTGCGCGACCCCTATGGGCAGCCTGAGATTCTGCGGCTGGATGGCACGGGTCAGAACCGTTTCACCGCCGGGCGGGTCAAGGTGGAAGGCCGCGCGCCTGATCCAGGCCCGCCGGTTGGCGCGCCGATCGACGCGGTGTTTGGCGGGCAGATTCGGCTTCGGTCGGTCGAGGCCCAGATTGGAACAACGATCACGGCGAACTTGCGTTTCGAAACCGTGCAAGCCCCGGCCAAGGACTTCACGCTGTTCGTGCACGCCCTGGACGCGGCCGGCCAGGCGCTGGGCCAGACCGATGGAGAACCGCGCAACGGCGAATATCCCACCAGTTTCTGGAGCGCGGGCGAGGTGATTGTCGAGACCCGCGCATTGCGGTTGGAGCGCCCCGCCGCGCGGCTGGTGGCCGGTTGGTACGACCGCGCTACCGGCGCGCGTTTGCCCGTCTTGCGGGCAGACGGCACGCCCTGGGCGGATAATATGGTGATCCTCTGGGAGCAACGCCCATGAACGCAGCCCCTCGTGTCCCGTCCTCACTCAAACGCGCCGCCACCCGCGGTCTGCTCGCCGTTCTGACCGCCGGGGTGATGCTCGTCAGCTCAGTTGCCGACGCCTGGCAGGCGCCGACGCTTGAGCCATTTTCTTTGCCCGCTGGATTCGAGATCATCACCGTCGCCGACGCCTTTGCCCAGCCCGTTTCGATCGCCTTTCTGCCCCGCACGGGTGACCAGGAGCGGATCTTGATCACCGAGCGGGCGGGGGTGGTCAAGCTGGTCGAAGGAACGACGGTTCGGGCCGAACCCGTCCTCGACCTGCGGGACCAGGTCTTCAGCGCCAACCTCGACCGCGGGTTGATTGGCATCGCCGTTGACCCGCACTTCACCCGAACCGGCTACATCTACGTCAGCTATATCTATAACGCGCCCGGCCAGACCGGTGACGAGGAGGGCCTGCGCTATGGCCACATCTCGCGTTTTGTGATGAAGGGCAATATCGCGCTGCGCGACAGCGAGCGCGTGCTCCTGGACGATCTGCAGTCGAACAGCCGAAACCATGGGATCGGCGGGCTGGCTTTCGGCCTGGATGGCGCGCTGTACTCCACGTTTGGCGACGGCGCGATCTCGGATGTCCTGACCGATTTCTCGCTGCGCGCTCAGGACATCGACTCGCTGAGCGGCAAAACGATTCGGATCGATCCAGCGAGTGGCGACGGGCTGCCCGGCAATCCATATTTCGATCCGGCCAATCCGCACAGCGCGCGCTCGCGGGTGTGGGCGCGCGGGTTCCGCAACCCGTTCAAGTTCGCCATTCATCCCGTGACAGGGCTGCCCTATGTCGGGGATGTGGGCTGGTGGACCTACGAGTGGCTGGTCGCCGCGCCGGCCGGGGCCAACTATGGCTGGCCGTGCGTGGAAGGGCCGATGTCGACTCCCTATTACACGCGGACGCAATGCGCCGACATTGCGCCATGGACGGTGACACCGCCGGACTACGTGTATCCCCATACCCGCGAGGGCCAACGCTTCCCGGCCTCGCTCACCGCGGGCGACTTCAACACCTACGCGCATTTCCCCGAGGACATGCGGGGTGATTTCTTCTTCGGCGACTATTCGCAGCAGTGGATTCGGCGGGCGGTGCTCGCCCCGGACGGGCGCATCCTGCGGGTGGAGAAGTTCGGGGCCGGGCTGGGCGAGATCGTCGATCTGCATTTCAGCCCGTACAGCGGCGAGCTGTATTTCCTGTCGATCTTCTCAAACGGCTTGCGCAAGCTTGTTTACAAACCCAACCTGGGCAAGGGTGGCGTGGCGGGCGAGATCATTCGCCCGACCCAGCCGTCGATCGTGCTGCGCGCGCCCGGGGCTGGCGATGTGGCTTTGCCCGGCGCCGTTGTCGCGCTCAAGGCGGATCTGACAGCGCCGCCCGGCGGCGCCCTTGATGGCGGGTGCGCCTGGTCCGTTACCGTCCTCGACGGACTAATGAGCCGGCTGATCGAGCCGACCTCGTCCGGCGATGGGGCCTCATTTGTCATGCCCGTTGATCTCGGTCCCGGGGCGCGGGTTGAAGCTGCATGTTATGCAAAGGCGGCTTCCGGCGCAACCGCGGTTGCGCGAGCGACGGTGCGGCGGCCCGATGAGGATGGCTACATCCGCAACTGGCTGCTCTCGCGTTCATTCCAGGGCAAGACCTTGAATGACAACGTCTGGCCGGGTGGCGAAGCGGCCTTTGGGCCAAAGCCGGGCGATCCGGCGTTGTGGCGCATCACCAGCCCGACCCGCTACGTCGCCCTCGATCAGACGCTTTCGCCGGGCGAGAATGCGGTGGCATATGCCTTTGTGTGGGTCGACAGCCCGGAGGATCGGGGCGGTTTGCTGGGCATGCTTTCGGATGACGGCATCGCGGCCTGGCTGAATGGAAAGGAAATCTGGCGCAACAAGGTAAGCCGGGCCGTGCCGGCCGACGGGCCCGAGGCGTTGCGTGATTTGGATCTGCCCAAGATCGAGTTGAAGAAGGGCTTGAACGGGCTGCTGCTCAAGGTTGATCAGACCCGCGGCGAATGGCGCTTCAAGGCCCGTATCCTGAACCCTGATGGATCGATCATGCGGGATGTTGGCTTGACGACGGGGATCCCGTAGAGCGCGTCCGGTTGTAGGCGCAGCCTTCAGGCTGCGCTTGCCCTTGCGCGGGCTGAAGGCTGCGCACACATATCCAGCTCGTTGCATAGGCTGCGCCGCGACGGCAAGCCCAGCCTTCAGGCTGCGCCTACAGACGCAGCTCATAGCAAATGCTAAGCGGATCCTCGCGATACGGGGGAAAGGGCGGGATGCGCCGAAAACCGTAGGCCTCATACACCTTGATCGCGGTGTGCTGATGGATGCCGGTTTCGAGGCGCAACAGAGGCAGACCGCGCGACCGGGCGTAGCCGGCCAGTTGGTCGAGCATCATTGCGCCGAAGCCGCGCCCGCGAAAGGCCGGGCGGACATACATCCGTTTGACCTCGCCAAAGTCGGGCGTGACGAGTTTGATCCCGGCGCAGGCGGCTGGCGCGCCATCCTCGCGCAGGACAAAGAAAGGCACGTTCTCGGCCAGGAGCTTCTCCACGCTAAATCCATGCCGGCTGGTCGATGGATACAGCGGTTCGAGATGGGCCTCGAGCTCGGTGATCAGGCCGATCGCGTCAGGATGGTCGGGGCGTTCCTCGGCAATCGTTATTGTCACGGCATTCCTCGGATGAATGGGATGGGTGATTTTATCCGCGCCCGCGCGCCGGTTTTCATCCGGCCTTAACCCGCGCTGGTATAGTTATTCAGCGCATCCAGGACCCCAGACGCTCTCGGGAAGCTTGACGATGACCATGGCAGCGAACCTGCCCTGGCTCTGCGAGCACTGCGGATGCGCTCTGCTTTTCCTAACAAGATGCCTTTATCCGGACTTACCACCTCGGACGCCGCAGACTTCCGCGCCGCGCGGGAGAAGGCGTTTCTGCGTTCCATGCTTGGCCTCCTTATCGGCAAGCCGCGCAAGCTCATGGCCTGGGATGATGTCGCCGACAAACTCAAACTGCGCGGCATGGTTTCTCGCGGCGTGCAGCCGGTGCCTGTCGAGAAGGTGATCGGCAGCGTTGGCCGCTATCGCGACTTCGACGATGCATTTCTGCCCGCTAGCAATGACTTGTCCGAGCGCTGGCGCCGGGTCACCCGCGCTTTCTACGATGAGGTCAGCCTGCCGCCGGCCAAGCTCTACAAGGTCGGCGATGTTTACTTTGTCCTCGACGGCAACCATCGCATCTCGGTCGCCAAGGAGCTCGGGGTTCGATTCATCGACGCCGAGGTCACCGAGGCCATGACCCGGGTGCCGGTGACCGAGAACGACATCGACGCCGACAAGCTCGAACTGCTCGGCGAATATGCCGAGTTTCTCGAACGCTCGCGCCTGGACAAGCTGCGGCCCGAGCAGAACATCCGGTTCTCGATCGGCGGCGCGTACGAGCGCTTGATCGAGCACATCGCCATGCACCGCTATTACATGGGACTCGACCTGAAGCGCGACATCGGCGATGACGAGGCCGTCATCGACTGGTACGACCAGGTCTACCTGCCCATCATCCAGGCCGTGCGCAGCCAGAACGTGCTCGAGGACTTTCCGCGCCGGACCGAAGCCGACCTGTATCTGTGGGTGATCGACCACCAGCACCACCTCAAAGAATCGGGAGGCGATCCCGGCGTCACCCCTGCTGAGGCGGCGAGCGACTACGCCGAGCACCACAAACCCCCAGCCCCGGGCCCGATCGCCCGCGCTCGCGAGGCGATGGAGCACCTGGTCGAGCACATCCGCGACGACCTGACCGACTAGTTGTTGTTGCGCATAACCTCGCGGGTAGGCGCTGACAGTTCTATTCGGGCGCGGCTCCAGGGCGCCTACCCGCGAGGTTATGCCCGCCGTCGGGGGTAGAATCGTGGTCTAGGCCACATGTCTACCTTCCGCGTCAGCCGCCGTGCCAGTGAGCCGGTCTTTAAACAGATCGCCGGGCATCTGCGCGGACAGATCGCGGCCGGACAAATGCGCTACGGCGAGGTCATTCCCCCCGAACGCGAGTTGTCTGAGTCCATGCACGTCAGCCGGATGACGTTGCGGGCCGCCATCGACGAACTTGTCCGCGAGGGTCTGCTGGTCCGCCAGCGCCGGCGCGGCACGGTGGTGTCGTCGATGCGGGTGCGCAAGAGCGCCACCATCGCCGGCTTCCTGTCCTTCAGCGACGAGATGCGCCAGCGCGGACTGATTCCCTCGTCGCGGGTGCTGGCCTTCCGGGACGAGATCGCCGATTCCAGTATCGCCGCCCAGCTCGGCCTGCCGATCGGCGCGCATGTCATCGATCTCACCCGGGTGCGGATGGCCAACGGCGAGCCGATGGCGCTCGAGCGCTGCCACCTCCCGTACGAGCGTTTCAGCCGCATAATGCAGTTCGATCTGGGAAAGGAATCGCTCTACGATATTCTGGCGCGCGAATTCGGCACCCGGCCCAGCGCGTGCGAGGAGACCATCGAGGCGATACTGCTTGAGCGCGCCGATGCCGAGGCCCTGTGCGTGCGGGCCGGCGATGCGGCGCTGATGGTGCGGCGCGTCACGCGTGATGAGCGCGGCACCGTCATCGAGGTCGAGCGGACGATCTTTCGGGCCGACCGATACCGGATGGTGTTCTTTCGCCAGCGCTGATTCTGTTGTGGGTGATCGGCGTTCGCCGCGAGGCGGGCGTTGTTTCAATAAGCGTTACGTTCTCTGATACGCACTGAAAGGAGTGAGGAAATGAAAAAGAGACTTCTCAATCTGAGCCTGGTCGCAACCGCGGCCGCGCTCGTCCTGTCGGCCTGCGGCGCGGCCACGCCCGCGCCAACGGCGGCGCCGGCCAAACCGACCGAAGCGCCGAAGCCGGCAGCCACCGCAGCTCCGGCCGCGACGGCCGTGCCGGCCAAACCAACGGATGTGCCCAAGCCTGCCGCGACGGCCGTCCCGGCTGCGACCGTCGCCCCGACCTCCCCGCCGCCTCCGCCCCGTGTGGCCAAGGGCGGGCCGGTGCGCAAGAGTAGCAGCGGCTACAAGGGCACCCTGAACCTATGGGTGCTGGGCTACACCCCCGGTAACGCGTTTGGCAACCCATTCGACAATGCGGTGACCCAGTTCCAGCTCGAGAACCCGGACATCAAGATCGACATCACCGGCTACCCGCCGAACGATGAGGGCTTCACCAAGCTCAACACCGCGCTGCAAAGCGGCCAGGGCATCGACCTGTGGCGCATGCCGAGCGACCGTCTGCCCGGCTGGGTCAAGGATGGCCTGGCCTCCCCGATCGACGAGTATCTGACCGACGCCGACAAGGCCGACATCCTGCCGAACGTGTTGGATGTCACCCGCGTGGGCGGCGATGGCAAGGCCTACGCCTGGCCGCTGTGGGTGGTCCCGATGGGGATCTACCTCAACAAGGATGTCTTCGCCGAGGCCAAGGTCGACATGCCCTCGACCACCTGGACCTGGGATCAGTTTGTTGACGCCGCCAAGAAGACGACCTTCAAGCGCGCCAACGGCGAGCAGGTCTACGGCTTCGCGGGCTTTGTCGATCCCGGCGTGGTGAACACCTTCGCGCTGTGGATGAACGAGGACCCGGCTGTCCGCCCGATCGGCAAGGATGGCAAGTTCGGCTTCAACACCGCGGCCGCGGCCAAGGGTTTGCAGCGCTTCGCCGACCTGGCCCTGGTGCACAAGGTCACCCCGCCCGACTTCGGCAGCATGAAGGACTCCGACGTCAAGGGTGGCTTCCAGAACAAGCAGATCGCCATGATCGTCGACGCCACCGGCGCGGCCCCTGGGTTCAAGGGCGCCAAGGTGAACTTCGACATCTACCCGCACCCGACCGCCAACGGCAACAAGCTGACGATCGGCGCGGTTGGCCTGATCGGCGTCGCGAGCAAGATCACCGACAAGGCCAAGAAGCAGGCGGCGATGGACCTCGGGCGCTACCTGACCAGCGGCGAAGTGCAGGAAGACGTGCCGCCGGCCAGCAACGTGACGACCGGCTTCTATCTTGCGCCGGGCGCGCGCAAGAGCGTGAAGATCGTCGACCCGCTCGACAAGTTCCTGCCCGTGCTGGCGGATATGTACGTCACTCCGCTGGTTCCGGACTGGGCCAAGTTCACCCGCCTGATGCACACCGAGTATCAGAACATCCTCTTCGGCAAGGCCAAGCCCGAGGAAGCGATGAAGCGGATTGAGACCGAGGCGACGACGCTTCTGACCAACAAGTAGTCGCGGCAAGAGGCGCGCGGAGCGCGCCTTGTGTCGTAAGCGGGATCGACGCTGCGCGAAGCGCAGCGTCGATCCCGCTCATTGGAATGGGGCGCGCGCCCCATTCCGCAGCGACCGGGGGAGGGCCCATGAGAAAGTTCATCACCAAGCACGGCTGGAGCTACCTCTTCATCCTGCCCAGCATGCTGACCTTCACGGTCTTCACCCTGATCCCGGTGTTATGGTCGTTCGTTATCTCCTTCCAGAGATACAGCCTGGCTCGGGGCGGACAGTGGGCCAATCCGTTCTACGCCAACTACGTGACGGCTTTCACGCAGACCCAGGGTGTGTTTGTGCGGGCGATCAGCAACACCCTGGTCTACAGCATTTGCACGGTGATTGTGAACGTCACCCTCGGGTTGATCCTGGCCAGCCTGATCCAGCCGCTCTCGCACAAGCTGCGCACGTTCTTTCGGGCGGCCTACTACCTGCCCGCGGTCAGCAGCGCGCTGCTGATCGGGATGACCTGGGCCTATATCTACAACGGAAGCTGGGGTTTTGCCAACTATCTGTTGCGCCTGGTGGGCCTGGCGCCGGTGCGCTGGCTGTCGGATCCTGACATCGCGATGTGGAGCATCATCGTCAGCACCTTGCTGACGGTTCCGGCAACGGCGGTGGTGTTGTTCAGCGCGGCGATGGGCAGCATCCCCAGCGATTATTACGAAGCGGCTGAGCTGGATGGCGCTGGCCCGATTCGCAAATGGTGGTCGATTACGGTGCCTCTGATCAAGAGCACAACCCTGTATCTTGCGGTGATCTACACGATCGCCAGTTTTGAAGTCTTCGACAAGATCTACGTGATGGTCCCCAGCGGGGTTGCCAACAGCACCCAGACCATCGTCACTCAGATCTACAACAGCGCCTTCAAGGACTTTGACATGGGCGTCGCCTCCGCCCAGGCGCTCGTGCTCTTCCTGTTGATCGCAACCGTCGCGGTCTTTCAGTTTCGGATCTTCCGGACGGACGTGGAGTATTAGACGTTGGTAACGTTGGTAAGGTTGATAACGTTGATAACGTTACCAACCTTACCAACGTTATCAACGTTATCAACGTTGATGATCAAGACCATTGCCTTGCCCCTGCCCCTTCCCCGGAAGTTCCGGCCCGGCCGCATCGTCGGATGGGCGCTGCTCATCTTCACGACGGTCATCGCGCTGTTCCCGATGTACTGGCTGTTCACCAACGCGCTGACCCCGATTACCAGCACGCCCCCGCTCACGCCGGTGCTGATCCCGGCGTTCAGCCTGGACAATTTCACCCGCCTGGTGACGAACAACAAGTACTACATCAACTGGATGATCAACAGCCTGGTCGTCGCCACGGCCGTGACGGTCTGGCATGTGTTCTTTGACACGCTCTCGGGGTATGCCTTCGCCAAACGCAACTTCCCGCTCAAGAACGTCTTCTTCTGGATGATCCTGAGCACGCTGATGATCCCGCCCCAGGTCACCCTGATCCCGGTCTACCTGATTACCCGCCAATTGGACATCCTCGACTCGCTTCTGGCCCTGATCATGCCCGGCACGGCCGCCGCATTTGGGATCTTCCTGATGCGCCAGTTCATCCAGACCCTCCCGCGCGAGCTCGAGGAGGCCGCCCGGATGGACGGCTGCAGCGAGTTCGGCGTGTTCTGGCGGATCGTGCTGCCCTTGTGCAAGCCCGCCATCGCCGCCCTGGCCATCTTCACCTTTGTCCGCTACTGGAACGACTTTCTGTGGCCGGTAGTGGCGCTGAGCAAACCCCAAAACTACACCCTCACGGTCGGGATCGCCAATATGCAGGGCGAATTCATGACCGACTGGGGCATTATTTTCAGTGGCGCGGCGCTCTCGGCCCTGCCCATGATCATCTTCTTCCTGCTTTTCCAGCGTTATTTCCTTGAGGGCGTCCGGATGGGCGCCGTCAAAGGCTAACCATTCGTTTTCTCAAAGTCGCTATGCCCCGGCGGAGCCGGGGCATAGCGACTTTGAGAGTAATTCTGACAAGACATGACCAATCCACTCAATGTTGCCGTCATCGGCGCGGGCCTGCTCGGCTCGCGCCACGCCCGTGTCTTCCATGAGCAACCCGACGCGCGCCTTGCCGCCGTCATCGATGTCGACCCGCGCCGGGCGGGCGAGCTCGCCGGCCGCTATGGGGCCGCCGCCTACGCCAGCCTGGGCGAGGCGCTCAGCGGCACGCCCATCGACGCCGTTTCGATTGCGACACCCGACCATCTGCACCATGATCTCTTTGTCGAGGCGCTCAGGGCCGGCAAACACGCGCTGGTCGAGAAGCCGCTGGCCACCAGCGCGGCCGAATCGCGCTCGATGGTCGAGGCGGCCGCGGCGAGCGGGCGGGTGGCGATGGTCAACTACAGCCAGCGCTACGTCGCCGACCACGCCTGGATCCGGGATCGTATCGAGGCCGGCGACATCGGCGCGCCGCGCTTTGTGATCTCGGTCAAGTTCGACACGCTCTCGGTCCCAACCAGCATGATCGCCTCATGGACGGCCCGCACATCGCCGATCTACTTCATGTCCAGCCACGATCTCGACCTGACCCATTGGATGCTCAAATCCGACCCGGTCGAAGTGGTGGCCCGGGATGTGAGCGGGGTGCTGCAGGGGCGCGGTGTGGATGCCGCCGACGGGCTGAATGCCCTGATCCGATTCGAAAATGGGGCCAGCGCCAA
>Ga0209477_1001031_pt1 | contig 16976 bp, 11 predicted proteins | sample KloWWTupernatant_FD_187180 | JGI IMG/M metagenome (GOLD analysis project Ga0209477, IMG submission 187180) | Active sludge microbial communities from Klosterneuburg, Austria, studying microevolution and ecology of nitrifiers - Klosterneuburg... | ecosystem: Engineered > WWTP > Aerobic digester >... | reverse complement strand
ATTTACGTCGCGCCGGGAAATGCCGGAACCGCTGGCCACAACGTGGCCATTGCGGTCGACGACATCCCGGCCCTGCTGGCTTTCGCGCGCGAGAATCAGGTTGATCTGACAATCGTCGGCCCCGAAGCGCCGCTGGCCGCCGGGATCGTCGATACCTTTCTCGCCGCGGGGTTGCGCGCGTTTGGGCCAAAGCGCGCCGCGGCAAAACTCGAAGCGTCCAAGCTCTTCTCAAAATCGATCATGCGGGCGAGTGGCGTGCCGACCGCCAGTTTCGCCGTCTTCGATGCGTTCGATCAGGCGTTGCGATTTGCGCGGGCCCTGCCCTTTGGGTCGGCGCCCGCCTGTGTCGTCAAAGCCGACGGACTGGCCGCGGGCAAAGGCGTTTTCGTGTGCGATGACGCGGACGCCGCCGAGGCGGCCCTGCGCCGGATCATGCTTGAACGTGAGTTTGGCGAGGCCGGCGCGCATGTCATCATCGAGGAGCGCCTGAGCGGGCGCGAGGTTTCCTTGCTGGCCTTCTGCGATGGCGCGCGGGCCGTGCTGATGCCGCCCGCGCGCGATCACAAACGCATTGGGGATGGCGACACGGGCCCAAACACGGGCGGGATGGGCGCATATGCGCCCGCCCCTGACGTATCGCCAGGCCTGTTGCGCGATGCGCAACGGCTGGTGTTTGAGCCGATCCTGGAGGCGATGCGCGCTCAGGGAACGCCTTACGTGGGTGTGTTGTACGCCGGGCTCATGCTGCTCCCGTCCCTGGGCGGCAGGGCCGAGCACCTCTCCGTCCTGGAGTTCAATTGCCGCTTTGGCGATCCCGAGACCCAGGTCATCCTGCCCCTGCTCGAAACGGATTTGGCCGATGTGCTGACCGCCTGCATTGACGGCGCGCTCAATCAGGTCGAAGTGGCCTGGCGACCGGGTGCGGCCGCGACCGTTGTGCTTGCCTCGGGCGGTTATCCTGGCCCGTATGAGAAGGGCCTGCCCGTCCATGGGCTGTCCGACGTGCCCGCGGACGTCACAGTTTTCCACGCTGGCACGGACACGCAGGGCAACCAGGTGCTCACCCGGGGCGGGCGCGTCCTCAACGTCACCGCGACGGGGGCGGACCTGCCCGAGGCGCTGGCCCGCGCCTACGCCGGCGTCTCCGCGATTCACTTCGACGGCATGCAATACCGGTCCGATATCGGCGGCCATTCCGCGCCTGGGGTGGCCCGATGAGTGATGCCTACGCCCGCTCCGGGGTGAACATCGGCGAGGGCAACCGAGCCGTTCAGCTCATGAAGGACGCCGTCCGCAGCACCCATGACGCGCGGGTGCTGGCCGGGATCGGCGCGTTCGGCGGGATGTTCGACGCCTCGGCGCTGAAGGCGATGGCTGCGCCGGTGCTGGTCGCCAGCACGGACGGGGTTGGGACCAAGACCAAGGTTGCCGCGGCGATGGGCCGCTGGGAGACGATCGGTCAGGATCTGGTCAACCACTGCGTCAATGACATCCTCGCCCAGGGCGCCCAACCGTTGTTCTTCATGGACTACATCGCGGCGTCGAAGCTGGACGCCGGGCAGGCCGCCACCGTCGTCACCGGCATGGCCGTGGCCTGCCGCGAGAATGGCCTTGCCTTGCTGGGCGGCGAGACCGCCGAGATGCCCGGCGTGTATGTCGACGGCGAGATGGACGTGGCCGGGACGATCGTCGGGGTGGTCGACCGGACGCAGGCCATCGATGGAACGCGCGTCGCAGCCGGCGACGTGATCCTGGGGCTGCCGTCCAATGGGCTGCACACCAACGGCTACTCGCTGGCCCGGCGCGCCCTGGCAGGGCTGGATTGGAACATCCAACGTGCCGATCTTGGCGCCAGCATCGGCGATGCCCTGCTGGCCGTGCACCGCTCGTATCTGACCCAGTTCCGGAAACTCGACGCCGCCAGCGTTCGCATGCATGGCATTGCCCACATTACCGGCGGCGGGCTGCTCGAGAATGTGCCGCGCGTCATGCCCAACGACCTGGCGGCGGTTTTTCACGTCGGCGCGTGGCCGGTGCCGCCCATCTTCGAGCTGATCCGCCTGCACCTGGGCGATGTCGCGCGCGACGACCTCTACCGGGCCTTCAACATGGGCCTCGGGCTGTGCGTGGTTGTGGCGCGGGTTGATGCCTCCCGTGCGCTGTCCGCGCTCGGCGAAGGCACACTCGTGGGCGAGATCACCCGGCGGGCCGGCCCGGCCGTCGTCCTCGAGGCGTGATGAACCCGCCACCCGTCAGGCTTGTCGTGCTGCTGTCTGGCTCGGGCAGCAATCTGCAAGCCATCCTCGATGCCACCCGCAACGGGCCACTTTCCGCGGCCGCGGTTGTGCTGGTCGTGTCGGATCGGGCCTCGGCGTATGGCCTGGAGCGGGCCGCCCAGGCCGGCGTGCCAACCTTGCTCCTGCCGATCCGGCCGTTTGCCCAGGCCGGCAAGACCCGCGAGGAATACGATGCGGCCCTGGCCGAAGCCATCCTCCCGCATGCCCCCGACTTGATCATCTGCGCGGGCTGGATGCGCATCCTGAGCCCGGCCTTTCTCGATCGCTTCCCGGGCAGGATCATCAACCTGCACCCGGCCCTGCCCGGCGTGCTGGCCGGCAAGGACAGCCTGCGCGGCACCTTCGAAGCCGCCCAACGTGGGGAGCCAGTCCCAACCGGGTGCATGGTTCACCAGGTGATCGCCGAAGTTGATGCCGGCGCGGTGATTGACAGCGAGGCCGTTCCGGTTGCGCCGGAGGACACGCTCGAGGCGTTCGCGGCCCGGATGCACGCGGCCGAGCACCGCCTGATTGTGCGGGCGATCGCAAAGGTCCTCGGACTTTCAACGCGCTGAGCATGGCCGACACTTGGCGGGTTTCGCGCTCGGGATCTATCCGCAGATTTCGCAGATTCACGCTGATTTTTTCTGGTGGATGAACGGCAATCTGCGCAAGAGCCAGGATTGCGGGTGGTTGAAAAAAGGAATCGGCGAGAATCTGCGAAATCTGCGGATAAAACCGACCCCCTGATAGACTGCATGCCTCTTGAAATCCGCCTGGGCGCGCCTGCTCGTTCTCTTCACCGTCGTCAGCCTGATCGAGGCGGTTTTCTACGGGTCGCTCTCGGCATTTATCCCGCTGCACCTGCCCGATCTCGGGATTGCCCGGGCTGATGTGCAGCCCTGGGTGGGCGCCATCACCTCGTTCGCCTCGCTGGTCGGCATCCCGCTGGTTCCAATCTGGGGAACGCTGGCCGATCGCTTCTCGCGCAAGTTCGTCATCGTGCGCTCGTTTGTCATTCACCTGGTCGCGACCGTCGTGATGCTGGCCGCGCCCAACGTATGGGTCTTTGCCGCAGGCCGGGCCCTGCTCGGCTTCGCCAACGGCGACACAGCCCTGATGCTGGCCAGCATGGCCGAGCGCGCGCCGGCCGGCCGGCTGGGCTTTGCCTTCGCCGTTATCAACAGCTCGCTCTCGGTCGGGGCCTTTGCCGGCGCGCTGGCCGGGGGACCGATTGTCGACCGCTTTGGCTTCAATACGCTGCTGGCCGGGATCGGGGTGATGCTCCTGGGCGTGGTCGTGGCCCTGATGGTGGGATACCGCGAGACGCCCCGCACGCGGACCAGCCGGCCTGTCGTCACCCTGGCCATCGAGTCGGTCAGAATCATCACCCGCTCGCCGGCCTTGCTCACCCTCTTCATCGCCCAATTCGCGGTAGGCACCGGCTGGATGCTGGTCTTCACCTATTCCCCGCTGGTTGTGACGTCGTTCTATACCGGACCCGATCCCGGCACGGCCGTCGGCATCGTCATGGCCGTCGGCGGATTGGGCACCCTGCTGCTCGGACCGCTGATCGGCTCGACCGCCGATCGGGTTGGCTATTGGCGGGCGCTGCTGGCCGTCGTCACCGCCGTCATCGGGCTATGGATCGCCCTCACCTTTGTGCGCGATTTGGGCGCCTTCATCCCCCTCTGGGCAATCCTGAACGGGGTCATGTCATCAGTCTCATCACTGGCCTTCAACATCGTGTCCAACGTCGTCGACGACGATGCGCGCGGTCGGATCATGGCCTTCGCCTATCTGCCGCTCAACTTCGGCTCGTTTGTCGGGCCGGCCCTCGGCAGCCTGATCACCGGGATCAGCTTGTATGCGATCTTCCCGGCGGCCGCCGTGTGCGTGGCGATCGGGTTGGCGCTCTTCCTGCGCGCGCGCACGCTGTCGCGGATGCCCGCGCGCGCCTGAATACAGGAATAGATGCGCGATGAGCCTCCCCGCGCTTCGCGCGGGGAGGCTCATCGCGCCACACGTGCTGGAGGATCGCTACTGTAGCGGCGTTGCCCGCAGCGCGCCCAGATGGCTCTGCAACACACCCAGGCCGTAGCCGAGCGGGCTGCCCACGTTCAGGAAACGATAGCCCCAGCTCATCTTCTGCTGCAGCTCAGCCACGTCGACGAGGGTGGTCCCAGTCGCGATGCCGGTGCCCCGCAAACGGCGTGGGATGTCGCGCAGAATGTCCTGCACACGCGGGTCCTGGACCTGGGTGACGATGCCGAGGCTGGCCGAGATGTCCATCGGCCCGGCGAAGAGCACATCGATGCCCGGCACGCGGGCGATCTCGTCGAGGTTGCGATAGGCTTCCTCACTCTCGATTTGCAGCACCAGCACCGTCTCCTCGTTGGCCGTGCGGATGACGTTCCCCCAATCGTCACCCGTGATCGATGGCCAGTTGGGCGACACGCCGCGCTGCCCCAGCGGAGGATAACGGGCATACTGCACCGCCCGGGCAGCCTCTTCGGCGGTGGTGATCTGTGGCACCATGACCGCAACCGCGCCGCTGTCGTAGGCCTTCTTGATCAAGTGCGGGTCATTCCAGGCCACCCGGATCATCGGCGCGACACCACGCATCCGGGCGAGCCCGGGGATCACATCCATGGCCTCCACGCCATACGGTTGATGTTCGGTATCAACCCACAGGAAGTCGATGCCCGCGCCGCACGTCTGGGCTGCCACCGAGGCGGTCGGGGCGCTCAGCACGCTGCCCAGGACGAGTTCGCCCGCGCGAATGCGGGACCGAAGCGGATGGGGATAGGTCGATTTGTTCATGATGAATGCATTGTGCCCGCGTCCGTGGCGCGCGGCAATTCGTCGTCGCCCTGCGGGATACGTCGCCACAATGGCTGACCGAAGCGGAGGGATTCGTCAAACCCGGCGATAATCGCCCGCTGTTGTTTGTCGAATCGCCGGAGGAATGCCGTGGCAGCACAATCATTTCGTATCCAAACCTTTGCCGCTCTGGCCTCGCTCGCCTTGCTCGCCCTGGGCGTCGGCCCCGCCACCGCTCGCGAGACGCCCTTCCAAGCGACCATGCCCAATACGCCCCGTCGCCCCGCGGCAACCTGTGATGTGCCGACGGCCTATGCCACGATGCAGGCCGCCCTGTCCAACCCCGGCTGCGACCTTGTCCGCATTCGGACGTCGATCATCAACGAAAGCGTGACCATCACCCGAAACGTCACCATCGATGGCAATTACTTGATCGGGGGCTCGTTCTGGCAGCCCCGGAGCGGGATTTGGACCGACCGCGTTATCACCGCCACCGGCGCGTCGACCGTGATCACGCTCACCGACATGAATATTGAGTGGGGCAAGACCACCGGTGACGGTGCCATCATCCTGGCCCAGGGCGGCATCATCCTGTCCGGGGTGGACGTTCGAAATGGCCGCAGCGGCGGCAGCGGCGGGGCGATCTTCACCACCGGCGCGGTCACCGCAACGAACTCGACCTTCAGCTCGAATGGCGCCGAGGGCGGCTATGGCGGCGCGATCAGCGCAACCTCGGTCAGCCTGATCAGCACAACGATCCAAAACAGCTACTCCAACGGCCGCGGCGGCGCGATCTACGCGTCGAGCCGGGTGGCCCTCAGCGTCGGAAGCGTCCTCATCACCAACACCGCCCTGGACTACACCGCCGCCGTGACTCAGGCCTACGGAGGCGGGATCTACCTGCAATCCGGCACACTGAGTGTTGACGCCAGCAGCCTGATCAACAACGAGGCCAACGCGCCGCAGGGCGGCGAAGGCGGCGCCATCTACGCTGGTCCGTCGAGCGCGATCACGATCACCAGCAGTGCCGTTGACGTCAACAGCGCCGTTTCGTCGCTCACGGCCGCCGAAAGCCATGGCGGCGCCATCATGCTGGGGCGCAATAGCCGGCTCCATATCGCGTCGAGCGCCTTCAACAGCAATCTCGCGCTTGCATCCAGCGGGCCCAGCAGTGGCGGAACCGCCCGGATTGGACGCGACAGCGTGGTCACGATTGCCAACAGCGCATTCCTACAAAGTGGCGCGCAAGGCGCTATGTCGGCCGAGGGTGGCGCGCTGTGGATCGGCCCGGCCGGCGATCTCACCCTCAGCGGAACCGAGATCCTCAGCAACTATGTTTCACTTCTGGGCGCCGCAACGGGAAAGGGCGGCGGTGTGTATATCGGCGCGAACAGCGTTGTCACGCTGACAGGATCCGAGGTCAATGCCAACCACATCAACAGCGCATTTTCCCAGCCGCGTTATGGCGGGGGAATCTATCTCGCCAACGGCGTTGTCGCCAGCCTGAGCGGGGGCGCCTTCAGCGACAACCTCCTCACCCGAGGTGACGATGCCGACTCGGACGGTGGCGCGCTGTATGTTTCCACGAATGCGACGGCCGTCATCAATGACATGGTCTTCGATGACAACGAGGTCTGGGCGTATGGGGCCGTGCTCAAGGGCAACGGAGGCGCCATCTTCTCGGCCGGCGCGATCACGGCGACCAGCAGCGTGTTCCGGCGCAATATGGCCGAGCGCAGCGGGGGCGCGATCCACGTCGACACGGGCGCGACCGCGTTTATTGACGCCTCCACGTTCGTGTCCAACACCGCCTCCTATCGCGGCGGCGCGGTGACCGCCAGCGGAGACACCACCGTCCAAAACAGCACCCTGCGCCAGAACGGCAGGGACCGAACCAGCCAGACTGGCCTGGTCACGTTTGGCACGCCGGGCGGCGGTGCGCTGTTCACCGACGCGTCATTGCTCGTCGTCGATTCCACCGTCCGCAATAACGAGGCGGGGGTCAATGGTGGCGGCCTGTTCAACAGCGGGGGAAGCCTCACCCTGCGCCGCGCAACGGTCCAGGGAAACGCGGCGGTGGAGCCGGGCAGCGGGCTCGGCGGCGGCATCGCCAGCACCAATGACGGCCTGACCGTTATCCGCTTGAGCGCCATCTACTCCAACACCAGCACCGGGTCCGGAGGTGGCATCTTTGTGAGCGGCGACACCGTCCTGGCAATGACAAACAGCACTGTCAGCGGCAACGCTGCAGACACGGACGGGGGCGGAATCCACGCGGCTTCCCGGATCACCGCCTCGCTCAACTCGAACACCATCGCCTACAACACCGCCGACGCTGACAGCAACAATTCTGGCGATGGCGGCGGGTACTCTGGCGGAAACCTGCTGAACGGCATTTCCTTTGTGATGGAGAACAACATTCTGGGCGCCAACTTCGATCTCTCGGGCGGGAACGTCCGCCCGGATTGCGATGGCATCTTCAACAGCGATGGCCACAACCTTGTCCAGGATGACACGGGCTGTACGACGGCCTTTGGCCCGACTGACATTCGATTCGCCGACCCCTTGCTCAAGGACCTGGGCGACTATGGCGGGACGACCTGGTCGCATGACCTGACGGCGGCCAGCCCCGCCGTCGACACCGGGACATGCCTGGCCACCGACCAGCGCGAGGCGCCCCGCCCCGCAGGCGCCGACTGCGACCGCGGCGCGATCGAGCGCGACGGGATCGTGCCACCCACACCCACGCCGACCCCAACCGCAACACCCACCCGCACCCCGACACCGACGGCGACGCAGACCCAGACTGCGACACCGACCCGCACGCCAACGGCAACGCCAACACGCACGCCCACAGCGACCGCTACGGCATCGCCGACCCAGACGCCGATATCCACACCGACCGCAACGGCAATTCCCGGCGCAACCGCCACGCCGACGCCTACGGCAACTCAAACCCCGACGCGCACGCCGACGGTGACTCGCACGCCAACAGCCACGCGCACCCCCACGTCCGCGCCCGCCGGGACTTTGACGCCAACACCGACACCCTCCGCGACGCCGACGCCGTTCTTTACGTTCTTGCCGCTCAGTCTGAGATAGTAAACCGGTCAACCCTAAGGGTTGACCGGTTTCCCCTTCGCGGCCCCAAACAAGAAAGCGGCGGGTGTGGGACCCGCCGCTTCAATCGGACGCCAAGACCGACACGCGAGCAGCTTACGCCGTCACTGCTGCGTGGGCCAGGAACTTCTCCGCCTCGAGCGCCGCCATGCAGCCAAAGCCGGCCGAGGTGATCGCCTGTTTGAACACACGGTCATGGGCCTCGCCCGCCGCGAACACACCCGGCACGCTGGTATGAAGCCGGTCGTCGACCGTGAGATAACCGTCAGCATCCATCTCCAACTTGCCCTGGAACAGCTGGGTGTTTGGCTCATGGCCAACGAAGACAAACACGCCTTCGACCGGGCTCGACTCAGTCTTGCCGGTTACCACGTTTTTGAACACCACCGTGTCGACCTTGCCGTTCCCCGTGATCCGCTCCACGACAGTGTTCATCACATACTCGATTTTGGGGTTCGCGCCGGCCTGCTTCTGCAGGGTCGCGCCCGCCCGGAACTGATCGCGGCGATGGACGATCCGCACCCGCGAGCCGAACTTGGTCAAAAACAGCCCTTCCTGAAAAGCGCTATCCCCGCCGCCAACGACGATGATCTCCTTGTTGCGGAAGAAGAAGCCGTCGCAAGTGGCGCAATAGCTCACCCCGCGCCCAACGAACTCGGTTTCGCCGGGCACGCCCAGCGGCCGTGGCGTGGCGCCGGTGGCAATGATGATCGACTCTGCGGTGTAGGTCTGCCCATCGGCGACGAGGGTGAACGGGCGCTGGCTGAAGTCGACCGAGTCGACGACGGCCTCGATCATCCGCGCGCCAAAGCGCTCGGCCTGTTCGCGCATGGCCATGGTCAGTTCCGGCCCCTGCAATCCATTGGGGAAGCCGGGAAAGTTGTCGACTTCGGTCGTCGTCGCGATCTGCCCGCCAAAGGCGGGGCCGACGAAAACGATGGGATCCAATAGCGCGCGAGCGGCGTATAGCGCCGCGGTCAGGCCAGCCGGACCTGAGCCAATGATGGCGATTTTCTCAGTCATGTGGTTAGGAACTCCTCACGGAACCCAATCCCGGAGGCGATACGCCGCGACTCCGTCGCGGCGTGTCGCCTCCAGTTTGGTTGTATTTCTGGGTGTAAGTCTACGCCGGGTTGCTGAGCGCTCCCGGTCGCGCTCAGCGAGCGCTCAGGCTGACGATGTCGCCGAGCACGCCGCTGGCGGTTACTTCCTGGCCCGCGCCGCGGCCACTCACCGATACCGGGTTGTCGCTGAAGTGCCTGGTCGTGAAAACCACCACGCTGTCGGTCGCCCGGATCAGGCCGAGCTTGCTGTCGGGCTCCGCCCCGGCCAGACCAACCTGGCAACGTCCATTTTCGATGCGGGCCGCATAACGCAGTTTGCGCCCCCCGCGGGTCAGCTCGCCGGCGCGGGCCGCCATCGGCCCATCCAACGCGTCGGCCTCGCGCAGGAATTCATCGACGCTCAGCCCATCCATCGATGCGGGATACAGCGGCTCGATTCCGACGTCATCCATTCCGAGTCGATATCCCAGCATCCGGGCCAGAATCAGCGCCTTGCGCGCCGCGTCGCGCCCGCCCAGATCCTGGCGCGGATCGGGCTCGGTGTAGCCGCGCTCGCGCGCTTCGCGCACGGCCGCGCCAAACGGGCGGCCGGCCTCGAGTTGAGCCGACAGGAATGCCAGTGTGCCGCTGAGCGATCCCTCAATTTTGAGAATCTCATCGTTGCTGTTGAGCAGCGTGTTGAGGGTCGAGATGACCGGCAGGGCCGAGCCGCAGGTGGTCTCCCAACGCGCCCGCCCGCCCGTGATGTCGTCCCACCATGCCAGCGGCCCGGCCAGGGGCAGCTTGTTGGCCAGCACCGCCCCGCCTCGCGGGCTTTGGGCGGCCCGCCGCAGGGCGGGCACAGCCGCGTCGCTGGCAGTGCTGTCGACCAGGATCACATCATCGGCCACAAACGGGTCGAGGGCGGGCGGCGCGGGCGCGTCGTAACGGTCGAAAGAACCGGTTGCGGCTTTGCGCGCGTCCAGGTTTCGGAGCATGTCGTCGCTCAAACCCGTCCGCTCGATGCGCGCGCCCCGGCTGTCGGCAATACCAACGATCTCGAGGCGGAGGTCGCAGCGTTGGGCGTGCCGCGCCCGCGCGGCGATGATCTGGCGGGCCAGCGCGCGCCCGACGCCCCCATAGCCGATGAGGAAGATAGGTTGTATTCTCATTGCGTTTTGTGCCAATCGAAGATCGGGGATTGCCGGCAACAACCGTCCCCGGCTGCGCCGGGGACGGTTGTTGCCGGATAGTCAGCGACGTCCCGTCAGGCCTGAATCGGCGTGAATGGCGTGACCTGGGCCACCGCCGCCCGCGGAACGAAGGTGCGATACACCAGCGTCCACACGGTCGCCCGGAAGGCGATCAGCACGGCTGCCAGCAGCGAGGTCACGATGATGGCGAACACGAACGACACCGCCAGCAGGATCCAGGTCACGGTCTGGATCTGGGTATTAATCTGCGTCAGCAGCAGGATGACGCCAGGGGCCATGATCGCGCCCAGCACGATCGCAAACAGGATGCCCGCCACGAAGCCGATCACCACCAGAATCAGGCCGATGAGAAAGATGTCGCCAAAGCGGCCCTTGAACATCGACCAGCCGCGCCGGATGCCATCCATCGCGCCGGCGCCTTCCAGCATGATCGCCCGATCACCAAACACCTTGATCCCGCGCGAAATGATGTCGTAGACAAATGCCAGCAAGCCAACCGGAATCACGATGCAGAACATGCCGCCCAACGTGGCCAGAATGGCTGGCCCGGCGTTGCTCCGGCTGGAGCTGTCGCTGACGGCCGCCGCGATCGCGGCGCCAAAGATGACGACGACGACTGCCAGCACGATCACACCAACGATCAACGTGGGCAGCCAGAGCACGACTCGCATTCCCACGAGGCTCCAGAAACGGGCCGAACCACGCTTGAATGCGGCCCCAAATGACATCTTGCCGGTGGCATCCGCGTCATCCGCACCCGCGATCAGGCCGCCATTCGCAATCACGCCGATCACGGCGAAGATGATTCCGAGAATGGCGAATACGCAGATCAGCGCGGCCGCCACAACAAGAATCCCTTGAATCTGCTGGTCATTCAGGCGCGGCAGGTTCGGCAGACCGGGTGTTCCGTTTCCGCCGCTGCCGGAGCCGCTCGGAACATTGAAGTTGCTGCCGCTTCCCCCGCCACCTCCGCCGCTCCCCAGGGCGGCGAGAAAGCCGAGAATCCAAAGCGCCTTGTTGCGCCAGACGATGTTGATCGAACGGGAAAGAATATTGCTAATGTCCATGTTGTTCTCCTGACCCCACTCTTACGCATTGGCGCCGCTTTCGTCGCGGCGGTCTATGGGATGGCTTCTACTCCCACTCGATGGTCGCCGGCGGTTTCGACGTGATGTCGTAGGTGACCCGGTTGATGCCGCGCACCTCGTTTACGATCCGGGTGCTGATCCGAGCCAGGACCTCATACGGGATACGGGCCCAATCCGCGGTCATGAAGTCGTCGGTGGTCACCGCCCGAATGGCGCACACCTCATGATAGGTGCGGCCATCGCCCATGACCCCAACCGCCCGAACTGGAAGCAGCACGGCGAAGGCCTGCGACGTCAAACGCATCAAGCCGGCCCGGCCAAGTTCCTCGAGGGTAATCGCATCCGCCGCCCGCAGGCGCTCCACCCGCTCCCAGGTCACCTCACCCAGACAGCGCACAGCCAGGCCTGGCCCCGGGAAAGGCTGGCGCCAGACCAGCGCTTCAGGCAAGCCCAGCGCCGCGCCAATCGCCCGCGCCTCGTCCTTGAACAGGAATCGGAGCGGCTCGAGCAGATCGAACTGCATGTCTTTGGGCAGGCCGCCCACATTGTGATGGGTCTTGATCTTCGCCGCAGACTGCCGCTCCGGGCCGCGCGATTCGATGACATCCGGATAGAGCGTGCCCTGGGCAAGAAAAGGCCGGGCCGAGCCCGGCGGGCGCACGCCGACCGCGCGCTCGACCTGAGATTCAAAAACCCGCACAAAGCGCTCGCCGATGCGTTTGCGCTTTTCCTCCGGATCGGTTACGCCCTGCAACGCGCCCAGGAAATCCTCGGAGGCGTTTACGGCCAGAAGCCGGATGCCGAGCGCCTCCTGAAAGGTCTCGATCACCTGCTGGCCCTCGGCCTGGCGCATGAGCCCGGTATCGACAAACACGCAGGTGAGCTGGTCGCCAACGGCCCGATGCACGAGCGCGGCCGTGACGGCCGAATCCACCCCACCGGACAGACCGCAAATCACAGGCCGGTCGCCAACCAGGGCCCGAATCTTGGCCACGCTCTCCTCGATGATGCCGGCCGGTGTCCAGTCGGCCCCGCACCCGCATACCCGATGGACAAAATGGGCAATCAGCTCGCGCCCGCGCTGGGTGTGGTTGACCTCGGGGTGGAACTGAATGGCAAACAGGCCGCGCGCCTCGTCAGCCATCCCGCCGATCGGCGTGCTCTCGTTTGAGGCGATCGCTCGAAATCCGGGCGGCAGCGCGGCAACCGAGTCTCCATGACTCATCCACACGTTCAAATCGGCCGGCCCATCCGACCAGATCCCGCAGGTGTCCAGGCGGATCTCGGCCGGGCCATATTCACGGCGCGTCGCCGCGACCACCTGGCCGCCCAGGGCATGGGCGAGCAGGTGCATGCCATAGCAAATCCCGAGCACCGGCACGCCTGCTTTGACAACGTAGTCCGGGAGTGTTGGCGCGCCGTCATCGTAGACGCTGTTTGGGCCGCCCGACAGGATGATGCCGCGCGGCTGGATCGCCATGACCCTTTCCATCGGGGTGTCCCATGGAAAGAGCTCGCAATACACGTTGGCCTCGCGCACGCGCCGGGCGATAAGCTGCGAAAACTGCGAGCCGAAATCGAGGATGGCAATGCGCTCAGTGCTCATTGGGCGCGATTATCCCATCGGCTACACTTAACGGATGGAGATCAACCAGCTTTCGCAGCTTGTGTCGTATGTGGATGCGGAACGCCGGAAGGACCGCCAATTGCTGGTCCAGTTGCAGGAGCGGGTCGAGGGGTTGTTGCGCGAACTCGAGGCGCGCACCCGGTATGCCTCGCAGCTCGAGAGCCAGGTCAACGACCTGAAGCTGCAGGTGCAGCGGGTTGGCGGGTGGCCAACGGTCATTGATCAGGTCCGGGCCGAGTTCGCTTCGACCATCGAGCGGGTCGAGGATCAACGCTCAAAAGGCGAGCGCGAAATCGTGCGGGTGCGCCAAATCGAGATCGAATCGCTTGTGCGCCAGCTCAATGAACTGCGCAAAGAGGTCAAGCCATACGGAGCCTATTCGGAAGCGATCGAAGTGCGCCGCCAGGAAGATGCGCGCTTGTCCGAGTTGATCGGCAAGACCCAGCTCCAGGTCACCGACCTCGACCGGCGGCTGGAAGCGCCTGGCAATAGCATCGCCTATCTTGAGGAACAGCGGCGCCAGGACAACCGGCGCATCCTCGCGCTTGAGCAGGATCTGAACGAGGTCCGCAAGCGAATCGAGACGTTCCCCCCCCAGCTTCTGTTGCTTGATGAAGCGGTCCGCCGCAAGAACACCGAGATCGAGGAAGCTGCCAAGGTCCTGGAAGCCCAAAGCCAGGTCATTGAATCGCAACGGGTGTCCGATATCCGGCGTGAACGGCAGTTTGCCGAATACGCCGAGATGGTCGAGCAACTCAAGGAGCGCGCGGCAGCCGTCGCGTCTCAGATCATCGGCTTCACCCAGATGCGCGAGGAGGTCCGCCGTGCGCTGGCCGATGTGCCCGAGGTCGAGGCCCGTCTCGAGGCGCGGGTAAGCGAGATGTCCGAAATTCAGCGCGACAGCATGGACAAAGCCAAGCGCATTTCCGACGAGTTCCGCGACAGCATCATCAAGGAATGGCGCAGCTTCGAGGTCGCCCAGGTTGAGCGCTGGAGCGAGCGCGACCGGCGCGCCTCCGATGTCACCCCGCGCATCGTCGCGCTGGAGGAGGAGATCGCCCTTATCCCGCCCCAGATTGCGCCGATATATGAGATCTTCGAGCAATGGGCCAAGGCCTATTCCGAGGCCGGCCGAGTCTGGCTGGTCGAGTCCAACAAGCTTCTGGACGCCGCACGGGTCAATATTCCGACCGACGTGAAGCTCTCCCGCCGCCAGCGCAAGAAGATCGACGCGCAGAAACAGGAAGCCGAGGCCCCGGCGGATCCTGATCTCGTCGAATAGTCCCCATGGCTCGTCTTGTTAACAGAAGAAGGGAAGAACGAAGAGAGATGCGGAAAATCTCCCTTTCCCTTCTTTCTTCCCTTCTTCTGTTAGTGATGTTGCGCGTTATCGCATAACGTACGAGGACAGCACTTTATGCGAACCATCGCCACCGCCGGCCACGTCGACCACGGCAAGTCGACCCTCGTCCGGGCCCTGACCGGCATCGACCCTGACCGGCTCAAGGAGGAGCGCGAGCGCGAGATGACGATCGATCTCGGCTTCGCCTGGATGAAGCTTCCCAACGGCGAGGCGCTCGGGCTGGTCGACGTGCCGGGGCACATCGATTTCATTGAGAACATGCTCGCCGGTGTCGGCGGCATCGACGCCGCCCTGATCGTCATCGCCGCCGACGAGGGCATCATGCCCCAGACCCGCGAGCACCTCGACATCCTGCGCCTGCTGCATATCCCGAAAGCCGTGGTCGCCCTGACCAAGAGCGACCTGGCCCCCGATGCGGAATGGCTTGAACTCGTGGCGGCGGAAGTCCGCGGGCTGATCACCGGCGCGCCATTTGCCGACGCCGCGATCATGCCCTGCTCGGCCCGGGCGAAGACCGGCCTCGACGCGCTCGTTCGAGCGCTGCAGGCCTGTCTGGCCGATGTCCCCGACCGGCGTGACGTCAATCGAGCCCGTCTGCCGATCGACCGGATCTTCACGATGGCAGGGTTTGGCACGGTCGTGACAGGCACGCTATTGGACGGCGCTTTTGCGGTCGGGGACGAGGTCGAGATCGTCCCGGCCGGGTTGACGGCCCGCATCCGCGGCCTGCAGACCCATCGCCAGAAACGCGAACGGGCCGAGCCGGGCGGGCGCCTGGCCATCAACCTGTCAGGTGTCGATGTCGGGCAACTCCGGCGCGGCCAGGTTGTCGCCCGCCCCGGCACGCTCGCCCCGACCAGACTCATCGACGTCAGCCTGGAGGTTCAGCGCGCGCCGAGCACGGCCAGCGAGGGCCGCTTCGCCCACAACACCGACGTCAAGGTCTTCGCGGGCGCGGCCGAGAGCGTGGCCCGGGTGCGGCTGCTCGAGGGCGACATCCTCGCCGCGGGAGAGGCCGCTTTCGCCCAACTCGAGTTGCGCGAGCCGCTGGCGGTCGCGGCCGGTGACCGCTTCATCGTCCGCCTGCCCTCGCCTTCGATCACGGTCGGAGGCGGGCGAATCGTCGATCCGCATCCGGCTGGGCGCCATCGCCGGCGGGCCGGCAAGGCCGACGCGGCCACCCTCAGCCACCTTCGGGCGCTGCTCGAGGGCACGCCCCGCGAGCGGCTGGAGAACGCCCTGCTGGCCCTGGGCTTCTGCGCCCGCCCGGCCCTGGCGAAGGCCGCCGACATTCTCGAATTCGAGGCCGAGCTGGCCGGCCTGCTGGCCGAGGGTGGCGCTGTCGAAGTCGACGGCGTGCTCGGGCTGGCGGCTCTGTGGCGGTCGCGCCAAACGCAATTGCTCGACCTCCTTGCCGCCCACCATCGAGCCCAGCCACTGCAATTCGGGCTCAGCCGCGAATCGGCCCGGACCCGGCTTGGCCTGGGCCCGCGCGAGTTTGGGGCGCTGGTGCGGTGGAGCGTTGGGCAGGGCCTGGCCATCGATGACGCCGACACGCTGCGCACCGCCGGGCATTCCATCGTCTTTGCCCCCGCCCAGCAGCGCCAGGTCGACGCGCTGCTGGCCCAGTTCGCCGCCCAGCCGCTCAACACACCGTCGCCCAAGGACTGCCGGGCCCAGCTCGGCGACGCGGTCTACGAGGCCCTGCTCAAACTCGGCCGCATCCGCCAGATCAATCCCGATGTCGCGCTACTACGCGAGACGTACGCGGACGCGGTGGGCAGGATTCGGGCGCTGATCGGAGACCGCGGCACGATCACCGCGGCGGAGGTGCGCGACGCGCTGGGGACCACCCGCAAATACGCCCTGGCCCTGCTCGAGCATTTGGACGAGAGCGGGGTCACCCGCCGGGTGGGAGATGCGCGAGTGCTACGGTAGGCGTGGGCGCACGGTGGGATGTTCTTGATAGATCCGCGTTCGGGGCAGCCCAGACTCGTGCCTTCCTGAACCTGGGAGGTGGGCGCCAACAGGTCGTGCCTGCCAAGAACCCTCAGCGCCCACCTCCCAGGTTCAGGAACACTCCCGCGCGGCGAGAGCCTTGGCTTCGGCGAGCAGCGTGTCATTGAGGTCAAGTGTCGTTCTCAAGACGGCTTCCCTTAACCAGGTGTATTCATTGCAATCAAGGTATCCGCGAAACGATTGACTTTGCGAACGCCCGCGTCTCTCCGATCTTGAAATCTGTCTCTTCATCTATGCTGCCCGCCTTGATCGCAATTGCGAGTTTTTGGGCAGCTTGATCAAAGGCCTTCCTGCTTGCGCTGTCATTGCACTTCTTTTGGTCAATCGGGAATCCTCCCATTGACTCAAACAGGCTGTCGCGCGCGTTGTCCGACAAAAAACCTGACCAAAATTGGACTCCTGG
>Ga0209477_1001029_pt1 | contig 16982 bp, 16 predicted proteins | sample KloWWTupernatant_FD_187180 | JGI IMG/M metagenome (GOLD analysis project Ga0209477, IMG submission 187180) | Active sludge microbial communities from Klosterneuburg, Austria, studying microevolution and ecology of nitrifiers - Klosterneuburg... | ecosystem: Engineered > WWTP > Aerobic digester >... | reverse complement strand
AAATTGTCTGTAAAAAATTCTTCGTCCCGGATTACTTTTATCTTAGAATTCTTAATCTAAACCGGCAAATTTAAAAGGTGCAGAATCAATGAATTTATCTGATGCATTTCCCGCATATATTTCCCCTCCGGTCAGCTTTAAAGTCTTTACCTTTCCTGTTTCAGAAAGATCAACCGAACTCAGATCTACCCAAAATACATTCGGAGTTGTCGTTAATTCAAAATAATAAACAAGATTTTTCTGATCTGAAACAGATCGCCATAGTGTTGAAGAAATATTTGGCTGGCCGGGAGTTGTTATTCCAAGTGGAACTGAGCAGTTTCTTATAACACCGAAAACACTCGCAAGCGCATCCTTTATGTTGTCTGTCTGCGGAATTGCTTTTATATAAAAAGATGCCCTGATAAATCTGTCGGCAGCTCGGTTAGTTCCGGGCAGCATTACAGTCCCGCCTATATCATTCCAGTATTCATTAAGGGCTAATTGTTTTTCAAAAGCCGGAGAGTTTGTCATTACCTGATATTTTTTATTATGATGAATTTCCAGCTTGCCGTCTATGTATTCAAAAATTGCATTATCACCTGAAGGATCAGATATTGCCAAATGTACAGTAGCTATTTTTTCTGTCCCGGGAATAACTGACGTTACAACTGTAAACTTATCTTCCTTGAGTTCATTAACTGCTTCTTCAACTGTGGCAAACCTGTCTAATACATACTGCAGCCAGGCTGCAACAGATAATCCGGGTTTTTCCGAATTAAATGTTGGATATTGAGATTCAGCGAGCCAGAGAAGATTTGCTACAAGTCCTTTTTCATTCATACCGTCTGAACTCGCAATTTCAAATGCTGCTGCTACTATACTTCCGTATTCAGATTTCCATTTCAAAGAATTTGATCCTGCTTCTCCATTTCTGTCCATACCTTTAGGAAATATCCAGAGATTAGTATAAATTTCAGTTTCCCAATCCATAGACCGGGCAGTAAGAATAGTTCCGTTAGGTCCGTTATATACAACTCTTGTGCAGGGATAAACTGTATTTATTACAGTAAGTAAACAGATAAAAAGTATAACGGAAAAGATTTTTTTCATAAAATTATTTTTTAAAGGTTAATATGAGATTAATTAACAGATTGTGAATCACAAATACAAGTTAGCTTTTTAAAACAAATTTTGAAATTAAAAATGAATGGGTTTTCCAGATAATTAAAGAAATCAGTTCAGGGAAATCTCAATTCATTAACTGAATGTATTATTAAGAAATATCAGGTAAGTTATAAAACAGATTCGGGAACTGCGGAAAAGTGTCTTATTTAATTTTAATGTAAAATGAAAAGACTCAGAAATTTTCATGTAAAATTCATATGAATCCAAATGAAATATCCTGAATCTTTTCTAAAAACCCGGTTGCAATTTTTTTAACTCATAGTCACGACTTCGTAAGCATCCTGACCATCTTTAGTGATAGGCTGAAAGTAAGCACCGCCATACTGAAGGAGCTGCTGGCTGCTGCTGTTTGTTACCGATGTTGCTCCTTCCGGAAGATTATATATGACTGCGCCGACAGGAGCTCCGACTACATAATATCCCGCACCTTCTTCCTGATAAAACGTGCCGCCGTAATAATAATATGTTTCTGAACCAACATTAGTCGCCTCGTAGCCGGAAGGCAGAAGAGTAACTTCTGCGCCTGAAGGAGCATTCACAACTGTATATCCGCCGTCAGTAGGCTGATAAAATACACCTTCATTATAATAATAACTTTGATTATCGACATTCAGCATTACTGCAGATGCATACATTGTAGTTAACATTGCACCCGGAGCATACCATGATGAACCGTAAGCATAAGGATGATACGGATGATAAGCGTAAGCATTATATCCTCCATAACCGTAAGCACCGTTGTGATAAATGTTGTTATTACCGTAAAAATTATTCTGCACGTTTCGGTTTATATCAGTATTATTAAAATTATCTCTGTTAATATCTGAATTATTAAAGTCACCTTTGTTGAAATTTCCATTACTGAAATTTCCGTCCCGTGAACCATTCATTCCTCCGCGGTCAAAGCCGCTCATACTATTTCCTCCAAATCCACCGCCTCTGTCAAAATTACCGCCGCCTCTGTCAAATCCTCCACCGCCTCTGCTGAATCCTCCGCGTCCGAATCTTTGTGCATAAGATGTTTCTGAAATAATGCCGATAATCATCAGAGAAATTATCAGTATAAAAATATATGATCTCGTTTTCATAATAATATTATTATAAGTTTAAAATTATTTTAATTAATATATTTATAAATCAGTTGGACTTTTTTAATTCAACTTTTTTTGAATCAGTCGGAATCCGGAATTCAAACAAAGAATCCTCTAATACAGGACCAATATCCCAGTTACTAAATGTGTTTTGATACTGAGGATTACCCGGCTGATCAATATATACTATTTTTATCATTGCCGGTAAGAACGTATCGTTATAAATCCAGAATTGATAAGTCATTTTATCTGCAATACCTGCACCTGCAATATGCGATACTTCTTTTCCATTCACATCTGTGACACCAAGATAGATCAGATTTTTAGAATGCTTGATAAGATCATCTACAAAATTCGGATATAAAAAATCAGCAGCTGGAAATTCCATTCCGTAGTCATTGTGTAAAAGATCTACTGTTTCAATATTGGTGGCCGGCGCATCAATTATAGAATACTGATTATTCGTTAAGGAAAAATAAGTGAAAGTCTTTCCGTTATAATAATAACTCTTTTGCCCGTTATCTCCTGAGTAAGAAATTAAAATTTTATTAGGACCTTTTAAATATACCTTTGCCATATCAGAATGAGTTATCAGTCCTGAATTTGGACTCTGTTTGTCATACTCAACATAGCTGGTAAAGCTTACCGAATTAGTGCTGTGAATCTTATCACTCATTTTATCTAATGTTACAACTGCCATCGAGTCAAACTGAGAAAATGAAGATGTACTCTGAAATAAGATTCCCAAAATAAAGATCGATTTAAAGAAAAGTAATTTTTTTCTGTTCATGATTGGATTAGATTAGTTAAAACAGGTTAAGTAATTAATTTTAATTTTGAAAAATGCATTTATAAAATAATGATAAGAAATGAAAAATTCTTTATAATTTTATTTCTAATTAAAACCCTTTAATGATTAGATGCAATATTACTTTAGAAAATTTACGAGCTCCATATTAAAAAACTTCCAAAATCAAAAAACAGATTCTGGAAGTTAATTTTTAAAATGACCTTAAATCACCGAACATTTAAAATTTAATATTTAATATTTAAAATTGTTCAACTATTGTCTGCTCAGAGCAATCCTCACCGCTTCTTCAGGATCTACCATATGATCAGAATTTTTTCCGTCGTCTGTTATAGACAGTTGAACTCCTCTGACCTTTCCGTTAAATCTGTTTCCAAGAGGACCATAATCCTCAGACACCGGTGCACCTGAATCCACACCTACATCACATCCGTCATCGGCAGAATATACCATTGGCAGAGTCATGTCAACTTTACCTTCACCGTCTTTTTTTCCATCAACAAATAAAGAAACCACACCTCCCTTAGCAAGACCGCCTCCATCGTAAGCAAATTCCATACGTACCTGATGTTGCCCGGCAGGTATTTTGTTTTCAGATTCGACATAATAATAATTAATTCCGCCGAGATTGTAACAATATTTCAGTTTGCCGTCTTTTGCATAAAGACTCCAGCCTCCTATATTTGCACCCTGTGCAATAATGACACCTTCTGCTCCTGCTTCAGGTACTTCTATTTCAGCGGTTACAGCATGAGATTTATTCTTAATATTCAAAACACAATTCTCTAACAGTCTTCCCATTCCACCAAAAAGTATCTGTGTATCACCTTTGATAAGTATAGGTCTTCCGGCAGTATCAGGATTCATTTTCTTTGCAATATCATCATCAAGCGGCAGTACATTATACCTCACTGCTTCCATCAGCCAAAGTCTCTGAAGTTCATGAAGTTTTTCAGGCATTTCTTTAGAAAGATCATTTGCCTGAGTCCAGTCTTTTGTGGTATCATATAATTCCCATACATCATCGTCAAAAGGCAGAGTTTTTTCTTCCATTAATAGCCATGGAGTTTTATGCCGGGTAACTGCTGTCCATCCTTTATGATAAATACCGCGGTTACCAAACATTTCAAAATACTGAGTCTCATGCTGCTCAGGTGCGCTGCCATCATTAAATGAATAAAGCATACTTACACCTTCGTATGGATGCTGCTGTACACCGTCCACTGAGATCGGTTCAGGAATTCCGGCAGCTTCTAAAATTGTAGGTGCGAAGTCAATCACGTGACAGAACTGATTTCTCATTTCACCTTTTCCTTTTATACCTTTAGGCCAGTGAACGATAGTCCCGTTCCTGGTTCCGCCGAAATGTGAAGCAACCTGTTTTGTCCACTGATATGGTGTGTTCATTGCATGCGCCCAGCCGACTGCATAATGATTATAAGAATCAGGATCGCCAAATTTATCTATTTTTGCATTTAGGAATTCCGGGGTCTCAAGAGCGGATAGTCCGTTAAAATTCAGCATCTCATTGTAAGTTCCGTTTAGTGTACCTTCGGCAGATGCACCGTTATCACCGATAATATAATAGACAATAGTATCATCCAGTATATTAAGTTTTTTAAGTGAATCCAGAAGTCTGCCTACATGATGATCTGTATATTCCATAAATCCTGCATACACTTCCATCTCTCTTTTCAACACAGGTTTCAGATCTTCCGGCATTTCATCCCATGAAGGAATTTGTTTCGGCCGCTCTGTAAGTTTACTGTCAGGAGGAATTACTCCTAATTTTAACTGTCTGGCAAAAGTTTCTTCACGAATTTTATCCCAGCCTTCGTCAAATTTTCCTTTATACTTATCAGCCCATTCTTTTGGGACATGATGGGGAGCGTGAGTCGCTCCGGGTGCAAAATACATAAAGAAAGGTTTTTCACTGGCAAGAGCTTTTTGCTGTCCTGCCCATGCAATTGCTTTATCGGTCATGTCATCTACAAGATGGTAACCTTCTTCAGGAGTTTTATCAGGTTCTACCGGAGTAGTTCCTTCATACAATGTCGGATACCATTGATTTGCTTCTCCGCCTATGAATCCGTAAAAATATTCAAAACCACCTCCGCCGCTCGGCCATGAATCGAACGGACCTACTGGACTCGTTTCCCATACCGGTACTTCATGACATTTACCAAACTGCGCTGTAGAATATCCGTTAAGTTTAAGAGTCTTTGCAAGTGGAGCCATTGTATTTGGACGAACAGATGTATATCCCGGCGCGCCGGTTGCAGTTTCAGTGATGCTTCCCATAGCTGCCGAATGATGATTACGTCCTGTAAGAATTGCCTGTCTTGTAGGTGAACATAAAGCTGTTGTATGAAAGCGGTTCAGTTTCAAACCGCCGGCAGCAAGCTTTTCTGCATTTGGAGTGTTACATGGTCCGCCAAAAGCACTTGCTGAACCGAATCCAGCATCGTCAATTAATATTAGCAGAACATTTGGTGCTCCTTCAGGCGGCAGTAAAGTCTGGATGGGTGGAAATTTTGAATCAGGATCCTTACCATCATAGGCAATGAAACCTCTGTATGCCTGGTCGGGAATCGGAAGATGTGACCGGTGTTTTTTATTTTTTGTACTCAATAGATTTATTTTTTTGGTTTATGAAATAGTTTATTGTTAAAAGAAAAATTTTAATAAATACAGTTTTTACATTAAAGTTCAATTAAGGGGAAATTTTAAAAGGATATTTATAATAATAAATATGAATGAACTTAAGTTATACCAAATTTTTAAACAGCTGAAAATTGATTCGAAAAATAAACCGTAAAAAAATTAATTTTACAAAGTTTAATTCGAAAAACTTTTCGGGGAAATTATTTAAAATGATTTTTATCCGGTATAAATTATTTCAGAAGCAGAAAGTATTTTTTGATGTTAAGGGAAAATTTAAAATTCTAATTTCTTAGTATTTTAATAAGTAAGTCAAAGTAATTATTATAATTAATTATAAAAATGTATTTCTGATTTTTTATTATTACACTTTCATAACATTAACTCCCAAGTATATTAATTGCTCGTGCTCCTACAACAACAATTATAGTCAGAGATACTATACTCTGTAACATCATAAGTAATTTTGCTTTTGGAGTCAAAGGTAAAGAATCGGTGGCACTGAAAGCTGTGGATGTAGAAAATGCAAGAAATAAATAATCAATGAATACAGGGTTCCAGTTTTTAGGTGTAAAACTTTCAGGAGCTGACTCTTCTGAAAAGTACCAGTCAGCTCTTTTATAGCTGCTGTTTAAACGAGCTTCCGGACCACCTCTGTCGATCTGCCAGTATAACAAAGAAAACATCAATATGTTATTAATCCAGACACTGATACTGGAAGTAAGAAGCTGCAGACCACTTATTTCACCGGATTTATAAAGCATATCCTGTACCAGATTACTAAGGTTCAGCAAATTTCCTATTCCAATTATGATAAGGAAAAATAGAAGTACATATTTCTCCGATTTAATCCATAAGGGATTTGCTTTTGATATACCAATTGCTGCTATAGGTATCAGCATGAAGACGCATATTACATATAAAGTCCAGTTTGGAACAATACTTACTCTATCAGGGATCATCCAGAGAAGAAAAGTCACTATGATAATTGTAAGGGCGACCGGCCAGCGTTTTTCGAATAAAGCTATACTGGATATTTTATTATGATCCAAAACCAAATATTTATTTACAATTCTTTAAGATTGATCTTAATTGGGAGTTTAAGAAATTAATTTAAAGGTTTTTAAAATCTATTTTCAAGTCTGAATTTTAAGCAGGTGAAAAAATTCATTAAATGAAATAAATTAGTAGATTGAAAAATAATTGATTAAAATATATTTTGTAAAAAAATCACAAAATATGACAGAACAAAACAAAATAAACGAACTCATCTTTGAGGTCATAAAAGAAATTAATGAAAGTCTTCCTTCTGACAAAAAAATTAAAGTAGCTGCAGATACTGTTCTTTATGGCAGTAAAAGTAAACTTGATTCTTTTGGGTTAGTTAATTTAATTGTAGGTGTCGAGGAGAAAATTCAGGACGAAACCGGGATCAGTATTACGATAGCAGATGAGAAAGCACTATCAAGAAAAAACAGTCCTTTCCTGACTGTAAAGACATTGTCAGATTATGTATCTGAGCTTTTAAATAATGTTCAGAAAGAAGAATAGAAACTATTTTAAACATTAAGCTAAACGTAAAGTAATATTGGATATAAAAAATAAAGTTATACTTATAACCGGTACAAGCAAAGGGATTGGAAAATATTTAGCTGAATATTATTTAAATAAAAACTGTATAGTCTGCGGTTGCAGCCGAAATAAATCAGATATAAAAAATAAAAATTACAGACATTTTCAATTAGATGTCGCAGATGAAACTGCTGTCTCAGAAACTCTTCGTCAGATAAGAAAAGAATTTAACAGATTAGATGTATTAATTAACAATGCCGGAATTGCTTCAATGAATCACTTCCTTCTTACTCCCCTAAAAACAATAATTGATATTTACAAAACAAATGTAACAGGTTCATTTTTGTTTTCCAGAGAATCGGTAAAACTTATGAAGAAAAATAAAACCGGCAGAATAATTAATATGTCCACAGTCGCCGTACGGCTTAACATAGAAGGAGAGTCTGTATATGCTTCTTCAAAAGCTGCATTAAATTCATTTACAAAAATCCTTGCAAAAGAAATTTCTCCATACAATATAACAGTAAATGCTGTAGGTCTGGCACCAATGAAAACCGATCTGATAAAAAATGTGCCTGATGAAAAGATTGAAAAATTATTAAACCAAATGACAGTAAAGCGTCTTATGGAATTTGAAGATATTACAAACATGACAGATTTTTTGATAAATGATAACAGCAGTTTTATAACCGGTCAGGTAATTTATATGGGAGGAGTCTGATGTTTCTGGATTTTCTTACAGAAGAATTCAAGAATAATTCTCAAAAGACTGCAATTGTCTGGAATGATCAGCCTTACAGTTATCAAACTTTACTGGAGCTTTTTGAAAAAAGAAAAGCTGAGATAAGTCAGATATCTGATATTAAAGGAAAAGTAGTTGCTTTGAAAAGTGATTTTTCTTTAGAATCAACATCGATGTTTTTAGCTTTAGCAGAAAATGAATGTATAATTGTCCCTGTAAATTCCAAGACCAAGGAAGATGTAAAAAGAATTTATGATATCTCAATGGTTGAGCTTTTGATAGAGATCGATAATAATAATATTACTTTTACGGAAACAGGAAAATCTTCAGATCATGAATATTATAATGTTTTAAGAGAAAGAAAACATCCGGGAATAGTGCTTTTCTCGTCCGGTACTTCAGGCGAACCAAAAGCTGCTGTCAATGACTTTACTGCATTACTGGAAAAATTCAAGACCAGGCGTTATGCTTTGACTACCCTGAATTTTCTGTTGTTTGATCACATTGGAGGTGTAAATACAATGCTGCATACTTTGTCAAATGGCGGTAAGCTTGTTTTTACAAAAGAAAGAACTCCGGAATTTATTTGTCGTCAGATTGAAAAACATAAAGTAGAACTTCTGCCTGTATCACCTACTTTTCTGAATCTTCTGCTAATCAGCGAGGCATATAAAGATTTTGATCTGAGCAGTCTGAAGAAAATCACTTACGGTACCGAGCCTATGCCGGAAGGAACTTTGAAAAGACTTAATATAATATTCCCTGATATAAAATTTCAGCAAACCTATGGACTAATGGAAGTCGGGATATTAAGGACAGCGTCTCAAAGCAATAATTCTCTCTGGGTAAAACTTGGCGGAGAGGGATATGAGTTAAGAATAGTAGATGATATCCTTCATATCAAAACGCCGTCAGGAATTCTCGGATATCTGAATTATCCTACACCTTATTCAGACGACGGCTGGTTTATAACCGGTGATCATGTCGAAACTCAGGGAGAATTTTTCAGAATATTAGGCAGAAGATCTGAGTTAATAAACATTGGCGGGGAGAAAGTTTATCCGGTAGAGATTGAAACCGTGCTGAAAGAAATTGACAATGTCGGGGAAGCAATTATTTATTCAGAGCCGAACAGCATAACCGGCAATATTATCTGCGCTGAGGTTACAATGATCAGAGATGAGGATAAAGGTGAATTCAGATCTAAGATAAAAAAATACTGCCGTGAGAACCTGCAAAGTTTCAAAGTTCCTGCAAAAATAATTATAGCTGATAAAATAGAATACACAGACAGATTTAAAAAGAAGCAAATAAAGAGAATCCTTCCGAACAGCAATTCCACTGATGCAAAATAATTTCGCAAAACTTTTAGCAGAAAAAACAAAAGACAATCCGGCATTTATACATCTTGATTTTATCGGACTTATCAGACTTGGTAAAACCAATGAAATCAGGATCGATAAATTCTGTGAGATGCTTAAAGAGATTGAGAATGAAGGTGGAAATATCTTTATTCCCGCATTTACATTAAGTTATACACGGAATGAAATTTTCAATATGCCGGAAAGTCCTGCTGTAAATATTGGCATGCTGCCCGAAGTTATCCGGCAAAAATTCCCGGACAAAAGAACTTCCGACGGTCTGTTCTCATTCACTGCGATTGGAAATAATTTTTCAAAAGATAATTTCATTCCAAAAGATACAGCGTCCTTCGGAGATTCACTTATGGCTGAGGTTTTTGAGAAGGACGGTTATCTTGCATCCATCGGCGGTGTATTCAGAAATTCAACTGAAATACATTATTTGGAAAAACTACTTGAAGTCGATTACAGATCTGATAAAATTTTTGAAGGTGATCTGATCGATACGGAAAATAACTTACACAGACAAAAAGTAACATACTTCTGTAAAAATTTTGATTATAATCTCTGGTATGATTTTTCAGAATTAGAAAAAGAATTGAAGAATGAAGAACTAATGGAAATTATCAGATCAGATGACAATTCAATTTATATAGAGATGATAAAATTTAAAACCGTATTCGAATTTTTAAAAGACAAAATTAAAAAAGACAAAAACTATCTGATCAGAGAATTGAAAGATAAGCGTACTTAAAGATAGAGCAGTCTAATTCTCTCTGAATATTCCTTAAACAATTTCAAATTACAAATTTCAAATTACAAATACGAAATTTTGAATAACAAAAATCCGCTGAGAATGATAATTTCTTTACGGGATTTTTTTGTAAATATTTGCCTTAGCGAACCCGATTTCATTCGAGTGAAGCTATCCGATTTTTATACAGTTCTATAATTTAAAAGAATTCTGATTCCAAAATAAAATGATTATTCTCTGTTGAAATTTTTGGCATTAAGTGCAGAGATTGCTTCGCTTCGCTTGCAAAATCATATTTCATTCTTTTCATTAACGCTGAGTCACGAACTTTAAGGACACTTAGGATATTTATATAAAACATTTAATAATACTAATTTTGAAATTGTATTGAGTACATCAATTTTATAATTTAAAACTAAATTACACTCTTATATTGTCTGCGCTAAATATAAATCATTGCGTATTGAATTTTATGGACAATACAATTGTATTAAAAAGTGTAGATACATTATCAGAAATCAGCTCAAACCTGTTATTATAATTAATTAATGTTCATAACATTCGAAGGTATAGATCTCAGCGGTAAGTCAACTCAGATAAAACTGCTTGAAGAATTTTTAAAAAGTAAGAAAAAGAAAGTAATTTCTGTCCGAGAGCCGGGCGGGACCGGGATCTCAGAAAAGATCAGAGACATACTTCTCGACAAGAAAAATCTTAATATGGAATATGTAACCGAGTTTCTGTTGTTTTCTGCATCGAGATATCAGCTTACACAGGAAGTTATAATTCCTAAATTAAAAAAGAATTATTATGTATTGTGTGACAGATATTTTGATTCTTCCACGGCTTATCAGGGATTCGGAGGAAAGATCGATCTGAAAACTATTTATTCAGTAAATAAAATTGCATCAGGAAACCTGAGCCCGGGTATTACGTTTCTGATAAATATCAGTGCAGAGGAATTTGTCAAAAGAAAAAAAGCAATAAATAAAACTGAGGACAGAATTGAACAAAAAAATCTGTCTTATTATAAAAAGGTTATTGATGGATATCTGAAAATCTCAGGAGACAATAAAAAAAGATTTGTAGTTATAGACGGAAAAAAATCAATACCGGAGATTCATAATATTGTAAAGGATCACGTTTTAAAGTTTAAAAAATAAGTATAATACTAAATGAAAATGAATAACATAAAAAGAAATCTTATAAAAATTTATCCGGCGATACTTCTCGCAGGTATATTTTTATTTGTCGGATTCAATCTAAAAAATGATGATGACATTTATAAAAAGATCAACAGAAACATGGAATTGTTTGGTCAGGTGTACAGAGAAATTGCACTTAACTATGTGGATGAAATCGATGCGGATAAATTCATGACAGCAGGTATAGAAGGAATGCTGGCGACTCTGGATCCATATACTAATTACGTAGACGAGGACAGCCGTGACCAGCTTGATCTGATCACAACCGGTAAATACGGAGGAATAGGAATTACAGTGAACATTCGAGACAGCATGGTGGTGATCTCTGAAGTTATGAACGGATATGAAGCTCAGAAAAAAGGTCTCAGAGTAGGCGATATTTTTCTTGAAATCGACGGTGTGAGACTTGAGAAAGATGAAGTAAAGAATATGAAAAGTTTTGTCAGGGGTCCGATCGGATCGGAGGTAAATATAAAAGTAAAAAGAGATGACGACATTATTGATTTTACATTATTAAGACAGGAGATCATATTAAAAAATGTATCTTACTTTGGATATCTCGGGCCGGAGAGTGACGGCATAGGTTATATAAAGCTTGACAGATTTACAAACATTTCAGAAAGTGAAGTAGAGAATGCGATCAAAACCCTTAAAAGTGAAAGAGAACTTAAAGGACTGGTTATAGATCTGAGAGATAATCTCGGCGGTCTTTTAGATGCAGCAATCGGAATATTGAATAAGATAGTCGAGAAGAATAGTCTGCTTGTAATTACGAAAGGAAAGAGAGAAGATTCCGAGAAAAAATATTTTTCAAAATATGAACCAATGATATCAGCTGAAATTCCAGTGGCAGTAATTATAAACAGTAAATCTGCATCAGCATCAGAGATAGTAGCAGGCGGCATTCAGGACCTGGACAGAGGAGTGATCGTAGGAAATAAATCCTTTGGAAAAGGACTGGTTCAGCAGATACGGGACCTTGATAAAAATGCTCAGATGAAGATCACTACTTCAAGATATTATACACCTTCGGGGAGATGGATCCAGCAAAAAAATTATTTCAAAGAAAATAAATACGGCGTATTTATAGATGACGCGAAATATAATCAGACAGATTTTAAAACACTTGGCGGCAGGACTGTCACTGCATACGGCGGTATTTCACCGGATGTTGAAGTAACAGTAGAGCCAGAAAGCGAGATCCATTTTGCACTTATGGCAAAGGATATGTATTTTAAATTTGCAGATGATTACCTTAAAAAAAATCCGGGACTGACCACTATATATCCGGACGAAGCATTCTTTTTACAATTCAGGGATTTTTTAACTGAGCAGGAATTCAGCTATACATCAGGAATTGAAAAGAAGATAAAGGAAATTGAAGAGCTTGCCTCAGAAAAAAAGTACGGAACGGAAATGACAGATCTTCTTGATAAAGTAAAATCAGAGGCAGAAAAAGAAGAAGAAACAGAACTTGAACTTGCAAAGAATGAAATAATTCTTAAGATCACAGACGAGATCAATAAAAGAATCATCACTGAGGAAGAACAGATCAAAGCTGCACTTACTTATGATAAGCAGGTAATTGAAGCTATGAAGATCCTTGAAGATCCGGTTCTGTACAGATCATTATTGGTCAAATAATTTATTTGTAAATTAAAAAATAAATCAGATATACTCAGGTGAAGATTGGAATATTAGGCGGCGGACAATTAGCAAGAATGATAATAGAAGAGTGCAATAAATATGCATTTGAATTTCATGTGCTCTCAAATGAAAAAAATTCACCCGCAGGTCAGATCACAAAATTTGAAACTGAAGGCGACTGGAATGATGAAAAGACGTTGATTGAATTTGCAAAGAACTGTGATATCATAACTTTAGAAAATGAATTCATAGATCACAAAAAATTAAAAGCAATAGAAGATACCGGTAAAAAAGTATTTCCGTGTTCAGAAAATATTAAACTGATACAGGATAAATTCATTCAAAAAAAAACCCTGCAGGCAAATGATATACCTGTTGCAGAATTTACAGAGGTAAAAGATCTTTCTGATGTAAAAAAATTCGCAGAAGAATTTGGTTATCCTTTAATATTAAAATCGAGAACGATGGGTTATGACGGCAAGGGAAATTTTACTGTGAATACTGAAGATGATATTACGAAAGGCATTAATGAGCTAAAAGAGCGCGGTGAGCTGATGTGTGAAAGATTTGTAAATTTTGAAAAAGAAATCGCAACTCAGGTTGTCAGAAATACATCAGGTGAAATAAAAGTTTATCCGGTGGTGGAGACAATTCAGAAAGATCACATCTGCGAGCTTGTAATTTCGTCCGGACAGTTTGAAGGTCAGATAGAATCTAAAGTAAATGACATTGCTAAAAAAATAGTTACTGAGCTGAATTATACAGGGGTAATGGGAATTGAAATGTTTCTGAATGGCAATGAATTTCTTGTAAACGAACTTGCACCACGAGTTCATAATTCGGGACACTATACTATTGAAGGCACTTATACTTCACAATTTGAAAATCATATCAGAGCTGTAATGGATCTTCCATTGGGAAATACCAACAGGTCTTCTGCAAATTCTATTATGATAAATCTGCTTGGGAAAAGAGAAGGAGAGAGCAGACTTAAAAGAGCAGGTGTGGTGCTGGCAAATGAAAATACTTATTTACATATGTATGGAAAAAAGCAAACCAGACACGGCAGGAAAATGGGACATATCACCGTTTTGAATAATGAAATTCAAAAAGGATTTGATACTGCCTATACCGCTGCTGCTGAACTGGATTTTTAATTTAATCAAAATTCTAATTTATCATGATTTCATTTTTAATATTTCTGATAGTTTTAATTGTTCTCATTACAGTACTTAAGGGACAATTCAAAGAAAATCTTCAGGTTGAAAAAATTCTAAACACATTACGTGTAGCAGTGGGAGTAGGAATTCTCCTTGCAATTCTTTTTGCTTCCATAATTCAGATCGGTCCCGGAGAAGCCGGAGTACAGATCCTTTTTGGAAATGTACAGGACAAAGTATTGAGAAGCGGTTTAAATTTTATAAATCCTTTGATTGAAGTTCAGAAGCTTGACATAAAGACACAGGCTTATACAATGAGCGGAGTAAATGATCAGGACGACAGTGAGATCAGAGTAAAAAAAAGTGATCCCATCCAGACGCTTTCTTCAGACGGTCTGACATTAATTCTCGATGTAACTGTCTGGTTCAGATTAAGTGCGGATGATACGCCTGAACTGATCAGGAATATTGGTGTGGACTATGAAGCAAAGATAATTCAGCCGGCAATAAGAACTGCGATCAGAGATATAGCTGTAAATTTTGTAGCGACTGATATTTATTCATCAAAAAGAGATGACTATGTAAATGACGTTGCAAGAAAACTTGAAAATTCTTTCGAAGGAAGAGGTATTATATTAGAGAAAGTTCTTTTAAGGAATGTAGAGCTTCCTCAAAAAGTACGTGAAGCTATCGATGAAAAAATCTCAGCCGAGCAGCGTGCTCAGCAGATGGTGTATGTACTTCAGAAAGAAAGACAGGAAGCTGAAAGAAAAACTGTAGAAGCAACCGGTGTAGCTGAAGCGCAAAGGATCATCAACAGTACTATCAGTAATTCATATCTTCAGTGGAAATATATTGAGACATTGAAAGAACTTGTAAACTCACCAAACAATTCATTTGTGATAGCACCATATGATCAGAAACTTATGCCAATGCTGAATTTTAATCAGGGGAAATAATTCATGGAAGACTTTATCGAAGTTCATGTAACTTATGACCCTATGGAAGCAAATCTTATCAAGGCAAAACTTACAGATGAAGAGATCCCTTTTAAAGTAACCGGAGATTTTAATATTGCGATTTCAATGGAGACTTTTAATACAGAGCTAAGCAGAATGGCTTTGAAGAGGCCAATAAAATTTTTTGTACCGGAGAAAGATTTTGAAATGGCTAAAGTTGCTATAAATACAGACAAGTCATCTTTCTTTGAAGATGATCTTGAGTATTAAGAATTTTATTTTTTCAGCAATGAGTAAAAAAGGATATAATATTTTATATAAATTACTGATCTCAGTTGCGGCTGTATCGGTGGTCATTTATTTGAACAGGGGGAATTTTAGCGGAAGCAGTACGCCGGAATTAAATTCCGGTTTAACCCAGGCAGGTATGAATTTGAGCGGGACTGATATTAAATATGATAATTCCGAAATTAACAAATCTGATAAAACAAATAAAAATAATATGGCCGATAGTACGATTGATAATGATCCCGTGAAGCTGCACTTTGATGCGCTGTTAGCGGACACACACAATGATCTGATATGGCAGGTCTATGAAAGAGGCGCTGACTTTAATGTAAATAACACATCTACACAATCGGATATTTTTAAATTCAGAGAAGGCGGTCTGGATATTCAGGTCTTTGCGGTCTGGATACCGATGGGTAAGGTGAAGAGTTCATACAGCTTTGTAATGTCACAGATCGACAGACTGCAGAATTTTCAAAACGAAAGTAACGGCGGATTTGAATTTGCAAAAACGTATGAAGACATAATCCGCATTACAAATGCGGGAAACATCTGCGGACTGATCGGAATAGAAGGCGGCACTGCAGTCGAAAGTGATCCCGAAAATGTACAGAGATTTTTTGATGCCGGAGTAAGGTACATCGGACTTACATGGAATAATTCCAATCTCATTGCTACCTCAGCTAAAGATGCTGTCACACGGGGAAAGAGCGGTGGTCTGACCGAATTTGGAAAAGAGGTAATTACAAAAATGAATGAAACAGGAATGATGGTCGATGTTTCGCATTTAAGCGAAGCTGCATTCTGGGACGTGATTGAAATTTCCACTGCACCGGTTATTGCTTCACATTCCAACTGCTATTCTTTAAATCCCCATTACAGAAATCTCACAGACGAACAGATCAAAGCAATTGCTGAATCAAAAGGATATATCGGAATTAATTTTTATGATGAATTTCTTGTACAGGGAGGAAAAAAATACGGCGCAGGTATTGAAGATATAATTGCTCATATGGATCATATAAAAAATCTTGTCGGAGTTGATTACATCGGAATTGGTTCTGATTTCGACGGAGGGATCTCCGCGCCCGGTGATCTGAGGGACGCAACCCAGTATCCCGAACTTACAAAAAGATTATTTGAAAAAGGCTATACACCGGATGAGATCAGAAAAATTTTAGGGCTGAATTTTTTGAGAGTGTTCAAACAGGTATGCGGTTAAAAAGCAATCAGGAATTAATAATTACGAATTACGAATTTCAAATTCTTTTTGTGGAGCTGTGTTGTTAGTGACATTACATGAAATATTTAACTGTAAAGATTTTTTTTAGAAAAAGTTGATTATAACTTCACCTGTTTTCCGCACTTTTTCAAAAATTGAGCAAATGTGTCTTCAAACTCCCATAAACATTGACAATCAGTTTGTTGATTGGTGTCTCATTTCTTTTTTATAAAGGAAGGAATAATTTTACTTCTATCCAAAACGATTTAATTACAAAATTTAAGATTCATTTTTTTCTGCTTACTTTTTTTGAACGACCCCCGATAAGAACACTCGAGGGCAGGC
>Ga0209477_1001028_pt1 | contig 17002 bp, 11 predicted proteins | sample KloWWTupernatant_FD_187180 | JGI IMG/M metagenome (GOLD analysis project Ga0209477, IMG submission 187180) | Active sludge microbial communities from Klosterneuburg, Austria, studying microevolution and ecology of nitrifiers - Klosterneuburg... | ecosystem: Engineered > WWTP > Aerobic digester >... | reverse complement strand
CTTTCTGAATTATCAGTTGAATTATCTTCTGATTCTATATTTTTTGTTTCTTTATCTTCTGATTCTATACTTTCTGATTCTATATTTTTTGTTTCTTTATCTTCTTCTTTTTTACTTTCAGTTTTTGCCAGTTTCTTTTCAAGTTTCTTTTCTTTTGCATCAGCATCTTTAATAGCCTGTATTTTCAACTTGTCCGGCAGGAAAAAAGCATATAACTGTTTACCTTCCATTCTCGGAGAAGCTTCCAGTTTTCCAATGTCATTCAGCTTCTCTACTATTTCATCCATTAATTTCCTTCCAATCTCCGGATGAGTGATCATCCTACCTTTGAATGTGACATAAGCTTTTACTTTATGACCTTCCATAAGGAATTGTCTCAAATGCTTTGTCTTAAAATCAATATCATGTGTGTCAGTATTTGGATTAAAACGGATCTCCTTTATATTCATCACATGCTGATTTTTCTTCGCCAGTTTTTCCTTTTTCTGTCTTTCGTAATTGAACTTGCCGTAATCAACAATCTTACAAACCGGCGGTTTTGAGGCAGATGAGATCTCTACAAGATCCATTCCCCTTGATGAAGCAATTCTCATCGCTTCATTGCTGGACATTACTCCCAGTGCATTTCCTTCATCATCTAACACCCTTACCTGCGGTGCGCGGATCTGATCGTTTACTCTCTCTTTGTACTTTTTATTTTTAATAAACTATAGTATTTAGTTAATTAATCTGATAAATTAATTATACCCGGCTTTTTCCAGGACTTGCAAGTTAATCTTTTCAATGAAATCTTTCAATTCAAATTTTCCTGTATCACCTTTTTTATGCTCCCTGACGGAAATTTCATTTCCTTCTACTTCTTTGTCACCTATCACAAGCATATAAGGTATTTTCCTGTTTTCAGATTCTCTGATCTTATATCCGACTTTCTCATTTCTCTTATCTGTAAATACTCTGAATCCTTTTTCTCTAAGCTTTTTTGAAACTGCATCCGCATATTCGAAATGTGCATCTGCAATCGGTAACACACTAACCTGAACTGGTGCCAGCCATAAAGGGAAATATCCGCCGTAATGCTCTGTCAATACTCCGACAAATCTTTCGAATGATCCGAATATTGCCCTGTGTATCATCACCGGTACATGAGTGTTTCCGTCACTTCCGACATACTCAAGCCCAAATCTTCCGGGCATTGAAAAATCCAGCTGTATAGTTCCAAGCTGCCAGTTTCTTCTTAGGCTGTCCTTCACTACAAAATCTATTTTCGGACCATAAAAAGCTCCGTCACCTTCATTTATCTTATACTTTATTTCAGCTTTTTCCAAAGCTGTAGCAAGCGCTTTTTCGGAATTATCCCATACTTCAGTTGAACCGATATATTTTTCAGGACGTGTGGACAAATATACCTGCACATCATCAAATCCAAATGCATCATATATTTCAAATACAAGCTTTATCAGAATTGTTACTTCCTCTTCTATCTGATCAGGTGTGCAGAATACATGCGCATCATCCTGTGTAAAACTTCTCACTCTGAAAAGTCCGTTAAGTACACCTGATAATTCATGTCTGTGCACAAGACCAAATTCATATAATCTCAGCGGAAGATCCCTGTAAGACTTCATGCCAGTTTTATAAACGAGCGTACTGCCCGGGCAGTTCATCGGCTTTACTGCATAATCTCTTTCATCAATATCAGTAAAATACATATTCTCTTTGTAATTGTCATAATGCCCTGACTGCTGCCATAATTTCTGATTTAATATTATCGGTGTATTAATTTCCTGATAGTCAAGTTCAGCAAGTTTTGCTCTGAGATACTCTTTAAGATTATTCAAAAGCACCATCCCGTTATTATGCCAGAATGGAAACCCCGGACCTTCTTCATGAAAAGAAAAAAGGTCAAGCTCTTTACCGAGTTTTCTGTGATCGCGTTTCTTTGCCTCTTCAAGATTTTTCAGATATTCATCAAGTTCCTTTTGTTTTGGAAATGAAATTCCGTAGATCCTCTGAAGCATCTGTCTTTTCTCATCGCCGCGCCAGTATGAACCCGACACAGAAAGCAATTTTACCGACTTCACTTTTTCTGTCGAAGGAAGATGCGGTCCTCTGCAAAGGTCTGTAAATTCTCCCTGCGAATATAGCGAAACCTCATCTTCATCTTTGGCAATGGTTTCAAGTATTTCTACTTTATAAGGATCTTCTCTCTTTGACTTAAAAAATTCAATTGCATCTAATCTCTTAATATCCTTTCTCTCAGGCTTCAGATCTCTTTTAGAAATTTCAAGAATTTTATCTTCAATTTTCTTTAGGTCTTCTTCAGTGAATTTTCTGTCAGAATCTATATCATAATAAAATCCGCTTTCTATAGGCGGACCCACACCGAATCTTGCACCCGGAAATAATTCCTCAATCGCCTGCGCCATCATGTGTGAAGTAGTATGCCAGTAAACTTCTTTCCCCTTATCCGAATCAAATTTATGAAAGACAACCTTCGCATCCTCATTTAGAGGCAATGAAATATCCTTCATCTTTCCGTTTATCTCCGCTGCTAAAATCTCATCAGCAAGTCTCTGACTAATGGATGCAGCAATGTCATAAGCTGAAATGCCTTTATCAAACTCCTTTACAGTATTATCGGGAAACGTTATTTTTATTTTATCTGACATATTTAAATTATATTGCCATTAACTATTAACTTCAAATCTCAGTATTTGTAATTTGAAATTTACAATTTGAAATTGATTCGTGGGCGGTAATGGATTCGAACCAATGACCTCTACGATGTCAACGTAGCGCTCTAACCAACTGAGCTAACCGCCCTCTGAAATTTGGAACTGTCAAAATACCAATAATATGCGGTTTTTTCAATGAGTGTTTTTTGCCTTTTTGGAATTTGTTAAATTATGACAAATCAATTGGGTTGCAAATTCGGGTTTTTTTTTATGCGATTTTCTTAAATTCTTTTAATTGAATTCACAAATATTAATTTCATATTAATATAAATTTAAGGTTATGAAAACATGAAAATTTTTTTAATATCTGCTTTACTGTTTTTACTCATCTGTACTTCTCAATCCTTTTCACAAAGTAATTCTCCAAATCCAAATGTATGGGCAGTTTATGGAGGAGAGGTAAGGACAGTTGCTGCATATGAAGATTATGTATATATGGGCGGAGATTTCAAATATGTAGGGCTCAAAACCGGTTGTCTGATAAAAGTTTCAGCGAGTACAATATTAGTTGACAATACTTTTCCGAAAGTGGAAGTTAATGTCGTAACTGCTGTAGGGGATGTAAACGGCGGATGGTATGTCGGAGGAAATTTTAATTCAATTGGTGAAGTAACGAGAAATAATATTGCAAGAATAAATTCAGACGGAACTGTCCATCCCTGGAATCCGAATTCCAATTTCATTATAAAACAAATTGTTTTGAGCGGTAATGATATTTTTATCTCAGGAAGATTTAGCTTTAATTGAGGTCAGTCAAGAACTCATATTGCAAAGCTTAACAACACAACGGGTGATGCTGATATTTTATGGAATTTCGCCGTTATTGGTCTTATTGAGCAAAGCGAGCGTGACCAACAACAAACGGAAACTGGTTGTTTTCAGAATTAAGTCTTTTGATTTCATCTGAATTTATTAGTGAAAAATGTTTTACTTGATAAAAATTGAATATGGTTTTTAAAAAATTATATAGAGATATGTTTATCGCAGACTTCGCCTGCACTGTTGTGGTGATCAAAAAGTTTGCACTAACGGAGCAAAAAATTTAACGAATTATTATTGCAAACTTTTTGATCACCAACAATGACGGAATTCAATGAATTCAAAAATAACTAAGCCAGGGACTTTTGTTTTCTGATTTAAGTTTGCCCCACCATTTACACGGGAAATAAAGCAGTAATATTATCCCGATCCAGACAAGATAAACAACACCAAGTGAATAACCAAATCCGCTAGGCGTGTTAAAATTTCTGCTGAAAAAATCCATGTTGGTTATTGAATTTCCTGAGAATAAATAAAATATCCAGATCGCAGAATGAATAAAATAAAGATGAAGCATGTAAAAGAAAAAAGGAACTTTCCCGTATACTATGATTATTTTAGAGAATTTATTTGAAATGTTTTCTGTAAAAGCGAGAATAAACATACAGGGACCGACGGTCATCAGTAAATACAGCAGTGACGGCGGATACTTGGTGGTGTTGACAAATGACAATACTGAATATAAGAAATTCTTTTGTGTGTCCCAGTTTCCGGGATCCCCGTAAATATTTTCCGCCCGGAGAAAAATGAATAAAAGTATCGAAACTGTTCCCACTGACAATAAGATCTTTTTCCTTTTTACTTTATCAAATCCGGAAGCATAAATATTTCCAAAAGAGTATCCCGTGATCATCAGCCCCAGCCACGGCAGAAATGAATAAAGCGCAACGACTCTTCTTCCTGAAATTATAAATTCCCTTGGCTCATGAATTATTGACCAAAACATTGAATTTCCTGAATATCCATCCAGTATATTATGTCCGAAAATTATTATAAGACCGACAGGCAGCAGAATTTTTTTGGGCAGATAGATCAATGCTGACATTACCACCATGGAAAGTCCTATCACCCATATTACCCCGAGCAGTAATCTTGGCACGAACAAACTAAATGACCACGCAAAACCCACTATCGTGAATTCGCAGATGATAAGCCAGAATCCCCGCGTTAAAAGAAATACTGCTGTTTCATTTTTTGATTTACCGCGGCTGCCGTAAAGAAATATAGAAGTGCCTGCAAGAAATACAAAAACCGGCGCGCAGAAATGAGTGATCCATCTTGTCAGGAATATCCATTCATTTGTAGTTCCAAAATCAAGAGCGTCATTTCCGGATTTATGATACTGATGAAAATAATCACGTGTATGGTCAAGCGCCATTATGACCATCACTAGACCGCGTAAAAAATCAATGGACTGGATTCTTGGTTTTGAAGATTTTTGTGAATTTGTTTCCACTGTTTTGAATTCTGGAGTTAAATAAAAACAATTTACCGGTTAATGCTGATTACATTTTAAAATAATTCTGATCAATAAATTTTACAATGGATTTATTACATGAATTTGATTATTACTGCTATGAAAAAATTTACGTCGTTGCTGGAGTTCTAAAAAGTTTGCTTCTCATATTCTCTGTTTTAAAATAATACTTGTGCAACTTTTAGTCACCATCAACTATACACTTTTGTCATTCTGAGCGAAGCGAAGAATCCATGAATCTAATACCGCTGATATCAGCATGGATTCTTCACTGCACTCACTGCGCTAGTTTTTCCAGAATGACATATAATTTTTTAGAATGAGTTTATTGTAAAAGGAAGTCCGAAGTAGATTCTGTTGTTGGTGATCAATAATTTTGCATAATTTGTTTAGTAAGAGTCAAATGAACTACATGCAAAATTTTTGAAAACACAAACAAAATGAAGAATGTGCCCTTAGAGCACGTGATCTTCGGACTCTGCGGAATGTCTGAAACTGTAATTATTTTGAGTAAAGCATCATAAGTTCTTTGTAGTTTTTGCTGAGTTTTATGCCCCGGCGGGACATTACGGTTACAGCCGTTTTAACGGCTTTTTCCAGTATATACGGAACGGGCTTACTGCTGCCGTCATTCCATGTAAAGGAATCAATACTCTTCGAAGGAAAACCGCCGCCGAATATATTTGCGAAAATTCCTGCTATGGTGCCTGTGTTCAGCATAGTATTTATGGACGTCTTTGTATGATCACCGATGATGCTTCCGAGGAATTGCATTCCTGTTTCAGTTTCTTGATCTCCAATATTAATTCTGATTTTCGAATAGTTATTCTTCAGATCACTTGTCACAGTATCTGCTCCCAGATTTACAAACGGACAAATATATGAGTGTCCAATAAATCCGTCATGCTGCTTGTTTACATATGAATGAAAAATTGATTCGGCTATTTCGCCTGCAACTTTTGAATTCTTACCAATACTGCAAGGTCCGTATATTTTTGTTCCTGATTTTACCAAAGTATTCTTTCCTATAAAAACCGGACCTTTGATAAAACAAAAAGGTTCTATTACACAATTTTCTTCAATCACAATCTTTCCTTCAGAAGCATCCAGAATTGAACCCGGATTCAATAATGTTTTTGATGAAACATAGATTCCTTTATGATTAACAAAATTATCTTGTCTCTTAGTTGGTTTTAGTTTCTTTTTGGAATTTAAATATATCTCCAGATCAGTAGTCAGACCGCCTTGCAGCAAATATTTTACAGCATCCCACGGATATTTTAAAATAAAAATATCTTCATTTTTACCGAAATCGATTTTCGAAACTTCGGCTCTTTTGAAAAATTCTTCAAAATTAATACCTTCAGAAAATGATCTTTCAAAACAAGATTTGAATTCTTTTATTTTATCTTTTGTCAGATAAGCTGATACAACTTCTTCTTTAAAATAATTTGCTGTATTCTTCTTTTTTTCGGATATGATCTTTTCTAAACTTTCCTGTGAAAAAATTACTCTCCCGTTTAAAAAAAGTATATCATCTTTTGAGATTTCATTAATCCTCAGTTCATTGATCTCACTCATCATAGCAGCAATAGAATTTCTGCAGATTAGAGAAACATCATACCTTCCGCTCAGAATATTTATTATTCTTTCTTTAATGCTTACCGCTCCGCATTTTATGTCAAATGACGCTCTGAGCATATTCAGTGGGAAAAGGTTTTTGAATTTATTGTCTTCGAAGATAATGACTTTCATAACAGAAATTATTTTATAAATTAAAAAAGCCAATACGGAAAATATTGGCTTTTAATAAAAATGTTAAATCTCTTTTAAATATATTATGCTTTTGTTTCTGCAGTTTCAGTATTTTCAGCAGCTTCTTTTGAATCAACAGCTTTTTTGGATTTTCCGTATCGCTTATTGAACTTCTCTACTCTACCTGCTGTATCAATGATCTTTTGTGTACCGGTGAAAAACGGATGACATAATGAACAGATCTCGACTTTTATTTCAGGAACCGTAGAACGCGTTGTGAATAATACCCCTCTGTTTTCTCCGCAGTTACAGATAACATCGCATTTATAATATTCCGGATGGAAATTCTTTTTCATTTTATAGCTTATTTATTAATTGGTCAAAATATCCAATCTGATTCAGATATTCAAGAGTAAATTACAGAACAGACAACATATCTCAATGAGTCATATAAATGTATTTAAAAGATTTTGAATAATGTCTAAATACAAATATATTTAATTTCAAAACTTTGCATTTGACTTAAAAATTATTTTTCTTACCTTTGGGGGATTAAAAATTAAAAAGGAAAGGGCTCTACAATGATTAAAAAACATCCTACAGTTAAATTTTTCCTTGTTTGTTTTACACTTCTTTCATTTATTGGAATGAAAGATTTACCCTCACCCAAAGTTACACATGATTCAAATCAAAATCCAAATGCTCCACAGGTTATTACCTCGCTTCGGCAAAATGTTAACAACGTAAGTACATGGTTCAGAACTAACGGTTCATTCAACAGAGATCCTGCGACTGGAAACTCCGGATTTGAATGGCCAAAAGGTCAATCCAAATACGCAAGATATGCTTCCGGTCTTTGGCTTGGAGGAATTGTCGGTCTTGATACTTTAATTGCAATTGCGGAATATGATTATGAATATCAGCCTGGTTATGTGGACGACGCTGGAAATCCGCAGGGCCGTGACAATCCGAATTACAGGATATTTAATTTTTCGGATAATGATACAAGCGATTTTGAAGCATGGCGAACCATTGCTTCACTTCAGGGAGCTTATCTAAACAGCAACGGTAATCCTTTCAGAATGGGATCGCAAACAATGTTTTACAGCATTACAGATGGTTATCCGGATTCGCATGGAAACACCGCAGGCTCTACAGCTCCTCTCAAAGCAGTTATTCTTCAGACCAACTGGTCTTACATTAATGTAAATCTCAAAGATGTCGTTTTTACTGAGTACAGGATAATAAACAGAAGTAATCAGGCGTGGACAAAGTTTTATATATCAATCTGGACTGATGACGATCTTGGAGATGCTGTAGATGATGCTGTTGGTATTGATACTTCAGCTAATATGCCGCTTGGATATACATATAATTTCACCAATAATGATCAGGAGTATGGCGCTGCTCCGCCGGCTGTTGGATTTACAGTTTTAAGAGGTCCCGTAACTGAAAGTATTGGAGATACTGTCAGATATTATAGTCCTCCGGGTTCAAGCAATCTGGTTGTACTTCCAAACATGAAAGAGATAAAACTTTCTTCATTTAATACTTACATAAATGCAGATCCATCTGTTGGAGATCCATCCAATTACAGAGAGACCTATCGTAATTTACAGGGATTAAGAAGAGATGGTTCACAATGGATAAATCCAAATACAAACCAGGCATCAGTTTATCCTTATAGTGGAGATCCGGAAACATCGAACGGATGGATTATGCCATCGGGAAGTGACAGAAGAAGTCTCATGTCTTTTGGACCAATAACTATACAACCGGGAGATACTCAGTCAGTGATTGTTGCACAGTTGATCGCAAAAGGATCTAATAATCTGAACAGTATTACTGCTCTTAGAAATCTGACTAGTTATGTTCACGGAATTTATCAGGATAATTTCCAGTCAGTAGTTAGTGTAAATAATTATTCAATTCAAACTCCTGACAAATATTCTTTGCATCAGAATTTCCCAAATCCATTTAATCCATCTACTAAAATAAGATTTGATATTCCTTCAAATGCTGCAGGTCAGCCTTCGAATGTAAAACTCGTAGTTTATAATTCACTTGGAAATGAAGTCAGAATACTTCTGAATGAAAAACTTCAGAGCGGCAGTTACGAAACTGAATTCAAAGGAGAAGATCTTTCAAGCGGAGTTTATTTTTATAAGCTTGAGACCGACGGATTTATTCAAACTAAAAGAATGATCCTTTTGAAATAAACCAAAATTATTTTTCAGTAATTAGATAATTTGACACCGGATGCAATTGGCAGCCGGTGTTTTTTTTATTATAAAAAATGCTTTAGCTTCAATATCTAAATCATTATTCCTTTCAATTCAACTTAAACAATTATTCAGATTAGGTTTTATAATAAAGGACACTTCATCAAAAAACGTGTATTTCTTTGAATTGAATAAGAGTGGCTTTATTTTTATTTTGAATAAAAAATAATTCCGGACAGATTTTTATCAGTAAACTCAAAATAATTTCCTCACCTATTTTTCAAAAACATTTAAATGACAGATAAAAAAATATTACTCAAAGCATTTGCTTCGATGTGTACTTCCAAAAAAATGGCAGAGATCTACGATGATAATAAACAGATTTGTAAATATGTACACTCTACTTCCAGAGGACATGAAGCAATTCAATTAGCTGTTGGTATGCAGCTTAGAGAATGTGATTTAGTTAGCCCGTATTACCGTGATGAATCGATATTGCTTGGCATTGGACTCGAGCCTTATGAACTGATGTTACAGCTCCTGACAAAAAGGGACGATCCATTTTCAGGAGGTCGTACATATTACGGACATCCTTCATTAAGGAGAGATGGTTTTCCAAAGATCCCGCATCAGTCAAGTGCTACAGGTATGCAGGCAATTCCGGCGACAGGTGCCGCTCACGGAATTCATTATTTAGAATCTGCAGGTCTGTTGAATAATTCTGAAGATATTGAAAATAATCCAGTAATAGTATGTTCCCTTGGTGATGGGTCAGTTACTGAAGGTGAAGTTTCCGAAGCTTTTCAGATGGCAGTCCTGAAAAAACTGCCCATTATTTATTTGATACAGGATAATCAATGGGGTATCTCAGCATATAAAGATGAAATGCGTGCGATGGATGCTTATGAATTTGCCGCAGGATTTAAAGGAATGAAAAGAATCAGAATTGACGGTTCGGATTTTAAAGAGAGTTATACAAAATTCGGAGATATGCTGAATTATGTAAGGACAAAAAGAAAACCTGTTCTTATACATGCTGCTGTCCCGCTGCTTGGTCATCACACTTCAGGAGTAAGAAAAGAATGGTACAGGAATGACATTGATGAACATACGAAAGATGATCCGATTCCAAAACTCAGGAAAGTCCTTTTAAAAGAAGGTGTATCTGAAAGTGATCTTTTAGAAATTGAAAAAAATTCAGCATTGTTTGCTGAAGAAAGTTTTGCGAAAGCAGTTGCTGCCGATGAGCCGTCGTTTGATTCGCTGACACTTCATGAATTTGCACCTACACCGGTTACCGAAGAAAAAGGAGAACGGTCTCCTGCTGGAAAAGAGTCAGTGATAATGGTTGATGCAGGACTTTATGCGGTGAGAGAAATTATGGATAAACATCCGGAAGCTATACTTTATGGTCAGGACGTTGGCGCAAGACTCGGCGGAGTTTTCAGAGAAGCGGCTACACTGGCCCAAAGATACGGCGATAACAGAGTTTTTAATACTCCAATACAGGAAGCATACATTGTAGGATCTACAGCAGGAATGAGTGCTGTCGGTGTCAGACCTATAGTTGAAATTCAGTTTGCTGATTACGCCTGGGCAGGAATCAATCAGCTTGTGGTAGAGCTATCAAAATCATGTTATCTTACAATGGGAAAATATCCTGTATCTTGCGTGATAAGAATTCCATGTGGTGCTTACGGTGCCGGCGGACCGTTTCATTCTGATTGTATTGAATCGAGTCTTCTGCCGATAAGAGGTATCAAGATTGCATTCCCTAGCAATGCCGCCGATATGAAAGGTCTGATGAAATCAGCTTTTTATGATCCAAACCCTGTGATTATGCTTGAGCATAAAGGTCTCTACTGGAGTAAAGTACCGGGCACTGATGCTGCAAAATGTATTGAACCTTCAGAAGATTACATCATACCTTTTGGTAAAGGAAGGATTTTTCAATATGCTTCGGAAGATAAAATAAATTCAGGTGAATCACTTTCTATTATTACTTACGGTATGGGAGTACACTGGGCATTGAATGCATCAAAAGATTTTCCGGGATCTATAGAGATAGTTGACTTGCGGACTTTAAATCCGATTGATGAAGAGCTGATGTATGAATCTGTTAAGAGACATGGTAAATGTATTGTACTTACTGAAGAGCAGGTGTTAAATTCTTTTGCGGAAAGTCTCGCAGGCAGAATTTCAAAAAATTGTTTTCAATATCTTGATGCGCCGGTTGAAGTGGTCGGTTCGGTTAATATGCCCGCAGTCCCTCTGAATTCAGGACTTGAATCTATGATGCTTCCGAATAAAGATAAAGTATCAAAAGTGATTGGTGAATTGCTTGGTTATTAGATTAATTATCAGGCGGTGGAGGTGGGGGATCAGCTCCTTCTTTTTCAGCTTCTTTTAACATTTCCTGTATCTCTTCCGGTGTTAGCTGATCTTTTCCTACATCTGTACCAGTCTCTTCAGGATTTACATCAGTATTTTCTTTATTTTCATTTTCAGGATTTACAACTTCCTCTTTTTTTTCATCTTCATTATTTATTTCCGTAGGAGCGACATTGTTAGTATCACTTGCATCTTTTAATGAATCATTTCCACTATTCGTATTCAAAGAATCATTTGCATTATTTTCCTCCAGTGCAGCAAAATAATCTAAAAGTTCAGAAATTTTTTGAGTATATATAGATTCAGGATATTCCGATCGGAGAACTCCGTAATAATACAGTGAGCTATCTTTGTTCAAAGATCCGTTTTCAAAAACAAAACCAATACCGTAAAGTGCTTTTGCTTTAATGGAATCCAGTTTTGCATTTGATCTGATACTTTTCAATAGATCTACAGCTTCAGTATATTTTTGATCATTATAAAGCTCAAGTGCTTTTTTAAAATCAATATCAGCAGTACTTGTCACTACATCATCTTCAGTTATAACTTCACCAATTATTTTTTTTGCTTCGATTGCATATATAGTATTTGAATAATCTCCGATAAGCTTACTAAATGTTTCCTGAGCTTTTACATCTTTACCTGTTGATTTATAAAAATTACCAAGCGTATATAGTACTTTTGATTGCTGATCAGGCTCTTTAAACTTTTGAAGAATCAGTTTCAGATAAAATTCAGCTGAATCACTTCTGTCTAGCTTATATGTAAATAACTCCGCAAGTTCATAATATCCATTAAACTCTTTTTCAATTTTTGTTTTAAGATCTATTTCTTCCTGAACCTGTTTCAGCGAGTCAGTATTTACAACACTTGTATCATTTTTTGATTCAGTATCATTCTTTTCAGTCTTGTCCTGATTTCCCGGATTAAAATTATTTTCATTGTTTTCATTCTTGTTTGGACTATTATCAGATCCCGAATTTTTCTGATCATCAGATTGTTCTTTATCCCATTTTCCTTCTTTAATTGGATCTTCGGTAGAATCTCTTAAATTTTCAAAATAATAATTATTAAATCCTCCGGGTCCCCCTTTGCCGTCACCTCTCTGATCACCGTCATTTTCATCACCGGATTTATTATTACCTTCATTGTTATTACCTCCTTTATTAGTCTCATTGAACTGTTCTATGCCTTTTTCTTCATTGTAAAATGCTCTGTACTTTTCAACTTCAAAATTTTCCTGCGGAATGTCAATGGGCTGTGAATCAGTTACTTCACTTTGAAGTGTAAAATATCTGTCGAGATCTGAAACTTTTTCAGAAACTAATATATAATAATCAGATGATGCATTTTCCTGTACTGATTTTTTATAATTTACCAATGCATTCAGATAATCATTCTCAATTTCTTCTTCATGTCTTCCTATAAAAAAATATGCATCAGCTGAAGCGACAGAGTTTGGATATTTTACAATCACTTCGTAATACTTATCCATGGCTTCTTTTAGTTTATTCTGAGCATATAAATTATTTGCCAGCTCAAGATCCACAAGCTGGGCATAACCAATTTCATCTCTGTATTTTTTTCTGAGACTGGTCAGCTCTTCATCTGCAAGACTAAACTTTTTATTATATGTAAGACCTTTTGCATAATTTAATCTTCCATAAAATGAAAGATCGAAGTCTGATGTATAGTCCAGAACTATTTTATATTCGTTTGCGGCTAGTTCGGGCTTAAAGAGAGAAACTAATTTTGCAAGTATAAATTGACTTTCGGCTTTTCTGACATTATCATTAGTATATTCGATGGCTTTTCTGAAATATTTTGCCGCCTCTTCAGGTCTCCCTTTTTTATATTCAAGCACCCCGTAATCTCTTGCTGCCAGTGATTTGATCTCCCCTTCAGTTTCATTTTTTAAAAGACTAAGGTAAATATTCTCAGCTTCATTTTCTTTGTTCAATTTATTTTTTGACCTCGCAAGATAAAGAATTGCTTCATCAGTCAATTCACTGCTGGAAAACTTTGAAAGAAATTCGTTGAACTTTCTTTCTGCATTAATGTAATCAGATAAAAAATAATATGATTTTCCTATGAGTAGAACTGCATCGTCGATATATTTACTGTTCTTATGGAATTGAATAATCTTTGAACTTCTTTCAATTGATTTGTTAAGCTTATCCTTTACATTTTGAGATGCAGGCGGGTTTACTAAAAGTGAATCTATACTTCTGTTAAATATTGCAATGAAAGACAAACGGAATTCATCAAAAGCTTCATCGTAATCCTGCTGAGCTTTAAAATATGTATTAAAGTATGCCGTGAAATTTTCGATCCGGTTTCCCATATACAGATATGAAGTAAAATCCTGATAGTCAAAATTCAAAGATACATCATAATCTGGATCAGGTTCTGAAGATGTCGAATCTGTATTTGAATTTTTAGTTACTGTAGTGTAAGTAAGATAACTGCAGCTATTAAGATATACTGCAAATACTGCAACTGAAAAAAATATTATTATAAATCTGCTGATCTTCAAGATGAGTTTATTTTGTTAAAAATATTTCTAATATGAAGTTTAATCAAGACAATTATAAAAATTGATAATTGTGTAACACATCACCTTTATAAATGGTTTATTTACAAAGGTTATTAAAAATAATGTGCCGGAAGGATATTATGATTAAATCAATTTAGTATTTTAAAAAGTTAAAAATTATTTTGGAAATAAATTAATAAACAGTAAATCTAATTTTCTTTTATAAAAGCGCATAATTAACTAATTTAGTGCTTACACATCTCAATAAAAACGAAAACCTAATTTTCAATAAATGAAAGATACTAAGTTATTTACACTGCTAAGAAGTATTTCAAAGGAAGAGTTTACGGAATTTCATGATTTTATAATCTCACCGATAATTAATAAGGATGAAAATTTTATAATTTTGTATGATTATATAAAAAAGAATTACAGCTTAGCACTCAAAGATGAAATAGGAAAAGAAAAAATTTATAAAGCCGTTTTCGGAAAAAGTGATTTTAATGGATCCAAATACTGGAAACTAACTTCGGGATTTTCAAAACTTATAGACAAATATCTTTTATTTACAGCATTTGAAAATGACCCTTTTTATCATAAAAATTTGCTGCTTGATATATACCGTACGAGAAACGTACATAAACAATTTGAGACTTTGTCAAAAGAGATCCACAGAAGTTTTACAAAAGAATTTAACAAAGGATTAAGTTATTATCTTAACAGGACACATTTTTATTTTCAGAAACTAAGCTATCTAGGACCTGAGAATATTGAGGAATTTGAAGATGACCTGAAAAAAATGTTTGAAAATCTGAAAATGTTTTTTATAATGACAAACATAACCAGTGTCAGTATTATCTCAAACTTCAAAGAGAAATTCCCGGTAGATGCAAAAAAAGATGTGTGGATGTTTAAAGAAATACTTGCATACTTAGGAAAGAACAAACAGACCGTGAAGAATGAAGATCAGATGGTGTATATTTTTTATCTGATCATATTAATGAAAATGGATTACAGTGATGTACAAAATTATTTTGAAATAAAAAAAATTATAACCACCAGTAAATTAAAGTTTTCTAAAAACCTGCTCAGACACATACTTATAAATCTTTTTGATTACGCAGTAAAAAAATTTACAACAGGTGAAGAGAAATTTCTTAAGGAAATTTATTTTATAAATAAAATTATGGATGAAAACTCTGTAACTCTGTTCGGAGAATTTATTCAGGGAGAGTATTTCTATTCAGTAGTAGAGCACTCCGTAATGTTGAATGAGATCGAATGGACAGAGGAATTTATACGAAAATATGGAAAATATCTTACCGATGATTACAGGGATTCAGCTTTAAATCTTTCCAGAGCAAGGATAAATTTTGAGTTAAGTGATTTTGATTCTTCTCTGAATGATCTGCTGAATGTAGAAAATCTTAATCCGTATTTTTATCTTTCACATAAGATCCTATTGCTTCAAAACTATTTTGAGATTAAAGATTTTGAATCAATCGACAGGTTACTTGAAACCACGCAGAAATATCTGAACAGAAGAATAGATTTATCTGATGAATTGAAAAAAAATTATCTCAAATTTTTTGATTATTTCAGAAAATTAAAAACGGCGGCTACTGTAAAAAGATACCTATCAAGAAATCTATATAAAGAGCTTGAGAAGGAATCTTTTTTTATTTATAATAACTGGCTTATGATAAAAACTAAAGAACTGATCTGACTGTCTTTTAAACTGAATCAAAGTTTAAAAAAAAGAAAAAATTATCTAATGTAAATTTTACAAAATTAACTTAATAAAAGGAATAGTATTTTATATTTTGAAAAAACTTTTTTAAAATTTATTAATTGTTGATATGGATTCTTTAGTAATACTTTCTCTAAAATTAGCTGTCGGTCTCATAATGTTTTCACTTGGACTGAATAGTACGATGAGTGATGCAGCATATCTGCTGCATAATCCAAAGCTCCTTATAAAATCGATCATTTCTATGAACCTAATTATGCCGTTTGTTGCAGTGACAATGATCTTAACTCTTGGATTGAAACAAGAAGTTAATCTTGCTTTGTTTGCACTGGCAATCTCACCAATCCCACCTTTACTACCTAATAAAGCTTTGAAGGCTGGAGGAAAAATCTCTTATACTGTCAGTTTACTTTTTATAATGGCACTCCTTTCAATTATTTTTATTCCATTGTCAGTGGAATTAATGGGTATCGCTAATTTAAAAGACTTTTATGTATCGCCTCTTGTAGTTTTAAAAGTAATAGGTGTTACTCTTATTGGTCCATTATTATTTGGATTAATAATCAATAAAGTCGCGCTTTTATTTGCTCAAAAGATCAAGAAAGTAGTTTCGATCACTGCAATGATTCTTCTGATTGCGGGGATAATTCCATTACTTATCAAATTGATGCCTATTGTTATAACCTTATTCGGGAATCTGACTATTCTTTCACTTTTAATTTTTATTATTTCCGGACTTGTTGTAGGACACTTACTTGGTGGACCGGTAGAGGATGACAGAACTGTTCTGGCTTTGACAACATCTACGCGCCATCCGGGAATTGCAATAGTGATCTGCATGACAGTAATGCCTGAGGTAAAGCTTGCTGTTTCAGTTATTTTGCTTTATCTCATAATTAATTTGATCGTGTCAATTCCTTATATTAAATGGCGAAAAAAAACCAGTTAAAATTTTTTTCATCAAGGTATTAAATTTATATAAAATGACCGGGAGTTTATTACCACCCGGTCTTTTACTTTTTTAATTAAACAATTTAACTTCAGTTTCTTTTTCTACTATTACTTTTTCCGGATCTGTTGTTTGATTTGCCTTTATTGCTGTTTGTATTTGACGAGTTTGATTTTACTTTATTCTGACCGTTGTCTTTTTTAGTATTGTTGTTTTTTATATTTCCTGAGTTTTTAGTACCGTTGTTTTCTTTCTTTCCATTATTACCCGGCTTCTGAATTTTCTCAGGACTTTCAGTCTTGGTTCCATTATTTTTTGGAGGACTGAATTTTTTTATATTAGTGCTTTTGGTATTGGGACTTTTGGTA
>Ga0209477_1001027_pt1 | contig 17016 bp, 14 predicted proteins | sample KloWWTupernatant_FD_187180 | JGI IMG/M metagenome (GOLD analysis project Ga0209477, IMG submission 187180) | Active sludge microbial communities from Klosterneuburg, Austria, studying microevolution and ecology of nitrifiers - Klosterneuburg... | ecosystem: Engineered > WWTP > Aerobic digester >... | reverse complement strand
AAAAATGGGACAGCGGAATCAGTTTTAAATTTGAAAGCAGCTATATAGTATTTGTGCAGACGGAAAAGAAATATGCAGCCAATTCATATAACAGAAAAAATACTGGACTCAATCATCTGGCTTTTCATTGTACTTCAAGAAACTTTGTTGATGATTTGACAATAGATTTGAAATACAGAAACATAGAAATTTTATATCCAGAAAAGCATCCTTATGCCGGAGGAGAAAATTATTACGCAGTATTTTTTGAAGATCCCGACAGAATAAAAGTTGAAGTTGTTGTCTCTGAAAATTGAAATTTTTCTCCTTTCAGTTTTATGAATACTGTTAAGATTTCAAAAATATTATTCAATTTCTTATTAGCTTATATAATTCTATTTTATAAAACAATTTTTTTATAACAGAACTGTTCTGCGTGATCAAAGCTGTCTTTCGAAATTCACAGTGATGGCAAACTAGTTCAGACCGACTATCTGAATTTTCAAAACTGCAGATAAATTACTTTTAAAATACAAATGAATAATAGACACATTACTTTTTTTCTGTTGTTAGTCAGTATTATTTTTATTTACGGATGGGGAGCTAACGGTCACAAGATCATTAACAGAAGATCGACATTCTCATTTCCATCACCATTGACTTTCCTTAACTGGGCTGACCTCCTTGCTGCTCATTCTTCGGACGCAGACTATAGAAGATCAAGTGATCCTAATGAAGCACCGAGACATTTTATTGATATTGATAATTACCCGGAATTTATTGCAACTGGCAGAATTCCGCAGGATCTGGATTCTCTTATCGCAATTCATGGAAGTACATTTGTATATGATAATGGTATTTTACCATTTTCAATTATGGCAACTGCAGATTCAATAAAAAAATATTTTCAATTACAAAATTATCCAAAAGCAATGCTTCATGCCGCTGACTTAGGACATTATGTAGGTGACGGACATAATCCTCTGCATATAACAAGAAATTATAACGGACAATATACAAATCAGAATGGAGTTCATTCAAGATATGAAACGCAGCTAATAAATCGTGACTCTGGAAACATTATTTATTCATTTGAAAGTGCTGTTTACATTCCAAACATTAATCAGTTCGTATTTGATTTTCTGTATAATAATTACACGTATGTGGATTCTGTACTGAAGTATGACAGCATAGCAAATGCAATGGCACCGGGCTATGGTACAGCTTATTATCAGAGATACTGGCAGCTTGCGGGAAATTTCACAATAATGTTATTCAATAATGCATCGCACTTTATTTCAAGTCTTATCTATACTTCGTGGGTGAATGCCGGCGGTGCAGTGTCAATTTCAGCAACAGAAACTTCACTTCCTGAAAAACCTTTCCTCGCACAGAATTATCCAAATCCATTTAATCCGTCGACTAAAATAAAATTCGGGATCCCGGATTTACATCATTATAATAGCGGTGGATCTCATACGAAACTAACGATTTATGATATTTCAGGAAAAGAGATTACAAATCTCATTAACCAACAACTTCAGCCCGGGACATATGAAGTGGTGTGGAATGCCGCAGACCATCCATCCGGAACATATTTTTATAAGCTTTCAGCAGGTGATTATTCTGATTCGAAGCGTATGTTTTTATTGAAATAATCTGGATCTTTTTGTTTAGATTTTCCCAATCACCGGATTAGATAAAGTATTCTTAATTAATAATAATTTCACTATTTAAAGATTTTTCAGATTATAATTTTCATTTTTGAAAAGTTTTGGAAGCAATTATAAATTTAACATTAAAAATTAATTTTATGAATTGTAAAAAAGTATGTAAATAATTAAACTTTACGAAATTTATATTTTCAACTCAAGCCCCCAAACTTGGTTATTCAAAAAAAGAAATATGAAACACAATCACACTAATATATCACCGGATATTAATAAATACTTATATATTAAACCGAATAAAAAATGAAAACTTTTACTCTTAAATTTGTTTTAACAATTCTGTTTTTATCTCTGATACAAAGCATTTCATTTGCACAGCCTTACAAGATCAATCTTTACAATTCATATGTTTTTGATGATGGGATTGAATTTGTCACTGATAATAACAGATATATCAATGGTACAATGAATGGTGGATATCAATGGGGAATTGGTTTTGAATATATTCTGCAAAATTCTGTAGGGATTGAATTAATGTATAACAGGCAGAATACAAATTTTCCGATCACATACAGTTCGACTATTGATACTACAAGGTCCTTTGATGTGGATGTTAATTATATTCTGCTCGGTTCAAACAAATATATTCCATTGCAAAATAAAATGATCAAGCCATTTGGCGGAGTAGCCATCGGTCTTGCAATATTGAATAATCAGAATCCTCTTCCGGGAGGGGAATCTTCATCTACTAAATTTGCCTGGTCAGCAAGACTTGGTTCTGATTTTATGTTTTCACCAAGTGTCGGGATCAGGATACAGGGTCAGGTTCAGTCTGCAGTTCAGGATGTCGGCGGCGGTCTGTATCTTGGAACGGGAGGTGTCAGCACAGGCGTAAATACAGAATCCTCTATGTATCAGTTCGGACTGGGTGGATCATTAATAATTCAGTTCGGCGCACCGAAGACAAATAGAAGCAGATAATTTCAAAAAATAAAACTAAAAATATCATGTTGCATACAATGCTAAAAAAGTGGTGGGTGATTCTGATACAGGGTATATTACTTTTTATACTCGGTATTTTTATTTTCAATAATCCCGCTGAAGTACTTGCAGGTATTTCACTCTGGATCGGAATATTGTTAATGGTAACAGGTGTGATCGGATTATTCGGCTGGATCTTTTCATCTAGCGGAGACAGAGATACCTGGGTACTGATATGGAGTTTGCTGACTGCAGTATTTGGGGTAATAGTATTGATGAATATGCTCGCAGCAATGAAAGCTGTTACATTTATTTTTGGAATATGGGTTTTGATTACAGGATTTAATCTTACTTCGTCAGGATGGTCTATGAAAAATGAGAATGGACTGGGATGGCTGCTTTTTATAATTGGATTTCTTTCGATCTTTGCAGGGTTCATGATGATCTTTAATATCAGTGCAGGAGCTGTCGGAGTTGCAACGATCCTCGGAATTCAGGTGCTGCTTACAGGCATTGCAATGATATTACTTTCGTTTGTGAAAAAGGCATTGTCAAATAAAGTGAAAGGTAAGATAGAAGAATTAAAATCGAGTATTTAATTTCATTTTAATTAATCCTCAGAATTTCAAGAGCACGTGACTCTGCGGAGACAGACACTTGATATGATGACTGATACTATGAGCGGTGCTTTACATTAATATTAATTACTGGAGTCAGGGAATTTCTCCCGGGCTCTTTCATATTTTCATAAATCAATCTCTTCAAAAATTTAAGGAATGAAATCATTATTTCCATTTTTAAAATAAAATTTTATTGAGAGATAATATTGTTAATTTCATTCCCAATTTATAATTCCTTTCAAAATAAATATTAATTGTATTAAACCATCTCTGTTATTTTTGATTTTTATTTTTATTTCTTCCTGCGGTCAGCTTAATAAAGATCAGGAAAAAAGTAAGTTCAAAAATAAAAATCCGGAACATTCCGATAAAAAATCTTCCGTCACAAATCAAATTTCAAAAGATAATCTTATCACTATAATCGCAGCAGGGGACGTAATGCCCGGATCAAATTACCCTTCCGGATATTCTCTGCCGCCGGATGACGGTAAATATTTATTTGACAGTGTGAAAAATTTTACTGGCTCAGCGGATGTGAATTTCTGTAATCTCGAAGGTACGTTATTAAACTCTGGAGGCAAACCTAAAGAATGTAATACGCCTCATAATTGTGTTAGCTTCCGAATCCCTGAGCATTATGCAGGCTATCTAAAAGATGCAGGATTTGATCTTGTAAGCACAGCAAACAATCACAGCAATGATATGGGAGAGGCTGGAAAAATTTCGACGATTAATACACTTAAAAATTATGATATTAATTTTGCCGGATATAATGATCATCCTACAGTTGTATTTGAGAAAAATGGTGTGACATTTGGATTTGCGGCATTTGCTCCTAATAAAGGAACACAGGATCTGAATAATATTTCGAATGCTGTAAAAGTAATTTTAGATCTGAGAAAAAAATGTAAAATTTTAATTGTCTCATTTCATGGCGGTGCGGAAGGATATTCTGCGCAGAGAGTTTCAGGTGATAAGGAAATTTTTCTCGGTGAAGACAGAGGCAATGTATATGAATTTGCGCATTCAGTTATCGATGCGGGTGCAGATATTGTGATTGGTCACGGTCCGCATGTACCGCGAGCTATGGAATTGTATAATGGAAAATTAATCGCATACAGCTTAGGAAATTTCTGTACTTACGGAAAATTCAGTCTGAGCGGGCCGCAGGGTATTGCTCCATTGCTGAAAGTATATTTGGATGATAAAGGCGATTTTGTAAAAGGAAATATTTATTCTTTTAAACAGGTAAGGCGTGGTATGCCTGTTCCGGATGAAGAATTGAATGCGGTGAATCTTATAAAATCTCTGACTGAAAAAGATTTTCCGGGAGGTGATCTTTTAATATCAGATGAAGGGGAAATTACAGTTCGTAGGTCAGAATAGTACCGTAGGTCAGAATAATATTCTGACATACTCTGAACTGATCTTTTTGTATTTTATAAAATAATAAAAAGTTATTTTTGTATACACATTTTATCTGAATGAAAAATATACTGGTAATTCCCATTCTTATTATTTTCTTATTTTCAGAAAAAAATTATTCTCAGTCATATGACAGCGGAGATGGTTTTTATTCTGGATTTGGAACTTCCATATCAAGTTACTGGGGAGGATATTTTGGGGAGGCATATCAGATGAGAGTTTTGTCTTCGTATGATTATTATGATGATATTAATTATTCAAATGATAATTATGATGATTATTCTATCTGGTCTCCATATACTATCAGTTTTACTTTCGGAAAACATTTTTCGGATAATTTATCAGTAGAAGCGGAATCGGATTTTCTATTTCATCTTAACGGCAGAGTAGATCCGCAATTTGTAACTGCTGAAATTGGTGACCAATATTTTCAGGACAGAAACAGTTACTCGACTCTCTTTGCAATTCCGATTTCTTTAAGTATTAAGCTGAGTATGGAAGATGAAAGCGGCGGAGCATTCATTAAGATAGGTCCTGCCTGGCAGTATACATCCGAGCAATACGACAGGATCCGGAATTATTATTCATATGAATATTATAACAGTTATTCTTATGATGTCTATCTATATAATGTGTCGAAAGATGAATGGCTTTTTGGATTTAAAACAGGAATGGGATTGAAATATTATATGTCAGATTTTACTTATGCAGTTACCGAACTTGAATATGCCTATTTTAATATTAACCCTACAAATAAAACAGCACTCGCGCTGGACCGTGCTCCTGAAGCACAGTTGTTTTCTTTATCTGCAAAAGTTTTTTTTGATTTCTGATCAGGATTTTTTAATTCTTTTAAAATCCTGAGAATAATATTCTGACCTTCCAAAATTATTTTACAATAAAATCTTTTCCCGAATTTGAATTAATAAGATACTCCTCTACAAACTCTGCTATCCCTCCCGAATAATTAGTCACATTTGTAAATCCGGCATCCGTAAGTATCTGGCTGCTAAACGGACTTCGACGGCTGTGTGAACAATACACTATCACTTCACTGTCTTTGTATTTCATTATCTCTCCGATATTTTCCTCAAGTATAACACTGGAAAGATTCACAGCATTTTTAAAATGTTTGTATCCATGCAAAGATCTAGGACCTTTTCCTTTGCCGTTAAATTCTTCTGCAGATCGGACATCTAAAAGTATAAACCCTTTTTCATTTTCAAGTTTTGAAAGAAATTCCGGAGTGTCAATGCTTTTGAAAATCACTTTACTCTTTTCGATCAAAGGCATATTGCAATCTGAACAAATACCCTGTGAGTGGTGAATCTCTTTATCACATCCGCTACCGCATGGATAGCAGACATATTCTGTTTTTTCCTGAGAATGAGATTTAAGAGGTAAGAGTAAAATCGATGAGATTAAGAAAACGAAAGTAAAATATGAAGTTTTCATATTTAAAAAATATTAATTAAAAAAATATTTTAATGAATCAATTATTTTTTAATACTTAGAAAAGTAAGTTGGGTTTCAATCAATAAAATTCATATTGTTCCCAAAATTTCTGATAGTCTGAATATCCTTATTTTAAAAGAACCATTTTTTTTGATTCAACCAATCTGTCTCCGGCAAAGAGTGAATAAAAGTAAACACCACCCGGCAGCTCATAACCGCTTTGATCAAATGCATTGAATGTAACTTCGTATGTGCCTGTCGTCAGATTTGAATTTACAAGAGTCGATACTTCCTTACCGTTGATGTCATAGACAACGAGTCTGAATTTATTTATACCATTGCTTTCAGAAGGAATGTCAATCTTAATTTTAGTAGATGGGTTAAACGGATTTGGAAAATTCTGACTCATATAAAATCCATTTGGAATTTCTGTACTGATCTGATTAATTCCAATGGTAGCAAGATCGATCGGAGCCATCCATACCTGATAGACACCTGTTATGTCGTCATTCCAGACGGGGAAGAGTTTATTGTTTGTGTTTGTGATTCCGATGTTGTCTCCCTGATTACCTGCTCCTGCACCTGATACACTTTTGGGAAGAAATTTGTGATCACTTACAATGTAATCTGTCCAGTTATCACCGCCGTTAGTCGAACGTGAAAGATAGATCTGTGCTGAGTCAGGTGAATTTCTGTTATCCATATAGATCACATTTATTCCGCCGGATTCATCAATAGTAAGAGCAGGGAATACCTGATTCTTTCCATTATTAAGAGGATCCTGATTTACACGGATACCGGAAGACCAGGTAATTCCGCCGTCAGAAGATCTGTGAAATACAACATCCGGATCAGATCCCGCCGGTGAAAAGTTTACCTGAGACGAAACAATATAAAGCCAGCCGTTTCTGCTGCCACCGGTTTTGTCAATCTCCAAAGCGGGAAAACCATTTACACGAATATTCCACGGCTGAAGAGAAGATGACTTAACTCCGTTGCATGCATAAATATTTTCATTCACACTCCATGAAGCACCGCCGTTAGTAGAAGTTGCAAAACCCATATTTTTTTCATTAAAAGGAGAGCTCAATAATGAAGAAGCCCAGACGACATAATTTTTTCCGTCAGATCCGATTACCATCGTAGGTCCGTTTGATTGTCGTTGCGGAAGTGAGTTATTGACCTGAGATACTGAAGTCCAGTTCAGTCCGCTGTTGTTTGAATAAGAAGTAACAATCGGAAAAGGATTTGTGAATCTTGTCCACACAAGAAAAGTCCTGCCGTAATACGGACTCATCTGATTATTATCTGTTGCAGGATTTCCTTTGTCCTGGTCATTACCTGCTATCTGTAAATTATTTGTCCATGTCTGTCCCATATCGGTGGATGTATTTGAATACATTCCAAGAATAAATCCGCCCTGATGAGTTATAATAAAATTTCCGTCCTTATCAATAATCGGTCCGGGGTCTCCGCCGTGATTAGATAAAGGCTGACCTGTGCAAGTGTCATTTCCGGTCCATGTGACACCGCCGTCTGTAGTTACATAAATTCCTTCACTCTTAAATGATAATCTTATAGTAAATGCGCTAGCAAACATTATATCGGGATTTAATGGATGTACGACTAATGTAGGTTCTATCTGATTATTCAGCGATGGATGAATTCTGAAACTTGGATATTGTGAGTAGATCTCAGAGCTGCAAAATATTATTATTAAAAGGAAAATGTAATTTCTCATGTGAAAAAATTTAGTTGATTTAAGAGTTAAAAAATTTAGTAATAAAATTATAAACTTTATATCCTAAATAAACTTCATTTAGGATAATGATCATTGCAGTAAACCGTAATACTAAATTGAATAATTCATATAAAATTATATGCAAATAAAAAATTCCTCACCGTTAAAAAAAAATGATCAGATGAGGAATAAATTAAAAAATTAAAACCGGTTACCTGTCGAATAAATATGAAATATTCAGACCGCCGAATATATTTCCTATCGGACCGGATTCATAATATTCCTGCCTGTCAGAATTTATCTGAACGAATGCTACATATTTTTTATTGAAAATATTATTCATTCCTAAATATGTCAGAAATCTGAATTGTCCAAAGGTAAGGTCAGCACCGAACTGCACTCCCATTAGATAATAGGGGTCAGTTTTCAAACTGTCAACATTTTTATCACTTACAAACATTGAACCCACATATTGATTGGTATTTTTTATAAAGACGTTGTAGTTTTCATTAAAGTCATAAGTGTAAGAAAGATTTGCATTGAAATAATTATCGGGATTTGCAGGCTCAGTATTTCCTGTGTAATCTTCTTCTGAGATCTGACCGGTTCCTGAAATACTTCTTGCTGTATATTCCTCATACTTAAAATTTGAATATGTATAACTCGTACTGAAATCAAATCCTTTTGCAATTTGAGTATTCAAACCAACTTCTATACCTGTTCTTAATACCTGTGCAGCATTTCTAAAAAAAACATTTCCATCCACAGTAAAAGGAATAATTGCATTATCAATTTTTGTAGAATACATTGTCAGTTCCATAAAAGTATTTCTGAAAATTTTACTGCCTCTGTTTGGAATCTCGCCTTTATATCCGAGCTCATAGTTAACAGTCTGCTGAGGGTTAAGGTCAGGATTGATCAGCTTCAAGCCGCCGTCAGATGAAAAAGGATAATTATCTAATTCATTATTAGCAGGGACATCAAATCCAAATCCAAAAGAACCATATATAGACATTTGCGGAGTAAGTAGAAAATTCAGAGCAAACTTTGGAGTAAAATTATCAAACAGTCTGCTTGTATCCCTGAATCCGGCAAGCAGATCTGTTGCAGCAGTGACCACTCTGTCATATCTTCCCGTGATCAGCAGACTTAATTTACCCGGTAAAACAGGGTACTGATTTAAAAAATAAAATCCGACATTGGAAAGAGTTTCATCAGTCAAAGCAATCAGATCATCACCTTTTACACCGCCGATGTTATTGAATTCGCCGATAGGACCAGTCTGATAAAGCAGATCACTTCCGACAGAAAACTCGTTTTCCCTGTTTGCAATAGTGGATTTATTAATGAATCTGAATGTAGCTCCAAGTCCGTATCTGTTAAAAATCCTGTAAGTTGCATTTGTCCTTACAAATTCTTTAATTGTACCATATCCTGTCACTTCAATAAAATTTTTCTTTTCTTTATCAAAGTATGAATTATAAGTAATGCCGAGTCTTCCTTTATCAGTTAACCTCTTTGCATCTCTGCTTTCATCCCTTGCATTTGCCTGAAGATCATTTGCATTGTACTGATCAAGAGTAAGAGATCCGGGAAGTTTGATAAGTCCGGAGACATAATAACCGTTTATAAGGATCTTTTCATTATCACTTATATCAGCTTCATAAATTGAATTGAACCTGGTCTGATATTCATTATTGTGTGCTCTGTACCCATTATAATTTTCATAACTGTAAGTAGCCATAAATCTTTCACGGTCTGTCTTGACACCTACTTTGAATCCATTTTTTCTGAGGTCATAAGATCCGAATTCATTATCGGTAAGTACAAAAGATGTTGGAAAATATTTATCTGTAAAAAAGTTGATCACACCACCGGGTGCATTTGTATATAATGAACTCAGGTTTCCTTTTGCAATTTCGATCCTGCCGATAGCAGTAAAGTCCAGTGCTTCGAGACGTGTTTGTCCGTCAGGCTCAGATTCTGGAATTCCGTCAAGAAGTATCCTAACACCTCTGACTCCGGTATTTGATCTCGAACCAAATCCTCTGATGGATACTCTTACATCATGATTCCCGTATCTTGGCTGAAGTATAAGCCCGGGTACAGTTGTTAACACGTCATTTACTCCCATTTTACGGGATGATTTCCATGATGACTGATCCACTCTCTGTACGGAAAAAGGAATGTCGATAAGTCTTTGCTCTGTCCTCGTAGCGGAAATTATTATCTCATCAGTTTCGTAATCGGTTGTATCTTTTGATTCCTGAGCCATGACAGTTCCCACTGTAATGAGAAAAAATACTAAACTTTTTTTTATTAAATTCTTCATATGTTTTATTTTTTTTAATACATGAATAATTTTTATATGAAATAAAAAATTATCAGAGATAATTAATTATTATGAAAATTCACTTTGCAGTTCTGTGTCCTTGTTTCTGTGAAAATTAAATTAATAAAATACATCATCAATTATATCACATTCATTTTCTGATATAAAATGATTATCAATCACATTATGCCTGTTAATGGATTTTTTAAAAATTTCCTGTGGAATGAATGTCTGTTTGGTTTAAGACTGGAAATTAAAAAAAAGTCTTTAAGTTCTGCACCTGTTCTGATAAAGATTTATCCTTCGGTGCTGAGTTTTAAAGTTTTGAAAAATCTACCTCTAATTTAATAATTTAAATTTGCAGTGGTAATATTATTTGTTAATATATGATATTCCAACATTAGCATTAAAGAAAGTAAATGAATTATCATCTCCTCTGCCGACTATCGGATTTCCTGCACCAAGAGCATAGTTATAATTTGCATTTACATTAATACCAAATCTTTTTCCAATATAAAAAATTATGCCGGCTTCGGGGCCTGCTCCGAAATGCAGGTTATTATTACTCTTAAAATTTGCACCAAGCTGTAATCTTTCCCATATATAATAAGCACCGACATTTGCCTGTATATATGGAAAGACTCTTACCATATATCCTTTATTAAAAACGTAACCAATACTAAAAAGCATCGGAGTGTAATTCAGATATCTTGCCTGCGGACCTGTGATAAGACCGTTCTGAACTTCTGTAGTTCCGTCGTCATATTTATTTGAAAGGACATTATGACTTATATTAAATCCAACTGTAACACTCTGCGAAATGAATTTTTTGATTCCGAATGAAGCACCCCAGAAACTCACATTGCTCACATAATCATGAGCTCTGCCTATGTTAAAAGTAGTGCTGTATTGAAAAGTACCTATATAAAATCCCTTACCTGTTTTTTGAGCATTTGCTTCGGAACATATAACTGAAACTATAAGGAAAACAATAATTGAAATCTTTTTCACAAAGTAAAATTTTATATTAATTAATTAATTAATTTTAGAATGATTTTTTTGAAAAATCACATCTGATTTTTTAGAGATATGTTGACTGCGTAAATGCTTTATTAATGCTGTCAATGATCTTCTGTGAGACATTGCCTCCTGAACTCATAACTCCGTTTGATAATCCGATCCATTGAATTGGAAGTGATTCACCGTTCAGAACTTTAACATCTACTATCACAATGCCGATAGTTCCGGTGGAATACTCATATTCAGTATCATAAGAATAGCAACTGCTGTAACTCCAGACACCACCCCAGCATCCATTATTTTCAGTTACAGTATAAGATGTTGTTGTAACCACATTCCCAACAATTACAACTCCCGGATCTCTTGCCATTGAACTATCAGTGATCCTTGTCCAGCCAAGTGCATTCAGATTATTTATTGTCGTATTTTTAATTGTATTATCATATACTCTTGTTACATTTGCTCCATTGATCTGAACTACAGTATCAAGAAAGTAATATTTAGTAACATCATTAAAATTATAACCCGGATTAAAAAAGCTGGCTACAATAGGAATATTGTTGGTAGCTAAACCATAGTCAACATAACATGAAGAAATGACTACAGGGGACGTCATTAAAATAATTAATGAAAATATTCTTATAAATCTTAAAGTTCTGGACATTTGATTTTTCATAGGTTATGTTGGAAATTTTTAAGAAACTAAAAATAACTTATATAATAAGTATTATCAATCAAGATTTTTTTCATTTTAAATAAGTTCTTTCAAAAAAAAAGACAGACTGTAAACAATCTGCCTTTTTTATATAAAAATTTTGGAGAATTTATTGTGTGTAAGCCAGACCGATATTGGCATTAATAAAAGAATACGAATTATTGTCTGTATTTCCAATAGGTTCACCTGAGCTGAATGCATAATTGTATCTTGCATCAAGAACGATTGCAACATTCTGACCAACATTAAATAGCACACCAACCTGTGGACCGATACCAAAGTGCCAGTTATCATTATCAATAATATTAGCACCTACCTGTAATCTTTGCTGTACATAATATGATCCGATATTAGCCTGTATATATGGGACAGTTTTACTTTTACCTTTATTAAAGAAATATCCGACAGTTGCCATAACAGGTGCATAATTGATAAATCTTGCCTGCGGACCTGTAATTGTACCATTTTTTACTTCTGTACTGCCGTTTTCCTGCTCTTCAGAAATTACATTATTTCCGATCAGAATTCCAAAAGATATATTTTTTTGTACAAAACTCTTTATTTCCATAGAGCCGCCCCAGAAACCTGGAGTACTTAAATAATCAGAAGCTTGTCCCATATTAAAAGTTGCATTATATTCTAAAGATGCAAGATAAGCACCTTTTCCCGTCATATTTTGAGAATAAGAGTCTGAAAAGATGAATACAGTAAGAAAAACGGTAAGAGCAAATAATTTTATTTTATTCATTATGTTCAAGTTTATTTTAGTTTTTAAATTATAAAAAGCACCTTATATGAAATTTCAAGGTTTCTTCAGATAAGGTGACTGAGCAAATGCCTGATTAATACTGGTAGTAATCCTTGAAGTTGTATTACCGCCCTGACCAATCAGTCCGTTTCCAACACCGATCCATTCAATTGGAAGATTTGAAGCGCTTGAATTACGCAAATCTGAAATAGCTACACCGACAGTTCCGGTAGAATAATCATAAGTATTTCCGTAATATGGATAGCACCACGAATATCCCCAGTAATCATACCAGCATCCGCTTCCTGTATTAACTACGTATGTGGTAGATGTTACGAATGTTCCTACTACAACTACACCTGATCCGGTTGAGTCTGTGACTCTTCTCCATCCAAGTGCATTTAGATTTGCTATTGTAGTTGATAGAATTGTATTGTCATAATCTGTTGTAATTGTACCGCCGTCTCTGTGAATTACAGAATCGATAAGATAGTAATCGTTAACATTATTAAAATTATAATCTGGATTATAGAAACTGCCAACTACATCATAATTATCTGTTTCTAAAGTGTAATCAGTATAACATGAAGAAAAGATCACAGGACAGATAATTATTAATGCAAAAAGTAAATTTCTAAATAGTTTTAAAGAATTTTGAATTTTCATTTTTGTATATTTTTTATTTATTTTAATATGGTGCAAAATAACTTTTATTTAAAATATTTACAATTCTTAATATCAGTTTTTTATAAAACCCGCTTATAGTTTGTATTTTTAAAAATCTGTTGATGATTTTGAATAAAGGATTATTTAAAAGTATTTTTGATTTTTAAGAACTTTCAATACCTGATCTGAGTTATTCATAACTCAGCTTGTTTATCTTCTTGGCTTTTTATTCAGAACTTAAATAGGTATTTTAACCGATTAAATTTTAAAATTAAGAAACCATTAAATGCAAAATAAGAAAAATTATTTAAAACTGTTTTCACTATTTATAATGATCTCTTTTATTGCAGTTATTGCATGTTCCTCTAAAAAGAAACAGGTAGTAGCTGAAGTAGGTGATGAAAAGATATATCTTGATGACTATGAAACACAGTATATGAAGACGGTAAATAATATTGATTCAGCAAAGAGTTCAAACATGGAAAAACGCACCGAATTTTTAGATCTGTTAATCAAATACAAACTAAAGGTAAAGGATGCACGTGAAAGAGGATTATTAACTTCTGAAGATATTCAAAATGATCTAAAGCAGTATAAAGAGAATTTTCTGACCTCATTTCTGATCGATAAAGATATAGTCGAGCCGATGATAAAAGATCTTTATGATAAAAAAGAATACGAAGTAAGAGCTTCACACATTTTAATAAATCTTCCAATGCAGAATATGTCTCCGGAAGATTCCATTGCAGCATATACCAAAGCAACAGAAGTACTTGCTAAATTGAAAGACGGAGTTGATTTTTCCGTTGTAGCTGCTGATTATTCTGATGACAATTCCGCAAAACAAAACGGCGGTGATCTGTATTATTTTACAGCCGGAATGACAGTACCTGAATTTGAAGATGCACTTTATGAATTAAAAGTTGGTGAATATACAAAAGAGCCGGTAAGAACTAATTTCGGACTTCATATTGTAAAACTCACTGATAAAAAGAAAAGAAACGAAGGAATAAAGGCATCACACATTCTGATTCAGGATCAGAAAGACAGTCTTGGAAATACAATCGATTCAATCGGCACATATAATAAAGCCAAAGAAACTCTCAGCCGCATTAAGAACGGCGAAGATTTTGGAAAGGTAGCGACAGAAGTTTCTCAGGATCCCGGCTCTGCACCAAAAGGTGGTGACCTGGGATTTTTTGACAGAAGAAGAATGATTCAACCTTTTGACAGTGTTGCATTTATGTTAAAGGTAGATGAAGTCTCTGACCTTGTAAAAACACCATATGGTTGGCATATCATCAAAGTAACAGAGATCAAGCCTTATACTTCTTTCGAAAAACAAAAAGAAACTCTAAAAGGTGATTACAAAAAAGGTCCGGGATTTAAAGCTGAATATACAAAATATATTGATAAGCTGATAAAAGAATTCAAATATGAGGTTAATAATGAAGGTCTGAATTTTTTAATATCAAAATTTGACAGCAATAAAACTTTGTCAAGCTTTAATATAGATTCTATGTTTAATGCTGATGAAAGAGCAAAAATAATAGCAACATACAACGGCGGCGATGTAAAAGTAAATGATTTTGTAGTATATATCACAAAAAACAGAGATGCTCAGGCAAGTCTTGCAAACAGTGAGACTTTGAGAAAAGTAATAACAAACACCGGTGAAATGCCGCTTTTATATAAAAAAGCGATCAAGGAAAATATAGAAGATGATCCACTTTATGTAGAACAGCTGACTGAATATGAAAACGGACTTCTGAGCTTTAAAGTAGATCAGGAAGAACTCTGGAGAAAGATCAAAATAAATCCCGAGGATCTTGAAAGTTATTATAACAGTCATAAGGATAATTATTCTTATACAGATAGTAATGAAGTAAAAGTAAAACCTTTTGAAGAAGTAAAATCAGAAATTTCGAATACCATTCAGCAGGATAAATTCAAAGAGCTTGAAAAAGAATATATCGAAAACCTAAAGGCAAAGTATCCCGTTAAGATAAACGCCGCAATTTTAATCGAAGCATTTAAAGAATAAATTAAGATGTTAAAAGTAATATTTATAATTCCACTATTTCTGATTCTGTCATCAGCACTTTTTGCTCAGCCCGAAGGTGACAGAATTATAGCAGTAGTAGGAAAAGAAATTATCACAGAATCAGATTTCCAGTATCAGCTTCAGCTTTATGCGCGCCAAAATCAGCTTGCAGACATTTCTCCTTATATGGTACAGCAGATTTTCCAATCTATTCTGACCAATAAAATAATTCTGGCAAAAGCAGATCAGGATAGTATTTTTATTTCTGAAGAAGAGCTGAACAGGGAACTGGAGAACCGTATAAAGAATCTGATAGGGCAGGTCGGCTCAGCAGAAAAACTTGAGGAAATGTACAGCATGTCTATGACCAAGATCAAGATCCTTTTGAAAGAAGATCTTGAAAAAAGTATGAAGACGGAGAAGCTTAAAAGACAGAAATTTGCAGGTGGTATGAGGGTTTCAGATGCAGAAGTTAAAGAATTTTATACTTCTTATGGTGATAGTCTGCCGGATGTCAGTGAAGAACTTGAGATCGCTGCAATTATTATGGAAAGAAAAGTAAGTGAATCTGAGAAAAAAGAAGCTGAAAGAATAGCTTTGCAGATTTTAGACAGTATTAAAAACGGAACGGAATTCTCAGATCTTGCCAGAAGAAATTCTGCTGATTCATTATCAGCTATTGAAGGCGGTGATCTCGGTATAGCTTCCAAAGGTACTTTTGTAAAGGAATTTGAAGATGCTGTTTTTAGTCTCTCTCCGGGTGAAGTCTCCGGTATTGTCGAAACACAATTTGGTCTGCATATTATTAAATCCAATGAAAAACTCGGAGATAAAGTAAAAGCTCAGCATATTCTCATCAGATTTCCGAAATTTGAATCTTCGGATTTTGAAACACTTAATTTTCTGAATGATCTTCGTGATAAGATCAATAAAGGTGAAATTACATTTGAAGATGCTGCTAAACAATATTCTGATGATCCGCAGGCAAAGAGTAATGGCGGTTATGCCGGTAAGGTTCCGGCTGAACAGTTTGACAGTGCGACTGTAGAAATTTTAAATAACCTGACCGATGGTCAGATAAGTGAGCCTATCAGAATTGGAAGCGATACCGAATATGGCTATCAGATAATTAAAGTGATCAGTAAAATACCTCCGCACAAACTTACTTTGAAAGATGATTATGAAAAGGTAAAACGTTATGCTGAAAACTATAAGGAAAATAAAGAGATGGAGTCATGGATCGAGGAACTGCGTGAAAGTATTTATGTAGATATTAAAATGTAATATCCGGCTTCATCAAAATCAGCTTGTTTTAAAAAATATAGTTTTAGGAAGGACAATGAGACTGAATTTCTCTAGTCTTTTAAATCCAATAATTCCATTAATTGCATTTTTCAGCAATTTAAACAAAAGGTTTTGAATTTGATAAGCTTCCTAAAACCAACCCGGTAAAATGAATTTTTCATTCAGCGCAGAATATGGTTTTGTCTATGCAGCAATAATGCTGATTGTCGCCGGTGCAGTCTCATATTTTTATTATAAAAAAACTATACTCAAAGAACCTCAAAAGAAATTCCTTACTGCTCTAAGAGCTTTATCAGTTTTTTTTATTTTTATCTT